>TARA_R110001606_G_scaffold26267_12_pt1 | contig 29702 bp, 34 predicted proteins | sample TARA_R110001606 | Tara Oceans TARA_R110001606 (sample SAMEA4398315) | marine metagenome | biome: Polar Biome; feature: [SRF] surface water layer (ENVO:00010504); material: water (ENVO:00002006), including particulate matter (ENVO:01000060) such as... | depth 5 m
AAGGGCGTCGGTTTTGTCGATGCGCCGGTTTCCGGCGGCCAGGCCGGGGCGGAGAATGGCAAGCTGACGGTGATGTGCGGTGGCGTGGAAGCGGATTTCACCCGCGCGAAGGACCCAATCGCGGTCTATTCCCAGGCCTGCATGCTGATGGGCGGCGTGGGCGCCGGGCAGCTGACGAAGATGGTCAACCAGATTTGCATCGCCGGGGTCGTTCAGGGCCTCTCGGAGGGGATTCACTTTGCCGAGAAGGCGGGACTTGATGCGGAAAAGGTGATCGAGGTGATTTCTAAGGGCGCGGCGCAAAGCTGGCAGATGGAAAACCGCTACAAGACGATGATCGCCGACAAGTTCGACTATGGTTTCGCCGTCGACTGGATGCGCAAGGATCTTGGCATCTGTCTTAAGACGAGCGACCAGATCGGCGCCAGCCTGCCGAACACGGCGCTGGTCGACCAGTATTATTCCGACATCCAGAATATGGGCGGGAATCGCTGGGATACCTCCAGCCTGATCAAGCGGCTGCGCAAGCTTGCCGATTAGCTTAGCGGCGCGGCAAGGGAGAGAGACCAGTAACGCGTGACGGTCGCATCCTCCGGCTCGACCGGGGAAATGCCGAGGCCGACATCGCAGACCTTGTCATTCAGGATATTGGCGCGGTGCGGCGGGCTGTTCATCCACATCTCAACCACACCGGCCGCATCCACCGCACCGAGTGCGACATTCTCCGCGGCGGTGGAGAAGTTATAACCGGTCGCGCGGATCCGCTGATCGAAGGTCGAGCGGTCCTTTCCCATATGCGAAAGGGCTTGTTTTCGGTCCATGAATTCCGCATGTTGCTGGGCGGTTTGCATGAGAAGGCTGTTCGGGGTGAGCGCGGGCAGGTCGGCTTTGGCCCGCTCCGCATTCAGGCAATCGATAACGTCGGTGATAAGGCTCAAGAGTTAGCTCCGATCCGGTGAAAACAGTTTCAGTATTGAAGACGCGCGTCCTTGCGCATTTGTGAGGAATTCCGGCCATGACCAACAAAAAGAAATCACTGAACCCCGAAACTTTGACGGCGCAAGCGATGGGCTGGCTTGACCCGGCGCATAAGTCGCTTATTCCCGGCATATTTCCCGGCACCACCTTCGAGCGCGAGACGGACGGCAGCTATGCGGCGGGGCGCGTCTATACCCGCGATCATAATCCGGGCTATGACCAGCCCGAAGAACTGCTTCGTCATCTGGAGGGCGGCAAAAAGGCGCTTCTCTTTTCCTCCGGCATGTCGGCGGCGCTCGCCGTGGTGCAGGCGCTCCGTCCCGGCGATCACCTGATTGCGCCCGAGGTGATGTACTGGAGCTTTCGCAACTGGCTGCTGACCGTGGGGCGGGAATGGGGATTGGACGTGACCTTCGTACCGAATGGCGATCTCGCGGCGGTCGAAGCGGCGGTAAAGCCCGGCAGGACGAAACTTCTCTGGCTGGAAACCCCGGCCAACCCGACCTGGGTTGTGGATGACATTGCGGCCTGGGCGGCGGTGGCGAAGGAGGCAGGCGCGCATCTTGCCGTCGATAACACCGTGGCGACGCCGCTCCTGACCAATCCGCTCAAGCTCGGCGCCGATATCGTCATGCATTCGGCGACGAAATATCTTAACGGCCATTCGGACGTACTGGCGGGGGCGCTGGTCACGACGAAGGAAGATGATTTCTGGGCGCGGGTCAAGGTGAACCGCAGCGCGGGTGGCGCCATTCCGGGCCCGTTCGAGGCCTGGCTGCTGCTCAGAGGTATGCGGACCCTGCATCTTCGGGTCGCGCGCGCCAGCGAGAACGCCCTCGCCATCGCCCGGCATTTCGAGGGCAGGCGGGGAATTCGTGCCGTGCTCTATCCGGGGCTTGAGTCCCACCCCGGATATGAAATCGCGGCGCGGCAGATGACGGGCGGCTTCGGCGGCATGCTCAGCCTCTGTATTGAGGGCGGAGAGACGGCGGCAATGGCCGTTGCGGCGCGGCTGCAACTGATCAAGCGGGCAACTTCGCTCGGTGGGGTCGAAAGCCTCGTCGAACATCGCGCGAGTATCGAGGGCGCGGGTACGCCCTGCCCGGAGGACCTGTTGCGGCTTTCCATCGGAATTGAACATGTGGATGACTTGATCCGGGATATCGATCAGGCGCTGGACGGGAGGAACAGCTAATGGAACGTTCAATCATTGTGACCGGGGCAAGCCGGGGCATCGGCCGGTCCATCGCGCTCAAAGCGGCGGAAAAAGGCTATCAGGTTTGCGTCAACTACAAGGGCGCGGCGGACAAGGCGGAGGCTGTCGTCCGCGAGATTGAGGCGGCGGGCGGCACGGCCATCGCGGTGCAGGCCGATATGGCAATCGAGGCGGATATTCTCCGGATGTTCGAAACCGTCGATACGAAGCTGGCGCCCTTGGCTGCGCTGGTCAATAACGCCGGAATCGTCGACAAGGCCGCGCCGGTCGCGGATATGAGCCTTGCACGGCTCAACCGTATGTTCTCCACCAATATTACCGGGCCGTTCCTCTGCGCGCGGGAGGCGGTGAAGCGCCTGTCCACGGCGCGCGGTGGTCCGGGCGGCGGCATCGTCAATATCTCCTCCGTCGCGGCGAGGCTCGGCAGTCCCAATGAATATGTCGATTATGCCGCCTCCAAGGCCGCCATCGACGCCATGACCATCGGCCTCTCGAAGGAAGTCGCAAACGTCGGGATTCGCGTCAATGCGGTGCGCCCCGGCGTGATCTATACGGAAATTCATGCGAGCGGTGGCGAGCCGGACCGGGTTGAGCGGGTGAAGTCCATGGTGCCGATGCAGCGCGGCGGCGAGGTGGAGGAAATCGCCGATGCGGCGCTCTGGCTGCTGTCGGAGGAGGCGTCTTATGTCACCGGTGCGCTTCTGGATGTCTCCGGCGGGCGCTAGCCTTACCCTTGCAAATTCTTCGCGGCCTCGACGGCGAAATAGGTGAGGATGCCGTCGCAGCCCGCCCGCTTGAAACCGAGCAGGCTCTCCATGACGACTTTCTCCCGGTCGAGCCAGCCGTTGTTGGCGGCGGCGGCCAGCATCGCATATTCGCCCGAAACCTGATAGGCGAAGGTCGGCACGCCGAACTCATCCTTCACCCGGCGGCAGATATCGAGATAGGGCATGCCCGGCTTGACCATGACCATGTCTGCGCCCTCGTTGATATCGAGTGCCACCTCGCGCAGCGCCTCGTCCGTGTTGGCGGGGTTCATCTGGTAGGTGCGCTTGTCGCTGGTGCCGAGATTGCCGGTTGAGCCGACCGCATCGCGGAACGGGCCGTAAAAGCCGGAGGCGTATTTCGCCGCATAGGACATGATGGCGGTGTTGACATAGCCCTCGCGCTCCAGTTCTGTGCGGATGGCACCGATGCGGCCGTCCATCATATCGGAGGGGGCAATGATATCGCACCCCGCCTCGACCTGATTGAGGGTCTGGCCGATCAGCACGTCGATCGTCGCGTCATTGACCACATAGCCGTTTTCGACAAGGCCGTCCTGCCCATGGATGGTGAAGGGGTCGAGTGCGACATCGCAGAGGATGCCTATGTCCGGCACGGCATCCCGTATCGCCCGGATCGCCTTGCAGATGATATTGTTCTTGTTGAGCGCCTCCCGCCCGTCGTCAGTCTTGAGCGATTGTTCGACCGCCGGGAACAAAGCAATCACCGGAATGCCGAGATCAAATGCTTCCTTCGCCGCAACGACAAGCAGGTCGGTGCTGAGCCGCTTCACCCCCGGCATGGAGGGGATGTCAACGGCGAGGTCTTCCCCCTCATGCACGAATACCGGCCAGATCAGGTCATCCGTTGTCAGTTTATTCTCGGCAACCAGCCGCCGTGACCAGTCGGATTTGCGAACCCGGCGCATACGCGTTGCGGGAAAATGGGGCGCAAGGGTTTTCATGAGGTCGATGTCCTGCTTTTTGGCATTGATTGGCGTAATTTCGCGCATATTATCCTTATGGAGGCCGTGCCGCAAATGATTAAACCTAACGGTCGTTTGCCTAATCATTGACAGCCTTTGTACAAGGTCGTATCAACAGGGAACGAAATAAAGAGGCAACCACCCATGGACTTTAACCTATCGGAAGACCAGGCCGCCTTTCAGGGCATGGCCCGCAGTTTCGCCGCCGAAGTCTTCGCCCCCAATGCGGAGAAATGGGACGAGGAGAAAATCTTCCCCGTCGCGGAAATGCGCAAAGCGGCCGAGCTTGGTTTCGCCGGAATATATGTCGGCGAGGAGCATGGCGGATCGGCGCTCTCGCGGCTCGATGCGGCGATTATCTTCGAGGAGCTGGCGTCGGGCTGCCCCTCAACCGCGGCCTTTATCTCCATCCATAACATGGCGAGCTGGATGATTGACCGGTTCGGCTCAGATACCGTGCGGGAGAAATTCCTCTCCCGACTCACGACGATGGAACATTTCGCGAGCTATTGCCTGACGGAACCGGGATCGGGCTCCGACGCGGCGGCGCTCCGCACGAAGGCAGTGCGGGACGGCGATCATTATGTGCTGAACGGCGGCAAGGCGTTTATTTCCGGCGGCGGCAAGGCGGATGTCTATGTGACCATGGTCCGCACAGGGGATGCCAGCGCGAGCGGCATAAGCTGTATCGCCGTGCCGACAGATGCGGATGGCATAAGTTTTGGTGCGCAGGAACGTAAGATGGGCTGGAACTCCCAGCCGACAGCGCAGGTTCTCTTCGATGATTGCCGGGTGCCAGTGGAAAATCTTGTCGGCAATGAGGGCGATGGTTTTAAGATCGCGATGATGGGCCTTGATGGCGGCCGCCTCAATATCGGCGCCTGTTCCATTGGCGCGGCGCGGGCGGCGCTGGAACTCGCGCAAGACTATACGGCCGACCGCAAGCAGTTCGGTAAGCCCATCGCTAGCTTTCAGGCGTTGCAGTTCAAGCTCGCCGACATGGCGACGGAGCTGGAGGCGGCGCGGCTGATGATCCGGCAGGCGGCGGCGAAGCTAGACGCGAAAGACCCGGAAGCCACGCTCTATTGCGCCATGGCAAAAAGGTTCGCGACCGATGTCGGCTTCAATGTCTGTAACGAGGCGTTGCAGCTCCATGGTGGGTACGGTTATCTGCGCGACTTTCCGCTGGAGCGGCTGGTCCGAGACACCCGCGTGCACCAGATACTGGAAGGCACCAACGAGATCATGCGCGTGGTTATCGCGCGCAAGCTGGCCGACGGGCAGGGGAGGCAGTAAGTCATGAGTACAGAAGAAGAAATCCTGTTTGAGGTGAAGGGTGCCATCGGCCTCGTCACCCTCAACCGGCCGAAGGCGCTGAACGCGCTGACCCATGAAATGTGCCTCGCCCTCAAGGCGAAATTGCAGGAGTGGGAGACGGATGCGGGCGTGGGCGCCGTGCTCGTCGAGGGGGCGGGAGGTCGCGCCTTCTGCGCTGGCGGTGACATCGTCAAGCTCTATAACGAGGGGAAGGACGGCGGCGACTATCCCTATCATTTCTACCGCGATGAATATCTGCTCAATCTCGCGGTCAAGCATTTCACCAAGCCCTATATAGCCCTGATGGACGGGATCGTCATGGGCGGCGGGGTCGGTGTGTCGGTCCATGGCAGTCACCGCATCGCCACTGAGCGGACCCTGTTCGCCATGCCCGAGAGCGGGATCGGCCTGTTTCCCGATGTTGGCGGCTCCTATTTCCTGCCGCGGCTTGCGGGGGAGCTCGGGCTATATCTCGGCCTCACCGGCGCGCGGCTTAAGGCGGCGGATGCGGTTTATACGGGGATTACGCCGGTTTATATTGAATCAGCGAAAATCGATGAACTCAAGGGCGCGTTGAGCGGCCATCGTTTCGGCAATGATGCCCATTCGGAGGTCAGTTCGATCCTTGCCCGCTTCGCCAGCGATCCCGGCGCGGCGCCGATTGCTGAGGTGGTAGGTGCGATTGATACGCATTTTGCGAACCCCTCGGCAGAAGCGATTCTCGCCAGCCTGGAGGGTGACCCGGACCCCTGGGCGCAGAAAACCGCCGAGACCCTGCGCGAGAAATCACCGACCAGCGTCAAGCTCGCGTTTCAGCAGCTCCGGCGCGGGGCGAAGCTTGATTTCGATGACTGCATGCGCATGGAGTTCCGCATGGTGGGCCGGGTGATTCAGGGTGTCGATTTCTACGAGGGAACCCGCGCCGTCGTCATCGACAAGGATCAGTCGCCGAAATGGAACCCGGCGACGCTGGAAGAGGTAAGCGACGCCGAGATCGAGGCCTATTTCGCCCCGCTGCCGGACGGAGAATTGTGCTGACGCCGGCCACCATATTACTTTACAGTTTTCTGATATATCCGTATCCTTTGAGATCAGCTTTGAAGGAGCAGGATATTGTCAGAAACCTATGGCCTTGACCGTTATATAGACGACCTGCGGGAAGTTTCTTCGAAAACCGTGGATCAGGATGAGATATTCCGTCTGCTTACACCACTGTCCCGGCGTTTGGCCCTGGACAAGAGTTGGGTAACGCAGAAACATTATGAAATTAATCCGGACATGGGATACGGCGTTCATTTGTTGCATGAAGAAGCGGATCATTCTCTGGCTATCATGGCAGTAGCCTGGGAACCGGGCGGGAGCGCCCCGCCGCATGATCATGGAACCTGGGCTGTGGTTGCCGGAATCGACGGGATAGAGAGAAACATACGATATAACCGCGTCGATGACGGCTTGCAGCCGGGATATGCCAGATTGGAAGTCAAGCATGAACTCCATGCTGGCCCGGGGGACATCATATGTATGAAAAATGGCGGCATTCATTCCGTACTTAACGAAACCGATGCGGTGACGCTCTCACTTCACACCTACGGCAGGCATTTCAATTTCACGGATCGATCGCAGTATGATCTGGCGACAAACGAGAAACGGGATTTTATCGTTCCAATTGCCTAGCTTCCACTACCAGAGCGGCGCATCAAGTCCTTCGAGCAGGACAAACTGCCCGTCCGCGGCGTTCTTGCGGGCGTCGCGCGCCTTGCTATATTCCGGGCTGTCATAGAAGGCCCGCGCCGACGCCATATCCGGGAATTGCAGGATCACCATCCGTTGGGTCTCCTCCGGTCCCTCGATCGTTTCCATCGCCCCGCCGCGCGTCAGATACTGCCCGCCATATTTTTTAATGGCGATCGGGGCGAGAGATTTATAGACTTCATACTGTTCCGGGTCCTTCACGGTTATCCGGGCGATGACATAAGCGGCCATTGATCGTTCCTTTCCGGGGGTCTGGCATAAGAAGAACAATAAGGGAAAAAACCATGAGCTACAAATATGTTTCGGTCGAGAAAAAGGGCCGCATCGCCACGGTGCGCTTCGATCGCGGGATTGACGTCAACCCGCTCTCCATCGACGCGATGAAGGAACTGACGGAGGTCGCAAAGTCGTTCGAGGGGGATACGGAGACCAGCGCCATCATCCTCACCGGCAACGGCAGGAATTTCACCGTCGGTTTCGACCTCAAGGACCCGGCCGCGACGGCGCGCATCAGCGCCCCGGTGATGGAGCGGCGGGAGATGCTCTCCGTCGGCCCGAAGATGAGCAAGGCGTGGGAGGATTTGCAACCCATGACCATTGTCGCGGTGGATGGCTACTGCATCGGCGGCGGCGTCGCCCTTTCCGTTGCCTGCGACATGCGTGTCGCGTCAAAGGGCGCGATCTTCTGGGTGCCGGAAATCCGCAACGGCATGAATATGAGCTGGCAGTCGGTGCCGCGCATGGTCAACCTGATGGGCCCGGCGCGCACCAAGCAGCTCTGCATCGTCGCCGATCAGATCAGCGCCGAAACCGCCGAGAAATGGGGCCTGATCGAGGAAGTGGCGGAAGACGGCGGCGCCTATGAACTCGCGCTGGAATTCGCCGAGAAAATCGCCGCCATGCCGCCGCTCCCCGTCCGCATGATCAAGCAGGGCGCCAGCGTCGCCGCCAATGCCCTCAACCACGCCGTCAGCTATATGGACATCGACCAATACACCGTCGCCATCACCTCCGAAGACCACGCCGAGGGGATCAACGCCTTCCTCGAAAAACGCGACCCCGAGTTTAAGGGGCGGTGAAGGGGTTATAGTTTAAGATTATCTATAACTTGTTGTGACGGTCCGTTCGTTATGGTAGTGAAATTAGCATGTCAAAAAATAGGTATGGTAGGATATGAGACTGCTAATTTTACTATTCGGATGTTCATTTTTATTGGCTTCCTGCGCAACACCGTCCCCACCTACTTCAAAGAATTTCCCGGGTCCGTCAGTCAGTGAATCGGAAATCAGAGATTCTGAAAAACTTCTCGCCGACATTGGTGCTGTTTCAAAAAACGGGTCGTCACCTGATGATCAGGAAAAGATGGCATATCGGGCATTTGATAACCTGAAGCAAAGCGGTAATCCGATATGCGCCCTTGTTTATCAGGGGATATATCCGGATTGCAGATACTTCAATTTGTTTCTACGTGATCGGCCTGCTCTCAATGCATTTCCCTATGGGAACACCAACATTAGTGTTCATCGTGAAATTCTATCCTATCTAAAAAATGAAGATGAAGTGGCTTTTTTAATTGCTCACAATATGGCGCACCATCTGGCCGACCACTATTACGAAGTGCGGGATGATACTTCGTTTAGTTTTGTTGTTTCCGGCTATCAGAGAACAGCTGACGGGAAAAGCACCTATATTAACCGTCGGCCAGGGCCCGGCTTCGACGAGAATGGCCCTCACAAGTATATTGTTTCACAAGAGTACGAAGCCGATTATATAGCGGCATATCTGTTAGCGGCGGCAGGATATGACGTGGGGGCAGCAATTAAATTCTACAAAAAAATGCACTCTTTAAACCCGAGCAATGGAAAGGCGGAAAAATCCGAAGCGGGGTTTCTCGACACGCATCCCTTTACTTCTTCGAAGATTATCCGTCTGCAAAAAACTGCAAAAGAAATAGCGGACAAAATCTCTAAAAATCAACCGTTGCTGCCGAATGAAATGGTGTCTGAATAAGGTATGGCGTTCGATTTAGTATGTTGTAGGTCTGGTTAGCAATATATAAGGAAATTCACACTTGATTTGGGAATCTTATTATTGGAAACAACCTCTCTTGGAGAGTGCGAAAAGATTGCAAAAGCTTTCTGAATTATGTTCATTCGAAGACGCGGAGATGGTGCGGCTTGAAAAAGACATATTCATAGGCTTTTTCTCTATCCGGAAGTTGATGGATACATTTAAAATTAGTGATGCAACGAAGAGCCACGAGATACTAATACATTGGTTTCCAAACATCAAAAAAGTAGATTATTTAAACAATCATCGTATTGACGACTTATATGATTTAGATAATAGAAATAGCGAAAATCGAACGTTACGATTTATTTGTGATCAAATCGTGCATAGCTATGTATTTGTACCATTAGATAATGAACATGATGGACTAGACGGATTTTACATAGCTTCAGATCGTACAAAGAACAGCAGAGTGTATTTTTTATCGATTCAGGATGTTATATCTATTTTTACCTTAGTGGGAAATGACTATCCGTCCAGTTCAAGATTTGTAAGAGATGCTGAAACAGGGGAGTTTAAAGCTAAGGTATGGTAGTCTGCTGAATTTGTATTTTCGGAGACATTTTTAATTTAAATCGAGTATAAAACATCCCCATGTCTCTCCCGCGTAAAACAATTCTCCGGCTTGTTGCCATCTTCATTATCTTTGGCGTGATCCCCTTTACGGGGATTTATGTTGCGCAAGGCTCGTTCGTGTTTCCCGTGCCAGAGGGGGAGAATCCGGGCGAGACGGTGCGCGGGTTTGCGCCGCTTTCCCTTGAGACGCCGGACGGGGAGACGCTCCGGGCGTTCTATCATCCGCCCGCCGAGGAAGGCGCGGCCAGCATCCTCGTCTTTCATGGCAATGCGGAGACGGCGGCGGCGGCGATCCCACGCGGCGGCTCGCTCGTGGCGGCCGGGTTCGGGGTCCTGCTCGTGGAATATCGCGGCTATGGCGGCAGCACGGGCACGCCCTCGGAGGCGGGGCTGATCACCGACGGGCTCACCGCCTATGATTACCTCCGCGCGCAAGGGAACGCACCGATCGGCATTCTCGCCTTTTCGCTTGGCACCGGGGCGGCGCTCCCGGTCGCGGCGGCGCGGGAGACCTTCGCGGTGGTGCTGGAGGCACCGCCGACCTCGCTCCTCGATATCGCGCGCTATCGCGTCGGCTGGGTGCCGTTCGATTTCCTGATGAAATATCCGTTCCATAATGACCGGGTGATCGCCGAGGTGGACGCGCCGATCCTGATCATCCATGGCGATAATGACCTGGTGATCCCGGTCGAGCAGGGACGCCGCCTCGCGACGCTGGCCGGGCCCGGTTCTGCCTATATCGAGATCAAGGGCGCGGGCCATAACAATCTCACCCAATATGGCACGACCGCCATGGCCCTCAGCTTTTTCCGCAAATCCCTCGCCGCCGAATAGGGCGGGCGGCTATTTCACGTAAGCGTCGCGGAGCTTGCGCATACCCTTGAGCCAGCGGTCATAGTCGCCCGCTTTTCGCATCATATATTCGCGCACCTGAGGGTGGGGGAGGATGAGGAATTCTTCCTTGTCCATGGTGTCGACCACGCAATCGGCGAGCTGTTCCGGCTCCAGTACCCCATCGACCGAGGCGACGCCGTCAAGACGGCTGGCCGTCATTGCCGTGCGCACGGACTGCGGACAAAGGACGGAGACGCGCACGCCCTTGTCGCCATAGCGGATCGACATGGTCTCGGCGAAGGCGACGGCCGCATGTTTGGTGGTGGCGTAGGTGGCGCTGTCGACCTGACTTAAGAGACCCGCCGCCGAAGCGGTGTTGACGAGATAGCCACCGCCGTTGGCGATCATCTTTTTCACCACCGCGCGCGCCGCGTAGACATGGGCCATCACATGGATATCCCAGTTCAGCTGCCACAGGTCATCGTCGGTTTCTTCCCATCCGTAGCGGGCAATCCCGGCATTTGAGACGAAGATATCGATGGGGCCGAAGGCCTCCTCAGATTTCGCCACGACGTTCTGGATATCGGCTTCGCGTGCGACATTGCAATGCACCGAAAGGCCGTTCACCGATTTCGCCACCTCATTGAGCGGCCCTTCCTGTAGATCGGCGACGGTAATGCCCTTCGCCCCCTCCGCATGGAAGCGTTCCGCCAATGCCTTGCCAATGCCGCTTGCCCCGCCGGTGATGACGATATTCTTGCCCGCAATTTTCATCCTTTTCCTCCCGCAGCTTTTTGCTGTTCTGGTTTGTCAGGAGGTGATTGTGGCGTTATTTCACGCGCCGGTAAAGGACTGAATGCCGGTCTGCGCGCGGCCCAGGATCAGCGCATGCACATCATGGGTGCCTTCATAGGTGTTGACGGCCTCCAGGTTCATAACATGGCGGATGACGTGATACTCGTCCGAGATGCCGTTGCCGCCATGCATGTCGCGGGCAACACGCGCGATATCGAGGGCCTTGCCGCAAGAGTTGCGCTTGATCAGCGAGATCATTTCCGGCGCGGCGCGGCCTTCGTCCTTCAGGTGCCCGACGCGGAGGCAGCTTTGCAGGCCGATGGAGATTTCCGTCTGCATGTCTGCGAGCTTCTTCTGGATGAGCTGGTTGGCGGCCAGCGGTCGGCCGAACTGCTTGCGGTCCATGGTGTATTGAAGCGCCGCCTGCCAGCAGAACTCCGCGGCACCGAGGGCGCCCCAGGCAATGCCGTAGCGGGCGTTATTGAGGCAGCCGAACGGTCCGGCGAGGCCCTTGACATTGGGCAGCAGGTTTTCTTCCGGCACGAAGACATTGTCCATGACAATCTCCCCGGTGATGGAGGCGCGAAGGGAGAATTTCCCCTCGATCTTCGGGGCGGAAAGGCCCTCCATGCCTTTTTCGAGCACGAAGCCACGGATGACGCCATCGTCTGTTTTCGCCCAGACGACGAAGACATCGGCGACGGGGGAGTTGGTGATCCACATCTTGGCGCCGCTGACACGATAGCCGCCGTCGACGGTTTTCGCCCGGGTCACCATGGAGCCGGGATCGGAGCCGTGATCGGGCTCGGTCAGGCCGAAGCAGCCGATCCATTCGCCGCTCGCCAGTTTCGGCAGGTATTTCTCGCGCTGTGCTTCCGTGCCGTAGGCGTGGATGGGATGCATGACGAGGCTCGACTGCACGCTCATCATCGAGCGGTAGCCGCTGTCGACCCGTTCCACTTCGCGCGCGACAAGTCCGTAGGAGACATAGCCGAGACCGGCGCAGCCATATCCGTCGATGGTCGAGCCGAGCAGGCCCAGCGCGCCCATTTCCGGGAAGATCGCCCGGTCAAATGTTTCATGGCGGTTGGCTTCCAGCACCCGGCTCATCAGCTTTTCCTGGCAATAGTCGCGGGCGGTGTCGCGGACCAGCCGCTCCTCCTCGGTGAGCTGGTCGTCCAGCAAAAACGGATCGACGGGATCAAAGACGGGTTTGGATGAGGCGCTGCTCATGGGTAATCTCCAGCATTTAATATTTGTTTTTTGGTCAGGGAGGTGACATTTAATCGTTTGTTTAGCGGCTTTGCGCTGCAACATCAATATGCTTCATGCTGATTTCCGCGATATGTGGTAGGCTATGGCCCAGTTTTATCAGGATCGGGCAGGCGGGAAATGGCGTCGGAAGAGAGCAAGGGCGAATATATTGTCGAGTTCCAGCAGCATGGCACGTCCGTCAAGGTATCGGTGATCGACCCGGTGACGATGACGGAAGTCTCCCTCGTCGGCCCGCGCTCCGCCGGTCAGGAAGAACTGCAGCGCGCGGCCCTTGCGAAGCTGCATTATGTGATGAAGAAGAAGGCGGGTGAAACGAAACCGGACGACGCACCGACGCAGCCACCGCAGAAAAAGCCCGGCATTATTGTCTAGATTCTATGTTACCCGCGGGCGCGCATGTCTCGGGCGTTTTCGGTCGTCAAGATATTTCCGGCATAACCCCAAGAGCCGCTGCGCACTTCATGTATACGGACGGAGGTTCCGGCCTTGATCGTTTCACCGGCGACTTCGCCAAATGCATCTGTAACTTTTCGTATTATTTTGGCTTTATCCTCGGCCGAAAAAACATCTTCGAGTACCTGGATATCGATTGAAGGCATAGATTACTCCATTTTCTGTGGCGTCCCAAAATACAGATAACGCGACAGTATATGCTTTCATAGGTCTTATCCATAGCTTCGCTGTCGACCCAATTGCCAGCATCATAAATTTTTTTATGCTTCGGGCGGTTTTTTGGTTTAGGCCGACTTCTTTTTAGGCCGACTTCTTTTTACGTCCGAGACCGAATTCCTTGGCGAATTGTGACCGCCGCTTCGCGTAAGAGGGCGCGACCATCGGGTAATCCGGCGGGAGGTTCCACTTGGCGCGGTAGTCGTCCGGCGTCATGTCGTAATTCGACCGCAGATAGCGCTTCAGCATTTTCAGCTGCTTGCCGTCTTCCAGACAGACAAGATAGTCATTCTGCACAGACCGCTTGATCGGAACAGCTGGCTTCAGGTCTGATTCCTCCGGCGTCGTTTTGGAATCCAGCGATGAAAGCGACGCGTAAACTGTCTTGATGACTTCAACCAATTCTGAATTTTCAAGCTGGTTATTACTGACATAGGCGGACGTAATATCCGCTGTCATTCTCAACAGCTCTTCCCGTTCAGACTGGGTGTGGGTGTCTCCTTCGTTCGTCAAAGATTGTGCCATTTCTTATTTTTACTCATGTTTTGAGGATTTTAGGATGCTCTTACATGTTATGAAACGCCCTAAATGTCAATACTTGCTAACGCGAATGATTTGAAAAATATGTAAAAAATCATCCTCGTCAATTTGCGGGAGTAGATAATACTAGGCAATAACCGACTTTGAGTTGTTCGAAGAACAATTAAATGGCGAATCATTATTTGATGTGACACCTTGTATTCTGGGAATTTCTAGGAATTAAACTAAATCTGGTCAAAAAATGTTGAATAGCGGTATTTTTTTGCAACTTCTTGTATGTATCATCTACGTCACTTCCATCTGCTCTCAACAAAATTGACTCAGGTCAAGAGGGACAGACGCGGCTCCATTGCCGGGTTTCACGAATAGGCGTTGCCGCCGTAGCAGCGGCGGAAATAAAATCTTCCGGAAAAAGGCTCTTCGGCACAGGGTTTTTCTAGGCAGCCCGGCCATCCTGTGCTATCCAACCGGCGCGGATTCTACGCATGGGCGAAATGCAAAATCAAATACTGGTTTTGTCGACACCATGTGATCGCGCGGCGACGGAAAACAGGCCGGAACGGGGAGGTTTGACCCGCCGGCCGCATCGGATTATCAGGTGAAGCCGGGATTTCAGTGTCGAGTTCCCGGACAGGAAATGGAGTTCTTACAGATGACGATACAGAGTGCCGAGCTGGCCAGCTTCTTCAAGGCCGACCTTGAACGGAATGATCCCGATATCTTTCGTGCCATCGGGCTGGAACTCGGACGTCAGAGGGACCAGATCGAGCTGATCGCCTCGGAAAATATCGTCAGCCCCGCCGTCATGGCGGCGCAGGGCTCCGTCCTCACCAATAAATATGCCGAAGGCTACCCCGGCCGCCGTTATTATGGTGGCTGTGAATATGTGGATATTGTCGAGGAATTGGCCATTGAACGCGCAAAGGAGCTGTTTGGCTGCGGTTTTGCAAATGTCCAGCCGAACTCCGGCTCCCAGGCAAACCAGGGCGCCTTCATGGCGCTGATCAAGCCGGGCGATACCATCCTCGGCCTGTCGCTCGCCGCCGGGGGACATCTGACCCATGGCGCCGCGCCGAACCAGTCCGGCAAATGGTTCAACGCCGTGCATTACGGCGTCACTAAAGACACACACCAGATTGACTTCGATGAGGTCCGCGCGCTCGCCAAGGAACATCAGCCGAAAATGATCATCGCCGGTGGCTCGGCCTATCCGCGTCACATCGATTTTGCCACCTTCCGCGAGATTGCCGATGAAGTCGGTGCCTTCCTGATGGTCGACATGGCGCATTTCGCCGGTCTCGTTGCTGCTGGTGTTCACCCAAGCCCGTTCCCCCATGCGCATATCGTGACGACGACGACCCACAAGACATTGCGTGGACCCCGCGGCGGCATGATCCTGACCAACGACGAGGCCATCGCCAAGAAAGTAAACTCGGCGATTTTCCCGGGTATTCAGGGCGGTCCGCTGATGCATGTGATTGCGGGCAAGGCCGTCGCCTTTGGCGAGGCGCTGACCCCGGCGTTCAAGACCTATGCCGCGCAGGTGGTGGAAAATGCCGCCATACTCGCGAAAACGCTGGTTGGGCATGGCTTCGATATCGTTTCCGGCGGCACCGACACCCATGTCATGCTGGTTGATCTCCGGCCGAAGAAGCTCACCGGCAATATCGCCGAACATGCGCTTGAAAACGCCAATATCACCTGCAACAAAAACGGCATTCCGTTCGATCCGGAAAAGCCGATGGTGACCTCTGGCGTCCGTCTCGGCACTCCGGCGGCGACAACCCGCGGCTTCGGCACCGCAGAATTCACGAAAGTCGGTGACCTGATTGCCGAAGTCCTTGACGGGCTGGCTGCAAACCCGGAGGATAACGCCGCCGTGGAGGAAAAAGTGCGCAAGGAGGTCAAGGCCCTGTGCGATGCTTTCCCTCTCTATCCGGATTTATAGGACGCGGCAGGGGGATGTTGGGATCGATCAGGAAATAAGGGGGCATTCGGATGCGCTGTCCATTTTGTAGTAGTGAAGAAACGCAAGTCAAGGATAGCCGACCGACCGAGGATAATACCGCGATCCGGCGGCGGCGGGCCTGCGCCACCTGTGGCGCCCGCTTCACTACCTTCGAGCGGGTCCAGCTGCGGGAACTGATCGTGCTAAAAAAGGACGGTCAGCGCAGTGTGTTCGAGCGTGACAAGCTGGAACGCTCCATCAGCATCGCGACCCGCAAGCGCCCGGTCGATCAGGACCGTATCGACCGCATGATCAACGGCATCGTCCGCCAGCTTGAAAGCAGCGGCGATCAGGAGATCCCGTCGGAGCGGATCGGCGAACTGGTGATGGACGGGCTTGCGGAACTCGACAGCGTCTCTTACGTCCGTTTTGCCTCCGTCTATAAGGACTTCCGCGAGGCCAAGGATTTCGAAGAATTTATTGGCGAGCTCAGCACGACCGTCCCGTCGGAAAGCTGACAACGCCTGATCTGAAAAGCCGGTATCCATGACTGCTCAGTTTAACAGCCGCGATGAACTCTTTATGCGGGCCGCGCTTCGGCTGGCCGCGCGCGGTCTCGGCCGGGTAGCGCCAAACCCTGCCGTTGGCTGTGTGCTGGTGAAGGACGAGCAGGTGGTCGGTCGCGGCTGGACACAGGATGGCGGGCGTCCCCATGCAGAGGCAATGGCGCTTGCGATGGCCGGGGCGGCGGCAACGGGATCGACGGCCTATGTCACGCTGGAGCCCTGCGCCCATCACGGTGAAACCCCGCCCTGCGCCGACAGCCTGGTCGAGGCCGGGGTGCGCCGGGCGGTTGTCGCGCTCAGGGATCCCGATGAGCGGGTCAATGGTGGCGGCATCCGGATTTTGCAGGAGGCGGGCGTCGAGGTGACAGAAGGTCTTTTTGGCAATGAAGCGGCGGAGGTGAACGCGGGCTTTATCCTGACACGCCTGCATGACCGGCCGCTGATCACCCTTAAAATGGCAACCAGCCTTGACGGAAGGATTGCGACGGCGACCGGCGATAGCAAATGGATCACGGGCGCGGCAGCGCGGCGCTTCGGTCATATGCTGCGGGCGCAGAACGATGCCATTATGATCGGCGTCACCACTGCCCTTGTTGACAACCCGGAGCTGACCTGCCGGATTGGCGGGCTGGAACAATACTCCCCGATCCGCATTGTCGCGGATTCGCGGTTGCGGTTGCCGCTCACGTCGAAGCTGGTGCAGTCCGCCAAGGAAGTGCCGCTCTGGATTCTCACCGTCGCCGGCAATGACGCAGATCGCTTGCAGGCCTTCGCCGATGTCGGCGTGAAGATCGTCGAGGTGCCGGCCAATGCGAGCGGTCTGCCCGACATGACCGCCGGTCTCAAGGCCTTCGCCGCGCAGGGAATAACACGAATACTTGTCGAGGGTGGTTCCCATCTTCTGGCAACGCTGATAAAAGATGAGCTGGCGGATCGTCTGATGTGGTTTCGCGCAGGCACGATTATCGGCGGGGACGGCATTCCGGCCCTGCAATCCATCGGCCTTGAGAAACTTGAAGACGCACCGCAAATTCGCCTGATCGAGGAACGTCGGCTGGGCGACGATTTATTGGAAAGTTATTTTCTTCGGAACTGAGCAATATGTTTACGGGCATTATCACGGATGTCGGACGGGTGCGCGGGATTGAAAAAACCGGCGATACCCGTTTTGAAATTGAAACCTCATATGACACCGATACGATCGATATCGGTGCGTCCATCGCCTGTTCAGGCCCCTGCTTGACGGTGGTTGAGAAAGGGGAAGGGTGGTTTGCCGTCGATGTGTCGGACGAGACTCTCTCCTGCACCAATCTCGATGAATGGCGGGAGGGAACGCGAGTCAATCTGGAACGGGCGCTGAAAATCGGCGACGAGCTCGGCGGGCATGTAGTCACCGGCCATGTCGATGCGGTGGTAACGGTCCTGCATCAGGAGACGGTCGGCGACTCCACCAAGCTGATTTTCTCGTTGCCCGCGAAATACGCCGGCCTTGTCGCCGCCAAGGGCTCGATCTGCCTGGATGGTATTTCCCTGACAGTGAATGAGGTCGGCGACGATACTTTCAGCGTTAATATTATCCCACATACGCAGGATCATACGTCCTTTGATAAATTGACGATCGGACGACGGATCAATTTTGAAATCGATGTACTGGCACGCTACGTCGCCCGCATGACTGAGGTAAATAACAAGAAATGAGCTATAAAGAATATCTCTCCCCTACAGAGGAAATCATCGAAGACGCCCGTAACGGCAAGATGTTCGTGCTGGTCGACGCGGAAGACCGCGAGAATGAGGGGGATCTGGTTATCCCCGCGCAAATGGCAACGCCGGAAGCCATCAATTTCATGGCCAAGAACGGCCGCGGGCTGATCTGCCTGTCGATGTCGGAGGAGCGGGTTAATCATCTTGGTCTGCCGCTGATGGCGCAGGATAACGCGTCCCGTCTCACCACCAATTTCACGGTCTCGATTGAGGCGAGGGAGGGCGTTACCACCGGGATTTCTGCGGCGGATCGTTCCCATACAATTGCCGTTGCCATCGATCCGACCAAGAAAGCACAGGATATCGTATCGCCGGGGCATGTCTTTCCACTGGTTGCGCGCGAAGGTGGCGTGCTGCGTCGCGCCGGCCATACAGAGGCCGCGGTCGATATCTCTCGCCTCGCAGGGCTGATGCCTGCCGGGGTCATCTGTGAGATCATGAATGACGACGGAACCATGGCGCGGCTGCCTGATCTTGTAAAATTCGCGCAGTTTCATAATCTGAAAGTCGGCACCATTGCTGACCTGATCGCCTACCGCCGCCGTCATGACAGCCTGATCACCCGCGAGATCGAGGCGGATATCTCCAGCAAATACGGCGGTGACTGGAAGATGATCGTCTTCTCCAACAAGCCTGAATATGCCGAGCATGTAGCGCTGGTCAAAGGCGATGTCTCCGGCGAGGAACCGGCATTGGTCCGCATGCATGCCCTTAATCTGCTCGGAGATGTGTTGGGCGAACTGGATGAAAATCCCGACATGCTGCATGACGCGATGGCGCAGATTGATGCGGCAGGCAAGGGCGTGGTTGTCCTGATCCGCGAGCCACGGCCAATGGCGCTCTCCGATCGGGTGCGCCGCAAGCTCGGCAAGCCGTTGAAAGAGCAGCAGGAACTTCGCGACTACGGCATTGGCGCGCAGATTCTTATCGACCTTGGCATCAAGAACATGATCCTCCTGTCCAATAACCAGCGCACCGTGGTCGGGCTCGACGGTTATGGCCTTGCGATCACAGAAACCCGCGCTATCGCGACGAGAGGCTAAGCCATGAGCAATGACAAACATGTCCTGATCGTCGAAGCGGACTTTTACCGAGATATCTCCGATGCGCTGCTCGACGGCGCAAAAGAGGTGCTGGAGGTGGCGGGCGCTACTTATGAGATTGTGCAGGTGCCGGGCTGCCTTGAAATTCCGGCGGCGATCCGCTTCGCCCTCCGCTCGATGGAATTCACTGGCGGGCGGCGGCGCTTTGATGCCTATGTTGCACTTGGCTGCGTGATCCGCGGGGAAACCTCTCATTACGATACGGTATCGGAAGAGAGCGCGCGGGCGCTGATGGATCTGTCGACGGACTATTGCATCGCGCTTGGTAATGGCATCATCACCTGCGAGGATGAGGATCAGGCCTGGGCGCGGGCTCGCAAGGAAGAGAAGAATAAGGGCGGGGGTGCGGCAGAAGCGGCGCTCGCCATGCTCGGGCTGAAGGAAAAATTCGGAATGTTCCCCAGATGAACGTACGTAGCGAGAAGCGGGGCGACAAGCATAGCCGCCGCACATTGGCCCGGCTCAATGCCGTGCAGGCCCTCTATCAGCTGGAGCATGACAGCAAGTCCCCGCGTGAGGTGGTGGAGGAATTCCTGCTGCATCGCGTCGGCAAGGAGCTCGATGGCGATCAGTTTAAGGACAGCGACAAGCCGTTGTTTGAGGATATCGTCCTCAATACAAATGCGCGTCAGGCGGAAATTGACGCCCTGATTGCCGCGCGGCTGGAGAAAGATCGGACAACAGATCGGCTGGAAGTCGTGCTGCTGTGCTTGTTGCGGGCGGCGACCTATGAATTCCTCGCCCGCATCGATATGCCGGCCAAGGTCCTGATCAAGGAATATATCGGCATCGCCCGAACCTTTTTCACCGGCAAGGAACCGGCGCTGGTTAATGGCGTGCTCGACAAGATTGCGAAAGAGCTGCGCCCCGGCGAATTCGAGTAAGATGACGGACGCGGAGACAGACAATGGGAACGGCGAATTTGCGCTGATTGACCGGCTCCTGAAGCCGCTGGCCGCTAAAACCCCGGCTGCCCTGGGCCTTACCGATGATGCGGCGGTGCTTTCACCGACGCCGGGCAGGGATCTGGTTCTCGCCAAGGACGCTATGGTGGCGGGCGTGCATTTCCTTGAAGACGACGCGCCGGAGGATGTTGCGCGCAAGCTGCTCCGGGTGAATTTGTCCGACCTTGCGGCTATGGGGGCAAATCCGGTTGGCTATCTTCTCGCGACCTTCTGGCCCGAAAAATTACCGCGAGACTGGATCGAGGGATTCGCGGCCGGCCTTCAGAAGGATCAGGATGAATTCGGTGTTGGCCTTCTGGGCGGGGATACGGTGCGTACGCCGGGACCGCTTTCGCTCTCCCTGACGGCGGTCGGCGAGGTAACGGCGGGGCAGGCGCTTCGGCGCAATGGCGCAGCGGAAGGCGACCTGATTGTGGTTTCGGGCACAATTGGCGACGGGGCGCTCGGCCTCTTGGCCCTGAAAGGCGCGCTTGTCGGTCTTGATGAGGATTTGCAGAAGAAACTTATCGATCGCTATCACCTGCCTCAGCCACGCCTTGCCCTTGGGAAGTTGCTGACGGAGAAGGCGACGGCCTGCATCGATATTTCCGATGGGCCGCTGGCGGATATCGGCCATATCTGCGATGAGTCAAGGCTCGGCGCCGAAATCGAATGGGAACGGATACCGCTTTCCTATGCCGCCCGCCAGGCGCTCGCGCAAAACGCCCGCCTGAGGGACGTTGTCCTAACCGGCGGCGATGACTATGAGCTGGCCTTCACCTTGCCGCCTGCCATGGAAGAAGCGCTTGAACAGTTGGCAACGGAAAGCGGCCTTGCCCTCACCATCATCGGAAAAATGACAGCGGGAAACGATGTGCGCGTTTTTCACGAAGACGGAACAGAACTTACGCTTGATACGCGTGGCTGGCAGCATTTCTGAGCTGCTGATGAGAAATTGCATAATAGCTATGCATATCTGTAGGTTGTCTTTGTGACATATTCTTGACATATTCCACGAAAATTTGATGTAGTTTTGGGAGAGACGCATGCTGGCGATGCAATACTCGGTTCGCTTGCCACAGGATTTTGATACGGCGCAGATCCATAAACATGTGGCGGCACGCAGTAGTTTGTTCGACGGCTGTCCGGGATTACGGCATAAATTCTACCTTTATGATCCCGAAGAACATGTCTACGCCCCCTTCTATATCTGGGAAAACGCCCAGTTCGCCCAGGAATTCCTTCTCGACAAGTTGTTTAACGGTGTTATCGAGACGTTCGGGCGGCCGAGAGTGAGAAGCTGGCAGATCATTTCCTTCGATTATGGACCTGCACATGGGAAGACGCCGACATTCCTTTCCAGTGCCGTTGACAAGGTCCCGGCCGGGCGACCAGTCGGAGAGTTTATGCGTAAGGAGAAGGAGCATCACCAGGAGATGCTGGAAACACCCGGCCTTTACGCGCATATGGTCCTGCTTGATCCGGATCGCTGGGAAAAGGGACTATTCAGTCTCTGGCAACGGCAGCAGGATGCGGTGCCGGTTAAGGCTGATTGCGTCTATAGCTACGACATTTTAAAGAGCTACGAACCACTTCAAGGTGCGGCATAATCCGTTTCGTCCGCAAAATAACAACAGTCAGGTAAGGGCGACAGGATGATGGACCGACGTACAAAGATCAGTATTTTATTGATGTCGGGCTGTCAGGCCCTGATGAACAGCACCACCTCGATCATGATCTCGTCCGCCGCGCTGGCCAGCCTTCTCCTGCTCGGGGATGACAAGTCGCTGGCGACCCTGCCGGTGACGGCGGTGGTGACGGGCACGGCGATTGCCACTATCCCGGCCTCCTTCTTCATGCGCCGGGTCGGCCGCAAGATGGGTTTCATGTTCGGCGCGGTGATCGGCATGACCGGCGCCGCGATTTGCAGCTACTCTGTCTGGGTCGGCCATTTCTGGGGGTTCGTTTTCGGCGCCATCCTCGTCGGGATGTATACGGCGTTTGGCAATTATTACCGTTTTGCCGCCGTTGATATCGCTGGCGACAAGAATCGGAGCAAGGCCGTTTCATACGTGCTGGCGGGCGGTGTGATCGCCGGATTTATCGGCCCGCAGATCGCCAGCCACAGTAAGGATCTGTTCGCGCCGTTCCTTTATATGGGGTCTTATCTGTCGATCGTTCTGCTCGGCTTTCTCGCGCTAATCTTCATCAGTTTCGTGAAAATCCCGAAAATGCAGATACCGGATCATGAGCAGGCGCAGCGCCCATTGTCGGAAATTGTCCGCCAGCCGACTTTCATTGTCGCGGTGCTGAGTGCCATGATCGGTTACGGCGTGATGAGCCTGGTGATGACGGCGACGCCGCTTGCCATGGTCGGCTGCGGCCACCAGCCAAGCGATTCCTTCAATGTTATCAGCTGGCACGTGGTCGCCATGTTCGGCCCGAGCTTTTTCACTGGCAACCTGATTTCCCGCTTCGGTGAATATAAGATTATCCTGCTCGGCGCGCTGCTCGGTGTGGCTAGCGTGACGGTCTCCCTGCTCGGGCTGGAGCTGGCGAATTTCTATATTGCTCTGGTCCTGCTCGGCTTATCTTGGAACTTTATGTTCATCGGCGGTACGACACTGGTGACGACAACCTACAAGCCGTCGGAAACGGCGAAGGTACAGGGGCTGAATGATTTCCTCGTCTTCGGGACGGTGGCGACGGCCTCTCTCATGAGCGGCCAGCTGCAGGAGCGTTTCGGCTGGGACGTCGTCAACTACGGCGCCCTGCCGCTGTTGGCGTTTGTTATCCTGCTCGTGCTCTGGAGCCTGCGCACGGGCAGTCGGCGGGTGGCGGCGGGATAACCCGCCACCGTATCGCTGCGTTTTCTAGCTAGTTACTCGGAGACCAGTGCCTTGACGATCATGTCGGAGGCTTCCTCCGCATCGCCCCAGCGCACGATCCGCACCCATTTGTCTTCCTCGAGATCCTTGTAATGCTCGAAGAAATGAGAGATCTGGTCCAGCAGGATCCCGCGCAGGTCGCTGTAATTGCTGATGTTGGAATAGTAGGGGTGGAGGTCGTCCACCGGCACGCTCAGGATTTTCTCGTCCTGTCCGGCTTCGTCCTCCATGATCAGGACACCGACGGGGCGCGCCCGGATGACGGCGCCCGGCATCACCGGGATCGGTCCGGCGACCAGCACATCGACCGGATCGCCGTCGTCTGCGAGGGTATGCGGAATAAAACCGTAGTTGCACGGATAGAACATGGCCGTATGCAGGAAACGGTCGACGAACATGGCCCCGCTCTCCTTCTCGACCTCATATTTTACCGGCACGCCGCCCAGCGGAATTTCGATGACGACATTAACATCCCGGGGCACATCCCGGCCCGCCGGAATTTTAGATATATCCATACTCGCAGTCTCCTGAAATTGCTGGCGTTCCGATAGCATGTTCCGAAAAAATATGCCACCGGCTAATGGAAAAAAATGCTGAAAAAGCATCCCCTAAATTAGGCAATTCCAATAGCTTGCGAAACCAAAGGTAATCTGGCATTCTACCCCCGACTTTAGTCTAATTTAGCCGAGTTGAATATCCATGGGGGTACTTGGCGACAACAATAACAACAAAAGTACGGCCATTTTCGTAATGGCTTTTTTCGTAACATTGATGGGGAAATAAAGAATGTCAGTAGAATTATGGATACCGATTATCTGCGGGCTGATAGCCTTGGGCTACGGTGCGTATGCAGGTCGGTCGGTTCTGTCACGTGATGCCGGTACCGAAAAGATGCAGCAGATCGCTGCCGCCATTCAGGAGGGGGCATCGGCCTATCTGAACCGGCAGTATCTGACCATTGGACTGGTCGGAATCGTTATATTTATCATCCTGTTCTTCCTGCTCGGCCTGAAAGTGGCGATCGGCTTCCTGATCGGCGCGGTTCTCTCTGGCGCCGCGGGCTTTATCGGCATGCATGTTTCTGTCCGGGCTAACGTCCGTACGGCCGCCGCGGCCTCCAAGAGCCTGAGCGACGGTCTGGACGTATCCTTCAAGGCGGGCGCGATCACCGGTTTGCTGGTGGTCGGCCTCGCGCTGCTGGCGGTGGCCGGCTATTACGGCTATCTGACAGCCGCGGGCGTTGACGGTCGCGATATGGTCAACAGCCTTGTTGCCCTCAGCCTCGGCGCCTCGCTCATCTCCATCTTCGCCCGTCTCGGCGGTGGTATCTTCACCAAGGGCGCCGATGTCGGTGCTGATCTGGTGGGTAAGGTCGAAGCCGGAATTCCGGAGGATGATCCTCGCAACCCGGCGGTGATTGCCGATAACGTCGGCGACAATGTCGGTGACTGCGCCGGTATGGCGGCCGATTTGTTCGAGACCTATGCGGTGACGGTTGTCGCGACCATGGTGCTCGGCTCCATCTATTTCGCCAATGACGCGGCGCTGATGTCCTACCCGCTGATGATCGGCGCGGTCTGCATCCTCACCTCCATCATCGGCACTTTTTTCGTCAAGCTTGGTGCGAACAACAGCATCATGGGTGCGCTCTACAAGGGCTTCATCGTGACGACGGTTCTCTCCGCCATCGCGCTCTGGCCGGTCACCATGCTGACCATCGGCATGGATACGGTTTACAATATCGGCGATAAGCAATTCACCGGTATGAGCCTGTTCTTCTGCGGTCTTGTCGGGCTGGTTGTCACGGGTCTGCTGATCTGGATCACGGAATATTACACCTCGACCGAATACCGTCCTGTCCGCAGTATCGCGGCGGCGTCGGAAACCGGTCATGGCACTAACGTCATTCAGGGCCTCGCTGTCTCGATGGAGGCAACGGCGGTTCCGGCAATCATCATCTGTGCCGGTATCATTGTGTCTTATAACTTTGCGGCTCTGTTCGGGATTGCCATCGCCGTAACCACCATGCTGGCCCTTGCCGGCATGATTGTCGCACTCGACGCCTACGGTCCGGTCACGGATAACGCGGGCGGTATCGCGGAAATGGCGGAAATGGACGAGGATGTCCGCAAGACAACCGACGCCCTCGATGCGGTTGGTAACACCACGAAAGCGGTCACAAAGGGCTATGCGATCGGTTCTGCCGGTCTCGGTGCGCTGGTGCTGTTTGCGGCCTATACGGAGGACCTCAAGCATTTCATCAGCGAGGCAACCCCGACGGAGTTCAGCTTCTTCCAGGGCGTCACCCTCGATTTCAGCCTGCAGAACCCCTATATCGTTGTCGGCCTGATCCTCGGCGGACTGCTACCCTATCTCTTCGGGGCCATGGGGATGATGGCGGTTGGACGGGCAGCGGGTGCCGTGGTGCGTGAAGTACGCCGTCAGTTCAAGGAGATCCCCGGGATCATGGAAGGCACGGGCAAGCCTGACTATGGCCGGGCGGTTGACATGCTGACCAAGGCGGCGATCAAGGAAATGATTATTCCGTCCTTGCTGCCGCTGCTCGCCCCGATTGTCGTCTTCTTCCTGATGTATCTGGTGGCGGACAAGTCGGCGGCCTTTGCGACCGTCGGCGCCATGCTACTTGGCGTAATCATCACCGGCCTGTTCGTGGCGGTCTCTATGACCGCAGGCGGCGGTGCGTGGGATAACGCCAAGAAGTATATCGAGGACGGCAACCACGGCGGCAAGGGTACGGATGCCCATGCAGCGGCGGTGACCGGCGATACGGTCGGCGATCCGTACAAGGATACGGCGGGTCCCGCTGTGAACCCGATGATCAAGATCACCAACATCATCGCACTCCTGCTGTTGGCGGCGCTGGCCCACTAAGCTGTTCGCTGTTATAGCCTAAAACAGAAAACCCCCGGTCATCGATCGGGGGTTTTTTTCTTTTCCGGGCAGGGCTTTATCAATCTGGTGATGGCGCGCACAGACGTCGTGAAATGGCTTACTTATCTTTACCCCGTCATTAATCCGTTCCGTGAAAGTTTATGTAAACAGGGCGGGGCGGTTTCGGGGATACGTGAAGAATGTCGATCATGGACATTATTATCTACACTCCGGTTTGGGTTTGGCCACTTTTTGCCTTTCTTGTTCTGAGTGGAATTACTGCGCTGCGCCCGCGTAAAGCGCGACCGGCGCGCATGCTACTGCTTCCAGTACTCTTCTTCGTATGGGGTCTTTATGCGATCTTTTTGAAATTGCCGGGCTGGCCGATTGCACTGGGTGTGTTTGTCGTGGGGCTCGCTCTAGGTTTTGGAGTGGGCTGGCTGCTCGCAAGTCGTTATCCCGCGGCAACCTACGACCACGAGGCAAAGCGGATACTGCGCCCGGGAACCCCGTTGACCCTGATCCTCATCATGATCGCCTTTATTACGAAATACGTGCTGTCGGTTGTGATAGCCACTAATCCGCAACTGAGTGCGGCGATCGGATTTTCCGTTTTCTACGGCATTACTTCGGGCCTGATAAGCGGTGCCTTCTGGGGCATCATGGCCCTTCAGCTTCTACAGGCGTTTAATTACATCGGGCCGGGCGCACATCCACCCGCATAAGCGGGGTTACCGGCACCGCCGTTAGTTTGAGATATACTACTGGCCTTCGCCCGCGGTGTTGAACCGTCCGAGGTTGCCGAATAGTTGTTCCAGCAGGCCAAGCTCGCGTCCGCCTGTTGGGGTTTCGCGCTCGACAATTTCGATTTCCTGACCGTCCTCAAGGCTGAGATCGGCGACTTCCGCGACGACATCATCAATATCGAACAGGACGATCACGACATTACGGGCCTTCACTTCCTTCTCAAAGAAAGCGTAATGCTCGGTCTTGCTGCTGATATAGTACCAGGCGTCGCCCTCGGTCTGGAAGGTTGCAATACTGGAAGGGGAGCCCATGATCTGCTGCACGGCGTCCTTGCTTGTAACGCCCGCCTCAATCAGCGCCAGCTGCTCCGGATCGAGGTGATATCCCTGGTCGGTCTTAATGGGCTCGCAGGCGCTGAGCGCGAGGCCAAGAACGGCAATGCAAAGTCCTGTCTTCAATTGTTTCATGGTCACGATGCCCCGGCGCCGCTTTAAGTTGACTATGCGTCGCGAAATGCTTAATTCAGGGACAATAAATGGCTTGCCAGTCGGCAAATGTCAAATTTTCTTGGTGAGGCGGCGTCGATATTGTAAAGAAATCGCCGCGGTAACCAAAGAGCAGGAGCCGCCGAGTGGTCTTTGCAAATTTATTCCGCCGCAATCCGCAGGAAGCTGCCGCGACGGCACTGTATGTGGAAATTGTCCGTCAATCCCGTCTGCCCGCCTTTTACATGGTTGCCGCCGTTCCCGATACGGTCGACGGTCGGTTCGAGATGATCTCGCTTCACGCCTTTCTTGTCATGCGTCATTTGAAAGGACGAGGCGAGGCGGCGCAAAAACTCTCGCAAACCCTGTTCGACCAGATGTTTGCAGATATGGACCAGAGTTTGCGTGAAATCGGCATTGGCGATCTGAGCATTGGCAAGCATATCAAGAAGATGGCCAAGGCTTTCTATGGCCGGGTCGCCGCCTATGAGGCGGCGCTGGATGGCGGCGGGGAATCACTGGAGGATGCGCTGAAGCGGGATCATTATGGCTCTGTCGACGAAGTTCCGGCGGACGCGGTGCGACGGCTCGCCGACTATGTCCGGGCGGCGGATGCGCGGCTTGCCGCAGCGGGTCTTGATCCTCTGATGGCGGGCAAGGTGGAGTTCGGCGACTTCGATGGCTCGGCGACAACGGCGGAATAGCGGGGGTTCGCGGCGGCTTTTGGCCCCGAAACGGCGCATTTCTGGGAAATGACAAAAGCCATTGACCGCGGGCATCTAAACCAGTATTTTCGCGCCTTCGAATCGCCGCGGCCATCGGAAGCCGCCCCGCCGGTTTGGCCGGAACGAATTTAGGAAGGAAGTGTCGCGATGACGAAAGCCGGGGGTGGTTTCGCTCGGTTGATGAATGTTGAACGCCTCGGACGGGAACCGATGAGCTTCGACATCCGGGCGACGGAAGAAGAATGTGTCGCCTTGGCCGCAGCCCTTGATATACTGGGTGTATCGGACGTGAAAGCCAGCGGATCGCTCATGCGCGAAGGCGCGAATGGGCTGGTCGCGGTTTCCGGCCGGATTTCGGCGATGGCAGTTCAGGCCTGCGTGGTGACGCTGGACCCGGTAGAACAGGCGATTGACGAGGAATTCACGGTGTTCTACACCTTTGACCCTCGGGATATTACCGTTGAGGAGACGGAGAAGGTGGTCGGGCTGGATGAACCGGACCCACCCACGCTTATCACGGGCGGCCGCATCGATTTGGCCGAGGTGATACAGGAACAGATCGCGCTGGCGCTGGATCCCTATCCGCGACGCGATGATTTGCCGGAAGCCCCGGTGGAGGCGGAACTGGACCTTGAGCAGGCAAAGAAGGAGCAGGGGGTGCACCAGCCTTTTGCAAATTTGAGGGACTTGATGAGCAAGAAGTGATATGAAGGCGTAACGCAATTTCATATCGATATGATTTATATGTCGCCCTTATCCATAGGGCATCAAGAGTGAGAGACGAGAAAATGGCAGTACCAAAAAGGAAGACCACCAAATCCAAGCGCAACATGCGCCGGGCCCATGACGCCTTGCCGGGAACGCAGGTGCAGGAATGCCCGAATTGCGGTGAGATGAAGCGCGCCCACCATATCTGCGGTGAATGCGGCCATTATGGTGATCGCGAAATCCTGGAAACAAGCGACATTCTCTAGTCGGCTTCAGCTGATTAGGATGGCCGGACCCGGACAGAAATATGCCTGAGAATATTGTCATTGCCCTTGATGCGATGGGAGGAGATCATGCTCCTGACATCGTGGTTAAGGGCATCGACATTGTGCGCATACAATTTCCGCAGGCCCGGTTTCTCTTGTTCGGGGATGAAACGCGGCTGGAACCGTTGCTGAAGGCCTATCCCGGCGTGCGCAGCGTCTGCGAGTTGCGTCACACCGATGAAGCAATCAAGTCAGAGGACAAGCCCAGCCAGGCCCTCAGGAAGGGCCGCAAGAGCAGTATGCGCCTTGCGATCGACGCTGTGCGCGATGGCGAGGCCGGAGCTGTTGTCTCCGCCGGGAATACCGGCGCGCTGATGGCGATGGCGAAATTCTCTCTCAGGATGATGGCGGGCATCGACCGCCCGGCCATTGCCTCCGTTCTGCCGTCCCCGCGCGGGGAGACAGTGATGCTGGATCTCGGCGCGAATGTCGAATGCGATGCCGACAACCTCGTGCAGTTCGCCTTCATGGGCGCCGATTTCGCCCGCGCCGTGTTGGGCCGCGTGCCGCCACGGGTCGCGCTCCTCAATGTCGGGAGCGAGGAACTCAAGGGCCATGACACCATCAAGGCCGCGGGTGACCGTCTCCGTTCCCTTGAAAATCCGCCCTTTGAATATCACGGCTTTGTCGAGGGCGATGACATCACGCGCGGCGTTGTCGATGTGATCGTGACCGATGGTTTCACCGGGAATGTCGCGCTGAAAACCGCCGAGGGGGTGGTGCGGCTCTTTACCGACTTCCTGCGCGCCGGGTTCCGGAGTTCCGTGATGTCCAAAATCGGCTACCTATTTGCCCGTGGCGGACTCAATATCTTGCGCGAACGGCTGGACCCGC
>TARA_R110001606_G_scaffold122331_3_pt1 | contig 29652 bp, 25 predicted proteins | sample TARA_R110001606 | Tara Oceans TARA_R110001606 (sample SAMEA4398315) | marine metagenome | biome: Polar Biome; feature: [SRF] surface water layer (ENVO:00010504); material: water (ENVO:00002006), including particulate matter (ENVO:01000060) such as... | depth 5 m
TATAAGATTCATCTCTTCCAAAAAGTCTAAGAAATCTTGGTTAGTATAATCTACTGATAGTACCCACGATGATAGTTGTGGTGGTATACCATATAGAATCTCAATGGTGTTCTCATCTGTATCAACGAACCTAGCTGATTGGATCTTCCCTGAAAATCTTGCCATAATATAGCTCTCTCATGTTATTATATTGTACCTATCCGTAGATAGTGTGTGCTTTGTACTGTCGGAGTTCCAGATGGTACGTTCTGTGCATAATACGTTCCGGCATACACTTGCTCATATCTTGGAGTGAATCCTGTAGTGTATGTATCAGTAATACCAGACCCTCTCGATACACCAAATGAAGTTTCTGTAGATATATAGTAGTTGTATCTAAGGGTAGTTGATGCGTAGTGATCTATTAGATTCTGCATCATTGTTCCAAATTGAACTTTGGGAGTAGATATCAAGTCGCTGGTGTCTCTCTTAATACTTACAGGAGGAACATACGCAACTCCAGCCACAGGATCAATTTGATGCAACCAGAAATTTGCTACAGACAATGCCTGATCAAGGGGCATGTTACCCAATGATCCACCTGCAAACGCTGTTATGTCAGCGCTCGTATCAGTAAACACTGGCTCGGAGCCAATCTGGGTTGCATCTGATTCTGAACTATTACTTGATATGAAGAAAGTGCCCGCTTGACCAATTGAAGTTGTGGAGCCCAGGACCAGCTTTGCGATTGCTGGAGCAATAAATGTGTCGTACATGTCAATTGCTGACATTGCTTGAAGGTCATTGCTAGCAGTTCTGTATATTGGATACGAGTAATTCTCATATCCAGTTCCGGTCCTATATGGAAAGGTCTGATCTGTAATTGTTTGAACAGTGTTGTTATAGGTAATTACATTAAATCCGCTCGCAGGAGCGTCAGGAAATCCTACGCCTGATATCGCCCCTTCACCAGCTGTTGCACGAGTCTCAGTGAGATTTGCTAAATTACCATTACCTTGGTTGATAGTAAGTGCAACAGAGGGGCTCTGCCCATACTGTCTAATAGTCTCATCGACAATCAATTCCATTTCTGCACTTGATAGATCTCTAAGATTTCCTGAATCTAGTTTTAAAGGGCGCCTAATAGCCATAGTGATTCCTAACTATGCGTTTGCACCGAATATAGTTTTTACTGAAACACCCGCGGAATCATATAAGATTAACGAGGCTGGCCCAGCGAGATTAGATGATGTTATTGGAAAGTAAGTGTTGCCAACCAATTCTGTAATCCCTGACGAATCAAGTCTTGCGAGACCCCAGATCTCATTAATAGCACCCACCATATCAGAGTCTTCAACTGTTCGAAGCTCAGCAAGATCGCCTACCTTATAAGATATTTCGTTAGTTTTATCTTTCCACGTTGATACTAGATCATTTATGTCAACTAGTGTTCTTGCCATTTACTTATCCGCCAATTTTTGTAAAAGAAGTTTAATGTCGGTGATATCAGCTCTTATGTTAACCACGTCTAGTTTCACCGCTTCAAGCTCTTGTTCTTTTTCCACTCGTGCCTTCTTAACAGCTCTAGCCTTTGCAATAGCTTCGACGTTGGTGTTAAGAATAGCACCGGTGGAAGGGTCTCGGTAACACCCCGAGTGCCCTTCCACCTTCTGATATGATGTATTTATCTCCATTAAACTGCCAATGCAATCACTCGTAAGTCTTTAAATGAAGGCACCTTAGCGTTGTTGTATGTAGTCATGGTTAACTTGAATATAAATCTTGTGAATGGAACAGACAACCCTGCATCCCCACCAACAACATACTCATAGTCTCTAAAGATTCTTGGATCATCATCTGTTGGAAGGTTATCTTCTTTAACAACTTCTGTCCAAACTACTTCATCAAAGTTAACGTCATCATTAATTGCTTTATAATAAAGTTTAAAGTCCGATGTTGAAGGTCTGTTCGCTGCTAAGATTACTTTCAGTCCCACAGCTGATGCGGCAAGTGTTACTGGTCTTGTGATGTGCTTAGCAAGAGTTGTACCACCAGTTTGATCTGTTTCTGCAACATAAAGCAAAGGCTTGTTGATATTTGTAGCTTCAACTGAACCTGGGTTATCAATTCTATTATGAGTTAACCATAATGAAGCACGTTGCATATCAAGCACTGGGCTAACATATGGGGTGTCTGACTGCATATCGACCGATATTGTAGCCGACTTCTGTCCTACTGGCAAATTTAATTGCTCTTGCTTGGTACTCATAATAATTCTTGGTGCTAGGAACTGGTTTCTTGCACTCAGCGATAGAGGGATGAATGCTTGATCGAGACCATACCTAACCTCTGAGCCTGCAATAGATTGACCACTAGCAAACTTTCCTGATGCAGCTATGCTTGTTGACTGAGGCAGGTTGGTTTCGATATAGGGCCATACTTCTTCAAAAAGTGTCTGCTGATTTGTTTCAACACTAAGGCCACCCATTCTAGTTGCGCTATTTGAATCAGTATCAGAATCAGCGTTGACTGTGAAGAAGTCATTGTCATAATCGACAATAAATCTCTCACCAGTAATAGACGATGATTTAATTGACGCGTAAGTACCGGTAGAATCAAGACCGTAGATTCGAACACGGTCGCCTGTTGTGAATCCATGATCGGGATGATTGAACTCAAGAGTTGTTGAGTTGTTAATTGTTCTAATAGGATCTTCAGGCAATAACCTCAGAGGAGCAGGAATGTTTCTCATCACAGCTGCTGTTAGTGTATCATTATTAAAGTCTGCACGATACGCTCTGAACATAAGATCTCTCGTTTGATCAGGAGTCCATGTCGACGTGTTCTGAGACTTGAACAACGATCCAAGCGATGGTTGTGATGTAATTCTCTTCTCTGTTGAATTTAAAATAAACTCTCCAGCCTCAGCTACATACACGTTGTAAGCATCTGTCTCTGCAATTAACACTACAGCATACTCTTGGTAAGGCAACAAGTAAACTGGCTCGTCAAATGTAAACGTTGATGCTAATGAAGCATCAGCTGATACGTTTATAGTAGTCGCGGATTTAAATATAACACTTCCAGGAACAATATCATCGGACGATGGGTGACCATTTACTAATGGACGTAGTTGCATCTGTACAGGGATGACGTCATCTTTAGATTGGAAGAAGATATCCATCTTTGTAATAAACACACCATCCTGATCTGGAATAAAGAATGATTGTGCAAGTGGATCTACCTGACGTACTGTACGTGGTGGAGTTGTTTGTACACCATTAACTCTACGTTCACCAGTAGCTACGTTCCAACTAGTCGTCGTTGTACTTGATCCAGAGCTGTTGGCTGTAGATCTTGACGATGTGTTTGTCGCAATATTTCTTACACGAGTCGACTGTATAGTTCTCTGTCTTGTTTCTAACACACCAGAAGATGTGAATGGAGTTACAGCAAATGAAGTAGCAAAATCTTCGTCGTTGGATGAGATGTCGAGTAATTTTAGCTCTCTTGAACCAGTCCGGAATCTCAATGCCGCGGTGTTTGCAATTAAGAACTCACCTTCAACTGTACCCTCACCGTCAGTGTATAGAGTTGTAGCTCCTTCTGGAATACCAGTGCTTCTATCAAATCTATTACCAACTTCTTCTGCGTTGGCTGCGATGCGAGTAAAGTTCTGAGAACGAACCCAGTTAGAAACATCTGTCCCATCAAAGAAAGGCCACAGTCTTGTATTAGGCTTCATACCTTCAGCTTTAAAGCTGATTCTACGCGATCTCATGAAGGGAATCAGAGCAACATCGACTACTCTATCACCCACTACTCTACGAATGGTAGAGAAGGAAGCTACCCTCGCAACCGCTGTTGTAGTTGTAGATACATTAACATTTGTTGTTCTAATGGCTGTCGCTCTCCAGTTTCCAGCTGCACCTTGACCAGTGCTTGTGGATGTGAAGCTCTGGTTAGTTGTACCTAACCCTTGCGCCCGAGTAGCGCCAACCTGTGTACCAGCCCAGTTCCATTGAGAGCTATTGAATAGTTGATTTTGAGAACCACTAAAGGAGTTCTGTGTTCCACCACTCACAACTCTATTAGCCGCAAATTGTGTTTCTCTCCACTCATCAGATGCTGGGGAAAGAGTCATATGACCAATATTAGTAATAACATTGAATGGGTTGATGTTCATTATGCCAGACACTTGAAGCTGATCGATATACGATACATCAGTGTACTTGGTGTAAACATTATCACCTTTGAGAATAGTGTTTGTCGACAAATCAGAATCGTACAACAATCTCAAAGACTCTTCCTTGAAACCAGGTCTTAGAACCTTTTCCTGTGGATCAATAGCTGCTCTATATTCACCATTGTCAAATGATGAAGCAAGTTGATCTTGGAAATTGTCAACTAAGAATCCAGCTTTTATTCTGTCATTACCCGATCCATCAAACACACTTAAATTCTGTAAGTTAGTCTCGAGTAACGTAAGAGCTGTCAGTTCTTGTAAGTCTTCAATCTTATCAGCAAGCTCACCAATATCTCTCATAGAGTATTTTTTAGACTCAAGCAATTGAAGTCTGATGTCTGAATCGTTAATTGTAAATGCATCCATCTCAACATTAGCAAGATTCATCTCATTCAAAGATATTGGCGGATACTTAGGATTGAGATCCGATCTACCTTGTTTAACTCTAACAACCCCATCAATATCAATTGTCACAATATCATAGCGTGGCAAGTAGTATTCAGCGTCTGCTTGAATAAGATCGGTGTTCTCCGGCAACTCATTAATACGAGAGCCACCTAACTCAAAAGAGTTTCCACTATCTGTCGAGCGGGGGCGGAAGTCGAGAATATCTCTCAGCTGTACCTTTTGACCATTCTGTGTAGTGTGGCTTGGAATATCTCCATAAGCAACCTGACCTGAATAAGATTGAGCAGCAAAGAAGTCCCCAGATGCTCCATGACTAAAGTACCGGAACCGTGCAAACACATTTCCAGAGGGTGCAGTCTTATCACCTTTTAGGAATAGTTTAGCCGGAGCATACCAATTATCTCTCTGACCGTTATCCACAATAAAGTCGGACAACAAGTTTAAGCCATTAGAATCTGAATCTCTGAGTCTGTCTAGTTTGTACAAATCAGGCTTTGATAATGATAAGAATTTGTTCCCAGCCGAGTCTGAGTCTAGCAATGATGATATTGTAGTTTCAACCATCGACTTAGATCTAACAGAAGCCGCAGCCTTGTTGACTTTACCCAGAATCCGTATTACTGTAGAAACAGGCCCACCAGAGATGGAAGCTACCTGTGTACCAACCCCAGCTACTGTAGGTGTAATCACAGCTCCGGAAACATTATTAATAATAATCCAGTCGGAAGTATTTGTGAATGTTTCACCACTTGCTGTTAATGTTAATGTCGCAGCGCCAGTACCATCCAATGTAGCAATGAATTGTCGCTGAACTTCTAGCGAAATGTCCGACAGGGTTTTAGGACGAGAGTTTGGTAAAGCAAAGAACAAGTTGTTATTTGCCTGATCATGAAGAATAGCAACAGCATTCTCTAACACAATGTCAGCTGTGTCTGCTGCACTTGTACCAATAGACCTAATAGTTGTGAATGATATATTAGCATTTAGCTTGATATCAAATAAGTAGAATCTATATGTAGCACCGTCTTCTTGAACAGATCTAACACGTGCATTGCCAATCACATTTCCTGTGGCTCCAGTAGCATCGTATAGATTCTTAGATTGGAATTCACCAATATCTGGTATTCCTAATATATTGTTTACAATAATATAGTTACCATAGCTAGCTGCTGCAACTTCATTATTAAGACTGATAGTTTCTTGAGCTCTTGGAATTCTAATTCTTGTTGTATAGTCCCGATGAGCTCTATACCCTCGAACATATGCTGTCCCTGGAGTGATAACCGTTTGTAGATAGCCATCATCCGAATCATCTTCGTGGTGAATTAAAAACGGATCAACTAGGAAGTTTCCATGAAGTTCATTGGTTCTAAGAGCCATACGATCTTCAATAGCAGCATACTGATTATTGCCTTGAACAACATCAAACACGTTACCGTTGATCACTCTACAGAAGTACACAAAGTTCTCGTCAGAGTCAACAAGGTCTTCAGTTGTGAGTATTAATTTGATTCTATAACGGTCAGCACCTGGCGCAGATCTGTTGGGTGTTGTACCTTGATTATCAAATAGAGCTTCTGTATCATCAGCTGTCACAACATCTTGCTGAACTTTAAATCCTACAACGGCTGTTGGTAGTTCTGTATACTTACCAAGTAGAATAGATTGCTTTTCCGCAAAGACAAAGTGCCCTTGTGTAAAGAAGCTGCTCTTATCAATTGATACTCGAGTGCCCACACCCACAGCTGGATTAGCGGTCGTGTTGGTAGCTTGGGCAGTAAGTGTAATACCTATAGAAGCTGCAATTAAATCTTCACCAGCTGTCATTCGAACTGGAGTCGCTCCAGGAGTTCCTCCAGTAGTATCTGTATACCGAATATAAAGTGTTGCGGGGTCAGATGCGGTCGCTTTAACAACCTCAAGGATAACTACTTTGATTTGTGAATCATTACCTTCAAACTCTACCCCAATCATTGAAGATGTGTCTAAAGGAAGTGTGTTTGTTGATATGTCTAGTTTAATAAACTCATATCTTGTGTTTAGAGTTACACCAGCCGGACTAACATTAGCGCCCTCTTTGAAGATGTTTCTTCCAAAGGTTTCTATTTCCCTTTGGATGATAGTCTGCATTTGAGTCAACTCGCGGGCTTGCAAAGCCTTCCCACTATTGAAGAGAACTCGATGATAGTTATTGCTATCATTAAAATCGTCTTTATATGTTCTACTAAGTAGATTATCTGTAAATTTTATTGGCATGTTCTACTTGCTCTCAGAGTTGGATTATAACTTTAATGTCTTCGGTTTGCTCATCGGCTCTTTCGATAGCAGCTCTGTTATCTAGGTAGATAATTTCGCCCGAAAGATTGTTAACCTTCAGTGTTGAAAATGCGTTAGTGTCTGCGTCGAAACCTGCGGAATCTAAGATTCCTTCTCCAACACCATCTGTCTCAGTAATGGTTTCACCCTCAATGAAGGGAATAAATCCTGTAAGTTCGGTTTGGTGGAACAACACAACACTTGAATCTTGAGCGTCTACAAGACCTTTGGCCCCCGAGACTGTTCCAAGTAGAGTGTTGTCTTCAGAGAATGTGTTTGCTACAGTTGAGAACTTTAGCTTACGTAATGCTCCCCCAACTTGTGCCTGGAAGTCTGAATCGGTTCCTGGTACCTTGGGGTTCTTAATAATAGCAATTTGTCTGAAATCGTTGGATACGATAAACTCATTGCCCTCTGCTCCAGTAATTTGGGTGTTGAACATCAAAGCTGTTGCGCGCAAATCACTTCTTGGGTCTGCACCAAGTCCACCTTTGGAGGATAAGATTGGCCTCGCGGATGCGCCAGTCCCACCACCACCTGAGAATGTAACAGAGGCATAATCGTATCCCAATCCTAAAGCCTTACTTTGATCGGAATCGTCCATTTCTACTTTAACTACTGATCCGTTCGAAATAGTAGCTGAAGCACTGGCGACTTTAGATCCATTACCTGTTATCAAAACAGATGGATTTGATGTGTATCCAGTACCACCAGCTGTAATTGCAATAGCTGTTATCTGACCTGGTTTAGCACCATCTTGAATTGATTTCTGCTCAATGGCCAATGCTGATGATGCGGAGTCGACAGATGTAACGAACTGAGCTGGAATGTAGTTAGCTGAAACAAATTTAGTTGCCGTTAGAGCACTAATCGTATACAAATACTTCCACACATACCCGTCAGCTGACTCATATGGATATGTTAGCGTACCAGTAGGTTGGATTGTTGAAGCAGACGCATTACCGTTTGCATCCCGACTCTGTTGAATGCACATATACACAGCATTTTCATCTGTGAATACATAATAAGCATTTGTAGGATACCCAGTAGTATTATCATCATATCCAGAATAGATTGTACCTGAAGACCAGTTATATCTAGGAATAACATACTCTACAGCTTCAGCGTTCTTAACAGACTGCATTGACAACCTGAAGTCTCTAATATCCTTCAAAGAGTTGTTAGGGACCGGAGGAGTGTCGGTATTGTTCCAAGCTTCAGAACGACCTATACCAATATAGTATGTGTTGTTTGAATCAACAACATTATCATATATGTTATCAAGAATTAGTCTCTTGAAAGTGTCTGTAATAATTGCGACCATGTCTCGTTCCTACTATTATAATATTGTTACATTATCTTGATTGCCGATAAGAAACCAATTGGTTCCATCCCAAACAACCTGACAACCAGTGTACTGAGGTAATGTAAACGAGATGCCTTGCGCAAAATTGTCAGGTGTGACAGTTGCGTTCCCGGCGCCTTTGTTGGTGAAAATTTTGTACTCTCCGACTGTTGTACCATCAGCCATAGTGAGGGCTAATGTAGACCCTTTATTACAGCTTATATATGAGGATGTTGACGACACCGCACCATTTGCTGTCTGCTGGTTTACAGTGAAGGCAGCTTTGGATATCTCAGTAGATCCGTTACCTTTACCGCTAAGTTTAAGATTGATGTTAGCATCTGTACCTTCAGCTGAGATTACTGGAGATGATCCTACAGCTGCATTTGTAACCTCAATATTGTTAACCGCCGAAGATATAGCTGTGAGTGTTACAGCAATTGCACCATTCTCATCATTAAGTCCAGATACTATTCGTGGAGACGTGATGGTAGATACTGTTATTTGTTTATTACTCATCGACTGTGTTACATTGCTAAAAATAAACTCATCGTCAGCGCCAAGGATGGGTAAATTAATATTAACGTTTGCGTTAAGCTCGCCAGGTATAATTGAATATGTATGAGTGGATGAGGTATCATTAATTTTAGGGGTAGATAATACTGAACTCATCAATGTCTTATTAGTAAGTGTCTGAGTTGCTACATCTAGAACAACTGTACCGTCAGCGTCAGGTAGCTGAGCAGTTCGATCAGCTGTTGGATCGACGACATTTAAACTTGTTTCAAAGTCATCAGCAGTGGTACCTTCAAATGTTAAACCACCCGCAGCAACAGCAATTGTACCATTGAGGCCATTACTATCTCCACCGAGCTTTTGAAACAGCTCGATGAAATTGGCGTTGGTCTTTGCTCCAGCGCTTCTTAGAGTATCGCCAGTACCATCATTTGCGTAAGTACCGAGATCTAGATTTTGACGCGTCATTACGTACCTCTGAATTTATATAAGTTTATTTATAAGTCAATTTACTCTGAAAGACCCGTTATGGTAACAGAACCTGAAATAGAATATGGATTACTCACGGCATATCGATTAAAAAGGTGTCTATTGGGGCTACCCACCAAGCTAGTAGTCACAGAGCTGTAGCTCTGATCGGTTCCTGTTGAATAAATAACGCTCTTTGTGTCACCCACAACCTTATCGAACAACTGAGATGGTGTCATTGTTATATCGCTTTGTAGATATAGAGCTATCGTTCCAGCTACTTGAGGCGATGCCATACTAGTACCAGATATGCTCATAATCTTATAGTTTGTGTCTGGAGGATAAGTTGTTGTGGGATATGAAGCATTGGCAATAGTTGAAGCTGTGCTCATAATGCTCGATCCAGGAGCCCAAATATTAACAGCGGGGCCTCTCTTACTACTACCTCGTGGCCGATCTTTATATGTGCCACCATCATTAAACACAGAGTCATCTAAATTACCTACTATGAATGCTTGATCAGAGTATGGAGAAGAAGGTCTATTGTAAAATGCTGGAGGCCCGGACCCAACATAAACTTGATTATTATAGTCGGCCCCGCCAAAAACCTCTGCTTTGTAGTAATCATTACCACCAGCAATACAGACATGAATACCAGCATCAATCATATCTTCAACATCTGCGTTTACCGAAGACACTTGACCAGGAACATTTCTATTGTTACTAATCTTCTGGACAATGCCATATTGATCCCACAACTGCTGGTCGGTCTGACCAGCATAAGACCAACCACTGTTTCGATATACTCCATTGGTTGGGTTGCTGGCTCCTCTATCTGAACTATATCCCCAGCTCATATTCACAACAGTAGGACGATCGTCAGTTTTTGCGTTATGCCAAAGTCTAATAGCATCAAAGGCGTCCGTGACACTAATTCCAGTCCCAGTGTCGCCAGTGCCTTCTAGTCCAGAAAGTTTTTGTGAATATATTCTCGCGCCTTTGGCAAAGCCGTATGTCAACCCTGCCGCTGTTCCAGCAACATGAGTTCCATGACCATCAAAATCTCTATCGTGGTTAGCACTTTGTGTCCCCGATATTCCACTTGCGGTATACCAATCAATTTGTTGTACACGGCTGACGCCATCATAATCATTAAAGTCAGGATGATCTGCTTGTATACCACTGTCTTGTATTACAATATCAATACCGCGACCGTCGAGAGCATAGTCATGATTGCCAGCAACAGTGAGTGCGTTTCCATAGACGTTGGTGGCTTCTCCAATTCTACGCAAGCCCCAATTGACATCTGAACTTGGATCCAAATAATTAGTGCCTCTGGTGAATTGACCAGATTGGCTTGCATTGAGACCTATAGTAATATCATCTCTCAGCTCAGGGGGAATTTCAACACTCAATATTCTTTCATCTAGTTCGAGTGCAGTTGCTTCATCTTCTGTAAGCATCCAATGAGTCATTCTGTTTGACCCAACTCTTGCATTAGCAACATCCACAGCTCGGTTAGGAATAGGACCAGAACCAGTTGATGCACTAATTTCAGCATCGACTACTGATAAGTCAACACCTCTGTGAACTACTACAATGTATTCTTGTTCGCTCATTTTCTACCCTATACGATGTTAATTGTATTACCCATACCTGCATGGTTTGTACATTGATAATACAATGTTGTAGGCGCGCTCATAGGAACAGTAAAGGTGATTAATCCAACGGCGGCGCCGTTATTTGTTACACCTGTACTATAAGCTGCCCCACCATTACTCAATCTAATTTGAAAAGGATGTGACCCTCCTGAACTATTTTGGAACACATAAGTTTCACCTCTTCGTAGGTAAAGAACTGGATCGTTTTCAGCTGTGGGAAACCAGTTGCTTCCAGTATCGTTAAATGTATAATCAGTAGAACCATTTGCAGTCAAAACAAATTTATGTTGAATGGTAGCACCATCAGTACCTAAGTCGACATTACCGCCCATCTTAACAACTTCGTTGGTACCAGGTTCAATGTTAATTGCATCCACCGCAGTTATCGTAACTGCTGATGCACTTGTCAGACCAGGTGTTCCTGCGCCAGTAGTTGTAATACCTGTTGTTGTAATTCCACCACTAAATGTGGCAGCTGTAGTTACAGTTGCACCTCGATCTACAACAGATTGTAGAGTGTCAATTTCTGTGTAGCTAGTTAAATATGTCGATAGGTCAGGAGGCGTATATGTGAATGCTCCAGATCCATTGTTGTAAGCTAGGTTTGGAGACCCTGCAGCAGCTACAGTAACACTCAAATCAGCGAGAGCAATTCCAGCGCCACCACCGCCAATATCAGTAGCCATGAGCCATTTTGATGTTGCTGAGTTGTATTTCATTATTGAGTTATCTGCAAGCCCAGCTACGTCAACATCGGTTAAGGTACCAATTGTGCCAGGGGATACCAAAGCATTAACATAACTTGAATTAATTAATGAAATAGTGGCTGCAGAGTCAATACCACTTCCACCACCTACTATTTGTCTAGCTTGAACATAATCCGAATCAATCAGAGCAATTGCTTGAGCTGAGTCAATACTATTTGCTCCAGCTAATGCTATAACGGTGGCTGAATCTAGAATGCTTTGAGCATCGTCTAACGCTCCAGCTATTGCTTGAACCGTTGCTGAATCTACCCCAGACGCCCCTGCAATTGCCACATCTGATTGAAGTGTGGTAAAGTTGGCATCGAGTTCGGAGTGGGTCAATGCCGAGCCTTTTACTGTTCTTAATATAATTGCCATGATTTACCTCTTATGGTGTTAGAAATATGTAATCGGAATCAACATATCCGGTGAACATAAAGTTTTCGTTAATAGAATCGTATGACGAAGTATAGAATCTGCTTTGATCCATCGTCTCCGCGTTGTTATCCATTCTTATTACATATGGATAGAATTCTGGATTACTATCATCATCAAGTGTGGGAGAGCTCACATGCATAACATTGGAGATGTCTCCATATGCACTCTCTAACTGTTGTACAGTAAAGTCAAGATACTTACCTACTTTTGCGGTGAGACTGACGTATTCTGGAGCAGTACCATAATCAATACCATCACCAAGGATACCAGCTAGTTCTACCAGGTGTGTGCCAAATGTTAGATTAGCAACACCCTCGACAACCAAGCCACCCAAATCAGCTGGTATAACGTCTGGCATAAATCGATTTGTGAATGGGTTCTCATCAGGGCCCCATAGAATAGCCGTATTTTCAATCTGTGTGGCGCCGCCCAAGAACCATCCCGCTGGATGTACAAATTTCTTGTATAGCTCTCTCCACTGGTTAATAGGAATAGGAGATTTGATTAACACAGAAAAGATTTGATACAGGCTATAGTTCATAATATATTTGAGAGACTCAACACCAATTTGTGATGCTGGCTCTCCAACAATAAAAATATTGTTTTTAGGGTATTCAATCTGAACAGTAGTGTTAAAGAATGCTCTAAAGAATCCCTCAGCGGAGTATCTAGTACCTTTGACTCTATAGAAATTAGCAAAGTTTCTTAGGACTTCGCGAGGATCTGTGAAGTATTCTCTAGACGCACCAGAAGCAATCTCTAAAAATATCTTATCTAATTGAGCAGCGTCCGCGCGTTCGATATCTCGAATAGCAGCTAAGTCTTTTAATATACTTATGTATTCATCTGCTTCTTGATAGTCATAATAACCCTCAAGAAAGGTAATTAGATTGGGGTAGTCGGTAGCAAAGTGTTCGGGCAACACTTCTTTGACTAGATTAGAGTGTAGACTGATAGCAGACCTATCATAGTCTACTATGTGATACAGATCATCCATTTATTACAAGCTCACTTGAAGTGTTTGTCTATCTATTGCGCCAGAAGTAAATGATATATCACCATCAAGAGTGATAATATAATTTCTTAATGGTCTAATTGTACTTTGATTAGCAGGCACCGCAGACAATTTAATAAAGTTTTGACCGGATGTAATTTGCTCGGGAGCAAACCCCGTCAATGTAATTAGTCCTTTTTTAGCATCAAACTGGCCGGCATTATCTACAAGAGCAGCACCAGTAGAATCAGTAATCTGCAGCTTGCTAGATCCTAGTTTATTCTTAATGCTACAAGCTCTGCCTTGAAAGATAAAGGTAGAAGATTTGATTATACCATTAATGTCATCCGGCTCAGCAATCTCGACAGGGAAGTATACACCATATGAGTGCGCTTCTCCAATGATAGGAATTAACCGTTGTTGCATATTAACAGTAATTGTTGAGTTTAGAATAGCTGGACTTGTATCATCAACAATCCTTAGCAAGTCTGAACGTCTCCACACTTTACTGAAGGCATTTAGATTATCAGCAAAGTATTGTGTGATCAAAGGTGATACTTGATCCTCTGTAGCTTGAACAGTTAGACCTGATAGAGATGGATCAAAGTTAAACGTACATCCTACTTCAAGAAATGTGTTAATAGGATCGTTGAACACAGTACTGATGGACATCACCGATAGGTTGTCTGTGACGTTAGATACAATACTATCTTTTACAGCGGTCTTCTGATCTTCGGATGTTCCGTCTTGGAATTTTAAACTAACATAAACTTTACCATAGTCTGTAGGTACATTATCTTCACCGCCCCAAGACGATGCATCTGAAATTGCTGAATAGTTTTGAAGAATGATAGCCTTGTAATCATCCGCAGTAACAAGTCTTTGCTGAGCAGCAAAGGCGATGGGTGCGTTGGATCTAATGGACTCTAGACTTTGTCTCACAGCACCGGAGTTTGAATTAGCAACAGTCGTAACATCAACAGCCTTTGTTACATTGCCGCTAGAACTAGAGACGACAAGAGATTGAGCTGGATTGAAGATAGCAGCTCCATTAGCATTGGCTCCTACAGTAGATAGATAATCGACTACAATTTTATTACCTGTGTCAGGAGCTTTACCAAAGGAAATACCGTCACCAAAATTTAATTCATAGTTACCGTTAGGAGCTTCAGACAACTGATAGAAAGTTGAAGTTCCAGTAACAGCGGAAGCAGTAGAAATATTAGCGTATGTAATAAATGCACTTGTCGCTGTGTTATCATAAACTCTTACAATAGCTGTTGTAGTATCAATAGTATCATCAGGAAGGATATACAATTGCCGCTCACCTTGCTCACCAACAAGGAACGTCTTTATTGCTGGTGTTCCTTCATATACAACAATGTTAGCATTTCCTGTACCATCTTTAAACTGATATACACCACTACCATCATCGGTTGCGTAATATGTCTGACGCGTTTGGTATGTGTAAGTAATGTCCCCAACAGCCCCCTGAAACTTAAAACCAGCTGGCAAAGCTACTGTAGCAGGTCGTCCCACAACACTTAGCAGGTTTACTGCAACTTGGAGTGTTCCTCTTGAGGCTGTTCTTGATCTAATATTATATCCCAAAGATGTGGCGTGGGCAACAACCGAGCTTCTCAATTGAGCGGTAGATAGAAATGATTCATTAAGAGCAAAGTTTGCAATCAATGCATTATAGTGGGTGTTGTAGGCAAGAACATCTAGGATGTTGCTTAACCCAGAGGCGTCAAAGTTGTAGTCAGAGAACTCTGACTTTCCGGCCATGTGCACCTTTAGTTGATTTTTTATATTTTCAAAATCTAACTTAGACGATTGAATATTTACTGCCATTTACCTCAACCTCGATAGTGATGTCTCTAATGTAACTTGTTCTTGTGTATTGACTACTTTGAACGTAACAGCTACAAAGATCTGATTTCTGTCTAACTCGCTATCAATTTTTATATTGATAATCTTAGCTCTTGGTTCATAGTTAGTTATCGCTGTTCTGATTAACAAATCTAGCTCTAGCTCTGAAGCGTCCGTAGCATTCTCAAACAACATCGTTCCTAGATTAGCGCCCAAACCAGGTCTAAAAGGTCGCTCACCAGTACCTGTCATCAACAGGTTTTTTACTGCCTGCTTAACAGCAGCCGCATCTGTCTTTTTATATAGATCGCCATCTGGTTTTAGTGCAAACGATAGATCGATATCTTTATATGTTCTATCTCGCGACGAGATAATAGATCCACCGGATGATAGATTACCGTCTTCAATCGATAGTGCTCTTGTTACTGCCATGATCTTCCCAAAACATTTATCTTTATTTATAAGGTTTTACTACGACTTAATTTCAACAAGACTGTTAGCTGACTGAACATTCCCATTAAATAGTGTTTTTATTTCCTTTTTAAAGTTTACTTTGAAGTCTGCTGGGAAGGATGGCATTACCACAATCACTTGACAGGATAATATTCCACTAGGATCATACTTGTCATAATCCAAGATCAGCTGATCATAGTATAGATTATCTTTCCAGTAAACAGCCATATCAAACATTCCTGGGATATCAATCTTTCCGTTCAACGAATTTAACTGGTACACCACAACCTGACCTTTTGTGGCTAGAGAATTAAGGCTATCAGCCTCTAGTTTTTCACTAGCCCCTTGCTTATACAGCCCCTCCAAAACAATTAGTCTATTGTTCTTAAATGCTCCATCATTAATATTAATTGATGCTATAGCCTCTGCTTGAGGAGCAAAGTTTCTAGATACTTGTCTTTTCTGAGCTGAAGTCAGGTGATTGAGGTTTGTCTTCTCTCCTTTACCACCTAAGAACCGGCCCAACGTAATACCTTTAGCTAAAGGAAGCCCAGCAGTAATTACTTTGGCGTTCTCTGGATTGTAAATTGAATCAGGTAAGAATGCTCCATTAGATCTAGGGTGAGGCGTGAATGTAGATTGCGCACCTGGTCGACTAGATGATACTGGCCCAAGAATTGTCTGATGTGGAGTTCTCGATGGTGCCTGCCCTGCAATACGTCCCACCGATCCAGGGGTCGCTGTAGGATACTCAGGATTAAGTTTACCAGCGGCGATCTGCGAGGCTGTAAACTCTGTATTGTTTAGAGTACCATTATCTCTCAACTTAGATCGAACTTCACCAGTTGTCAACGGCTTATTAGTAACATTTCCTGTGCCAACGGTTTTATCTAAAGCATTAATTAGATGATCATCAATGTCTACTTTAACCGCTTGAACCCCATAGGCACCATCACCAAGATATGATGTAAGAATCCCCAATGTGGGAATTGCTGTTGCTTTGGTATCAACTGCTGTGGTGTCTACAGTATATCCAGGACTACTACCCACACCACCACCAGGATCGGGGTCAGCATAACTCTGCGACTCGGCTGTATCAGCCGACACGGCCTTAGCTGCAGTGCCTTCTAGGTCTCCATAGACAACATTAGTATTCATAGTCTCAGACCACACCGTATGACCGATATGCGCGTTGTATGCATAGAGGATCATGTTCTCACCACCAAAGGTACCAGTATCACCAAACATCGATAGGTTCTCTGCAGCCATATTAATATCAGGAGATGAGCTTATTAACTGAGTCTCGGATGTCATTTTAAACTGACCTGAAGCTGAGCATAACAGCTCACCCTCTGTAGCAATCTTACGATTGCCTTTTACCACATCGGTAACACCACTGAGTTGAGTTACAACCTTTGGGCCTTTTGTGGTTTCAGATCTTGCTCCTAGAACTGTGCTACTACCAGCGCCTCTCACAGTCGTTCTATGAGATCCATCAATCCCTTCTTTAACATTGCCAGCAACATACACATTATAATTACCAGCAACATCAATATTATAGTCGCCTGTCACCTCAACATTGAGATCACCGTTGTACTGAATATTAGCATTACCTTCAACTTGAATATTATCGTCACCTTGGACAACAGTAATTCTATTGGAGGTGGTATTAATAACAATAGTGCCATCAGCACGCATCTCAATGCCAGCGCCTGTGCGATGTCTAATTAGAATGCGCTCTCCACTAGGAGTGTCATCTATTTCAATAACATGCCCTGATTCAGATTCGTTGACATTATTCTTAGTAGAGTCTGATACCCCTCCTAGATCACCATCATCAGAGTTCTCAACTCCCCCATTCAGCTTCAACTCGTTACGTTTGGCTCCACGAGCGGCTTTATTGATAGAAGGTTCAAACCAGTATCCATGACGAGGATATTGACCACTAGGATCGTCGCTACCACGTGGAGTCACACCTATCTTCTCGACAGATGCTCCTTTTTCCTGAATCAAAGAACCTAGTTCGTCATTCTCGGTTGTCATATTATTTTCCTACGTTATAGATGGAATTGCTAAAGCAAGCTCAGCTGTATTTAACGGAGAACTTGTTCCTACTGTAACATTTCTCTTGCCAAATTTATTAGTAATATATTGAGGCATGGATATTCCTGGATCGGGTTTGTTTCCCGGATCAGTGTCATTGTGCCCAAATACCTGACCTCCTGGAAAAACTTTCCAGAATGCTTCTAGGTACTGATCTAAACTATTCCACTGCGCCGAGGTTATTGACTCAGAGCTGAGGTATCTATTAGGGTTGGGGGTTCCAGATAAACAGTTGTAACCCGCGACAAAAGAGAACCCAACACTAAAGTTGTCATGTCCATTAGCTCCTGCATGTTCGCCTTTGAGAGATAGTGGACGACCTCTCTCTATTGTACCATCTCGTCTACACACAAAATGATACGAGCAACCAGCAAACCCTCTCGCCAGTCCTACTGAATGCGTCTCCCTTGCCCCAACATCCTGGTCGATATAGTTAGCAGTCCAGTGAACAACTGTTTCTGTAATTTCTCTTGTGACAGATCTCAGTTCAGCTTCTAATTCTTCCATGCTAGTGATTGCTGAAAATACATACTCAGAGGATGTTGATATGGTATTTTGTCGAGTGACAACACCTGGTCCAGTTATGACCGTGTCACTACCAGCCCACGATCTTGAAGCACTCCCCACATCAAAGTTAGGAAGACTTAAAAATGGATCAATCTGCTGAACTCTATCTGGTAGAGCTGTTGACTGTCCTAACACAGTAGATTCAATTAGACTAATATCTGTTGATGGTGATATTCTCGCTACTTCATTAATAACAAATGAAAAGTTTTTATCTGAGATTGCTTGGACAAGTGTTGGCAGTAGTTGTGGTGGTATTTTACCACCAGCTAAAGTTTGTAGAATATTTCCAACAGACCCATCCGCAATATCTACAATGTCTTCTAATATACTTGTGATGTTTCCACCCATAACCTGACTAAATCTTTGATTGAATTGTGCAATCACAGGCGCAAGTGTCTGGGATATTTCTGACACAAGCGCCTTCTGTAATGTACCCTTTAGATCATTTGAAGTCAACAGTTGTAGTATTGAAAGAATTTGACTAGGAGGTTTTCCAGTTGCGGCTGATATTAAAGCTGCAATTGCTTCCACCGCTGATCCACCAAAAAACAGGAACTTCAGACCACCCCGAGAACCACCAGTAGATCCTGTTATTGCATCAATGTCAGATGAAAATCCTGATGGGTCGCCTACAATATCAGGTGTGATGCTAGGAACACCATCTCCCATCTCTACAAGACCAATGCCTTCAATAATATCCGCTTCATACCCCTCATCAACTTCTTGAGTTAGACCAATCATCCCAGCAACAGTTTGATTAGCCTCGGCTCCCAAAACAGAAAATGTTTTGGCAGCGTTCTGTTGAGAGACTTCTTGTCCAGCGTTCTGCAAATCAATCACAGGTAGGCGCGTTGTTATTGTACTGACAGATGAGTTTAATTTACTGAGTGATATGCTCATGAATAGTTCCTCTTAACGACAGATGTGCCGCCATAATTAAATCCTTCATTAGAAGACACCCTAGCTGGAAATCTACCATACCATGGAGTCCAGCCACCTTTCACTGCCTCATCCAGTGCAAATCTAATCTGATTAGTAATCCCTTCAACACTATTATCATTAACAAGAGAGCGGCCTGTCAAGCGCTCGTACTCATCACCAAGTCCACCACCAATAAATAATTGATATGGACCAAATGAAGCTTCAAGACCATTAAAAGAGCCGCTGCCCGATCTTGGGACTTGAGATTGATAATAACCACCTCCCTCAGCTTGATATATTCTAATAGCAATAGATGGATCTATAAACCTTAATGCACACTCTTCTCTAATTACTCTCTGAATCTCTCCAGCAGTCATACTGGAAAACTTTAGATTAGCTCCCCCCGCAGAAGGGGTAGCTGAGCTTGTTAATCCAGCAGCACGTGCCAAGGCGGGATCTACTTGATTGAGACCATATCCAATTGATACAGGATTATCTCGCTGAGCTGCTTGATAGTTCTGCTCTTGTTGTTCTGATGGTACCACTATATGCGGGATCGATCCAACAATAAGAGGTAGTTGACTCATCTTCCCATCCATAAACAACCCAAATACTTGCGCGCCTGCTAACAAAGCGGGGGCTGCTCCAATACCAGAAGTTCCTCCAGATGTTGTAGGAGCTATTACAGTCGCCCACGGAAGATCTGCATTTTCAACTAGAGTGTGATCAGTAGGATGAATGCCGTGGATCCTCACTTGGCACCTTCTCAGATGCAAAGGATCTTGATTGTTAATAACAGTGCCTATGAACCAACGAGTGGCGTCTCCGTAGAACGAATTCAGTTTCATTAGCCCAGTTGTCCTTTAGTAGATCCTTCGTGGTTAGATATTTTACCACATTTTAATGATACTTGATATCTTGTACCCGAAAAACTATGACGTGCAGCTACAATTAAATACTCACCTGATTTTTTATTATCAATTAAATCACTATTAGTCCCTACTGGAAATACGTTTTTTAACATCTCTACTCTAATTGCATGCCCGGTAGTTATGTGCTTGTCTCCGTTCAAGAAGTTAGCTCCTGCTACGGTGATATCTATAGAGCTTTTGTTAAGGAAGTTTTTTAGCGACTTTGATACTGATTTTTCTCTATGGAAGGCAGCAGAGTTATCTTCATGAAGATTGTTTATTCCTTCAAATGTAGCACTCGTCGTGATGTTCGTGATTACTCTCGAATCAAACTCATGAAACTTCTTACCAAATAATGTAGACCGGCTATCATAAGTGGGAGCATTATCGATAGTCGATGATGTAGCAAACACTTGCTTATAGATCTCATCAATGCTATGCTTGTATGAAGTAGTGAGATTAGATATAGGGTCGTGATATTGATATTGAGCTCCAATATCACCATTCCCAATCAACTCGTTAAGGTTCTCGTTATTTTTATATTCAACATTGAGGATATTAAAAGCTGCGAGAGCAGGAGCAAGGGTATCGTCATTAGCGATCTTTTGATTATATCTATACGGTTCCGTGTCGGGACCTGAGTTAACAGCGGGACGGTCCAACATATATTTTAAACTGAAGAATCTTAAATCATCATCTGTTAGTGAAGCAAAAAGATAAAACGGTGTACCAGCTTCGTCTGTAGATCTATCTTTCATTACTCTACAGATACCCAAAGGAGTCATGTTGGGAGTGAGAAATCTAATAGGAGCTTGGATTGGAGCGTTGTCCATTCTCAATTCAACATTAATTGGAGCCGAGAAATTATCCATTAAAACCTTGTTAATAATTTCGTTAGGTTTGCCTTCATACTTCTTTTGAATATTCATTAAAGTATTGGCAAAGAATGTAACGTCGACTAATGAGAATAATAGTACCTGAGCTTGATCGTTTGTGTTGACAGTAGCTTCAACTTCTCTAATGTAAAACTTTTTTCTAATTATTTGACTTGAACTAGGAATTTTTATTTCAATATATACTGTCTCATTACCCAGAAAATCAATATTCTCAAACATATTAGCGTCATCAAGTATAGCCAGATGACCACTAATATACGCTTTGTCGATGTGCTCAAACAACACAATTTCCATAGTGCTAGCAGCAACTTCAAAGACACCTGCCATTCTTTCAGACTCAATCTTGACGCTCTTTATCTCAAACTGATATGGAGAGATATGTGTATTTGTCATGTACGAAGCTCTTCTTGAAATCTAGAAGCAATCTGTGAAACAACATCTGGTGTTAACACTCTTATTCTTTTTAAATCATTATTTCGAGCTCTATACTTTTCGAGCTTTGTAACTGGGGTAAGGATAGCAGGGGCATCTTCGTATGGGTTGATATCAGCTCTACGCTGATTTGCATCAACAAAGTGGTCAATAGAATTGATTTCAGATACAGCCGAGTGTAAAGTTGCTGACTGAACATCGTTTCCAACTTGAGATGTTACAACCTCACTACTTAGAAAGTTTCCGGTCACTCCAGACAAAAACAATTGTCCTAAATCTAAATTGCGGAAGGTTATTACACCCGTCTGACCGGATGACGATCCTCTTACTGTCTGACCTACTTTGAACACACCATTCAAAGAAGACTTTGTAGAAATTACATAGTCTGGATGATCCGACTTTGTCTTTTGAACTAATCGTGCTTCTGAAAGAGGCCAACCTGATTCTCTCAATGACTCGTTCATTAGAAAGAATGTCCAATAGAAACTCTGATCTTCATACAGCCTATGAGCAATACTATCGGGGCGATCACCTTCTTGAATATAAAAGTATCTATATGTTGATATTTCATCTTTTATCTGATCTACAATATCAACATATATGTTCATAGAAGTAAACGCAACTGGAGCTTCGTTAGATCCAAATGAATATGCTGTCTGTGGGAAGTCTTTAAAATAGCCCATTACTGATTTCCTGTTAAAAGATCGAAGTTACCGTAGCCACCCTTAGTCTCGCCGGTAGGTTCCACTCCATTTGTAATATCTTGTCGTGATAGTGTACGTGATTCGACTAGTGTTAATGACAAATCAATCTCAGAGAATTGGCCATCACGATAGAACGATTGGGAAGACCCATTGTATGTTGTGGACATAGCTCTAAGATATGCAGGCAGGATTGTGATTCCCGTATCTTTATTACCATATGTTATTTTAGTGACAAACCTGTTAGGAAACTTATATGCGATGGGTGTATTGCCTACCGAATATGTCTCAGGATAGATTTCTTCTCTAAACAGATCAACAATGTTTGCGATCTCTTGAGCTTCCTTCATAGATTGAGGTAACATCTTAAATGTAAATGAGAACTCTCTAATTGGAACAGACTTAAACACAGCTCTTGTGTTTGGATTAGTAGTGGTCTGTAGTGCTGAGGACACCACTGCTCCTGTAATTGGTCCGGCGCGTGAAGCAACTGCAGCTGCACCAATGGCAGCCGCTTGACCTTTATTTGGAGAATTCTTTAGAGCTTCGGTCAGACTATTGATCTCAGCCAGTGGATTAGCAAGACGGGCAATTGCACCGCCCACACTGCCACCATTATTCAATGCACCAGCCCCAGCCAAGCCAAAGTCTACATTATTATCAAATGTGACTCCATCCTGAACCTGGATACCAGGAGGCATATATAGCTCTACAGAGCGGCCATAACTTATCTCTGGTTTGCTAATCTGAGAGGACCATACTTGTGTGCCCACATCAATAAGGTTACCGATCCCGTCAAAAAAATTACTAGAACTAGAATTATTATTTCCAGGGATTTGGTCTGGTCCTCTGGGATCGGCAAAATTGTCGATAGAGTTGGATCCCTGCGTTTGCTGGGTCTCATCAACACTTAGGTTATACCCAGTTGTTTTTAGTACCATGAAAGTTATTCTGCCAGGGTACTTTGTTTGCTCTTCCAGAGGGAATTGGTATGTAGGCATGACGCCTCCTAAATACATCAAAAACTATTGAAAGTATTTATATGGCTTATTCAGGAAAGTATGTAGTAAAACACAGAAGCAAGTATGCTGGAGACCCCGATAAAGTGGTTTATCGGTCAATGTGGGAACGACATGCGTTTTATTGGTGTGATAATAACACAAATATACAGAAGTGGCAGTCAGAAGAAACCGTCATCCCCTACTACTATGATGTCGACAAAAAGTACCATAGATATTTTATGGACCTGAAGATAACATTTAAAGATGGTAAAACTATTCTTGTAGAGATAAAACCTGAAAAAGAAACTATGCCTCCCAAGAAGGTTGATAGATCCCGCAGATACCTCAATGAATCTTTGACCTATGTAAAGAATATGAATAAGTGGAAGGCTGCTAGTTCATATGCAAAGGATCGAGGATGGATGTTTCAGATATGGACAGAAAAAACTCTTACGGAAATGGGTATCATGCCTAGCCAGTCTAAAAAAGGCGCTTTAAAACCTCTCAAACCTATGAAGCCTTTTAGAAAAAAAGCCAAACCCAAGAAATAGTATAGCTGCCCCACAAAGGCTACACCTTATTATACCCCGTTCTAGAAATAAGTCCACAAAGAAACGTATAAATAAAACCATGAGTAATATTTTCCAGAACTTGGAGATGGAGGCTTTTAGAGCCGGCGTCACACCAAGAACCAAGCAATCGATTGACTGGTTCCGCCGTAAAGCTCAGGCTATGCGTAGGGTTAATCGTGAGTCGTTAGTGAAAGAAAAAGCTATTGAGCAGCAGAGTAACGGGATTGTCGGCAATATGTATATGTTTTCATATGATGCTAAGCACAAAGACACGTTACCGTATTACGACATGTTCCCGCTCGTAGTAGTAGTCGGTCCTGCTGATGGGGGCTTCTACGGCCTTAATTTGCACTATCTGCCCCCTTTACTACGCGCAAAGATGCTTGACGGTCTAATGGGTATTACAAACAATAGAAAGTATGATGCTACAACTAAGATCCAAGCATCTTACTCTATGCTGAAGCGTGCATCGACTCTGAAGTATTTCAAGCCTTGTTTTAAACATTACTTGGACGACCAGGTGAGAAGTAAATTTGCATATGTCCCTCCACCCGAGTGGGAGATTGCTACATTCTTACCAACAGCCAACTTCACTAAAGGTAAGAGTATTGTCTACAAAGATTCAAGGAAAATGATCTAATGATAAACATTGACGCATTCAAAGCGTATGTAGCATCCAAGGATGGTTTTGCACGTACAAATGCCTGGCAGGTTGTTTTACCTGTGCTAGATGGCTTCGACCTGATCACAGAAGAGCTGAATGTTATGTGTAAGGATGTGGTCATTCCTGGACAACAGATACTAACGAACGAACGTATTGTAGGCATGAGACCTACTAAGCAAGCGTATGGTTTTGCTCAGGAAGATGTATCTCTAACCTTTCATGTGTTGAACGATTATCGAGTAAAAGAGTACTTCGATGAATGGACGGGCAGAATCATTAGTAAGAATCCGCCCTACGAACTTAACTATCCCAATGAATATTCAGCTAATGTTGTTATTCAACAAATCCGGCAAGGCTCTAATAACGGATCGGTCGACGTGCCTTCAAAGGTAATATATACTTGTAAACTTGAAAAGGCATTTCCAACTACTGTGAATGCTATTAATTTAAACAATGAACAGAATGGATTGGTTGAATTGAATGTCCAGCTGTCATATAGGAACTGGAGTACTACATAATGGCTTTACCAAAACTAAACGGCGCGCCAAAGTATCAGATTACTGTGCCGTCTACAGGGCAAGAAGTGAGATACCGGCCGTACCTTGTTAAAGAAGAAAAGATTCTAATGTTGGCTATGGAGTCACAAGATCAAGGATCTGCATTGAGTGCTATCGTCGATACTATTCAATCGTGTGTAACAGATGATATCAATACAAATGAGCTAACAACATTTGATGTTGAATATCTATTTACTCAGATCAGAGCAAAGTCAGTGGGTGAGACTGCTAAGATTGGTGTTGGATGTAAGCATTGCGATGCTACCAACGAAGTGGTCGTAAAACTCGATGATATCAAAGTTACTAATCCAGACGATCTTGATAAAACCATTGTGCTGACCGATACAATTTCTCTGTTAATGAGATGGCCTAGCTACAAAGAAGTTACAACAATGGATACCACCCAGACAGATACCGAGACTACGTTTAGCTTAATTGCTGCCTGTATTGATTCGGTTCAGACTCCGGATGAAAGTATTCGTTTGAGAGACGAGACAGTCAAAGAGGTGACAGAGTTTGTCGAATCGCTATCGTCTGCCCAATTTGATTTAATCAAATCCTATGTTGAGCAGATGCCTAAAATGGAACACAAAGTAAATTTTGAATGTATTTCGTGTAAGAAAGAGAGTGATATAACCCTGTCGGGTATATCAGATTTTTTTTAGTATGCCTTTCCCATGAGAGTTTAGTTAATTATTATAAAACCAACTTTGCTCTTATTCAACATCACGGCTACTCACTGAATGAAGTAGAAATGATGATACCTTGGGAAAGGGAAATATACCTTTCGTTATTAACAGAGCATATTAAAGAAGAAAACGAACGCCACAGAGATAATCAAAAGAGATAGTATCAAATGTCCATAACTTTAGAGACGCTGAAACAACAGCTAATTGCCAATAACGAAGAGCAGATTGCAACGACTGATTCTGTCGCCGCTCTTACTAAAGTTTTTATCGACCGGTTTAAGCTAGAAGACCGTCAGAGGCTTGACGAGCTGGAAGCTAGTATGGAAGGCAAGAAGAGGGTCAGGGCACCCTCTCCTTCGTCACCCAACTCAAAAGAGCCGGCGGGGGGTGGTTTTGATCTTAGCGATTTGATGAATCGTTTTGCGCTTCCAGCTATAGTGGGTTTGGCGGCTTCTATGGCTGGGTTTGATGCTGCTATTAAGGCTCTGAGAATCCCTGCTATTCTAACATCAATTAGAACTGCCTTGAATGCTATCAAGACAACATTCGATAACCTAAAAACTAAAGCTCTATCATTTGTCGATAGGCTCAAGTTAATTAAATTTCCAGACCTGCCTAGGTTGACCGTAACTTTTCCTGAGTCATGGACCAAGCTCGGCACTACAATGACTAATGCCATTAAAGCGGCCCTTCCAACACTAGACGATCTGAAACTGAGGATGCCTAAGCTAACAATCCCCAGCATAACAACTTTTTACGATAACTTGAAGTTGAGGGTGGGTAATATCTTTCCGTCGTTGGATGATCTGAAACTAAAACTACCTAAGATTACGCTACCTGATTTTGATATGCCTAAATTCCCAAGAATTACATTTCCAGAGATGCCTAAGCTAGCACTCCCCAGCTTAACAACTTTTTATGACAACTTGAAATTAAGGGTTGGGAATATCTTTCCGACACTAGATGATCTGAAACTAAAACTACCTAAGATTGCGCTGCCTGATTTTGATATGCCTAAATTCCCAAAGATTACATTTCCAGATATGCCTAAGTTTAGCTTTCTGGGGGCTGATGGTAAACCGTTTAAGTTTCCTAGTTTTGCAGTTCCAGATGCTTTAAAGAACCTCAAGATGCCAGACTTTAGCGCGGTGTCCAGGGTACTCAAAGGTGTGGATGGTACTAGCGGAATACTAGGGTTCTTCAGTTGGATCGGCACAACAATAGCAAATATCCCAGGCCTTAAATCTATCGCAAGACTTGTTGGCGGGCCAGTTACACAGGCTATCATATCACTGATTGACTTCTTTGTGGGTTTCTACAAAGGTTTCACAACACCCGAGCTTGATGCGGACGGTAATGAAATTGTCAGAACCTTTGGTGATAGGATGCTTGATGGTGTTGAAGGTGGGCTTGATGGCGTCTTGAAAGGGATCGTCGCTGCGTTCCAACTCGTACTTGTTGATCTGCCTAAGTGGTTGCTCGGTAAGATGGGTGTCGACACCTCGTGGCTGGCCGAGATTGATCTATGGTCAATCGTTAGTCCGATATGGGAGTTCATGAAAGCTATTCCAAAGTTCCTCTTCTCTAGGGAATATAGAGACGAGCAAATAGCAAGGGTCAAGACTGAGTGGGAAGCTGCTGGTGGTCTTAGCGGGATATTCTGGACATTGTGGGATGGTATATCGACTCTGATATCAAATGCTATGGACAGTCTACCCTCGGTAAGAGAAGTTTCTCAGAGTCTTATTGCACGACTGCCTAGATCTCTACGCCCAGATACTGATGCGGAGCTAAGAGCAGATGCAAATGCCAAGCGTTATGAGCTTGAAGATAAGATAGCAGAGGAGCGCGCACGTATTGCAAGATCAAGATCTGGTGTGGATGAATACCAGTTTTTTGAAGCGGGGGGGATACAGCAATCAGAACGCGATATTGCTCGTCACCTAAGAGCAATCGAAAGGTTAAATAATGGGATTCTAGCTCTCCCAGTAGCAAGCGAATTGACAGCAGCTCAACAAGCCGCAAACGAACTCAAGGCTCAATCGACGATCATCATTAATAACATCGACCAGAGTAATAATAGCCGGCAAAACAGTTCAAGCCAGAGCAGTTTCACTGCCCCGGCTTCTGCTGTAGATAATAGTTTACCTATGGTAATGGATTAATCGTCAGCAGCTAACTTAGCAAAGTAGCTCATTGTATCATCGTCCGATGCGGCTTCAGCAGTTGAGATTGCTGGGGCAGATGCCATAGGAGCTGATGGAGCAGGAGTTGTACTCATGGCTGGGAAAGACTCGTTCATCTCTAAGGATGCTTCTTGCTTCATTGTGGGGCGAGGAGCTGCTTCACCCAGAACCTTAGCCAGACGATCTTTCAATTCTTCGTATGTCTTATAGCTCTTTGGATCGGTCCACTCTTCAATGTTATGCTGAGTGTTGTACATTGTCTCTAGCTCATCGTCAGTACCAGGTACTGCTGCTGGAGACTTAAAGCTCGATGCATCGTAGTTAGGATAGCCTTCGACCTTACGAATCTTAATAGTAAAGTCTGCACCTTCCCACATATCAAAAGGATTCACAGGAGTCTCATCTGGGAATTGTGGTTGCATGCTATCCATGATCTTATCAAAGATCTTCTTACCAAAACGATACAGTCTTACTTGACCTTCATTCTCTGGTGCTGATGGATCGGATACAATCAATATGTTAGACACATAACGCAAGTTACGCTTACGCTGACGAACAATGCCTTTGTCTGATTCTTGACCAGAGTTCCACATCTGAGAGTTCAGCTCAGACAAAGGATCCTGTTGACCAATAGATGTAAGGGATTTCTCAATATACCACTGACCAGATGGTCCTTTGAAAGCATGGTCCCAGTAACGAATCCAAGGAGTAGCAGCCTCTGCTGCGCCAGGTAGGAATCGAATGACTGCATAACCATTACCAGCCTTGTCTCGTGTAGGCTGCCAGAAGCGTGGATCATCTGATTGACGTTTAGTTGTATTTGCGCCAGCAGTCTCTTTAGCTTGCTCTACGAGCTTGGAAAGGTCTGTGCGGTTACGTTTTAGTGCTGCGAATGACATTTAAGTCTCCTTCAATATATGTGTATGTTCGTATGTTCGTATTATAGTTAATTATATAGTATTAGTCTACAGGTAACATATTACCTCTAGGTAAATAATTAAGACGCCGAGCTTCCGCCTCAATCTTATCTTCAATTACAGGTGAGATGAATTTCTTCACATCAGCTGGGTCCATTTTCATCCCTTCACAAAGATCTACAACAGCGTCAATATAAGAATGTCTTTTGTCTATAACGCTCTTTTCAATTAGCTTGGTAAACTTAGATTTAGTTAAGAATTCTACTTCTGGCGTCATTAAACTTCTTCCATTTCTTTTGTCCAAATTCCCACATCGGGATACATATATCCGACAGTACGCTTAGGCGTACCATCCTTGTAGTAAGCCATGTTAGTAACTCTGTATTGGATTGCATTCTGACCCTCAGTGCCCCAACGGTTATCGAGATACACTCCACTCCGCAAGTAGCCTTCGAGGTTAGCAACATAGGTCTGAGTGCTTGCAAACTTCAATCGCTGCTTAGCCTCCTTAGACTCTTTCCAATCCTTAATGCTAGAGAGCAATTCCTTATTCTCTTTTATCCACTCACGGACATTCTTTAACGATAAAGGATTTTCATCTGGGAGATTCCGGACGTTCTCATCAATTAGTTTATTCAGAGACGGACCACGATTCTCGCGAGCCTTAGCCAGACGAGCGATAGCAGCAGCTTTCTGCTCTTCGGTCATTACTCGCTTCTTACGAGCCTTTTTAAACTTAGACTTAACAGGAGTTAATCCTAAAGTTTCAAGAGCCTTAGCTTTATTAGCAGCCTTGGTAGCTTTCATCTTAGCTACCTTAGCAGCCATTTGTTCTTTAGTAAGTGGTGTACGAGCCATGAGGCATCTCCTTCATAATATAATTTAGTATCGCATACTCTTACTCTAAAGTCAACAGCTAATCCTCATTGAGAGGAATTAATTCATGCTCGCCATCAGTTAATCTAGATCTAACGTAGTTGTTTTCAATTAAATACGTGATAGTGTCTTCAATTGCATCTTCCCTTTTCTTGGCATTCCAAAGTTTGCCCATCATGAAAGCGCAAACAGAAGCACCACCTATCGTAAGCCATTG
>TARA_R110001606_G_scaffold24674_6_pt1 | contig 29634 bp, 25 predicted proteins | sample TARA_R110001606 | Tara Oceans TARA_R110001606 (sample SAMEA4398315) | marine metagenome | biome: Polar Biome; feature: [SRF] surface water layer (ENVO:00010504); material: water (ENVO:00002006), including particulate matter (ENVO:01000060) such as... | depth 5 m
AATACTAGCAAAAGGGAGAACGATACCAAGGGACTTACACCTTAATGATAGTTGGGAGAAGGCATACTACAACCCAAGAGAGACACCGCATTGGACATTGTTCGGGGAGCAAGGGAAGATAGGGGCAACGAACCTTGACAACAAGATGCTTGACTACGTATTCATAAAGGGAACAGAAATATATTACAAATAAAATCAGAGGTACACTCAAGTGTACCTCACAAATCAAATCAAATGAGTAAATCAAAATCAAAGGCGGTGGACAATGGAGTACACCCATTAATTAATAACATCCTTCAATCATTCATCGTGGTTGCGGGAACTAAAACAGATAGGGATGATAGATAAAGATGAGGCGTGTGATGTATACGCAAAGAGGGTAGCAAAACTATTCAGTGTGAAGGAGAAGGATGTCTTCAAGAAGAAGAAGACTCAAGACATAACTGATGCACGGCAACTGCTATACTACCTATGCTCAAAGAGACCTATGAGAACCGTAGCAATCCAAAGGTATATGAAAGGAAAAGGATATGAAATCGGACACTCAACAATAAGGTGGGGCATAGCATCAGTGAAGAGAAAGGTTGAGTACGACAGAGACTATCAGTCGGTAATCGAAAGGCTATCATTATGATAGATGTATTCGACCAAGCAGGTAGAGACCACTCGGCAGTAGCGATGCACGGAGATGGGTATGAATCATACCTATCGTATGGAGTTAAGATACGCAAGGAGTTACACAACAACAAGGTCACCATCTACGACACAAGCAGAGGTGAATACTACAACGAAGTAAGTGAACTCGAGTATCAAATCTTCAACAATGAGGGTTGGCTTTACGGAATATATACGCTATCTTTGTCTAGTTATAGACGAAAACTAGACGAGATACAAGAGCGTATCAGTGAAGAGGCAAACGGAAAGAGGCGCAGGAAGATAGTGCTTTCTCTGATGCAGGAGAGAGACCTATTCACAGGTAAATACTTTAAGGTAAATCAATTATTAATTAAATCAAATCAAGATGGCAACAACTAAAAAGAAATCAGTGTTCGAGACACTGAACGCAGTCAACGTCAATGGACGTACAGAAACAAAGAACGGACTCACATACCTATCATGGGCATGGGCATGGGCAACCGCTAAAGAGAACTATCCCGAGGCAACATACACGATATATGAGGATGCAGATGGTGTGTTCTATCACAGAGACCACCGCTCTGCGTGGGTAAAGACCGGGGTTACAATCGAGGGTATCGAACACATCGAGTACCTTCCCGTCATGGACTTTAGAAACAACTCAATCGAACTTATAAAGATTATGTCAACGGATGTCAACAAGGCAATACAACGTAGCCTTACAAAGGCATTGGCTCGTCACGGTCTAGGTCTGTATGTATATGCAGGTGAAGACATCCCATCTAGCGAGAAGGAGCAACCAAAGGTTGAGCCTAAGAAGACAACAAAGGTTGAGGTTCAAGGTATACCCGATGATAAGATGATGGATATGCTTAGGTATGTAGCAGAGAACAAGGAGTTAGGTCTCAAGCGGTTGGTTGCTAACATAGAGCAGAAGTACCACGTCACCAAGACACAAGAGGGTGAGATTGCTAAGGTATTAAAGTCTAAGAAATGAGTGACGTTATAGAACTACTTCGTAATGACCAAGAGTATTACGGAGGGGTAGGTAAGCAGTACCTATCCAACTCAGACATCGGCACACTGCTAAAGACTCCCGAACAATTCGGTGTCTCACGTCCCGACAACAAGAACTTTGCCGAGGGCAGATACTTCCACCAACTAATACTTGAGCCCGAGAAGGCAGAGAACGTGGTGTGGGTAGACTGTGCCTCACGAAACACCAAGGCATACAAGGAGTTCATTGCCGATAGTGACATTGAGGTAGCACTGCTACGCACAGAGAAGGAGACCATTGATGCATTGGTTAAGAAGATGCTAGGTAACATTGACTTCTTTGAGTTGATACGTGCAGAGGGCAATATATATGAGCAACCAAGTATAACAAAGTACGAACGCCATCACGCATCAGATGGGGTGACACAGTGGAAGGGTAAGGCAGACATCGTTGGAAAAGATTATGTCGTAGACCTCAAGACCACATCTAACCTTGATGACTTTAAGTGGAACGCACGCAAGTACAACTACGATAGCCAAGCATACATATATCAAGAACTATTCGGTAAGCCGATGATGTTCTTGGTGATTGAGAAGCAGTCGGGTAGGATGGGAATGTTCACCGGCAATAAAGACTTCTACGATAGAGGACAAGACAAGATGCACAAGGCGATAGAGGTATACCATAGGTTCTTTGGTGACAACCCCGAGCTTGACATCAAGAACTACTACGTAGAGCAAGAGATATAACAAAGATACCTAACTCACAATGTCTCCAATGTATTGTGTGTCGGGTTTTATTATAATCATTGGAACAAAACAATTTATATTATGTCACAAGACGAAAAAGTTTTTGCAAATGGATTCTCTTTTAAGAGAAGAGAGAACGCCCCTGAATTTGTAGTGGGTAGACTATCACTAAAGGTTGACGATGCTATGGCATTTGTCAAGGAGAACATGAAGGATGGGTGGATAAACCTAAATGTAAACCAAGCACGTAGTGGAAACTACTACGTTGAGTTGGATACATACGTCCCTAAGGACGAGGTTACCGCACCTAAGAAGGAAGAGGCCGATGGCCTACCATTCTAAGAATCTGTTTGATTGGTTCAGACTAGGGGGGGGCGACCCCCCTTTTTTATCCAATAGAGTGTGACGAATGTCGAAAAAAATCTAGCATATATATACTATATATATTTCTTATTCTTTTATTTTTTATTTCCCCTATATTTAGAAATAAAATCGACATTATCGACACCACCTCTGATACTCAGACAGTTAACATTTAATTATCGACATCAAAACGACACTAAGATGACATCAAACATCACAATATTCAAAAGTATTAAGGATACAGACACTCCCTTCTATCGTCCGATAGATAAAATCCTAGAGAGAATCAAGGATGGTTCATCAAAGGAGCTAGTAAAGGGTATACGCTCAGAGAAGAACAAGTCTGAACGTAACGAGCTAAAGAAATTACTTCCTGCGGTATGTTTCAGTGGGACATTTAACAAGAGGAACGATGCATCCATCATTGAGCATAGCGGATTCATATGCCTAGACTTCGATGGATACGAGAAGCAGAAGGACCTACTACAGGACAAGGAGTCTATCAGTAAGGACAAGCACGTATACTCCGTGTTCATATCCCCATCAGGGAATGGGCTTAAGGTATTGGTAAAGATACCTCAGGACATAGACAACCACCTCAACTACTTCAACTCACTAGAGAATCACTTTGGCTCTGAGAACTTTGACAAGACCTGCAAGAACATAAGCCGTGTGTGTTACGAGTCCTACGACCCGCTCATATATGTGAACGAGAACTCAAGCATATGGGATAAGATTGAGGAGGTTGAATACAAGGAGGTGATACAGCATCAGGACTCACCAACGATACCAATCACTGACGAGAACAAGGTGGTAGACATCCTCGTCAAGTGGTGGACAAAGAAGTACCCAATGGTAGAGGGGCAGAGGAATCAGAATGTGTTCGTCCTAGCCATGGCATTCAATGACTACGGAATCAATAAGAGCCTAGCGGGATACGTACTGAATCAGTTTGAGACTAGCGACTTCTCTCTAGCGGAGATAACAAGGACCATTGACTCGGCATATAGCAACACGCATAACTTTGGCACCAAGTACTACGAAGATGAGGAGGCTATCAATAATATAAAGCAGTCGTTGAGGAGGGGTGTATCAAAAAAGGAGGTGCGCCATCAACTAGAGGAGTCAGACTTAGATGGTGCAACGATTGACTCAGTATTAAATAGGGTAGAGGATGACAATACCAAGCAGGTATTTTGGTCCAAGAACGACAAGGGGACAATAAAGATTGTGCATATACTCTTTAAAGATTTCCTAGAGGACAATGGCTTCTATAAGTATTGCCCCGAGGGGAGCAAGAACTATGTGTTCGTGAAGGTAACCAACAACCTCATCGACCACACTTCAGAGAAGGAGATAAAAGACTTCGTACTTAATCACGTCATTGAGTTGGACGACATGGGTATATACAACTACTTCGCAGACCAAACAAGATTGTTTAGAGAGGAGTTCTTGACACTGCTATCGACCATAGATATATACTTCATTGAGGATAGCAAGGACACCGCATACCTTTACTATAAGAACTGTGCGGTAAGCATAACCAAGGGCGAGGTAACACCAATAGACTACCTAGACTTAGGTGGATATGTGTGGAAGGACCACGTCATAGACAGGAACTTTAAGATATGTGACGGAAGCAGTAGCACATACAGAAAGTTTATATCAAACATCTGTAGCGGAAACAAGCATAGGGTTAAGTCAATGGAGTCAACGATAGGATTCCTGCTACACGCACACAAGAACCTATCATACTGCCCTGCAGTTATACTTAATGACGAGGTGATTAGCGACAACCCTGAGGGTGGCACGGGTAAGGGAATATTTATGAACGCATTGTCACAGATGAAGAAGGTTGTTACCATAGACGGAAAGTCATTTGCCTTCGAGCGTTCATTCGCATACCAACTTGTGAGTGCGGATACGCAGATACTTGTGTTCGATGATGTCAAGAAACACTTTGACTTCGAGAGGTTGTTCAGTGTGGTTACAGAGGGGATGACACTAGAGAAGAAGAACAAGGACGCTATAAAGATACCCTTCAGTAGGTCACCGAAGATTGCTATCACCACCAACTATGCCATCAAGGGTGCGGGGAATAGCTTTGCGAGACGTAAGTGGGAGCTTGAGCTACACCAACACTACAACAAGAACTTCACCCCATTGGATGACTTTGGTAAGCTGATGTTCGGGGATTGGAACGATGAGGAGTGGTGTTTCTTTGACAACTACATGATAGGATGCCTTCAGATGTACCTAAACAAGGGACTACAGAAGAGTGTGTTCGTCAACCTAAAGATACGGCAGCTATCTGCAGAGACAACGCATGACTTCATTGAGTGGTGTGGATTGATAGAGGGGCATGAGTCAAACAGAAACCTGCAGGCAGGCATTAAGTTATACAAGCAGGACCTGTACTTTGATTTCGTTCAGGAGTATCCTGACTATGGACCTAAGGCGAAGATGACAATCTCAAGGACGAAGTTCTACCAATGGCTAGTGTCGTATGCCTTATTCAAGGAGGGCGTTCAGCCGGAGGAGGGGAGAGACACCCATGGTAGATGGATAGTAATTAAGATGGCCCCGAAGGTGGACCCACAACAAAAAATAATATGAGTCAGAGGGAGGACTCTAAATCTCCCAACAATTAAAATCAAATACAATGAAACAATTAATTTTATTTGCATCAGTGATGCTATCAGTAACGTCCCACTCGCAGTGGATGACCGAGACCTATGTCGATGACTTCGGAGAGGAAACGGGAGAGACCTTCCAATACTTTGAATCCGTAGGGATATTCAGTAACTCAGCCACCACAAACTCTCCATGTGGATTCTTTATCATTCATAATGAGGGGGATATGTTTTCGGTTTCAATCTACCCATACGATAGAGACACCAAGGAGAGTTGGATAGAGAGTACGTCCCAAGATATAAAGATAAAGACACCCTCAGGAAAGGTGAAGACCGTTGTAGGTTTCTGCTACGAGAAGGGATTGGTATTGTTTTCTGATGAGGACTACAAGGTTTTCAAGGATGCCATAGCAGACAAGGGGGACTACACATTCCTGCTTAACTACAAGGGTGAGTACAGTGATAATAAATACAGGTTTAATTTTACAATCCTATAGATAGTGCTAGAGCTTAGACAATATCAGAAAGATATAATAGCTAAAGGGACGGAGGTCATAAGAGATTATGGCTTCCTATACCTTGCGATGGAGGTTAGGACAGGTAAGACGCTGACGAGTTTAGGAATTTGTGAACAGCTCAATGTTGATAACGTCTTGTTCCTGACAAAGAAGAAGGCTATCGGGTCCATCAGTGATGACTACACCAAGATGTGCCCCGCTAACTTCACCCTATTCACCATCAACTACGAGTCGATACATAAGATTCCTGACGTGAGATGGGATGTGATTGTATGTGACGAGGCACACTCGATGGGGGCGTTCCCAAAGCCTAGCAACAGGGCGAAGGCGGTGAGGCAATTGATACAGAGGCATGACCCAAAGGTGATACTGCTGTCCGGAACACCAACACCCGAGTCGTACTCACAGATGTACCATCAGGTGTATGGCCTACCCATGAATCCATTCAATAGACACGCAACCTTCTATAAGTTTGCTCACGATTGGGTGAATGTAAAGCAGAAGAAGATTAATGGAAACCTTATCAACGACTACTCAGGTGGTAGGAAGGACATCACCAAGGCAATGGAGAGGTTTACAATAAACTTCTCTCAGAAGCAGGCAGGCTTTGAGGTGGTAACAAAGGAGCACGTGCTTAGGGTTAGACTCAGAGACGAGACGTATAGGCTTGCTAAGAGGCTTGACAAGGACCTAGTGGTAGAGGGGAAGGACGAGGTGATACTTGCAGACACGCCCGTGAAGCTGATGTCTAAGCTACATCAGATATACTCAGGAACAATAAAGTTTGAGAGCGGTAAGTCAATGGTGATAGACCACACGAAAGCTGAGTTCATACTTGATAGATTCAAGGGGCAGAAGATAGGAATCTTCTATAAGTTCAAGGAGGAGCTTACCGCATTGAAGGACACCTTCGGTAAGGAGCTACTTACAACTGAGCTTGAGGAGTTCGAGACCACTGATAAGAGTATAGCACTACAGATTGTATCGGGACGTGAGGGAATATCACTGCGTCAGGCAGATGCATTGGTGTACTACAACATTGACTTCAGTGCCACCTCATATTGGCAGAGCAGAGACCGGATGACAACCAAGGATAGACTGAAGAGCGATGTGTATTGGGTGTTCAGTGAGGGTGGCATCGAGGATGATATCTATAAGGCCGTGTCTAAGAAGAAGACATACACAGTCAATTATTTTAAAAAGGATTTCGTACATTTGTATGGATGACTGAACAACAAATTCAATCAAGAAGAATCAAGGAGCTAGAGGCTAAGGGTTACTACGTTATTAAGCTAGTAAAGACAAATAAGAATGGGATACCCGACCTCATAGCTATACCACCTAACTCAGATGTCTTGTTCAGCGAGATTAAAAGACCCGAAGGGAAGGTGTCTAAGTTACAGGAGTACAGACTAAAGGAGCTAGATGAGCATGGATGTAATACGGAAGTATATAGAGGCTGAAGATATTTACTACGACATATACGCTGAGTTTATGTTAGTGCTAACAAATCTTAAGCTCGAATATTCAGAGGAGATTATCCTTCAGATAGATTACTTCGAGCCCTGTCTTAAAAAACTAGACGGATTCTCTCAGATGGTAGGTGGTGTAGTGAAGCACGACATCCCATACTTCTTTGAGATTGAATACATAAAAGAAGAAGAGGGTAATACCACGTTGCTATCTATAAATGAGATAGATTGTGATGGTTACCTAGATTACATTAATTCAAATCAAATATTAATAAAATGCAAGAACAAAGAAGAAACCAAAGAGAGATTGAAAAGCTTAAAGACATTATTGGAACTGTCTTTGGAGTAGACATCTACTCAAACGCAAGGACAATACCTCACCCCACGGCACGAGCCGTGTTCTCAAAAATACTTTTCGCTAAAGGATATAGCCTCACCGAAATAGGGGGCTTCTTAAATAAGAGCCACGCCACAATAATCCATTACAACAGGCAGATAGAGGCATGGTTAGAGCACAACCAATCCCTAAGAATAAAATATCAGGAGGTAGTTGAATCCCTCATCGGTGAGCCCGACCCGATACATAACCTACCGATATTTGAATTAAAAAAACAGATTATATCTTTGAGAAAACAAAACAAAAAGTTATATTTGGATAACTCTAAAATGCTATACTCATGTAATGAGGATAAAAGATACTCAGATGTCCTTCAATTAATAAAGGACAGGATAGGAAGCGGAGACATAGATGAATTAAAAAATTTTCTAAAAAAATATTTCAATGGAGTACACAAGTGAGACAATACAGAAGGCCATTGACAAGAAGGGATGGTCAGGAAAACAGAAGACAGACGAGCTCCTAAGGATTGACTGCGCTATGTATGCACACCTTGGTAGCGACTCAGGCAAGGGAGATGTTGACGAGGCGAACCGAACATCAAAGAAGATATACAAGATGATAAAGGAGATAGACGAGGAGCTAGGCAAGACCCTACTAACAGCAATGGACTCATAGATGGGACACCTGCAGGAAGATAGAGATAGACTTATTCATATTAACTTTACTATGAATGAGATTCACGACTCTGCAGATGCAATATACGAGGGCTTGATAGACCGTGAGTACACCGAGGTTAAGGGTCAGGTAACGCACCTGATGTCTATACTAGAAACCATAAAAGATTCACTAGCAGATGGAGTGTAAGCCCTGTGTTAGGTGTGATGAGAGTAAGCCGGTTACTGAGTATTGGTCAGCCGGAATAAAGAATGGAAAGAAGCACCTAAGGAGAACCTGTATTGAGTGTTACAGAAGTGTAAAGACTAGATACAAGAAGAAGAAAAATAATTGGTACAGGGATGTTAAAAATAATCTTGCGTGCGAGAAGTGTGGATACTCAAAGCTTACTCACCCATCATTTAGCTCAAGGGCACTAGAGTTTCACCACGATAAAGATGATAAGTTGTTTAGTGTATCCGATGCTATTCACCATGGGTATGGAAGAAAAAGAATTGTAAAAGAAATTAAAAAATGTAAGGTGCTATGCTCACGTTGCCACGCAGAGGAGCACGATAAATCAAATTAAATATGTCAAACAATATATTAAAACAAATTACAGAAGACTTCCCTGAAGAAACATTCCTATACCCCACAGGGTATGAGGACTGTGTTGTAGGTCTTGAGTATGCAAGCAATGTGCTTGTGATGGACGCCAACAAGATAATAGACAAGCTTATTACCGAGGATGATATGACTGAGTTAGAGGCTCAGGAATTTTTTGATTATAATATTGCAGGAAGCAAGGGAGAAGGATTCCCTATCTATATCTACATCCCTACTGAGTAATGAGGCTTGAGTCCGAACAAGATTTAAAGAGGGAACGCAAGGCCATTGAGACATTTGTGAATGTGTTTGGTGGCTCCGCTAAGAAGCTAGGGCCTAACGATGTAGACTTCAAGGTATTTGACAAAGACAATAGCTTAGTCGCTTATGCTGAGGTGAAGGGTAGACTGCGTGTGTTATCACAGGCATACCCTTTGCCTATAGCAATCAGGAAGTTGGTGAAGCTATGCGACAAGAGACTTAACCCTGTAATGATATGGGCGTGTGATGATGGTATCATCTATGCCAAGGTGAAGGACATCTATGGTGACATCAGGTGGGGTGGTAGGAAACCAAGAGAGGGCGCAGTAAATGACGAGGAGGTGATGGCCTACTACGACAAGCAGCGAGCCTTCAAGTACATCAGGTATTCCTAATTCTTTTTTCTATTCCGCATCTTAGACTTCTTCTTTACCTTCTCAGGTATCTTCTTACTATTAGGATAACGCTCCCACTCCTCCGCTATATCAGGGAGGAATGCGTGCATATATTTTCTTTGCGCTTTACTTTTAAATGGCATATATTTTATTTAAAGTCATTGGTACACCCGGGTGTACCTCATGTTTATTATAGCTTCGGTAGCTTCCCTAGCTTCCCTAGCTCCCCTAGCTTCCCTAGCTTCCCTAGCCCACTGCTACCGGAAGATTCTTTCTTCTTATTAATCTCAATCGGAACATATATAATATCCTTAGACTTTGCAGAGCCGGGTCGGTAGCTATATGATATACCTAGTAGGTCATACATATTCTCTTCAAACCTATTCTCCTTAAACTTCTCGAAGCTTTCCTCCTTGGCAATACGCTCCCCATCCTCATCTACCTCTTCGTATTCCTTACGCAGAGAGGTATCATTGCTATTAAACCACGACCTTAGTTGGTCTACCGCAGCGAGTGGTGTCTTGCTCGGTATACCAAGCCCATACTCAAATATTCTTGTCACTGCTGTTTCAAAACCACCTTTACCTCCTATCTCCATATCGTAGTACGAGCTAGTAAATATCTGAGATATAGGGTCTGTGTATCTAGACCTAGGTTTTTTAATAGCATCACTATACCCCCACCACCAAGTATCTACCGCAGTGTTAACAGTACCGCCAATTAAAGGTAGGTTGTAAAGCTGATTTATTCCAAACATTGCCACCTTATACTGCTCAAGTACCTGCTCCTTATCCAACTGTAGTTGATATCTATCAATTAATCTTTGGTCTTCATCAGATATTTCCTTACCCCTCTTCAATGCATTCTTCGCCTTGCTAACACGGTCCATCTGTTCCTCTGTTATCTCATCATCATCATCTCCTGTTGCAGCAAATGGGTTGTACTTAAATATATTTGCGGTCATAGCAAACAATACGTTTGCAACGCCTAGGTTTAAGAAGAGCTCTCTATAATCTTTTGTTGACGGCATCTCCTTCAGGCTACCCTCTGTTACTGCATTTGCGGTGCCTCTTCTAATATTAGTTGCTGACTGCATAACCTTATTAAGCTGTAGGAATAGTGTGCTTCCAAACATTGTGAATGACCTTACAATCATATTGCTATCATACTGAAGACCTATCTTCTCTGTAGCCCTACGTGTCTGCTGTGTTGCATTGTAGTCATTGAACCTCTCCAATGCTTCCTCAGGGCTCATACCCTTACGGATATTGTTTCTATATGCAACCATATACCCCATCACACCTGCAGCATCCCCAACAAGTGTTGGTGAATTAGCAATAATCTTTGCCTTACGACCTAGCCTTGCGAGCTTTGTTCTTCGAGTACGTCCTGACCCATATGTCGCACGCTGCCCTGTCTCTAGCCCTGATAGGTCAGCAGTCTTAAAGCTCTGACGCATTCTATTTCTAAAGTTAGCTGACACATCCATCGCCTGTTTAAATGTTGACCTAGGTTTTACAAGGGCAACGTATGCTGACTCTAATGTAAATGCAACAAGGTCTGCCGCTGTATCAACGATAGGTATACGACCCTTGTCTCTAAGCTTATAGTCAGCGAAGGCATTTACAAATGATGTTGCCTGCTTAGGCAGTTGTATAAACTTAAGGGCTAGTGCTACCCCTGTAAACTTCTCTTGAAGCCTTGAGAACGTAGGATTGTTTAATCTAAATAGGTCCTGCATAGCGTTAGGATTTATAGCGTAACCTACACCCCTTGTCATAATACTGTCTAGGTTCGTTGCATCTAATAATTTCTTAACACTAGGTGTGTGATTCATTATTACATTCAGCTCCTTTGTACCCTGTGCATATGACTTAAACCTTTCCATCTCTGTGATGTGTGTGTCTAGCTCCTGAGTAAAAGAGAATCCTGTTATAGCTATAGGATTCTTAGTATCATTTCTCTCCTTCAATGCTGATGCCTGCTGTGCTGAGAAGACCTTACTAAACTTACCCTGCTGTAATGAGGTTGCTAGCTCAGCATTCTTTTTCTTATCGGTCTTTTCACTTATTGTCTTTACGGGAAAGTAGTTCTCAACATAGTTAAGGCTCACGTCATTAACATCCTCATACACCTTATTGATACTCTCATAGTATGTTGAGCTTAGGTAGTCAACAATCTTGTCTACCGCCTTCACCGCAGGTGCTCCAATGAACTCCTCAAGCTTCTTTATCTCAGCCTCTCCAATACCCTGCTCCTCTAATCTCTTTCTCTGTTCATCGTTACGACTTATAGCAATTATTCTTGCCGCCTCATCCTTATTTAAAAGAACCTCCTTCTCTATAACATTAGTTGACCCAAGACTTACATTGTTTAATGTAGTCTGAGATGCACTAAGAACTGATAGGCTATCGTTAAGCATCGTATACAATCCATCCAATCCCTTGTCAATTCCATCAATGGTATTTATATTGTTATCAATAGCGTCAGTGGTATTAAAGTAACCCTTAAGGTTATTCTCCTCCATACGGTTTAGTCTCTTATATATGTTCTCGGTAAAGAAGTTACCCTTCCTGTCTAGACCATTTGTAAGTGTGCCTAAATGCTTCAGGTAGTTTGCAAATAATCCTTTTAATACCTTTCCATCACTCGCAAACATTAGGTTAAAATATTCCCTAACATTCTTTACAAGCTTACCATCCTTGAGTAGGTTCTTTCTTATCTGCTGTCTCCTTGCTCGTAGCTGTGCATCATTAAGAGGGACAAGTGATGTGCTACCATCCTCGTTAACAACCTCATCAAATAGGTATGGATATCCCTCGCTAATATCTTTGTTTGCCTGCTCTCTAAGGCTATCATATATCTCCTTACGAGCAAGTCTCTTGCCCTTAAGTCGCTCTCGTGATGCCTTTGTCTCAGCCTTAACATCTGCTATCACATCATCAAGGGCCTCAAGCTCTTGGTTGTTTATCTTTCCTAGCATATCAAATGCCTGAGCCTTAGCAACAAGCTCACGTTCCTTTTCTGTAAGTTCCTCCTTGTTGTTTACCTTTTCAAAAAGCTCGAATATCTCAGCCTCCCTCTCGGTCATCTCATCTGCCAACTCAGCAAACACCTCAGCGTCACCATCTATAGCAGCCTTTATAAGCACGGCAGCCTGCTTGAAGAACGGTTGGTCCTCTGCGGCTATACGGGCACCACTCTTCTTACTTTGCTTAGCCTTAGCCTGAATATCTTTTAGAAGCTTCTGAAGCTTTGACTTTCTCTGCTTGCCTCTAATCTCATTAACCTCCTTAAGAACGGCTGTTACTGCAGCCTGATATGTTTCAGGGGTAGCCTTGTCAACAATCTTATTAAGCCTATTTATATCTGCCTGTGAATATTCTCTTGACTTTGGTAGCGTGTCCTTGATTAGGTTCTTGAGCCTAGTCCTAGCGTCTTTAATACTTGTCTCTCCGGTAATCACATCCTTGATACGCTGCTTGATACCTGCAATCTCCTGTCTTACCTTAGCGTTTGCCTTGCTCTTTAGTGTTCTATCGAACGCCTCAACAAGCTGAAGCTTTGTCTTTTCGGACTGCTCCTTGTATGTTGGGTCCTCACGAAGAAGCTCCACTGCCTTCTCCCTAGTCTTTGCGGGTGAGTTTTTCTTAGAAAACTTTGCCACCTCTTCTCGTAGCCTAGTGAACATCTCCTGTCCCTTCACGGCACCGCCCTCGATGTTACCAAAGATTGATGGCATAGTAACGTCAGTCTCTATCTCAACCTTCAGTGCCTCATTAATATTACTAGCCTTGTACCCAATAACCTGAAGCACACCCTTTATCTCAGCGTCCTTGAAGCCATCCTCCCTAGCCTTATTAATGATTGTCTGCATATCACCCTTCAGGTCAATGCCCTCGGATGCCATAAGCTGTAGGGCATCACCCATCTCCTTGACCTCTGCACCCTCAAAGAGCTGCTCACCTGATAGCAGGTCAACACTTACCGCCTGAAGGAACTCATTCAGTGATATGTTCTCTAGCTGTTCGGCACTGTACTTTGATATACCCGTAAGCTTCTTAACAAAACCATACAGGGTGTTAAGCCAATCCAAAAATCTCTTCTTCTGTGCCGCCTTCACAAACGACTCACCCTTGTCACCAATGGCTGTAGCTAATGCCTCCTCAAGAACGTATTCATTTATCTCCTGCTCACTAACACCATCCTTTTTCATCTGCTTGATGACCTTCTGATATGCGGGGTTGTTCCGTACCTGAGCCTCATAGTCAGCACCCTGCGTTTTTATAAGGTCCATACCCTTCTTGTAAATCTCAGGGGCTGACTCCTTAGCCACGTTCATCCATATGTGACCGAACTCGTGTATCGGTGTGTTGAAGTTCTCAAGTGATGGGTTTAGGTATAGCTTCCCTTGGTACACCGCACCATATACCTTTTGATTTTTCTTTGTAAGCTGCTTTGTTCCTGTCTCCTTTAGTAGTGCGTCAAACTCTGCCTGCGAGGTAAGCACCTCCACAGATGGGAAGGACCTCTTAAGTACCGCTACAAATTTCTCATACGCTGAAGCTGTAGGGGATTTTACCGTCCTAGCTTTTGAGGCAGAGCCCATAGCTGACCTCAGTTCAGCAGAACGAGCTTCCTTGCTTGTCAGCTTTCTACCCCCCTTCTGTCTTACTATACCTGCTATCTTTACCTCAATATTTCTAGCGACATCTTTTAGCATATTATAGAATGGAGTGGTCTCTGTAAGTATACCAACTGCCTTACCTCTAATATATATCTTGTAGTTAGGATGCTGAGGAAGCCCCTCTTCCTTCTGCTGCTCAGGAGTAATCATTGCCTCACCCTTTGTTTCCTCTGTCACCTTATTACCTGCCTTGTCAGTCACCTCAAGTACCATAGTCATAGCACCTGCGGGAAGGTCAGCAACAAACTGCTCAGTATTCATCTCTCTGAGCCCTTCTATATTAATGTTATTCTCTTGAAGCTTTACCCCTATACCTGTCTCGGCTACAACATCTCTAGATGGTACAACCTTCTTAAGTAGTGCTGCTCTCTCATCCACTCCAAGCTTCTGTAATCCTTTCATTGCCTGAGATAGAGTCTTAGAGTTTTCAAATACCTCCTTTATTCTAACAAATTCTTTAGCCTTACTCTTAAGTACGTTCTCTTTCATCAGCTCAAATACCTCCTGCTTCTCAGACTTAGGTAAGCCATTGAGTAGGTCAATAAGGGTCTCTCCCATAATACTATTTGAGTCAATAGCAGATGGTGCCATATTATATACCACACTATAGTCAGACTTTATAGCACCATTAATAATCTTTGTTGCATCTATAGGCCTCATAGAAGCCCAAGCCACCTTGCCTCTTAGCTTAGCTATCAATGGGAAGAATGGTCCACCCATTCGCTTCTTATCAACCTTCAGTTGGTCAGCCATAACTAGGTTTATCTTCTTACCTACTAGGTCCTTAAGACCCATACGTTCTAAGCCCTCAATTAACTTACTGTTCTCCTTTACCTCGATTGTTATTATCTGAGCACCGGGTTCAGGGTTCTCTGCAGTAAATGGGTTCTCTGATATCTCACCGTTGTTCTCTTGGATGACATCATCCAATAGCTTGGTAGCCTCCTCTAATAGCTTGGCTTTAGCCTTCTCAGAAGTAGCCTCAGCCTCAAGCTGAAACTGTGCCCCCATATCCTTAAGCTTAGCTTTCAGCTCCTTGACCCTAGCGTTCTTCTCCTTACGTGCCTTGCTCAGCTCATCCTTCTTTCTCTTACGGTCCTTGTCCTTAGTCATCCTGTCTGAGACCCGAGCATCAATTCTCTTTATCTGCTCCTTAATCTTTGCCTCCTTATCCTTGAAGCTGTCCTCAATCATAGTGATAGCACTACGGATACCATCTGCTGTAGTGGTAGGCATCTTAACCTCATCACTAATCTCCTTGAATCGCTTAGTGTTCTTCTTGATTAGTTCCCTCTCAGCCTTTGTTAGATTGCTGCTTACCTTCTCCTTGGCAGCCTTATCCATCTTCACCGCTATCGCACGAAGCTTAGCGTCAACACCTGTCTCCTTCTTAGGAGCCTCCTTCTTCGGTGCCTTCTTCTTTGGAGTCTCAACCTTTGTCTCAGTCTTAGGTGATACCTGTTCTTGAGACACCGCTTCTACTACAGCATCTGCAAGCTGTTGGTTTTGCTTAGCTGTTAAATCACTTAGCCTACTACCTAATTTTTTTGCTCTGTTGCCCTCTATTATTTCTGATAGCCTGTTGTCAAAAGCCTCTTTTATCTGTTGTTTATTTACAGGACTACCTTCAGGTATAATAACTGTAGCCATAGCATAGCCCGGTCTATTACCTTTATCAATTACTTTTACTTTTGACCTATATGATACCTCTGAGCTTCCATCTTCTCTCTTAGTTATTCTGAAGCCATCTTCTTCAAATGTTTTATCACCTCTTGCGTCTTTAATAGACTCACTCTCGGCTTCCGTAGTATTACTTGATGATAATGTTTGATAGCCATCAGAAGTTCCTGATATGACAACCTTGGGATTAACTAATGGTGCTTCCTTCTTCGGTGCCTTCTTCTTAGGTGTCTCAGTCTTTGTCTCAGTCTTTGGAGCGGTACGCATACCAAGGACCTCACGGAACAATGTCTCGTTCTCATCCTTTATCTTTCTCTCAAAGGCTGTTATCTTCTCCTCAGTCTTACCCTCAGCACGCATCTGTACCTTGGTATTCAAACCAATAAGGACATCCTTAATATCCTCGTCAGACATCTCCTTACTATTGTATCTGTCCTGCTGCTCCTGTGTTACCTCAGGGACCTTTCCATCCTCAACCACCTCTTGCGTCTCAGCTACAGGTGCTTTCTCTGTGGTAGCCTCCCTAAGGTTTCTATCCAACTCAGCAAGCTTCTCAGCCCTAGCCTTATCCTTAGCATCCTGCTCCTCTTTAGTAACAGGTGCTTCCTCGGTAGTCACCTCTTCCTCAACCACTGTCTCAGCTACAGGCTTACTCTCCTCCTGTGTCTGCTCTATCTGCTCACTAACCTCAGGTGTCACTGTCTCAGCAGCAGCCTCAGTCACCTCTTCCTCAGTGGTAGTAACCTGCTCGGTCTCAGCCATCTCCTCAGGTGTTACCTCTTCCTTGGTCTCACCTTTTTCTTTAGCGGCCTTTTCCTTAATAGCCTGCTTCATATCCTTACCTGTACGGTAGTCATCAAAGGTTCCCTTGAAGCCATCCTTTACCGCAGTATCATACTCACCACGCTGCTCGTTTGCTCTCTTGTGCGCCTCAGCAGATATTGATGTAATATCCTCATCAATAATATCTGACTGACGCTGAAGCTCTTTTGTGGTACGCTTGTCCTTGTTCTGCATTGCGTCCTTGATTTCTCGCTGCTGCATCATCAGTGCAAGTATCTGCTTCTGTGCCTGTGAGTCGAACTCAGAGTTTATCTCAGAGGCTTGACCTATCATGTACTCATAGTCTAGCATTATCTTGTCGGCCTGCTCCTTTGTCATTGGGTTCTTAGGGTCAGCGGCCATTGCGTTTAGCTGTACCTTCTGAGCCTTTAGTATATTGGGATTAGAACGATACATTCTAAAAAGGTTATATGCCGCATCGCTAATCTCTGCTACCCTATTGTCTCTGTTCGCTGCCGTAAAAGCCCTAGGCATCCCCATCGTAAAACCACCGACAGCCTCTGCCGCACCTGCGTGAACAACCTCTCCTAGGAACTCATAAGACATTAAGTTTCTTTCACCCTTATCATCCTTAAGTATTGATATAGACTGCTTGAAGTAGTCCTGACCCTTTGCCGCATCATATATCTCCTTACCAAACACCTCAGCTATCTCCTGTGCAGCACCCGTCTCAAACTCTGCAGCCGCAGAGCTTAAGGCTAATGCCCCACCTCGAACAAGCTTATTCTTTATTTCCCTCTCTATAATCTCTGTGAAGGACCGCTTGGTACCCTCTTTAAGTACCTGCTTACCACCTTGATATAAACCAAACTTCTTTAGGCCGCCCATTGTTAACCTACCTACAAGTGATGAGTTGTTAAGTGCATTCCTGAAACCAAAGCGTTCCAACGCACCTATCACTATACCTACAGGTAGGGTAAGTAATAGCTTCTCGTTCTCAGATATGTTATCAAAGGCAGGGTTCTTCTCCATCTCCTGATTTATCATATCAGTACCCATTGCCATAAATGAAAGCATTGATGCAGGGCCTGTCATCATAGCGGGCATAGAGCGAACCAATCCAAATAGTCCCTCTGTTATTATACCACCTGACTCTTTAGCCTCCTGAACATACTCCTCAGTAAGACCCGAGCCTCCTGCGATACCCCTACCTAATCCCGCACGTATATCGGGAAGGGTTAGCTTCTTGTACTGCTTCCTTTCAGCGTCAGTAATATACCCCTCGTCTCCCTCGTTATAAAATATATTGTTAATATTTGAATAGGCATCGTGAGACAATGACGTAACACCTGATGCTACATCCCCAATACCATAACCAAACTCACTAAGCACAACAGAGGGTAGAGAGCTTATATCCCCCATATCCTGTCGCATACTGCTGTAGTCGTTATCCTTGGTGTATGTGTTGTCTAAAATATTCATGCCTATAATACTCTCTACCTTCTTGTTCTGCCTTACAAGCTGACTGTGCTTCTGCTTAAGGATATTATGGTTTTTATTATAATTAACCGCCGGGTTGTAGCCATGCTCCATGTATATGAGATTTTCAAGACTATTATATGCATCGCTACCCTCAGGTAAGTTCTCTAGCTGTTTCTGTAATGATTCAAACCTATCAGACTCCTTCTGCATATAGTCTTGAAGAATAACTAACTCCTCCGCATCGTTCTCCATCCTTTTTACAGCAGCCTCCTGATATTTTTTTGCATACAAGGCCTGCTCCTCAACACTCTCTGTAGACTGAAGGATTGTAGGCATACCCTTCAGAGCCTGCTCTACAATCTCTTGTTCCGATAGTGTCTCTGCGTAATCGTTGTAGTTCTTTATCAAGAAACTCTTCAGTCTCTTAGCCTCCTGTGCCTCTCCATAAAAAGGGTCTAGGTTAAACTCCTCAACCTGACCGTTAGGGGCGGTAACCATCATGGCATCACCCTTACCCGTCTCTTCAAAATCAAATCCAAAGTCCTTGAACTTTCTTTGCATTGTTGGAGCGGAGAACTCCTCCTCCTCATCTATGATATTGTAGAAGTCCGTAGTCTTTATAGCCGCATCGAAACCAACATCAGCGGGAAGCATAGCGGGGTTATAATACTCACCGTCTACCTTTACAAATCCCGCCTCTTTCTTTAGGTTGTCCTCATAGTTCTTTACCTCATTGTTGTAAAGAATCTTTGCCGCCTTAGGACTATTCTCCTTTGCGTACAAATTAATCTCAACCCCTTCAGGTGGACGCATACCATTCATTACCTCTTCAAAGGTAGCGACCTTTACAAGCCCACCATCTTCTCCTATAGGTAGATAATTCATTTGGTCTAGCCTACTCTTTGCTTCTGCCGCTAGACGCTCTACCTCCTTAACCTCTTTATCAACCTCTACGATATTACTAACACCACCCTTTAGTCTATTACGAGCGGTACGAACCTGCTCGTCTAATTGATTAGCATATAGTTTTTGATTTTGTTTTCTCTTCTGAAGGTCAGGGTCATTAAGGTTTACAGGAATCTGTCTACCTGTACGCATCCCCATATCATTTACGTTGTCATCCTCGTATACGTATACAATCTCCTCCCGAACAGGCTTCGGGGCAAAAGGTTTTGATACATCAAAGAAGTCATCAACAGCCTGCTGCTCCTCTATATACCTGTCTCCTTCAGCACCCTTCTTTTCAATTATGTCAGCAATTGATGGTAGCCCGGGGACACTAGGCCTTGCAGATACCGAAGAAATATCTTCCGATACAGACTCCGAACCGTCTTGAGTGACGATGTCTTGAAGACGTTCTTTTGTTGTTCCAAAAAAAGAGGAATCTTCCGAAACATCTTTTTTTTTTACAGCCTCTCCACCAAAGAACTGTGTCTGAAAATCTTCAGGGCTCTTGGTATATAAACCTTCGGTTGATAACTTGTCATATAGTTTTTGCTGACTAGAGGGGTCTGAAAATTGAGTCTGAAAATCTTCATATGACTTAGTATATAAGCCATCACTTGATAGCTTGTCGTATAACGCTTTTAACTTATCCATTATAATATATTAGTTTTCTTCTATTCCTAAATCATCAAGAGCACCTGCTGCCATGCCACCGCCTTGCACCTCAGTCATTATACTTCCCATATAAGGCTTCGTTCGTTTAGAATTGTATGCCAAAGCTTTAACAGAATCAAAGATGTCTCTAGATGTTTGGTGGCCTTGGGACAAAGGTTTTGACCCTTGACCCCCTGCGCTATCATAAACAAAGTATTGAGGTTTAAACTTATAATTTTTCCTAGATTTATCTATCATCACAATTAATCCTACTTTTGTTGCAGCGTCTTTTACTGCCGTAAAGTCATCTCTATTTATACCGTCTAACCATGTATCTAATGCTACAGATTCTGATTCAGTAAAACCAACGGGAGTCTCAGGTGTAGCAGGAGTAGGCGGTTGAAGTGCTCTCTGATACTGAATCTTTCTATTGAGACCTGCGGTTACGCTTTCACTAACCTTCTTTGTCATATAGTCAAGTATCTTAATACCTGAATCTGAGTCAAAGTCAGGGACAGGTGAGCCTCCCTCAGGTTGCGAGGGGTTGGGAACCAATAATATTGTGTGGTCATTGACCAACTTAGGGTCTCTTGTTAATCCTATACGCTCGCCATTTGGCCCCATGACAATAAAGTCCCCTAAGGCACTCAATGCATCCATTGGGTTTGCATTAAACGCAGCGTTTATCCTTGTCTTAAGGACCTCATCAAACTTCGGCATATCCCTAGCGTCTGTTATAATTGTAGATGAACTACCCTTCTTTGTTAGGACCTGATACTCCTTGGCAAATGATTCAATTATTCCATCAATTGCACCTGCTGTATCAAATCTATCTGTCTTTGAACTCATAGCAAAGCGAAGCTCCTGTGTCGTCCTGAAGTCAGAGGGGTTGTCGCTCATCCTTGCGGTGTATGGATTTGTTACGGAGTCATACTCCTTGCTAGGGTCCTGTAGCACCCTGCGTCCTATGCTTACCTTCCCCGTTGTTGGGTTTATATATGGCTTTGTGCTTGATAGATTTCCAAAGCCCTCTACCTCCTCTAGCATAAATGCCTCATAGAATCCTGACTGTGGTGGTATCGACTTTCCGTCCTCTCCAATAGATGACTTGCTCCTAGCCACATACTCACCAAACTTCTCTTGGTACTCTTTCATTATACCAAATACATCTCCCGCACCCTGCTTTAGGTTCTCACGATTGACTAGGTAGTCCTTTAGCTTTAGCTTCCCTGACTTAAGTAGTCGTAGCTGTAGCAGATTATTATTCTGTGCGTCACTAGCAAAGTCAAGTGAGTACTCAGACATCCCTCTATGGGTTCCCTGAGGGGCACTTGATAGCACCTCACCAAACTCTACCGATGCCTTGTCAATCTCAGCCTTAAGTGTGTCTCTCCTGTCCTGCTCCTCCTTGAGCATATCAGTCATTCCCTTACCTATTGCTGACCAATTAATTTGGTCCTCAGCACTTCTCTCTGCGTATCCGTAGTATGATGCCATATCTTATCCTCCTGTTAAACTAAGGTTTGGTTTTTTGTAAGCAAGCGGATTTGAGTAGTCTCCGTTTAATGTCGTAAATGCTGTATTCGATGGAGGTATAGGGCTGTCTGTCGCTAGGGACATAGCTAAGTTTTTCTGACTTCCTGAAATATCGGTACTCTTGTCCTGCTTATACAGCTCAAACATACCACCCGCCTGAGCACCCATACTTGTAATCCCCTCGAAGCCCTGCGTCATAGCCGCTGTCTGAGCCTGCTGTGCGTCTCTAGCGGCAACCCCTGCAGCTTGTGCCTCCTCCATGTCTAGCTGTGTGTTTAGGTCCTTTAATCTTGCGTCCTCGTCTAGCTGTGTCCTCTCAATATCCTCAAGCTTTTGGGTCTTTACATCTGCAATCTTCTCCTGCATCTGTGAGCCCTGCTGTAGGGCGACACCTGCACCTCGCATACCTTGGACACCAAGCTCCTGAAAGCCTGTCATCATCTGTTGCGTCTGTGCGTTGAACATCTCTCGCTGTCTCTCGTATGGTGTATCACTTACCGTTAAGGCATCGTATACGTTAACGTCAAGCCTCTTTCGAGCCTCCTTTATAGCCGCTGCAGCTGCAGCATTGGCATCATCCATCATCTTATTCTGCTTTGCGGCTTGTGCAAAGGATGCAATTGTTGAGACTGCTGTGGTCGCTAGACCAATCGCTGCTAATACTGCCATAGGTGTTTATTTACCTACAAAGATAATAAATTTAAGGGAAAGATTTCATTACCTCCGTCTCTACAGCAAATAATTCAGTTGCAGTGGTGTCTGTGTTGGTAAGAGTGAACTCACAGTAGTGCCCTAATATCCCGTGTGACTCAGCAATCTGATTCTTTATAAACAGGAAGTAGTCCGTCTGCCCCGGAGGTATTGCACCCGCAGGTTCAGGTGCGGGCGGCTGTGTGTTTACCACAATCTGATTCACTCCTGAAGGTAGGTCAATGTTTATTGCTGTAACTATACCACAACGAGTAGGTGTTGAGTTTGCTACCACCGGTGAGGCGATAAAGTATAGCGTGTCACCAATACTCAAGATGCTTCCTATAGATGTTACGGACGAAAAGTTTATCTCTACAGCCGCAGGTGCGGCAGAGTTTACTGTCTGAGAAGAGCTTATACCATTTAATGAACGTAGTGGATACTCGTTTGCTCCCGCAGGGGTTGCACCCGTGTTTCGCATAAACGCAAACCAAGCCCCTTCCTTCTTTACAAACCAATCCGCACTGATGCTCCCTGTGGTCTGTTGGTCTGAGATAAACGTACCCGTCCACGCTGAGTCAGACTCAAGCATAATGGTCTTAAATAGTTTATTCTCCAATGGCCTCTCGTTTATAACGCTCTTTATTGTAGAGTCATACTGAACATCATAGTAGTTGTTCCTTATCTCATTTGTGTTGTGACGATATAGGTCACCACCCTTGAATGAGTACAGGTAGTTGTTCATACCTATCATCATATCAGGGAAGTATGAATAAAACGATGGGAACCCCTGTGAAGATTCACTGTATGTAACCGTATAGTTTCCTGTTAGTCCTGACATATCCTAGTTGTAATAATTGTGAATAATATATAGATAGTCTCCACTGCTCCCGCTTGGCATTGTAAATGTTCCCGTCACCGTAGGCAACACTATTGGTGATGGGGTTATGTCTGTGGCCGCAGCCACTAGGCTACCAATCCCTAAGGTTGTCTCAGGGTAGAGTGTACTGCTTCGTAGATACATCAACCTATTCCCCGTAGCAGGAAACTTATAGTTATCACTTGGAGGTATAGCATTACTAATAACACTAACAACCGCACCGTCTGCAGGGATTATACCCCCACCCTGTACGGATGATATCTTAGTATAGTCAGCTATAACAAATGAAGTAGGGGCAGGAACGATGGTATTCATAGCTATCTGCTTAGAGTGCAGTGGCGATGTATAGGTACCGTTTACCCAACTATATTGATTGTGAACAAAAGAACCACTTTTTGCAGGGTCAGTGAGGCATACGTTAATTAATGTTAACAGAATAGGTAATGGACACCCAACCGTAAGCTCTATAGTTGCAGTTGCTTTCCCTCCGGGAGCTGCGGGAATAGCGGTAATAGTGACGTTACCATTGGTCGGTAGTACCGACCCCTTAGTAAATAATAATGTCCCGGCACCTGCAGACGTTGCGGTTGTTGAAGAGCCTGTGTATGACTCAGCAATACTCACCGAAGCCCCTGCCGTCAGCGATGTTACATTGTAGCTTATTGTACATCCCCCGACCTCTTCTCCAAAGTCAACGGCAAATGTTAATGCCGACTGCTCCGTCACCGTAACGGTCCTTGTTACACCGCAGTTTGATACAACCTCCTCTGTAGGTAGGGCAATGCTGTTAGAGCTTAATACAAACTCGTTCATGTATGGGTCAAAGGCCCCAAGCTTTTGAGTGTTTCCACTTCCAATGAACAGGTCCCTGAACCATGACCGCATACCAATCTCTGATATAACAGACAATGCCTCTCCCTGACCTGAACCCCGTAGCTGTATCAAGGCACCACGCTTAGAGTCTGTAAAGAACTTACTGAAGCCATACTGCACAAAGCTCTCAGGGTTGGCACTGATGCCAAACTCCTCAACCCTAGCAATCTGTGTACCTAATACCTCAGGCACTGATGTAATAGCCCCGCCTGCTGCGGCATCTGATAGCAGGTTTTTACCTGCAAGCACGTAGGATATCTTATCCTCCTGTAGTGTGAGTATATCTGTCTCCCTACCTGATAGAATCTGTATTGGACCGAACACCTCCTCAAGGTTCTTGAAGTTTAGCAGCCCAAGATTAAACTCATTCAGTCTATTTACATTCGTCTCGGTGTTAAACACACCGCTGTATGTAAGTGCCGCAAACCTATCGGCCTCCTGATAGTCCTCAGCAGATGTAGAGAACGCTCTCTCACCTAGGCTAAATGCCTTACCCTTTATTGAGTCACGGATGCGGTAGCTCTCTACACCATTACCAAATGAGAAGCAGTTAGCAAAGTCAGTAACAACAATTCCATCCTGTGTAGCACTTTGGTCTTGACCCCCACCTGCAACGGGTGAGCCGCTATGGAATCCTGTGGCTTGGTCAATAGCATATGACTCCCCGGACTCGTACCATACATCAGGTAATGCATCACTAGGTTCTGTCTCAAAGGTAATGACATTCTCAGCTCTAATTACCTCCCATCTCACCTCAGTGGTTGAGCGTTTGGATTGAGAACTCCCTACGGAAATCTGTCCCTTAGAAACAAATCTAATCTCATTAGTCCCCGGTGGAGATGGTTGGCTTTTAAACCAAACATATGTCATTGCGTTCTCAGTTAATAATCCATAGTTATTAATATCGCTATTAGTGTCAGGGATTCTATGAAGAGTGCTGCCTACCTCGGGAACTCCATCCCCTACATATTCAAAGGATGATAACAAAGCGGGTTCAATGTTATCACCGTTGAACCAATCAATTATGTCACCATAATTATTCTTTGAAGTAAACTCAACATCTACCTCAAAAATCTGTGTTCCAAAATCACTTCTATCCCTAGAGAACTTCATGAACAATCTAATAATACTCCCCACAGGTATAGTAACGTCATAAGGACCAACCCCCGGGGTTACAGAAGTGGAGCCCGTACCTCCGCTTAATCCATAATACACTTGTATAGGTGCGCTTCCTATAGACTTTTCTGTCGTAACATTTATTCCCGGTGATATAAACGCATCTTCACTTAGCTCTGCTGAAAAATCATTTGCAAGAATTTTCATATAAACACCTGCAGGCTCAACATTTTCTGTGATAAAGCCTGAGGGCTGAGACTTCTTCTCAAGGACAGTGGCATACCTGCAATTTGACATATATCCATTTGAGTCTCTCTTCACTATAAGCCTTGCCCCATCCTCAACCTTCTGAGCATTCTCACCCTCTAAAAGAAAAAATGTGTTTCCTGTGCTTGTATCCGTAAAAAAAATATTTGAGTATATAGTGTCATACCCCTGCCTATCAGGCTTTAGGCAGAACTTGTATCGTGTTGCAAAAGACGGAGCCAACTGCTGAGGCGGTATCGTTACCTGAATCTTATTCTGCAGGTACGCATTGCCACAAGGGATGTTAACTGAGTTAAACTCACTCACCAATGCTGTACTCGCCCTGTTGAACTCATCCATATATATAATACCCACCTCATAATTTCTGTTGCTATGTAGGCTGAGTGCAGACGGGGATGAGGCTATAGTTGCTGTAACATTTGACATTGAAAAGTACTCATAAGCACTTACTGTTGGCGATGCAACGTCAGTAACCCTACGCATTGCAAGCATGGTAAGCTCAAGGTTGTCACTACCAACGGAAGAGCCTATCAATATAGGTTGACCGTCTGTGCTCTGACCCGATGCGTACTTAGTCCAAGTAGGAGATAGGGCTGAGTCAAGTACAGGTGTTATAACGCAGTTGTAGTTGTCTGTGAATGTTATACCGCTACACGAGGTAGGGTTTACCGCATCATACACAGGCTTGATGTTGGCTACCTTTCCAATACTCTCAATAAAGTCCGTGCTTGTAGCTAGGTCATGTATTGTAGTAAATGTAGATGGAAGTATGTAGCTAAATGTGAGGATATTTGTGCCTGAATCTCCTATAGGAACAGCATTAGGAGGCGTTGTATTAGAGAATAAATAATGTGTAAGAGAAAAATCTATTGATATCTCACTTCCCGCTGTTAGTTCTGCACCTGCAAAATCAATTGTAAGCTTACTGTCATCTATAGGCTGACTTCCATCAATTGTAAATGTGAATGAATCTAAGGATGTAGTTAATGCCTCAATGCTAATCTCTTTAGACGACAGGGCAGAGGTGTACTCCAACCTTGTCATACTCCCGTTCTTATCCTTCAGGTCATAGCCATCGACATAGTTGCCATATATAAGCCTGTTCCCCATAACCGTCTGCGCCTGAGCAAACCTAGGGACGTTGTCAAACAGCCTAAGTAGCTGTGACTCAGGCAGGACTGTAAATATCTTGTTGCTATTAAAGGCAAACGTGTAGTCGGTGTTATCCGCAAGGCCCTCCTGCTGCTTGTCAAGCTTCTGTATCACCTTGATAATACTACCCCCTGACTCCTTGAACAGTAGGTCAATGCCCACTACAAGTGGGCCTCCTGAGTTGTAGGTTATGACAGCCTGATTCTTTGAGTTCACCATCCCATCATTCAAGAATGACTCGGCTGAAAAGAAAAAAGGCTTAGGGTCAAAAGCCGGCTCAGAGAACTGTGATGTCGCTGAGTATTGATTGCCCTCATACTTATACCTATAGGCAAAACATATGAACCGCTCCTCAAGGAAGTCCTCCTCCCCCGGTGTGAGGTTCAATATAAATGTTGGTGATGTTACAGGGGCCTTCTTTATAACAAGGATATCCTCCGCTGTAAATTGGTCCACGTTACCAACAGGGTTGGCATAGTTTCTTTTTACATCTATTACCCTTGGCGCATTGTAGTCATCGGTAAAGAATAGTTGGTCCTCTATCAGGTCTACTCCTGTTATTAGGTATGTAGGGTTGAAGTTTAGTGTTGTGTTTGACGTTGCGCCATCACGAATACTTATGACGTGATACACCAACGAGTCTGTCTTAAGGTCTATAGACACTATAAGGTCAAGTTTTTTCGGTGTGACCGCAGCAAATGCAGGGTCGTGAACAAACCAATATAGCTTCTCGTTAACGCTGTCATCAAGGACACCTATACACTTTGCACTGTTACTTAGTGCCTGACCGTTGTAGTCTAGGGCTGTCACCTTAGTATTACCCTTTGAGTTCTCGACAGAGCCTATCTCCGATGCCTCCGTAGACCCAAGCCTTACGTTCAATGCATCAATATACTCACCGTTAGGCACAAGCCTCTCGTCCACAGACTTATTCATCTTGCCTGCTATAAAGTTTCTACTTAAATTCCCCATTTACTTCATCCATTTGTCCCGGCCTCTTAGGTTCTGTAGCAACCTACCGGGGTGAATATTACTCATTCTTATCTTAGCATTACGAAGGAGGGCCGTCTTATTCTTTCTAGCCCTATTGATTGCGTACTCCTGAACACCATACTTAGAGTTCTGTAGCGCATATGTTATATAGGCATAGATGTAATCCTCGAACAGCTTGTTGACGCTAACCAATGTATCGTCACCGTTCTCCATTCCGTCAGATACATACTCAAGTATGCACTTCTCGTCAGACATTGATGAGTCAAAGTTTATTACGCCTGCCTGCTTATCTATCCTAAATGTAGGGTTAGCATTAGCCGTCTCTGTATTGAGCCCGTAGCGAGCTCCTATGTCGTAATCAAAGTACCAACAGCCATCGTAGTTGTACCCTGACTGCCCGTTGAATTGGCTTGATGCGTTAAGGTATATACTTCTCTTTGTTCCTGAAATCCTATCAAGGTCGAGGTTTGAATACTCAGGCTTCAATACGTTTCCGTCTTGGTCAAATAGAATCCTACAGTTGTTGTCCTGTAGGTATGCCCCTGAACTATTTATCTGTATGTTCTCTGTCATTGGCCTTAGCACACCATCCTTATACAGGGATATACGCACCCAATTTACAAAATCAGGGGGTAACACAAAGCGAAGGCTGTCATTCACGTCAAGCTCTAAAACCTTTATCTCCTTAAACGCATCGTAGTTAAGCTCCTGTATCCCACGCTTAGCATGGAACAGAACCTTGTAACGCTCCTCGTTATTAATCATTGAGTGGTTTCCCGTATACATAAGCATATAGTTATTCACTATATCGTATAGGCTAACATACTGATAGGAGCCCCAATTTTCACCCTCAGGATTCTTTCCGTTATTCTCGTAGTATTCGTATTGTGATATATATGCCATTATTTTTCTTGTTGGTCGTTATACTGTTCCTCTGACTTACCGAACTGAACAGCTTGAATCTCTCTTATAGACATCCCTGCATACTGTAGTATCTTTGTAACTAGGTCTACTTGGTCATCTATGCTTAGCTCAAAGTCCTGATAATCTGCCTGACCTGAATTAAATACAGGCTCACCGTTTGTCAATGTAACATATGTCCACTTCGGGTCCTTAGGATACCTTATGTACTGACACTGTATACCTGCAAATAATGAATCAGGGTATGCGGTTAGCACACCACCCTCCTGTGAGTATACAGGAAACAATCTATTAGGAGATGTTAACATCGAGTTGTTAAGAAGTGTTATCTTCCCTTGGCTTACCTTGTCTAACTCATTCTGCTTTGGGCTAAACACCACGTATGCCGAGCCGTTAGCCGTAAAGATATCTGAAGATAATACCAATATGTTTTCACTTAGAACCTGAGTCACTGTTGCGTTGGTAAGAGAAGATGGTGTTCTTAAATTAAAGACAACATCCCCAACCTTCACACCATCCGATATAAACGTAGCGGTACTATCATCAAGTCTGTTTGCTAGTATAGATGTTGTCGTCCCGGTGGCTCGGGTAGTCTCATATGCTAACACCTTATTGATAAGGTAGTAGTCATCGCCTGTATATAGCTGTGCGGGAAGGTAGAACTTACTGCCTATAGAGACCGTATTTAATAGTGTGCTTGTGGTAGTGAGATAGTTTGTAACACCAAACGTCTCTATAACCTCCTCGTATCCCTTCTTAATATCAGCGTACCCCGTACCTGACTGTCTAGCATTCTCCTTATTTATCTGATAGTTGTACTGATAAAAGTAATCATCAAACAGGTCTAGCTGTGCCTGCTTTGCAAACAGGTTAAAGTCTGATGGGGAGATGTATCCATAGTTGTTCTTATTCAGTATAGATAGAACTGTATTTCTTACTGAGTCAATCATTCGTTATCTTCTTTACACAAAGATAAGCAAAAAAAAAGAGGGCTCCTTAAAAGCCCTCCGTTTCATAGTCTATCGTAAATATTATGCATTGATAATACTCACAACTGCTTTTGGTAATTCAACATCATAGACAGGTCGAGTCCAAGAAGTCTGCAAGGCTGCTGCAACAGCATCCTGTAAGGCTATCTGAACATCAAAAGCAACACTTGGTGCTGTTTTTACAGTAGTAGTTGTACCGTCTAAGTATTCAATTTTACAATCAGCTCCCGTAGCTGTTGTAGTAGTAATCGTTTTAATACCATTGCAAGATACTAACTGACTCCCCGCATATGCTGTTACTGCGGTTCCTTTAACATTTAAAAATTTTTCCATTTGTAAAAAGTATTAATGGGTTAATAATA
>TARA_R110001606_G_scaffold209896_2_pt1 | contig 29609 bp, 8 predicted proteins | sample TARA_R110001606 | Tara Oceans TARA_R110001606 (sample SAMEA4398315) | marine metagenome | biome: Polar Biome; feature: [SRF] surface water layer (ENVO:00010504); material: water (ENVO:00002006), including particulate matter (ENVO:01000060) such as... | depth 5 m
GGCTATAGAAACAAAATGTGAATACATACATGTTAATAAAGCAACAGGAGAATTTTTCCTTAAACATGAAGGTGCAACATCTTCTATACCTATGCCTGAAGCTTTAGTAGATAGAATATTTGACTCTTTAGATAAAGATCTAGACTTTATGCCTCTAGTTAAAATGTGGACTAGATGGTTACGTAATCCAGTTCTTTGGCAAAAAATGAGAGCTGGTTATGGTAATGAATTTTCTGAAAGGTTTTTTAATTTTGTAAACATGCAATATGTACACCCAAAATTAAAAGCAGATCTTATAGAGCAAGGTCTTACTGAAGACGCAGCTGAAAAACGTGCTATAATGTATCAAATGAAAATTACTAATGAAGGTTTACTTAATGGCTACAAAGTTTCTAGAGAAGTGCTTCATAAGTATGACCAAGAAACTGGTGAAGAAGTTGACCGTTACAAAAGAACGTTTAACATTGACACTGGTGAGATAGAAGGCGATGGATTACCAGAGCATGTAGAAGATAGGCTATTTGAACCATCAATGATGGGCTCAAGTGGTGACTCTTTCTTTTGTGAAGGCCCTAACGGGTATGCTAATCCTCAACATTTTATCAAAGTTGGATGTACTCATAGATTAGAATCATGGGACCAAGTTAACGTTGACGATAGACGTTCATGTGTTAAGGGTCTTCATATTGGTGGTCTAATGTACATTAATTGCTATAGTGGAGAAATTCACAATATCTTTGTAGATCCTATGCATATTGGTGCAGTGCCAGATGATGATACCGGAGCTATTAGATGTAAGCAATATTTTGTTCATTCATCTTTAGTTGGTGTGAATGGATCTATTTATCATAGTTCAAGCTACGCTGCAATGACGGATGCAGAATGGGATGATATGAGGATAGAAGCTGTTGAAGCAAGAGCAATTGTAAAGGCTCAGTGCGATAGAGAAGTTGCAGAGATTAATTCTCTGTAATATTATATACATAGAAGGGGAGTGTAATGCTCCCCTAATATGTTTAACTTAATAAAAATTAAAAATGGAAAATAAAACAGCACTGATAGATGCGGATAGTTTAATATATTATGAGATGGGGAAAGAAACTTTAGAAATTGCTTTAGAGGGAATTGATTCTAGAATAAATCAAATGTTAGCAGTAGTAGGAGCTGATTCTTATGTAGGGTTTCTTACTCAGGGTAAATGTTTTAGATATGGTGTAGCTAAAAACAGACCGTACAAAGGAAATAGAAAATATGGAGACAAGCCTATTATATTTCCAGCTATTAAAGAATATCTAAAACAAAGATGGAATTGTAAAGTTATTACACAACTTGAAGCAGACGATTTAGTTTCTGTGTATCATAGTTCTGCTATCTTTGATAATACTACAGTTATATGCAGCCCTGATAAAGATGTGTTGTACCAGAACGTAGGTACGCATTATAATTATGGGAAAGCAGAGCTAATAGTAGTAAATGAATTAGATGCAGTTAAATTCTTATGGAAACAAGTTCTCATGGGAGACTCTACAGATGGGATAGAAGGATTACCTAAAGTAGGGGAAAAAACTGCTGATAAATTATTAGATTCAGTAGGGCATGGCGACATGCCTGAATTTGTTTTAAATAAATATATAGAAAAGTTTGGTATATCCAATGGAATTGATAAATTTGCAGAGACATTCAAACTCGTATATATTCTGAAAACCCAAGAAGACGTTCTTAGGGAGACTGGCATCAAACTACCTCAATTAGTTACTAATGCCTTAAATATTTAACATGTCAATAAAATGCAAAGAAGTATTATTTACACCTTGTGGGCCTCTAGGATTCAAAATCCATGGGGGAACCACTTCTGTAGTACCACATTATGAAAATGGAAAAGATGGTCGAATCACGGCGCTAGAAATGCCTGATGACTATTTTATAACATTAGGGGATGCATTTAGAGTCAAGAAAAAGCCATACAAAGTTAATATTATTGAAAAATCTGTAAAAGAAGGTGTTTTAACTTTTACAATAAAGATAGCAGAACGAACAAAATGTTCATTATTTCTACTACCTATGCTTGGAGGGTCCAGGCATTTATTTATGTATAATAATCAACTTATAAATGCATTCTTAGGGTGGGAAGATCAATCTGATAGAATAGTTTTACTCTACAGATGGTCTTCAGATCCTTTGTTTTCTAAGTTTGAGCAAGCATTAAAAAAGTTTGAGGCTTTTGATAATTCTTTTGATCCAGATCCCTATCACGTAGTATTTGTGTTTAAAATACCACACCACCATGTAAAAAATTATAATAAACTAAAACTGAGTAAATACTCTAAAATGGATGATGTGTATAAACTTAAAATATTAGATTTTCATGATATGGATATAGACCAAGCGTTAGGTCAAATATTGTTTAAGGCAGAAGAGAGAAGATTAACTTTAGAAGCTAAGCTAGATGCGGAGATAGATCAACAATCAGAATTACTGAGTGTGTTAGACATGGAAAAAGAAACATTAAACTTAAAATACTATTTAAATGAAAAAAAAGAAATCCCAGGATTCGAGTACTAATGTAACAATGTCAGTCCCTGAAGGATGTGACTTTGATGTAGACTATAAATTAGGACACAATGAGCATTATTGGGAGACAGACAGAAATCAAGATCCATGGAGAGTGCCTGAAAGTGTAAACTTTGCTTGGCACTTAGATAAAGTTACTGAGCAAATTACTACCTTACTAAAAGAAAAGAACGCCGCTTACGGTGATAGCGCTTTAAAGCCATTAAATATTTTTAGTAAACTAGATGCAGTAGAATCTTTATGTTGTAGATTAGATGATAAAATTGCTAGGATAAGTAATAAAGGAATAACTGATCAAACTGAAGACACTGTTGATGATTTGATTGGGTATTTGTTATTACTTAAGATGGCAATGGAAAGAAAAGGATAATGAGTAAAAGGAAAATAATATTGGGTAATATAGTTGTTATATGGCCATCAAAAAGGGGGTTAATACCCCCTTTATTTTTCTAACAATACGTCTGGTATTTTTTTTCCAACACCTATTAATACCTTGCGTTTTTATATTGAGCACTAGTTTCAAATGTCTTAGAAAATGCATTTAATCCAGGAATCATTTTAAATGTATAGTGAAATCTATTTGTTTTATCTCTATTACTATCTTCACCTAATAGGTCATCTCGCATCTCATCCACTGTATTACTACTAAGTTTAAATACTTCTCTTCCTAAAGTTAATAATGGTATACCTGTTGCCCTACCTGACTCTAAAAATTCTTGTGGTTGTGTAAATACGGCAACTTCACGGTAAGTTCTATTGACTGCTGCATATAGTTTTCTTCCCGCCCAAGATTGTCTTATGTCTATTTTACCATCATCATCATAATCACCTCCCATTACCATAAGAAGAAGCATAAAGAGTAATGTTAATCTCATTTCCATTAAATGTGCTCTAATGTTTGCTCTTTTCATCTCAACATAGTCCTTAAACATCTCTTCTCTTTGTTCCGGATCTTTTAATCTATCAGTAAACTCTGGGTTGTCTTTATTATTAGCTGCCCATTGTTCAAATTTAGCCCTAGCTAAATCTTCTTTCATTTTAAACTGATTAGTATATCCAAAAGTCATAATATCTACTCCAATATTTCCTACATCTTTTCCTAATTGTCCTACATAATCTAGTAAAGCTACTTCCTTATCTAATGCCTCTGCAGGTCCCATAGCTTCGCTGATCCCTAAATTATTCCAAGTACTTATCCAAGTACCTTCATCAAAGGTTTTTAATATGTTATCATATCTTTGTTTACCAAATCTTTCCATTGCTATACCAGGTAGCCAAGACTTATAATGCATCATAAATCTCATTAGTAGTGTATTGTTATATAATGCAATATCTTCATCTGTCATTGTACCTTTAACTTTATCACTTATACGTCTTGTAGTGTTACGGAAATGTCTTTCTTGTTTTTCTGACATTCCTGGTATAGTGACAATATATCTATCAACACCTTTATTAGAAACGTTACCTGCAACTCCTTCCCATTGTGGATTTTCTTTAACTTCCATTAACTCTAAAATAGATTTTGTTCCTTTTGGTAGCTTAGAAAGTAACGCAACTTCATTTGTTTCTGGGTCTAATCCAAAGTTTTGAGAAAGACTATGTATTATAGTAGCATCAATACCACGGTCAGCTGTTGCTAAAAAAGAGAACCATTTATCATTTGTCATATGTCTTGTAACGTAGTTAGCTGATAATTTAGTTGCTCTATTTCCTGCATCATCTCTTTGATAGATCATAAAGTGATCCGCTAAAGCTCTCATTTTAGGGTCTGCATTCATTAAAGCTGCTTGTGCAGTCTTTAGATGTGGTGTAGTAACAAATCTACCTTTAGCAGCTTGTTGGTATAATCCAAATTGCCCTGCAAAGAATGCTCCTACTGCCACAGGCATTTTAATACCAAGTGCCATCATTGAATGATATTGTTTTAATGCTAATACAGTTTTAAGACCACTTAGCTTACCTATTTTAAAATCTTTAGCATCTAAAGTATTACCAAAAAAGTATTGGTCAATGTATCCTGTAAACACATCAGCATTACCTCTAGTTTCGAAAAGCTTCCTAGTAGCTCCAGACAATGTAGGTATTACATTTCCAAATGCATCAGTGTCAGTTTCTTTAACTGCATTATCTTTTAGTAGTTGTTCCATTGCCATAACTTCCGGGAGAACTTCTGACTTCATTTTATAATCTACAGCCGCATTAAATAATAACAATAATCCTTTACCTAAATCTTTACTTTTTAAAGATGGATCAATGTTACCATTATCATCTACTATAGGTCTAATATATAATTTAGGTATTTTTCTAATTAATTTACCTGTATTCTCATCTCTAAGTCCTAATGATAAATCATGTTCACGAACTTGTAAATTTTCTAGTACACTGTCTAATCCTTTTTTATATGTTCCGTCTTGTTGGTGTTCAGCTAATTCTTTATGTACATTAGCTATGAATCCAGGGCCTAGAGTCATTCCAAACATCTCTTCTATTGTCCTTACTTTATCTTGGTAGTACTCATAGAATTCTTTTAATGCTGGGTTAGCTTGTATTCTTGCGTACTCTTCTGTTAACCATTTTTCATTTGCTTTCAAAAAATATTTACCTCCTAAAGATATAGAAGCTGTGTTATAGTACTTAACAACATCATGTTGTTTATCCCAGGCAAGCAATTCTCTTGTTATAGCTTTAGTGTTTGTTCCGTATTTTCTTTTTAAGAATTTTTCTTTATTCTTTCTATATTCTTTAAACTTCTTATCGTAAGATTCTTGATTAATGTCAGTATTTGCTTTCATCCATTTAGAATCACCTTTTTGTATTGCTCTATCTTTACCTTCATAGTATTCTGTTTGAAATTTAGACACAAAATTACCAGTCTCTTCATTAATAAGAACATTAAATGCATCAATTGGATTACTTTCAGAGGATTGCGCTAGTATTGCATCTTGTAGTGCTTGTATTTCTCCTGCTGCCTGTTTTACAACTTTTTTCCTACCATAATTTAATTCATCTACAATTTCCCACAAGTTACGTAAATATGGATTGTTTTGTTTTGATAGAGTAACAAAAGCTCCAGTCATATAATCAATACCTGGATTGTAATTTTTAATTCCTTTTACACCCCTATCATTTGCTTTTTCTGCTACACGGTCCCTGATCTTTGTTTCAACCATTGATTGCGCATTAGTAATTGTTCTACCTACATCTTCCTGTAATGCTACTGTTTTAGCATATGCTTTAGGGTCATTCTTTTGTAGGTCAGTCATGTAATCATCTAACCTAAATAAATTAGTATAAAATATTAAATCATTATTTAAATCTACAAGCTCATCTATAGATAAGTAAAAAGGATTTGGATCCCCTATTTTAGTAAAAGGCTCATTTTCTTGTATCTTTTTTTCTATATCTTTTAAGTCTCTTTTTAAACCAGAAAGTACATATGCTACATCTTGATTAAGTTGTAGTTTACGTAATTGTCTTTCCATTCTTTCTTTAGCTGCTTTAGCTTTTTCAAATGTCTCACCTACCTGGTAACTTTTGTTTCTTAATCTTTGTTCTACTTGCTTTTTACGATTAATAAGTTTAATTATAGTATCATTTACTTTATCAAAGTCTGTCATCTCTTCCGCTACAGGTATCTGTTCTAAGAATTCACTGAACTTAGCGCCCATCTGAACTGTAGTAATTTTACCTGTTATTCCCCCTTGTGTGTCATATTTATACCTTACATGTATAGGCACTATTCTAGATTGTCTTACTTTAGATATACCGTACTCATTTAATAAAGTTTGTTTGTAAGCACCCATTTGAATATTATATGTATCCATCTTTATAGCAAAAGGATCATTAACTATTTTATAGTTACCTCCCATGTACTTAACATACCCAGCTTCTATAGAGGGAGATACAAATTTATAATCGTAGATTGCCGCAGAGCCATCACTATATAATACTAATAAATCTATAGTACCTCCAGTTTCTGCTCCTGAATCTATAATTAACTGCTCTGTTTTAAATAGTGCAGCACCTTTTGTCCCAGTTTCCGCGTCTATTCTTTTTTGCTGAGCTTTTGTTTGCGCAACAATATCTTTAATACCATTTTCAAGTCTTTTGAATTGAAACTCACTAAAAGGAGAGTTAGCTAAAATTTGTGCTCTAGACCCTTTACCATTACCATAAAGTTCTATTAAATCTTCCATAGTAGCATGGCCTGCAGTACCTGTTTCTTTTCTAATGTTTTCTGTGTCAAGTCTTCTTTTTTCTTGTTCTTGAGTTTCAGGTCTTTTAGCAATTTTCATATTGTAAAAGTACTTTTTAACATCATCAGATACCCGTCCTTTTATAACTACTCCTTCATATTTTGTTCCTGGCTTACCTACGTATCTATCTAGCTTATCACTACCAGGCTCTACAATCCATTTTTCTTTAATACCATTTTCTTCTGCACTGACCTGATCTATAACATATGACTTAGTAGTGTCATCTAATTTTTCTAATGTAGACTTTCTAGGATCATCTACTGTGTTAGTATCCATTTCGTAATACTCACCTGTTTCTATTCCTCCAATATTCTTTTCAGCACTTAGATAGTTATTAGCTTTTTCACTTAACATTATATATGCAGCTCTAGAATATGGATCTTTAGTTGCTTTCATAAAGAAATTTCTAACTGCTTGTATCACTCTTTCGAACCATGTCTTCGCTCTATCCATCTGTGCTGGAGAATCATTCCCTTGTAGGTTCTTCACTAATTGCTGTGCTATAAGTTTTCCCACAGCCTCTTTTTTCAATTTAGTTTCATCTCCATTATATACTTCTTGGTATCTTGGATCATTTACCACATCATCGTATATACTGTACCCTTCAATGTTGTTCATCATAGAGTTAAACAATGGGTTGTTATCCGCTGCAAGAAGTTCTACAAAAAAATGTGCTGCTTCTTCCGGGAGTGTATCTATACCTGCTTTACCATTAATTACCTGTACAACTTTCCTAAGCATATCCGCTTTTGCAACTGCATCTATTAATTGACCTTCTTTGTTTCGTATTTCATTTACAGACTCTACTTTAACACCAATACTTTGTAAAAAATTACGCATTGCTTGGTCTATCTTATCATTTGCTTGCTGAAGAACTTGGTTCTCCATCTGATGATAAATACTTTCTGGATTTAATGATGCACTTATATTTAAATGTATTATATCTCCTCCAACATCTCTAGCTACTGTTGCATTTACTCCTGGATACTCTTTTTCTATTCTACTAGCTACTTGATACGACCCATAAGGTATATTAAGAGCTCTTCCTTCAGGAGTTCTAAGTTTAAACTTTTCATTTATTTCAGCAAGTAACTCAGAAGATCTAGGATTATTAAAACTACCTAAATTTTCTGTGGCATGTTTTAATGTTTTGTCTTCAGATACAAATACTGGGTCCCCATTAACATTAACTATTCTTGGTTCTCCGTTAGAATCTACTTCTCCGTTTTGGAACCAATTTTGAAATGTTGGGGTATATGTAACAGCCCATTTTTTTAAAGCAGCTTCTTTATCTAAGCCTAGCTTAACCATACTATTAAATAGCTTAGATGATTTACCATTCTCTGCAACTACTTTATCAATTTCCTGATTAACAGGGTTTCTATATACTGTACATGCCATTTATTTAGAGGTTTTACAATTATCTTTATTTTTAAGAACATCATTTACTTCGTTAGATATTTCATCTTTACTTTTAAACAATTGTTCTGTGCCCTGCTGTCTTGTTGGGTCGTAACCAAAGTCCTCATAAGAGTCTTTAGTTGAGTAGTTACCTGAGTCTAAAGTTGTTGCTCGATACAAAAATACACTTTTTCCGTCAGCTAGACGTTTATTGGCTTTAGCTTTTTTAGCGGATGCCCAATTTTGGTACCCCATTGCTTGAGCTAAGATCTCTAATCCTTCTCTACCTTTCATTGGAATTCCTGCAGCTTGAGCATTTTTACTTCCTCTATAAATATCATTAACATTTAAAGAACCAATAACAGTTAAATTAACTCTTGCGTTCCCTGGAGTAACATACATACCTCCCGGCATAAGAGTATTAACGTTTATTATTGCACTCCCAACTTTATCTAAAACTTTTTCTACATTAGTAGTTATATCTAATGTGTCTAATCCAAATTTAGATATATTATTTTTTAACACAGAATCTTTACCTGATTCAATCAAGTTCATACCTGCTCCTTTTTTAGGTATAGCTGTAAATACATTTATTGTAGGTATTTTTTTAGATGGCCCTGTATTTAAAAATAATTTAGTTTCGTATACAGGTTTAGATATACTACCAATTGTTTTTGTCTCACCAGTTGGAGCGGATATACTAACATATTCATGTCCTGAGTTATGAAGTATAGTACCATCTTTAAATGCAGATTTTCTTTTTTCAGATATTTTATAAGGAAGTCTTGGTACTATTTTACCATCTCCTGCTGAATTCTGTATGAAATCTTCCCACACAACATCTAAATCAACATTAAACTCTTCTGCATATCTATCAAAATATGGAGATATTGTGTTTAATACCTCAGTACTTGGTAATACCTGAAAGAATGCATTAGGACTAAAATGGAATCCTGATTGTAGTACACTGAATTCTATTAAATCTTTAGCTAATTGTGGTGCTATCTCATTTAACTCTAAATAAGAGTCTGATAATAAATCAATATCAAAGGTTTGAAGTTTCTTACTAAATAACTTTAGATTATCTATATGATACTCCGGGTGTTTTGGATCCTGGAATGTTTGTAGTAAAGGATAAAGCTCTTGTATTAAAAGATTATCTTTTAACCTTGGAGAAGCTTTAGCTGCTAATATTCTTCTAGGTAAACTACTATCTCCTCTAAATAATTCAGATATTTTGTTTTTTAAATAGCTTCTATTTAATGGTGTGTTTTGAACTATATAAGAAGATAAATGAGAGTCAAATCTTTTCATTACATATCCTATTTCATCCGCTCCTCTCCTTAATGTAGGGTCCGTGAGCTCATATATCTTATCATATGTCCATTTAGAAATATAAGGATGAAATTCTTTCATATCTACAGTAGCAAACATTTTAGAACCTTGATCAAATCCTTCTCTAAAACCAGAAAGTAACGAATACTTTCCATCTTGATTGTAAATTAAGTTATCTACATTAATAAATGCTTTTGTATCTTCAACCCTTGCTAATGCGGCTCTCATATACTTTATTGCAGTAGGCCCACTTAATTTGCTAGTGTCAAACTTAGTAGCTGTAGTTAATAAAAATAAATGGTCTGCATACTCCTGGTATCTTATAAAGTCATCTAGAATTTGAGATTGCATTTGTCTTTCAACAGGAGATAAATCATCTACAGATCTACCAACCATATCTCTTAAAACATTAGTATTAAAATCTGTTGCTTGCCCATCTTGCTGCATAGCTCCGTATTTCTTTTTTAGATTTTTATACATATCATCTCTACCCATGTACGATTTACCTCCACTATACTGTGCCGCTAAAGATCTTTGAGTTTCCATTAACTGTACATAATCATCTATAATAGGTTGTGACATAAAGTATGCTACTTGGTCTAAAGGTACTCCAGATCTTATCAACATCATATGTATTGGGGCATATTCTACACCAGCATTAATATCAAATACAAAATCTTCTTTAGTTACATCTACATAACCTGTTACATATTGTGCTAATACTGATGATATTGCCATACCATCATCTACATCATTTACTCTAGATAAAGAGTATCCTGTTCCTGCAAAATTTAACTTTAAATCTAACTCAGGACTCCAATCTAATCCTGCTCTTTGAGCTTTGGCGTGTTGTGTTGCTGTTACTGCTACAATACCTACTCCCCCTAACCCAGACCACATACGGTATGACTTATTTATTAAATTTTCAAATGATAACATTTTATTAAAACTTTTAGGATCAGATTCAATTCCACTTCTTTTTTCCCTTAAATCTGCTATATCTCTTGCTACGTTTTTAACTTCAAATGCTCCTACAGGTGTTATTAATTGATCAAAACTTGTAGGGTGTTGCAATACTGTTTTAATTATTTCTTGTACTCTATTTTGTAAAGCTACTTGTATGTTTTGGTCAGAAACTGGAAGCTTACTAAACTGACTTAATGTTAAGTCTGTAGATTCTTCTTGTTTCATTACTTCATATCTTTCCTCTACCGTAGAATTTGCATCTGTTAAATATGGTACTCTTGACACTTCTCCTGACTCCTCGTTGTATGTGTAGTTAGGGAAATATAAAGTTAATTTGTCAATATCATAATCCGATCCAGATTTACCTACAATTTCAGACGGTACTATAATAGTAGATCCTGCTGAAGGTGGTAAATAACCTACTACTTCTATAAAATCTATAGAGTTTAATCCCTCTGTAGGGATACGGAATCCTATTAACTCCTTAAGTCCTTGGTCAATATTATTTATATCTACTAAATTTCCTAACCCTAACTCTTTAAACCTGTGTGGAAGCATAACTTGCATAGCTAATGTTCCATCTTTTCCTGGTCTATAAAACTTTAAAGGCTTAACCATTGCTAAATCTATGTTATCTTTATTAGCTTGTAAATAATCTTTTTGTTTTATAGCTCTTGCTTGAATCTCTAGTCCGGTTGCAGCTTGCAATACCATCATATCACCAGGCATTTTTCTTTTAATAACTGAGTTAGTTACAATAGCATACAAGATAGACTCTATTTTATCTCTTTCAAATAATTGATTTATAAAAGGATTAGTACTATTAAACAATGCTTTTATACCGTTTTTAGTATGCATTGGCATATCTCTTTTATCAAGCTCTGATATAACTGCTTCAGATAAAACTTTCATATCTTTAGATAGATAACGTCCATCATCTTGCATTTCTAGACCTAATCTTTTAGTAAGGTTAGTTATATCTCTTTTAATCATGTGATAACTAACTTCATGGTACTCATCAATAATACTACCTAAACCAGAGTCTACATACTTTTGGCTAATTGCTCCATTTTCATATATATTTATAGGTAACAACGATGTAAGTTGTGTTCCTGAAGATACTTTGTTTTTAATTTTAGGAGCTATTTCTACTTGTATACCTACTTGAGAGAAATCAAACTCTAACATACCCAAAGGCTCTCCGTCTTGCTCTGATGTAGCCATAGGTTTATAGCTTTGATATTTACCATTTTGCTCATAGAACTCATCAAAGTTTTTACCATCTACTGTAGGGGCACCAACTTTAGCTACTGAATTAAATACCATGTAGTCTACATTATTATCAATCATATCTTGATTAATATCATCATACGTTCTACCAGGCATTAGCTGTGGTATAAGTGGAAAGAGTGCAAATTTATGGAATGTCATAAGTCTAACATTATCTGTTACAAATGGAGCAAATACTTGGGGCTTAAGTGCTGGGAAAAATGCTAAGTCTTCATTAGCAATAGTTTCTCCCCTATTTATTTTTTGATATAAATTTTCTTGAGCGTCAGTCCATTTACCTGATCTAAACAGTAAGCTTCTATATGCATCTAAATGCATAAATCCACCACCATCAAATTCATCCATATTATTATACGTTTGTTCTAAAATATTTTCTCCTTTTTCGTTCAGATTTTCTAACATTTTAGGATTTAGTATTCTAACAGCATCAATATAATCTTGTAAATATGGAGAATCTACTTTAACATCCCCTCTAACTACTGTTCGTATTGTTTCTTTGTGTGGCATAATCATACCTAAATTTTCCATATGATCATTCATCCAATTTAAAAGTTTTGGATCAGATGATGGATATATTTTAGTACCAGATACTCCTGATGTTCTTTTAAATAAATCAGAGTATTGAGCTAAATCTCCTAAAAACAATTTACTTTGCTCAATAACTCCTGTCATGTGCTCATACGTTAACTGTTCAGACAATACTTTTACTGTTTGAGGCATTAATGATGAACTTGCAGGTGTGTTATCTCCAGATCTAGCTTTTAATTTAGATACTAACTGGCTATTTAAACCTACGTTATATGTAGCGCCTGCTTTTCCGGGTCTAATAACATTTAAAGTTAATAATGAATCAGTAACGCCTTGAACTCTAGCATCTAAAAATTCATTAAGCTTTTGTACAAGCTTCTCCTCTTGTACAATATTTAATATTTTATCATCCGAAAGTTTTTTAGATAAATCTTTACGACTTACCTCTACTATCCCCTTAAAAAATCTAAGTTCTCCTCCTTGGTCTGCGTAAGTTTGTATTCTTCTTAACTTACTTGTTTTATTTACGTTAAAAGTATTTGCAGTTTTTATTTCATCTGCTAAATACCCTTGTAATCTTTTAATCATAGTATCCCGGTCTATTGCTAGACTTGGAGTTACACCAAAACCAATACCATATTCTGTTTTCTTATCTGCAGTTCTAATGAATGGCATAATCCCATTATCTAATATTGAATTTATATGCATCACAGCAATATCAGATGGTGTACTTTTAGATAGTCCTTTGTTTCTACCAAACTCTTGTTTTATATCTTCTAGAACAGAGATCTCCATCTTACGGCCTTGCATTGACATTGCTTGTAGATACACTGAATTACCTAGATTATCATATGATAATAATTTAGATACTTGCGCTGGATCATTGTTTAACTCAGAAGCTGTTACATCTAAATGATTCTTCAAACTAATACCATAAACTTTTTTACCTGCCGCATTCATGTGTATTAAATCTACAGCATAATTTGTTTTAGCTATCTCTACATTCATCAGAGTTTTTAGTCTACCTTGTATATCTCCTTCATATAAATCACTAATTGGATTATTTAACACTTCTGTTAATGTCCAATTTACAGCATCTTTAATTTGATTGTTTTCATCGTACTGCTCCATAAAAGCAGGAGTATCAGAAAATTTAATACCTATAGAAGATAATAATGCAGCAGCTTGCAATGAGTCTTTTGGTACTTTGGTCCACTCTTCTAAACTTTTAGTCACTTTATTTATAGTAACTTTTGCACTCTTATCTACTACCATTTTACCTTCTTTTAAAGTACCTACTCCATCAATAATAGATTTTCTAAAGTTTAATTTCCAGGTGTTTCTAACAAGATCATCTATTCTACTAGAGTTATTATCTAATAAGAATCTACCACCTTGCCTGTCTATCGACTGCATGTAGAATGTTCTATTAGCTTGATTAAATTGTTGTACCACTCTAGTAATCATTCTGATTTGTGGTCCAGTTTTATCTGACCAGTCATTAGTTTCTAGTCCTAGTCTTTTAACAAGTAGTTTTAACTCAGGTCTAGTTTGTGTAAGCTCAAGCAGTTCTTCTATTATGTACTGAGGATCTGTATTTGCTAATTCTTTATATAAGAAAGCCATAGTTGAACCAAAGTCTACTAGTTTTGGAAAACCACTATTATTGTATATTAACTGTCTCTTACCATTTATCTCTTGTGTTGCAGGCAATGTTGATAGTAATAGTCTTACAGGATGTGGTAAAGTTAAATTAGGATCTATCTCTGCCTGAGCGGTATCAAATCCTACTCCGGTTTTATCATCCTCACTTATTTCTATATCATCTAAAATTTCTACTTTAAATCTTTGTAAAAATACTTTATGCTGTTCTATAAAAAACGGCCAGTTATTTTTAACTAGACTTCTAGTTTTTTGTAGTTTAGATATTTGCTCAGCTACAAACTCTTTTTGTGTTTTACTTTTAGCTACAGCTAATTGAGTGTTTAACACTTTTTCTCTGTTTTGTAAAGAACCTAAAAGTTTATTGTACACTGTGTTAGATTGACCGGCTTCTCCGTACAAACTATTAATTGCGTTACTTACTTTACCTTGTTTAGTTAAATCAAATATATCTTCTATTTCAAATAATCCTTTTTCTGCTGCCAAGTGGAATAACTGAACCGTCATACCCTCTACAGTGTTATTAATTAAAGTAGGACTAATTGCTTCTGCTTCCATATACGCTTCTTCGTTAGAGTCGTATAAAGTAATTTCTGTTGTTGGGTTTGCGAAATATCCTCCATGTATTCTAGACATAAGGTTCTCTGCATTAGAAGATGAGTCTGTAAAGAAATTTAATATGCTAAATATTTTATCAAACAATCTATCTAACCAAGACTTTTTAATATTTTGACCTACTTTATAATCTCCATCAGCTAAAACGTAAGATCTAAATTCTTCAGCTAACCATTCATCTATTTCTCTGTCCGTGAAATCAGATAAATTCTTAACCTCTCCTTTAAATGTTCTTGCTTTACCCCTAGCCTTTCTACCTTCTTCATACATCTTAAACCTATCTTCTTTAGATATAAGTCTTCTAGTCACACCGTGCCAAGTTTCATGATAAACTACACCGTCTACATCCATCTCATTTGAGATTAGAATATTACCTTCTTTAGTAAATTTACCAAATCCTTTACCGTCAATAAGTCCTCTTACTAACTTTAGCCCTATTATTGGGTTGCCATTTGAATCTTTAGGCATGTTAGAATTAAACCATTTAAGCTGTGTATCAAAATCTACAAGGTTTGAATTTTCAAACTCTACAGAAGATTTCAACATAAATGGAGAATCATCTTCCGCATCTTCTGCTGCATTAGGATCAAAATTTGAGAATGGACTTTGTTCCATATTCTTTTGACCTTGATCCATGTTAACTTTTTGCACAACTTTTATGTCTTGCCCAGGAATAAGCGCTCCTTTAAGAGCTTCTGCTATACCTGCAGGTAAGTCTTTTCCAGAAGCTACGTTAAGTGTTCCTTCAAAGATTACATTACCTTCTTTATCTAAAATCTGTACTGGTGTGGGTTTTAATTGTCCTTCAACTAATGCTTCAGCTTCTTCTATAGGCATCAAGGTTTGATCTGATGTCTTGATTACTACTTCTCCAGTATCTGTAATTGTTGCCTCTACTTCTGCTGGTGAATTTTGTTCTGCATTCTCTTGATTTTCTGCCCCATTTAATATTTCATCACGAGTTTCAGGATCCCCATTATGTTTAAGATACATATTCATGAACTGAGGAACAGTAGCTTGCTCTACATTCTTAGAGTCAGAACTATCTAAATTCATATTAACTGCTACTGGAACTTCTGATATATCTCTACCCTTAGTAGATATTAAATATTCTGTGTAGTTAGACCAATCTTGTGTTTCTACCTCTAAACTATCATTTACTGTAACTTCTACATGTGTTTCGTATTCAGGAGGAAAGTTCTTTTTCTTTACATATAGCTTTGCTTTACCTTTAGCTTCTTTAATAGCTTTAGTTTTATCTGCATTAGCTTTATTCCTAGACAGTTCATCACGGCCTAAACGAGTGCTATTTGCATTAAATTTAAGTGTAGGTAAAAACTCTAAGAATTCTGCGTGCTCTTCTGCAAACTCTTTAGGCTCTGCTAATTTTTCTAGAGATATAGATTTACCTTGATTACCGTAGTGTATAGCATCTGTCTCTATCCAAATAGAATATTCTTTTAATTGTCTGTCTTTAGATTGTTTACCAAAGAATATCATTTCTGATAAAATTGTAGTTAAACCTTTACCTCCTATAAGAGCCGCCTCTGCACCATCCATTTTGCCTGAAGATACTAGCTTTTGTCTAGTAGCAAACAATCTTATTAAGTTATATACATTTCTTTGAGAATTTTCCCCTAAGTTTTGAGGCCACCCTCTAACTAAGTTACCTTTTATACCAGACATACCCGGTTTAGATAAGTATATGAATCCATTTGGAACATTCCATTGATTACCTCCAATACTTATATTAGATCTTGCCTCACCTTTCTCTCCCATTGCAGCTTTAAGCTGTACATCTTTTAACTCTTCTTCTGTTTGAACTAGTCTCCCAAGTATAGATCCTCTAGATTGTGGGTTACCATTCTCCCAAATAGTCATACTTTTTGACTTACCTGCTATTCTATAGAACAAAGGAACCTGAGCTCCAAGTAATTGCTGTCTATGCTCAGCGTGTCTATCTGCCTTTTCTTTAACTGCAGCCTTAATTGTGCCATCTTCATTTAAATCTTTTTCTGCGTTATATAAATAGTCTCCTTCAGGACCTGATAATCTAGCAGTAGGCATATCTGTATAAACTATTTTACCGTCAAGTAACACTGGGTTAAGTTGACTGTCTACTAAAACAAGTTTGATATTTTCGTTAGCTTCATTTGTAGCATCTTTAAGATCTTTTGCAAATACAAACTTTTTAGTGTAGTCTACATCACCAGTATTGCTGTCGTAGAATATTATTTTATCTTGAAGTTCTGCAGGTATGTTGTTTCTGTGCACAATCATCAACCTATTACCAGAACCTTTTGACCAATTAGTTATGTTTTCTGAAGCTTTAAAAAATCTTAGTTGAGACATTACGTGATCATAATGCAGTAATTCAGATTCTGATAACGCTCTTTCTGATAAAATATCTTGATAATCATCATAAGCTCTAAGCGCTGCTTTGTGATTTCCAGCTGTTTTTAAGAAAGGAATATCTAATATACTTACAACATTATTATCTCCTATACCATTCTCTCCCCACAATTGATCATCTTCATAATCTATATTAGTATTCTTACCAGACGGACCTTTCCCATTATCTTCTCTAACCTCTTGTTCCGGAGCTGACATTACACCTTCTTGCCACCTTACAAACTCACTAAGAGTATTTACAATAGCCTGTTGTAGTACCCCGGCTTTATTTTGATTCTCAAACTCACTACCTACAGCTTGTAGGTCCTGACTTAAAGAGGCTTTGGTAGATGCCTGCATATCAGATACTAGCTGCTTTAGTGTAATTAAGTCTCTGTCTATACCAGCTAACTCATTTTCTAACCATTTTTGATCTTCTACTGTAAGGCCTTCTTCCGGGAACATTTTAATATTACCCTCTTTATCTGTAAATTTATTTAAAACATTTTCAACATCTTTTCTGTGGTCAGAAAGTTTTAAAAGCTCTGCTCTAAATTTTGCAAGATCTTCATTAATTAAATCTAAATACTCGTTAGGAATGCTATCACCTTTAAACATATTTAAAAGTTCTTGTATAACTTCTTTATCTACTTCTTTACCTTCTTCTTTAGAGGTTAATGCTAAATCTGTTAAAGTGTTTTTATCAAAGTATCCTTTATCTACTAAACTTTTATAAAAATCTTGTTCAGACATTAGGCCTAGAAACTCATTGATTAGCTCAAAAGCTTCTTCTTGTGTAGATGGCTTTCCTGTTATATCACTAACTGATTCTGGATTAGTTAGTAAGCTATGTATAACCTGCATCTTTAAAGCATGCTCTTCTAAAGTAAACACTGCCTCTGTTAGTTGCCCTTCTTTAGCCTTTAACTCTTGTTCTTTTTGTATAATTTCTGATAATGCTTTTTGAGCACCTTCTATACCAAACCTTCCTTTTCTACCTATATTGTTTAGGTTAACAAACAACCTGCCATTTTTATCTTCTTTAGCATTTTGTATAGCGCTTAGTATTTCCTGAGCATCTTCTGCAAGTTGGAGTAATTGAAATTGTGTTTCATATACCTCCTCATTTACAGACTGTAGATTACCCGCTAAGTCTGCTTCAAGAACATCTAAAGTAGCTTGTAGCCCCTCTAGCTGTAGTGAAGCTCTATCTACTATTTTAAAGTTTGTTAATTTTGTGTTTGCAGGATCAAATGTTTGGTATTTTGTTTGTTTACCTTTAAGGTTTTCATTAAGCTCATCAATCTCTGCTTGATCTTGTGGAGTTTTATTTACCTTACCTTCAAGCATTTCTAGACGCTTAAGCATTTTAAATGTTTCAGAGTCTGGTATAAGAACTATACCCTTATCACTCTGATCTTTGTAGTATCCTCTATATGTTTTGGTTACACCATCTTTATTTACATAATCAAATTCTACAATTTTACCCCTATATTTTCTAGCTAAGTTTTTTTCGTAGTCTGATAATCCTTGGTACTCTTCAGAAGCAGTAACATCTTCTATGTATTGTTCTATTTGTTGAATCTTATCTTCCCTAGCATCTGGATCTATTAGCTGTTGAACTAAATTCAACATTCTATGTCTTTGTGCTCTAATGTTTCTAAGATCCTGTAGTTTTTTAATATAGTTATCTTTGTTCTTTAAGAACTCAGCTGGATTTTCTTTTTCAAACTTATCTAAAATTTGCTGCTCTTCAGAAGATATATTAGGTGCAGTACCTTGTTGTAAAGCAATAGATAAATCTACTAACTGCTCTCTAACGTCATCAAGTTCATATAGAACTTCTATTGCTTCTGTGTCTTTACCAGACGCCTCTAACTCTGCAGCTTTTTTCTCTAAGTTTGCAGCTTTTTTTGCTAGCTCTTGTAGTACTAGTTGTGGGTGACCCGGCTCAGTAAACTGCTTAATGCCTAATTCTTTTTTAATTTTTCTACCAACTTCAGAATTTTCCATTATGTTAATAGCCTTTTGCCCCAACTTCTCCATTGTGAAGTTTTTTATACGCTGAACAAGACTTTCATTTTCTGTTTTATCGTTAGCAGGAATATCTTCAATATTTTCTGCAGATAAATCTAACCCATCATTTGTTAGTTCTTCTATTAATAAAGCTTCTCTAGAATCTAAATCTTTAGCAGAAGAGTATGCGTGAACAATAGCTTTTCTGTAGTCATCGTTTACAGCTATACTATCTGTATTGTCAACAAGCTCTTTGATGGCATTTGCTCTTTCTGTGTGGTCCTCAACTACTTTGTTTTTTCTATCTTCAAGAAAATCAATTCTTTCTTTTTCAGACATATTAGCTGTAGTATCCCCATAATCAAACATCTCTTCAAAAGACTCGTTACTCATTTGTCTAATATCTTGTATACTATCTACAACATCTCCAAAATATCCTGCTTTCATTCTATGATACACATAACTAAAGAAAGCATCATGGTCAGCATTTTTGTATGCAAAGTTATTCTCAGTGATCATAGCAAATTCTCTATCACTTTCTGCATTCATTTGATCTGTAGCCATATCAAAATTAGTCTTGATAGCCTGCAAAGCATCAGGATTCTTATTCATATAAGAAGCTAGATCATTTAAATCTTTTCTTTCTCTAATACGCTCTTGTATAGATTCTTTAATACCACCTTGCCATCCTAATCCAAATTCTCTTTGTCCTGTATCTGGATTAGTCTTAACAAATGTTGGGAGGCCTAATCCACCTAGAATGAATCCCATAAAAATTTCTTTTTGACCTTCAGGGCTACCGTAAGCTTCCCCCATAGAATCAAAAGTATTACTTAATAATCCTCCTATAGCTTCAAGAGAAGATGGTTTTTTACCATCAATATAATATTGTTCTGCTGCTTTTTGCCCAGCAATGTCTGCTAATTTTTGACCACCTTCTTCTACGAATCCTTCATACAAGGGTCTTTTTAATATGTTGTATGCTCCCCCACCAAGTTTTCTAAAAGTGTTAAAATCTTTATACTTAGGCATTAAAGTAGTTACACCATCTTTTTGAACTTTTTTAAATTTACCTGCCAAACCTTTAGTAGAAGAACGCATACCTTTACCAAAAATCTTTGGAAACATTAACATATTACTGTAACCTACAAGAGCTGCGTTAGCCGCAAATACACCGTTAGCTGTACTGTACGCTACTTGGTTTATTTTTAACATATCTTCTTCTGTAGGAGCATTTCCTGTACGTTCAGTATGTAGTTGAATTAAGTTACTTACAGTTGAATCAAAGTTATGTCTTGCTTCTACCCCGGACTCATACATTGCACCCGTAGCAAATCTACGTCCTGCAACTAATCCTTGGTATATTTTTTCATTTCTATTTATTCTTTGTAGATTAGCATTACCTTTTATAGCTTTAGATCCATAAGATGTATTTCTTAATGCAGCTATTCTTTTCATATGACTAGCAGCCTTAGCTGGTATCAAAGCAGTAGCTAATCCAGATGTAGCGAACTCAGATATAACAGCACCCGCAACAAATGATAACCCATTTGCCATTCCGTCTGTCCAAAAGTTTGCAGCTCCTGGACCAAATGCAGCTTTAAATGCGCCATACTCAGCTTCTTTTGATGTGTAGTAATTTGGTAATGTTTCTCTAACAGACTCATTTATATCATCTAGACTTCTTTGAAAATCATTGTTAAAAAATTTACCCCATGTAGAAGACTTACCAAATCCATCTTTAAATCCAGAATTAACTACTTCAGCTAACCCTACACCTAACCCTACAGTGTTACCTAATACATTAGTAAATATTCCTACTGGTAATTGTGCCCCGTAAGATCTTGTAAACTTCTCACCAAAGCTTTGTCCTTCCGCTCTAGTATCATCTATATCGCTTTCATTTATAGAAAAAGGCCTATCAATATACTTATCGTATGTATCATAATCAACATTAGCAACTTGTGTTCCTCCTGTAAAAGGATTTGCTATACCTCTAGAAATTTCTCCAGCGCCAGGGCCAAAAAAGTTTTGTCCTAAAACGCTTTCTTGCTCAGGTACTTTTTCGTCTTTAGAAGTGTCAATTAAATTATCAGAACCTAATATAGTTCCGTCTCCAGGCTGTAGTAAATCGCTATCTGTTAATCCACCTATCTCTTTCTTTTCTCGCATATATATATTATTTGTAAGCTACCTCTTGTGTGCTTCTATTCCTCATCTGAGTTCTCAATTGAGAAACTAATGTAGGATTTTGTTTTTGATATAAAGACCATACAGATTCATTCAGTTTACCATTAACCATCCACGGTAAATTCTTGCCTTCACTCTGCAAATATAACATTCCTTGCTCATCTTTTACAAATTGCGAGCTATATTCTGGTTTCCCTAGAATAATATCAAGTAAATATTGGTCTTCATATAATCGTTGGTACTGTAAAACAGTCTCTTGTGTACCACCAACACCAGCAGCAGCGTACTGTGCTTGCAAGTCAATGTATTGACCTATATTAGCGTTTTGCCCTGTTTGCCTTTTTATACTAACTAGCTCTTGTCTTATTGCTTCTTGATAAGCTAGATTAGGTAGACCCATCTTTAAAGCAGTGTTACCTAATATTCCAGATTGTAGTTGTTGTTGTAAATCTCTACCTGGTTTTAACTCCATTATTTTAGATATTCCATTTTTATTTCTAAATTGGAATCTTAAAGGTTGGTTTGTTAAAGGATCTGCTTCATATACATCTGTAACCTGACCTCCCTGCCATAGATTCATATTAAGATTACCATCTTTATCTGTACCTAAAAACTCCTCCATATCTTTCTTTTCAGTAACACCAAAGATGTTCCAGTCTTGGAATGGGTCAGAGTTAATAATAGTTTTGTTTAATGCTTTTTGTACTTTCTCTCCGTCTGAACCTCCGTCAGTAGTGTATCCACTTTGAGTTAATGTCATACCATTTTCTTTGATATTTTCCATTACAGCATCTCCTGTGATACCATTGTCTTCAGCTGCCATCCAACTATATGTACCCATAGCTAACTCTTTAAGTCTTGGAATATCTGCTTTAGTATAATTAGTACCTAAAGCGTCGTTAATTTTTTTAACATCCATATCCCCATCATCCTCATCTCCAAACAGTTCTTCTAATAATTGATCTTCTTCACTATCTACAAATAGACCCCATAAACCTTCCATTGCGTTTGAATCTCCATTTTCATTGTTAGCTGTACTAGCTCTGTGCCAATCTCTTACATTTCTAAATTTATCCATTTCCATAGCAATACCTTCTGCAACTCCCCCTACAAATCCAGATACACCACCAATTAAGCCTCCACCAAGTCCCCCAGCAATACCACCAACTGCTGTTCCAACTCCTGGAACTACAAACGATCCTCCAGCAGCGCCATAACTAGCACCACCTACCATACCAGCACCAGCCATTTGCATACCTCTACTACCTGCTTGATTAAATACGTTTCCGTAATCAGTGCTAGAATCATAAGTATTAATAGTTAGCATTTTAGTTAACTCAAAGAATTTCTCATCTCCAGATTGGTTGTGTGCTTTCTGTAATTCAGACCATCTATCTAACTTGTCTTGACCTGCTTCACCTTGATTCATTAAGTAAGCTTTTACAGAGTCGTCCATCATACCTTGATTAAACTGTATTCTAGCCATTTTATCTTCATCCGACATATTTGGATTGCTTAAAATAGATAAGTTTTGCAAAGCTTGTAATTGAGGTTTATCATTTGTTATACCTTTTGTAGATGTTGTGCCAGAAGTCATAATACCACTAGGTAATCCTAATGCTGATGTTCCTCCTTCTCCTGCTTTTGGAGCTGTAATTTTATTATATACATACTGCCTAGTAAAGCCTTTAAGACGATTCATTATATCCCTCTTAGCCATTGCGTTCTTTTGCTCATCACTTAAACTTCCTGGTAAATCTAATTCTACTAATCTTCTAAAATCTTGTTTACCAGCATCACTCTCTAAGTAGTTTCCATACATCATAGCCGCTACTCTATCTGCCTTACCTACAGTAATACCTTCCCACCCCTGACCATTAGAGTCTGCTTTGATAGTTTTAAGTAGCCCAGACATTTCTGCATCATAATCTAATCTTTGTTCAGAAGCAGGTTCATATATATTAGACTGAAATGTTTCAGTGTTCTTATCAAAGTAATAGGACACATGATTCTTAGATGCTCCCTGACCAAAATCAAGAACTTGTTTCCCTTCCATTCTAGCTTTCCTTAAAAAATCTAGTTCTTGTGCTCTATTCTCGTAAGACTTTTTAGCTGCTATAATACCAGGATCTTGATCTACATGGTTAGCGGCATCTTGTATAGCAAGACCAGCATCTTCATAGTTACCTTGTTCGTTAACATTATTCAATACTCCTTTAACTTGTTTTTTAGCATCTTCTACTAAAGCTTTATCGCCTTCCATTACTTGGAGTTGTGCTAAGGTACGATCAATCATATCTTTACCTTGTTTATTTTGGTCATACCTTTTTCTTAGTACATCATTTACTTGTACAGATTGTGGGTCAACATATTGACTTACAAAAGGTTGTAACTGGTATCTGCTATATTTATTTGCCATATTTTATTTTTTTCTTATATCCTCCCATTCTTGCTAATGTACTTTCTTCCTCTTTTTTCTTTTTCTTAGGGGGAACATTTGGTTTATTACGTAAATTATATTGCTTCATTAAACTATTATAGTCTTCATCTCCTACAGTGTATCCTGCAGCTAACAAGTCTTGTCCGTAAGCTTCTCTATCATATACACCTGTTTGACCAGATACAGCTTGCGCTAATCTTTCTTGACCTTTATATTTTAATTTGTCTGTGCGCATTGTAGCTAGTCCTTTAACAGCATTATCTACAGCCATTAAACGTCTATCTTTAGTTGCTGCTTTAGCTCCTGCATTAAACTCATTAACTGTTAATTTATTTGCAGCATTTATTTGGGAAGCTCTTTGCTGTGACTGCGCATTAGTTGAACTAGCATTTAACGCATTACCTGCATTACCTGCCCGTCTTTGCGCTTCTAGTGCTGCTTCTTGATTACCAATAGCTGTGTTAGCTCTAGCTTCTTGAGCTTTAATTTTCATATCTGCATCTTGTTTTTTACTATATGATGCCATTCTGTTTACCATAGACGCTGGACCTCCACCAGAAGTCTCTATAAATCTATTCAATGCATTAGCATCATTTGAGTTTCTAGCTAATTGATCATTAAAATCTACTCTCTCTAATCTAACTTTAGCCATTCGTTCTGGTATAATAGTACCCGGCTTAACTAGATCCGCTTTGTCCATATAATCAGGCTTTTCCATAAATGCCATAGCAGCAGGTAAAAATTGTGCAGCATTAACTAATGCTCCAGACCAATCTCTCTTACCTTTTTTCTTTTTTATTTCTTTTTCAACATCACTACCACTTCCATCATCTTCTATAACTTCTTCTTTTTCTGGTTGATCTCCAGCTTTAAAACCTGTTCTAATAGTTTGTTCTCCAAACTTACCATCTACTTGTATTTTATTATCTGGGTTTAATTCGTTCCATGCATTTTGGTATGCTGTTACTTTGTCTGCATCATTTAAATCAGAATAATTTTCAATACCAGCTTTTTCTAATACTTCTGGACTAATATTTTGCATCCACTCCGCACCAAAATCTTCGTGCCCTGTAACATATTTTTGAAGCTCTGGATCATCCATATAATACTGCATATCGTTATGATTAACTCCTGGTTGATACCCTGGAATATCTCCATAATCATTTAAATATACATCAGAAGCTACATTTAAGTTATCCTTCTTCTTATCTTCCATTTTCTCTAAAGTAGAATTTTCAGTATTTACTGCTTTCTTTTTGTCAGACTTCTCAACAACAGATTCCTTATTAAATCCTGTACCATCATCATCCTTATATGTCCCTGTGTTTTCATCAAACATCTTTCCTCTATCCATTTGTTTTCTATGGAAAGCTCTTTGTCTCTCATTCATGGTATTACCATTAATTAAAGGGTACTGATCATTCTCTTCGAATGTATTTGTCTCTTTATCTAAGGTACTGTTAGTTTCTTCTTCTCTCTTTTTAACTGCATCTGCTACATCCTTGTTCTCCATAATAGTTCTTGTAACATTATTTGCAGTATTGTTATATGTAGTAAGACCTTCTGTTTGGTCATCAACACCATTATTGTCCATATCTTGATAAAGAATTCTACCTGCAGAATCATATACAACACCATCTCTTTCTTGTGCTCCTTCTATTTTTAAAGCTTCATCTCTACCTCCACCTCTTGCAAATTTCTTTCTTGCTCCTCCATGCTTAGCAATTTTATTTGTATCTCTACCAGCTGCATGTTCTTGCATTCTAGCTAACGTGTCAATATCTTCTTGCTGCCCACCATTTTTTAATATTGCTTTGTGGTGATCAGCATAAGATCCACCATCTTCTCTTTTCAAGTGCTCTGAGAAAAAGTAATCTTTTCTTGAACCCCCTTTCTTCATAGTAACTTTGTCCATAGTTTCTCCATCTTCAACTTCTGTATTATCGTCTAAAACAATTCCACTATCAGACCCCATACCTGCTTCATCATGTTTGTTCCCCATAAACTCAACTGCGTCAGAACCTGGTATTTGAGATACTACTCCTCCCGGAACAGCCTCACCACCTTCTTCATACTGAGACATTTTATTCATATAACCACCTTCTTGCATTTTTCTTGCGCCTCCAGTTTCTTGAAAGTTTTTCATTACAACTTCTCCCATATGTGCCCCTTCTATTCCTTTTGAAGCTTTAGTGTGGTGAAAGTTTTTTGCTAGATCATCTAGAAAAGTAGCTCCTTTGCTTAGTAACGAACCCGCTCCTTTACCTGACTGACTTATTGCAGGAATTGCTTTAGTTACAGCTGCTGATCCTTTTAAATATCTGCTTGCTGCAGCCCCAATAATAGGTATAGATCCAGCTACATCAGCGCCTGCATGTAGTATGTTACCTAATGAAGGATCTTTCCATGCTTTTGGAACACTTGTGCCTACCCTTAACATAGAAGGAACTCCAGTCATTTCTGCTAACACTTGGGTTGGTGCTCCATGAGCTCCTCCACCAGGAGCCATACTAAAATTTGATATAGCATCAGCACCTCTCTTCATTCGCGCAGTAGTACTCATATTAGTCTCAGTTAAAGTTCCTTTTTGTATTTCAGCTTGTTCTGTTGTAGGGGGAACAAATCCATCAGGCCTAGGCATGTTCTCAAAATGAGGACCACCGTGTGCATATCTACGTTGCATTTTAGCTCTTTGAGCTAATTTATCTAAAAGTCTAATATTTTTTTTCATATATGTTTGTTTAAGCGTATCTAGGCATACCTCTATACCCTCCACGTTTTGCTGTTACATTCCTACCTAAATCATATCCAGAATAAGATTTTTGTTTAACTTCTCCTGCTCTCTTTCTTACCATTTGAGCTCCTAAATCCTCTCCAACTTCTTTGTTAAACTCTCCTATTTTTTTTGATCTTTCATGTTTTAAATTACTTGCTTCTTTTTTAGCTTTAGCTTGTCCATAAAGTCCTTTACCTAACCCGTATAAACCACCAACAATTGCACCTGCAACATTACCTACTCCTGGAACAATAGTCCCTAAAGCAGCTGCAGTTGACATACCTGTACCTACACCAGATAAAATATCTCCTGTAACTTCTCCAGCATTATACTTAGTGTCATCATCATCTCCCCAAATCTTCTTCGCTGCATAACCTGCACCTGAAGCAATAAGACCTATACCTGCTCCTGATGTAGCAAAGTCTTTTAAACCTTTACCAATTGCAGATCCTTTAGCCATAGCCTCCGTACTTTTAGATGCTGCCATGAACCCATCTTTACCTATAGTTGTAGATAGTTCAGCACCCTTACCAAGAGTTGCGTTCCCAAAAGCACCTGCATTTTTTATTTGATCTGCAGTCTTAAACCCTTGCATAGTTAATTTACCAGTCTTATAAGTATCCATTGATGCTGAAAGAGCATCTTTAGTTTGCCCAATACTTTTTATTGTTTGAGCTGACTTATAAGCTTGCTCTCCCATTCTAAGCCTTTTAGTCATTTCAAATCCTGCTTTAGCTTTGTTAAAACTTTCAACACCTTTCATTGTATTTTTAGCTGCTCTAGTTCCTTGGTATATACCTTTTGCAGATTTTAAAGCGCCTAGTGTAGATGACTTATCTTTTTTAGCTTGTGTTACAGCATCAAAGTTTCCATCCCCTAAAAGTCCTGCGCCCTCTGCTAAACTTAGTCCTTGATTAGTCATACCAACTATTCCTTCAGATTGGGCATCAGCTTCTTGCTTAGCTGCAGCAATTTTATCTGCATCTTGTTCTTTCTCTGCGTCAATTTCTTTAGCCATTTCGTCTGATTTAGCTATAGCTCCTTCAGTTTGTGCAGCTAAAGCCGCTTCTCTTTTAGCTTGAATTTCAGGATTATCTTCTTGATATACAGTCATAGCAGTAGATCCTATACCAGCTGGGATTTGATTGTCAGCATACATACCTCCTGCAGCATATTGTTTTTTTCTAGTTACTTTAGAACTTTTCTTTTTTAGTTTTCGTTTCATTTTATCTGTATAGTTTTTTTGCCCCTACTGCTGTAGAATGCAAATTTATTAAATTATTTGATATATTGTTATATATTAACCTTATTCCTAACCATCTGTCTATAAATTTCTTTCTTTGAAAGAAAGGTTTAACTAGTGGAGGTAGTATTGAATATCCTGGTGTAGGTATTTCTACCATACCTAGATAAGTAAACATTGGAATAGTACTTGATGTAGTTAGTGTTCCTGTACTTAAAGCTCCTACAACGTTTGGAGTTCCTGGAGTATAATAAGCAGAAGCGTCAACAGCTAGATCCGCTAAATCTCTAAACCTATTTATATTCCATTGATTTCCTATTCTTCTTATATTTGTTAAATACTCTATCGGACTAGATTCTTTGTCTCCAGAAATTTGAAATGTGTTAAATACATAAAAGTTTGTAAAGCCTGCATCTAGTATAAGATTATTATCCTCATCGTACACATCAGCTATGTATGAAATGTTATGATATATAGAATTTGTTTGCCTTAACTCATTATGTATAGGCTCAATCTCAAAGTTATAAAAAGTCCTATCTGGAAAAGGTTGCTCTTGATATAAAATTCCTTTTTCTCCTTCATTATGTTTCCACACACCAGCATTACCGTGACTTGTAAATGGATCGTCAGGTCCAGCAACAGAGTTAACTCCAGTTGTACTTATAACACCATTAACATAGTCTGTATATAGATCTGTAAAAGAATAAAAAGTTTTTGATGTGTTAAAATATTTATACGGAATATAATCGTGGAAGCTTGACCAAACAGCAAGTTCTGGAAAGTAAGATATAGTCCAACCTGCAGGTTTGAAGTAAGTAGTATTAGTCCACTCTATTAGCTGAAAGTCATCACAGGTTTGTCCTGGTGGTGCAAAGCAAGGAAAATAAATTGAATATTGACAGAAATTTTGATTCCAACTAATCTTTCCAGGAGTTGGAGGCGAACTATTAGGTAAGTTCCAACCATCAATAAAAGCTTGTGTAGGCTCTAAATCTCTTTTAGTTAATATAATCTTTTTATATTTAGGATCATATACTGATGTTAGTCCTATACCTATTATTGGGTTATCCATAATACCACAAGGAGCAGCTCCAAATTTACCATATCCTGCTAAAGCAGTTCCTAAATTATCTCTAAACCAAGACTCCATTCCTGTTTTACTAATTTCAACTAATTTGTCTTGCATTAAGAAAACTTTACCTCTAACTCTATCTACAAAAAAGTACCCAGCTCTAGTTGTTAGTGAAGCCCATTGAGATTGTGTTCCTCCATATCCATCTTGAGTTTGCACTAGCTCGTCTGGAGCCTGTTGAAATATATCTCCACTACCTACAGCAGCCTCACTACCATCATTCATTGACATTGTTTGTTTACCTTTAGCGGCGAACAAACTGTCTACCATATGAAAATATAGTAAATTATTAAAAGATGCTAGTTTCCATAACTCTCCTCTATTTTTAGGTAAGTCTTTAAATTGATTAGCTAAAAATGTTCTGTAATTATCAATAACACTTGACGTATCTGCTTTAGTGCTTCTATGAGTTCTTGTTGGAAAATCGCTTAATGCATTATCTTTTAAGGGTAACGGTATAGCAGTCCTTACATCATTCACTGAAGAATAATCTGAGTTATATTTCATATTATCTTGCGATGTATAGTCTCCTGAGTTTACTCCTTCGCCTGTACTTTCTGTTCCGCTAGATGTTCCTACATATTTTAAAATTTCTTTTGCTGCAGTACCAGGAAAATAATTACTCATTGCAGACTCAGAATGTCTAAAATTTATATTGTCTGGACTTTCTACTATATGGTGATATACAGCTCTTTGAGGGTTTGACGTTTCTCCAGGATCACTAGGTTTTACTCCCATACCTACACCATGTCTGGTTATAAAAGTATCTCCTCCAAATATACCTTCTGGTTCTATAG
>TARA_R110001606_G_scaffold154825_1_pt1 | contig 29554 bp, 33 predicted proteins | sample TARA_R110001606 | Tara Oceans TARA_R110001606 (sample SAMEA4398315) | marine metagenome | biome: Polar Biome; feature: [SRF] surface water layer (ENVO:00010504); material: water (ENVO:00002006), including particulate matter (ENVO:01000060) such as... | depth 5 m
TCGGGAAAAGCACGGAAGCCGGAACGGCTCAGGCCAGTTACCTGGGCAAGGAGCAACTCGGCATCGAGCCGGGCAGTGTCACCGGCAATCCGGCGCACCGCATTGCTCAGCAGCGCCTCGCAGGTCAGTAAAGGTTTACTCGTCATCGGAAAGCGAGGCCAGAAGCTCCGCCTGATGCTCTTGCTGAAGAGGCACAACTACGGAATCCAGATCACCCGCAATGACATCATCAAGTTTGTAAAGCGTGAGGTTGATGCGGTGATCGGTTACCCGGCCCTGGGGGAAGTTATAGGTGCGGATACGCTCAGAGCGATCGCCGCTGCCCACCAGGCTTTTGCGGGTCTCTGCCATGGTTTTCTGCTGCCGCTCAGTTTCAACGTTCTGCAGTCTTGAGGCCAGAAAGCTCATGGCCTTGGCCCGGTTTTTATGCTGCGAGCGCTCTTCCTGGCACTCCACTACAATACCGCTTGGCAGGTGGGTAATCCGGATGGCGGAGTCGGTTTTGTTGACGTGCTGCCCCCCCGCGCCCGAGGAGCGGAAAGTATCCACGCGCAAGTCGGCTTTGTTTATCTCGATTGCCTCGGCCTCATCGGCCTCTGGCATAACGGCAACGGTGCAGGCAGAGGTATGGATACGGCCCTGGGATTCGGTTTCCGGTACCCGCTGAACCCGGTGTGCACCGGATTCAAATTTCAGTGTGCCGTAAACAGCGTCGCCAGCAACCCGGGCAATCACTTCCTTATAACCGCCGTGTTCGCCTTCGTTCTCGCTCAGAACTTCAATCTGCCAGCGCCGACGCTCGGCGTAACGGCTGTACATGCGGAACAGATCTCCGGCAAAAATTGCAGCTTCATCGCCACCAGTTCCCGCTCGGATTTCCAGGAACACGTTTTTGCCGTCATTCGGATCTTTTGGCAGCATCAAACGCTGCAGCTCTTCATCCAGCTCTTCGGTTTTCTGTTCGGCAATCTCAAGTTCTTCTGCGGCCATCTCCCGCATGTCGGCATCGCCGTCTTTCGCCAGTTCCTTTGCCTCGCTGATATCGTCCAGCGAGTGCTTCCACGCCTGAAAGCACTGCACCACAGGCTCAATCTCGGAATACTCCCGGGATAATTCCCGAAACCTGTCCTGTTGGGCGATGGTTGCTGGATCGCTGAGCAAAGCACTCACCTCCTCGTAGCGTTCAACAAGCTGCTCGAGGCGGGACTGTATCGATGGTTTCATATTTTTTCCGGGGTGGTCGTCGCGTCTGCGTCCAACACATCAAGCTGATGCAGCTCTCTCAGCCATTCAGTCACCTCGGCGCGCCCTTCGGTGGTGGCCTTGCGAACCTGAATAGACGGTTCGTGCAGGAGTTTGTTTGTAAGGCCTCGCGCGAGGCTGCGCAACGCTGTTTCGGGATCACCGCCATTGCGCAAAGCGCGCAGGGCTTTTTCGGTTTCTATGTCTCGTAACACTTCCGCACGCTGCCGGAACTGCTTCAGTGTGGAAACCGCATCCAGTGCGCGAAGCTGGCTGAGAAATTCCTGCACGCCAGCTGTAATGAGGTTTTCCGCTTCACGGGCTGCACCCTCACGGGTACGAATATTTTCTTCAATCACCTGGCGCAAGTCATCAACGGTATAAAGATACACATCCGCCAGGGACGCCACTTCCGGCTCTATATCCCGAGGCACGGCAATATCCACCATGAAAAACGGCCGATGCTTGCGTTTTTTTAGCGAGCGCTCGACCGCACCTTTACCGAGAATCGGCAGCGGGCTGGCCGTGGATGAAATAATAATATCGACATCGGCCAGGTAATCCGGAATCTCCGAAAGCAGAATACCCCGGCCGCCTCTGGATTCTGCCAGCGCCTGAGCGCGCTCCAACGTGCGATTGGCAACAATGAAGTTCTTCACGCCGGCATCTGCAAGATGGCGGGCAACCAGTTCGATGGTTTTGCCTGCGCCAATCAGCAGCGCCTTATTCTGCGACATATCCGCGAAAATGCGATGAGCCATGCTCACGGCGGCATAAGCGACAGAAACCGGGTTTTCGCCGATGGCAGTTTGTGTACGAACGCGTTTGGCAACGGAAAAGGTTTGCTCAAACATGCGAGAGAGGAACGAGCCGCTCCCGCCGTGTTCCCGGGCCAGAGCGTAGGCATCTTTTAACTGGCCGAATATCTGTGGCTCACCCAAAACCATGGAATCCAGGCCGGCAGCAACGCGCATCATGTGCCTGACCGCATCCGCGTCGCGGTGGATATACAGCACTTCTTCGAGCTCAGCAGCGTCCAGGTCATGGAAGCCCGCCAGCCAGCGCAGCACCAGCGGCGCGCAGTCGTCGTCGCCCGCGAGGTAGAGTTCGGTGCGATTGCAGGTGGAAAGAATGGCTGCCTCACTGGCGCCAGACGCCGCACGCAACTCCGCAAACGCCTCTGACATACGCTCAGGCGTGAACGCAACTCGCTCCCGTAACTCGACAGGGGCCGTGCGATGATTGATTCCCAGCGTTAGCAATGCCATTTCTTGGTTCTACAATCCTTTACCGATGTGCAATGTAAACGAGCGCCATTGTGCAGGCATTTTAGCGGTCCGAGCCTTCAGCTGCCACCCAAAACCGCCAGTGCTTCGGGAAGTGCGGACAGGTTGGGCAAGAACAGGAGCTTATGCCATTATAGGGAACCGGTCGCCGCCGGGACCCGACTCAACTCAAAAAAAGAGCGGATCCGGGTTATTCAAGATGCGTAGTCGTCAAATCACGGGAAGTTGCATGCACAAATCCGCACCGCTTTTGGTTACCTGCCTGTTCGGCCTCTCACTGGCAGGTTGCGCCAGTATAACCGGTTCGGGGGACACATCGGCCGCCGACGAGAAAATTGACACAAACCAACAAGAAGGCATCGGGCAAACAAGCAGCGAGCCACCCATAGAATACGCAGATTTTGAGCCCGAAATCCTTTACCTGCTTCTCTCGGCAGAAATTGCAGCACAGCGTGGCCGGTATGATGTCACTCTGGTTAATTACCTCAGAGCTGCGCAGCAATCCCGGGATAAAAATGTCATAGAACGAGCCATGCGCATTGCCCAGTCGCTCAATGGTGACAATGCCCAGAAGCAGCTGGCAGAGCTTTGGCTTGATGTAGATCCGCGAAATCTTCATGCACTTCAGGTTTCGGCCATTCAGGCTGTCAAACGGAATGAGCTTGAGTCTGCCTTGGGTTATATGGAAAGGATCCTGAACCAGGGCGGCGACGCAGATTTCGACAGCCTTGCGGCTATGGCAGGAAACCTCCCCCCGGAACAGCAACAGGAGTTGCTGGCCCTGTATGAAGAGATGGCAAGCCGCCACCCGGACACTCCGGAGCTGGAATACAGCATAGCCCTGCTGCTAAAAATCACAGGGAACCCTGACGCTGCGCTTCGACGGCTTGAGCCGCTGCTTGCCGAAGAGCCCAACTTTCAGCCCGCCATTATTCTCAAGGGCGACCTCCTGTACCAGACTGGCAACGTAATCGAAGCCCTTGATCACCTTTTGGTAAATACCCGGCGTTTCCCGGCCAATCGCCAGATGGGCACTCTCTACGGGCGCATGTTAATCAGCGAAGGTGAACTGCAGGCTGCTCAGGATGAGTTCGGCCGCTTGTCAGATCGCTACCCGCGCAACCCCGGGCTACGACTCTCACACGCGCTTGTTGCTCTGGAAAACGGGCAGCTTGAACTCGCAAAAGAAGAGCTCACGCGACTTACGGAACAAGGGCACCAAGCCAGCGAAGCGAATTATTACCTGGGCCGGATTGAAGATGAGGCCGGCAACGCAGAGCAGGCCATCGGTTACTACCAGAACGTGGAGCAGGGCAACTATTACCTGCCCGCCCTCTCCCGGGCCAGCGCCTTGCTGGCCGCAGAGGGCCAGCTCGAAGATGCGTTGGACAACATTCGCTCTCTGCGCAGCGCCAATCCTCAGCGGGCAGAAAATTACTGGCTACTTGAGGTAAACCTGCTGCTTGACCAAGGCCTGCAGCAAGAGGCACTCGAAGCGGGCTCCAGCGCACTCGAGGAGTACCCTGAGAACCTTCAGATCCGTTATGCGCGCGCCATGCTGTTCGATGCTCTGGATCAGCCGGACAAAGCCGAAGAAGATCTCAAGCAGATTGTTGCAAACAACCCCGAAAACGCGGTCGCACTCAACGCTCTGGGGTACATTCTAACCACTCGTACAGATCGGCTGAAGGAAGCCCGGGGCTACATAGAACAGGCTCTGGCGCTCGACCCGGAAAACCCTGCCATTCTCGACAGCATGGGATGGGTTCTGTTCCAGGAGGGCCAGATCGAGCCCGCGCTGAACTACCTGTCCCGCGCCTGGGCAGCCTTCCCGGACCCGGAAGTCGCTGCCCACTATGGCGAAGCATTGTGGATGAGCGGCGCCGAAGAACAGGCCCAGATTGTCTGGAAAGAAGGGCTTGAACAGGAACCGGATCACGTTGTCTTGCGCGAGACCATTGAACGGCTGACCAACAACGGTGACCTGTGATGGGTCAGGTCATTCGCATCTGGGCAACCCTGCTCATGATTGCCAGCCTGAGCGCCTGCACCACCATTCAGTTGGAGCCACTGCCGGCGGGCATGACCGATCAACCTCCAGCCGACTGGCAGGCCCGCTCCGCCAAGCTCAGGCAGTTTAATCACTGGCAATTGTCCGGAAAACTGGCTGTACGCCAACCTTCGGACAGCGGCACAGCCATCATCAACTACTGGAAACAGGACGGCGAAGCTTATGATCTCGCCTTGTCGTCGTCATTCCTCGGAATGGGCAGCACGAACCTGAAAGGCGTGCCGGGGTTCATCGAACTGACGCTCTCGAATGGAGAGACCTACCGGTCCGGAGATCCGGATGCTCTGATGAAGGCCGCCACTGGTTGGCAACTTCCATTGGAGAGCCTGACATGGTGGATACGCGGCCTGCCTGCACCAGGCGGTGATTTCCGCCTGTTGTTTGACGACCGGGGTGAGCTCGCGATGATTCGCCAGGCTGGCTGGGAAATCCGTTATGACCGCTGGCACGAGCTACAAGGCGACATACCCGCCCTGCCCGCCAGGATTACCGCCTTGAAAGAGGATAAGCGGGTACGCGTTGTGGTAAGCAACTGGCAGGATCTGAACCCGTGACAGCAACCATCACACTGCCATCTCCTGCCAAACTGAACCTCTTTTTGCACATCGTTGGTCGGCGACCGGATGGCTATCATGAGCTCCAGACACTGTTTCAATTCCTCGATTACGGTGACGACATCACACTGAGCCTGACCCCGGAACAGCCTGGCATCCGGCTTGAGCGCCCCGTAAGCGGGGTGGCGGATGAAGACAACCTGATCATCAGAGCTGCGCGCACTCTTGCGAAAAAGGCATCAGGCGAGCTGCCTGGCGTAACCATAGGCATCACCAAGCGCCTTCCGATAGGCGGCGGGCTCGGCGGCGGAAGCTCCAATGCGGCCACGACTCTGCTCGGCCTTAATCATCTCTGGAAACTCGGGCTCGGGCTTGATGATCTGGCGCAAACAGGGCTGACACTCGGCGCGGATGTGCCGGTTTTTGTGCGAGGCCATGCCGCTTTCGGGGAAGGCGTAGGAGAGAAGCTAACCCCTGCTTTCCCGCCGGAAGACTGGTTTGTGGTTCTCAAACCTGCCTGCAACATCAACACGGGGAAGATATTTTCAGAGCAAGGGTTGACAAGGGACACCCCGAGAATCAGAATAGCGCCCGCTTTTGAGGGAGACGCCTCGAGGTGCCGAAACGACTGTGAAGATGTGGTCAGAAGACTGTATCCTGAGGTCAACGAGAGCATGGAATGGCTCGCAGAATTCGGACCTGCAAGATTAACCGGAACCGGGGCTTGCATATTTGGACGTTTCCCTACAGAATCCGCAGCCCGGATTATCTGGGAAAGCAAACCCTCCGGCATCACCGGGTTCGTAGCTAAAGGGGTGAACGTATCACCTCTTCACCAAAAGCTGACAGAGCTGGAATGATGCCAAAAAAGCACGATACTGGGGTGTCGCCAAGTGGTAAGGCAACGGGTTTTGATCCCGTCATGCGCAGGTTCGAATCCTGCCACCCCAGCCAACTTTCTCCCGCTTCTTCTGACCAAAACGCCGAAAAAGAGAAGGATGCCATCGTGTCCAAGCTGATGATTTTCACAGGCAACGCTAATCCAGAGCTTGCCCATGCTATCGCCAAAAAACTTCATATTCCCATGGGAGAGGCCACTGTAGGCAGCTTCAGTGATGGCGAAACTACCGTCGAGATCAACGAAAATGTACGTGGTCACGATGTGTTCATCATCCAGCCCACGTGCTATCCCACGAATGACAACCTGATGGAACTGATCGTGATGGCCGACGCCCTGCGCCGCGCCTCTGCATCACGCATCACAGCAGTCATTCCGTATTATGGTTACGCTCGCCAGGACCGCCGTGTGCGCTCCAGCCGCGTCGCCATCAGCGCCAAAGTCGTTGCCGACATGATCTCGAGCATTGGCGTAGACCGTGTACTGACAGTAGACCTTCATGCCGATCAGATTCAGGGCTTTTTCGACGTTCCTGTAGACAACATCTACGCCACACCGGTCCTGCTTGAAGATATCGAAAAGCAGCGGTTCGAAAACTTTGTTGTGGTTTCACCGGATGTGGGCGGCGTTGTGCGCGCCCGTGCAGTTGCCAAGCGTCTGGATGATGCCGACTTGGCCATCATCGACAAGCGCCGACCGAAAGCGAACGTCTCTCAGGTGATGCACATCATCGGTGATGTGGAAAACAAGACCTGCATCCTGGTAGACGACATTGTGGATACCGCCGGCACCCTGTGCAAAGCGGCCAATGCGCTTAAAGAGCGTGGTGCATCCAGGGTAGTGGCTTATATCACCCATCCCGTTCTCTCCGGCCCGGCCATTGAAAATATCGAGGCTTCGGATCTGGACGAACTCGTTGTATGCGACACCATTCCACTGAGTGACAAAGCCAGGAACTGTGATAGAATCCGCCCCCTCAGTATGGCTGGACTGCTCGCGGAATCCATTCGTCGCGTCAGCAACGAAGAGTCCATCAGCGCCCTGTTTGAGAATGTCTGAGTAGGCAAGCAGCCATAATACTCGGGAAAACAGGACGTTATCAGCAGTTATAAAAAAGTTACCGAGTCGGGAGCCTAAACAGGCTCCCGACTCTTTTAGTCAGCCGGAAAAATCCGGCTTTTCGAAAACATCACCTGTCCCAACGCCTGGTCGCGGGCAGTTCAGGTGACGATTGAGGTACAAACCATGTCTCAGGACTTTGTTATTGAAGCATTTCCTCGTGACGACAAGGGGAGAGGTGCGAGCCGCCGCCTGCGTCGCGAAGAGCGTAAAATCCCGGCCATCATCTACGGCGCTGGCAAAGAAGCCACTCCGATTTCCATCTGGCACAACGAGCTGAAAAAAGCTCTGGAAAACGAAGCCTTCTTCTCTCACATTCTGACCATCGAACTGAATGGCAAGAAAGAGAGCGTAATCATGAAGGACCTTCAGCGGCACCCGTACAAGCTGCTGCTGACTCACGCCGATTTCCAGCGTGTTGAAAAAGACCAGGAAATCTTTGTTCACGTTCCGCTGCACCTGGTGAACGAAGACGCAGCCCCTGCGATCAAGACCTTTGGTGGTGTTGCATTCCGCCTGATGACCGAGGTTGAAGTAGCTTGTCTGCCGCAGAACCTGCCTGAGTTCATCGAAATCGACATGATCGATGTAGAGATGGATCAAATCGTTCACATGAGCGACCTGAAACTTCCGAAAGGCGTTCGCATTCCTGCCCTGCAACACGATGCAGAGCATGATCAGGCTGTCGTGTCTGTCAGCAAGCCGAAAGGCGTTAAAACTGACGAAGCTGAAGACGAAGCCGAATCAGGTGAAGGTGAAGGCGAAGACAAGGAGTAATCACTCCGGAGGCGTTGGCGGATGGCACAGGATATTGTCATGGTGGTTGGGCTGGGTAACCCCGGTCCCGACTACGAGAATACCCGCCATAATGCCGGCGCACTCTTCGTCGAAGCACTGGCCCGCGATGCGGGCCAGTCGCTCCGCCCGGAAAAGAAGTACCACGGGCACTACGCCCGCATTCAGTGGCAAGGCCTTGAGCTGCACCTGCTGAACCCCGCTACCTTCATGAACCGCAGTGGCTTGTCTGTAAAAGCCCTCGCAGACTTCTTCAAAATACCCCCCTGCCAGATACTGATCGCTCACGACGAGCTCGATCTTCCCCCCGGCACCGCCAAACTTAAAAAAGGCGGAGGACACGGCGGGCACAATGGTTTGAGAGACTCCATCGCCCATCTTGGAACCAATGAGTTCCAGAGACTGCGCATTGGCATCGGGCATCCTGGCGACAGCCGCAAGGTGACCGGCTACGTGCTGGGACGCTTGGGCAAGCGTGAAACAGAAGACCTGAATGCAGTGTTCCATGAAATCATGCGGGTTCTGCCCGATGCTGCCTCCGGCAATCTTTCTGTCGCAATGAACCGTTTGCACAGCTTCAAGCCCACCATCGCCTGAACCTGCAAGGCTGCACTCCGCGCCAAAGCACCACCCCTGATATCCCTTACTCGCACACTCTGCCGGACACCGGTATAATCCGGCCAAATTTCCCCGTACCAGCAGAGGCATTCCATGGGTTTTAACTGCGGCATCGTCGGCCTACCTAACGTCGGCAAATCCACCCTGTTCAACGCATTGACCAAGGCAGGCATAGGCGCGGAAAACTTCCCGTTCTGCACCATTGAGCCTAACGCAGGTGTGGTCGCCATGCCGGATCCCCGGCTTGATAAACTGTCGGAAATCGTTAAACCGCAACGCACAGTGCCCACGACCATGGAATTTGTGGATATCGCTGGCCTGGTCGCAGGCGCATCCAAAGGCGAAGGCCTGGGCAACCAGTTTCTGGCCAACATTCGCCAAACCGAAGCCATCGCTCACGTAGTGCGCTGCTTTGATGACCCCAACGTTATCCACGTTGCCAATAAAATTGATCCTGCGGCCGACATTGAGATCATCAATACCGAGCTTGCACTGGCAGACATGGATACCGTTGAAAAGGCCATCAAGCGCGTTCAGCGGATTGCCAAAGGCGGGGACAAAGAAGCCAAGGCCCAGATCGAGATCTTTGAGCGCTTGTTGCCCGTACTGAACGAAGGCAAACCTGTGCGCAGCATGGGGCTGGATAAAGACGAACTTTTACTGATCCGCGAATTGTGCCTGCTAACCATCAAGCCAACCATGTACATTGCCAATGTCAGCGAAGACGGCTTCGAAAATAACCCGTACCTGGATACCGTGCGCGAGATTGCAGAAACCGAGAACGCGGTTGTCGTTCCCATCTGTAACAAAATCGAGTCTGAAATTTCAGAACTGGAAGACGACGAAAAAAGCATGTTCCTGAGTGAAATGGGCATGGATGAGCCAGGGCTTGATCGCGTTATCCGCGCCGGCTACAGCTTGTTAGGTCTACAGACCTATTTCACCGCTGGTGTGAAAGAAGTGCGGGCCTGGACTGTGAAAATCGGCGCTACTGCACCCCAAGCCGCCGCCGTCATCCACACTGACTTCGAGCGCGGCTTCATCCGCGCGGAAATCATCGGGTACGACGACTTCGTGAAATACAACGGCGAAGCTGGATCCAAAGAAGCTGGAAAATGGCGCTTGGAAGGCAAGGAGTACATCGTTAAAGACGGCGATGTCATCCACTTCCGGTTTAATGTTTAATTAGTCCCGCCCCCTCCTTTCAGTGAAAGGAGGGGGAACCATCAACGCCCTGCTCTCCCCCATTCCAAGCCCAGCCAGAGAAATATCCCCGACAGAAACCCGATGAAGTGCCAACACTTCGTTCTGAAAAAAGCCAAACATGCGTTTAACCTGGTGATACTTGCCCTCGACCAGTGAGAGCCTGGCGGAGTAGTCGGAGAGTATTTCCAAACATGCGGGCTGAGTTGTAATGTTTTCGTAGGCAAAATAAATGCCCTGTTGAAACACAGCAACGTATTCATCACTCAACGGCTTGGACAAGGTAACCTCGTAGGTCTTTGCGAGCTTTGTCTCAGGCAAACTGATCTTGCGCGACCAAGCCCCGTCATTGGTTAATAACACCAGCCCCGTGGTATTAAGGTCCAGGCGCCCGACAATATGCAGTTCGTTTTTCCGGGGGTGCTGAATAAGGTCCAAAACGGTAGGGTGCTCAAGGTCTTTGGTCGCGCTAACAACGCCCTTGGGTTTGTTCAGCATAAGATAAACGGGCTTGTTATCTTTTAAGCAGTGACCATCCAATACAACATGAGTGAATTCTGCCACTTTTTGTTGGATTGAATACGCCCAACAGCCATCCACAAGAATCCGCTTCTGAGCAATCAAAAGGCGCGTGTCTGAAATCGAAAAATCACTATTCTGACTGATAAAACGATCGAGTCGGCTGGTCTTGGACTTCATGAGAGAATCATAATCACGGTATGGCACACTATTCAATGACAGGGTGAATCTGCCCTAATTGGCACTATTGCATTTCACGCCTTCGTGCAAAGTAACTGATCGTGCACCTGACCTTTCTATGGTTTTTACGATTGCAGACTGGACAGTTTCATCCTCGCGGATATCACTTTCCGTGGAAAACTTTTCGGTTAGCGGCTCCACTCCTTCTTCCAGAACGAATTCAAGGGCTACCTCAGTCGCCAAGTCAGCACTTGGCCCAGAGTAGCTGATACCAAGCGTTGGATAGCCCTGAAATCCCATTTTCACTTTCTTCGATATTCTCTTTTTAGATTTTTCTAATTGCATGAGAACATATTTCTCAGTGGGCACAACGTTTGAGTTCAGACCAACTGCATACATTTGTTAGCGGGGTTTCATAGCACTATACAGAGCCATGGTTCCGAACACTGTACTGAATGTTTGCCGTTGTTTGACGTCAGCAAACCCTGTTTGCTTAAACAACTGCACCAGTCTGCCAGCTACGTTGTCCTGTGTGCTTTTAAAGCCGTCAAGCACTTGTACGAACAAAAATAACCCGCGCATTGTAAAGTTACTCGCTGGCCCCCAGTCAGCAATGTGCAATTCGCCTCCCGGCTTAAGCACGCGCAACAACTCTTTTGCCGTTTTTTCCTTGTTTTCCCAAGACAAATGGTGGAAAAAAAGACTCGAGACCACCCTGTCAAAATGCGCCGTCGGGTAAGGGAGATCAAATGACATAGCTTTGTCAAACTGAACAGAGACCCCCGCCTTTTTTGCCTTGCTGGAAGCAAGGCAAATAATGGCTGGATCGGCATCCACTCCCGTGACTTCGACCTGTGGCTGGTATTGCTTGATCCATATTGTCAAAGTACCTGTCCCGGAAGCCAAATCAAGCACACGTTGTCCGTCCTCGAATTGTGCCTGTTTAATGAGAGCATGCTTAAAGCTCTTCTCTCGGGTGGTAACCCCGACTACAGCGTCATAATAAGGAGTAAGCCAGTGATAACCCAACGCTGGCACGAATTTGTCTTCGGATAATTTTTTCATTGTTACCTCGTAACTATCCCGCTAACCCCTAAGCATTTAATGGTCGTGCACAGCATGACCTTTAAACGTCTGTTGAACTAAGCCATCGGCGGTTCACTCTCGTTCATCTCCTTGGGCACTTGCCTGACCGCTCTTGGCTACACCCATAACTACATCCAACTTGCTTCCGTCACTTTGCATAGAAAAGGGAACCGATGTGGAGCACTCAACGAACCCAGCCTCTGTCAGTGCCGATTTTATCTGTTGCTCTGAAAATCCATAACCTGCGTCACCCTCGTCCTTAAGCCAGTCCCACTGCACCAGATAACCACCCCTGTTAAGCAGATGTTTCAACAACTTTAACGTCTCTACGTAATCGGGTACAAAGGCCAGTGCCGAGGAAGCCACAACCAAGTCAAATTTGGGCGTTAAGAGCTCATCATCGTTGACCAAGTTTTGGTCTAGCTCTGATGCGATTGTTGCAACATTGTCCAGATGCTTATTATTGAGCACTGAAATCATCTTCTGAGAGGCGTCAAGAGCCACCACTGAGCTTGCTCTCTCAGACAACCTTTCGGTAAGCAAGCCTGTGCCGCAGCCAAAATCCATAATGCGGCAAGCATCCAGGTTCACGGTATTTTGCAAGGCAAGATAGGCATTATCAGCATAAGCAATGACGGCTGCATTGCCATCCCACCCAGCTGCATATTCATCCCAATTTTCACTCATTATCGAAAAGTCTCTCGTCTGAGGGGCCGGTAACGCTCAACCCTGGCACGCTGCAGGACGTTGAGCAAAATAAACTGGCCGCTTAAACGCGATTAGGCTAAACAGATGCGATAACGGAGGACGCCGGCATCCTCTTCGCGGACCCATTCAATCCTGTGACCGGTTATCCCGCACAGCGCCTGTAAATCCCTACGGCCGGTGGGGTCATCGGCCAGGAACTCGACCTGCGTTCCGCTCGCCAAGCCGTGAGTGCGTTTTTTAAAGCGTAAGATTGGGAGGGGGCATACCAGGCCGACGGCATCGATCTGGTACACCTCGGGCTGATCAGTCAAGACGCACGCTCTCACTGATGGTTTGCTCGGCTGAGGACCAGCCGAACTGATTCAGAACCACCGGGGCCGCAAAGGCAATTACCAGAGCTGCGACAAATGCGGAAATCATAACCTTCACGGTGAGTCTCCTTTGCCTTGTTTGGCCTCGACCTCGGCAACCCACAGATCGTGGTGCTGGCGGGCCCATTCCAGATCAACCTGGCCGTTACCCATGGCATCGAATGCGCCTTCCATACCGACCGAACCGATATAGATGTGTGCAATGATGGCTACCATCATCACGAACGCCATGATCGAGTGCCAAATGTTGGCGTACTGCATCTCCTCGTGCGGAGTCAGGACTGTTGGCAAACCCGTTCCCAGGACGCTGTTTATGATGCCGAAGGTCTTGGCGAACATTGGCATTTCAAACGGGAACAAAAGAGACAGGCCCGACAACGAGACTGAGACGCCCAGCACCATCACGGTCCAGAAGACAATTTTCTGGCCGGCGTTGAACTTTTTCGCATGGGGATGGGCTTTGGTGAAGATGCCCCCGCCCTCCTTGAGCCACTGCCAGTCCAGCTTGCTGGGGATGTTGTGCGCCACCCACATGAAGAAGGTCAGCACCAGCCCCAGCATAAAGGCCCACGCAATGTTGTTGTGAAGCCACTTGGAGCCGGCAGCCAGAGTGGCAAAGACCTCGGGCCCCATAACAGGGATCAGGAAACTGCGTCCCATCAGGGTAATCAGCCCGGTTAAACCCAGTGTGATAAACGAGCCGGCCAGGAGCCAGTGGCCAAACCGTTCGATGGCTTTGAATCGCTCGATTTTGGTGCCGACAGGGCCGCCATCAATCATGATTCTGCCGCGAACAAAGTAAAACACCGCCAGCAGAGCAATGATAGCCAGGAGTGCACCGCCGCCATAGGTAATGACAGGTCCCTCTCGCAGCTTGTACCAAGGCATGCCCCCGTCCTGGATCAGGACGCCGGTTGCAGGACCACGGACCTGGGTGCTTGGATCAATCTCGTTATAGCGAATGGCGCGGTAGATATCGGGGTCAGAGCGCCCTCCCAGGGTGCCCAGTTGGCCGCTGATGGGTGCGGCATTGGCTGGATTACCCAGGTTTTCAGACCGAAAGGAGTCGTCGATCTTCAACTGTTCCTGACGACGCATGATGTCGTTGAGGGTTTGAGCTCCCCCCGTAGCTGTCCGATCAACCGCAGGGGCCTCTTGCGCCCAGACAGAGGTGAACAACAGTGTCGCCAGCGCGAAGACGGCGGCACTATATAATTTTGATTTCATGAGAGCACTCCAACGGAATCAACAAGAAGAGTTCGTTGTCTTGATATGTTCCAGGGCCCGAGGGCCCCGGAACACTCAGGCCAGCTTATGCACCCTTCTTCCCGTAGGCCGTGCCCCATCCCCAGGCGCCCGAACCGAACCCACGGCTCACCACACGCTGGCGATAGATGTCTGCCACCTCGCTGCCATCACCCGCCAGCAGCGCTTTGGTCGAGCACATTTCCGCACAGAGCGGCAACTTGCCCTCGGCAATGCGGTTGCGACCGTACTTGGCGAACTCGGCTGCTGAGTTGTCTTCTTCAGGACCACCAGCACAGAACGTGCATTTGTCCATCTTGCCCCGGCTGCCAAAGTTGCCCGCTTGCGGGAACTGGGGCGCGCCGAAGGGACAAGCGTAAAAACAGTACCCACAACCGATACACAGATCCTTGGAGTGCAACACTATGCCGTCTTCGGTCTGGTAGAAGACATCCACCGGACAAACGGCCATACAAGGCGCGTCTGAACAGTGCATGCAAGCGACCGAGATCGAACGCTCGCCAGGCTTACCATCTTCGATGGTCACCACACGTCGACGGTTGATGCCCCAGGGGACTCCATTCTCATTCTTACAGGCCGTTACGCAAGCATTACATTCGATGCAGCGTTCGGCATCGACCAGGAATTTTGCGCGTGCCTTTCCTTCAAGTGCCATGGTCTACACCTCTTGTTATGCCGGCATAATCGAACACAGGGTGGCTTTGGTCTCTTGCATCTGCGTGACCGAGTCATACCCGTATGTTTGAACAACGTTTGTAGATTCACCCAGAACGTAAGGATCAGAGCCCTTGGGATACTTATCCCTCAGCGATTTACCCTCCAGGTGCCCGCCGAAGTGAAACGGCATGAAAGCTACGCCTTCGCCGACACGTTCGGTCACCATTGCCTTGACCTTGATGCGACCGCCTTCCGGTCCGGATACCCAGACGTCGTTGCCGTCGCGAATGTTCAGGTTGTTCGCATCACGCGTATTCACCTCAATGAACATATCCTGCTGCAATTCGGCCAGCCAGGGGTTGGAACGCGTCTCGTCGCCGCCACCTTCGTACTCGACCAGACGGCCGGAGGTCAGAATGATGGGGAATTCCTTGCTGAAGTCATTCTTCTGAATAGACTCGTACAAGGTCGGGACGCGCCAGAACGTCTTGTCTTCATAGGTCGGATAATCAACGACCAGGTCACGACGGTTGGTGTAGAGCGGCTCGCGATGAACTGGCACTGGATCAGGGAAATTCCAGACCACAGTACGCGCTTTGGCGTTTCCGAAGGGTGCGCATTCGTGCTTGATCGCGACACGCTGTATACCCCCTGAAAGATCGGTCTTCCAGTTGGTCTCGGGGCCGGCTACCGCTTCAATGCTGGCACGTTCCTCAGCCGTCAGGTCACCATCCCAGCCCAGGTCCATCAACATCTGCATGGTGAACTCGGGGTACCCGTCCTTGATATCTGAGTTTTTCGAGTAAACGCCTTCTGCCAGCAAGTTTTCACCGTTGCGCTCGACACCAAACCGGGCGCGGAAAGTGAGACCGCCCTTGGACACTGGCAGGGACAAATCGTAAAGATTCGGTGTCCCCGGGTGGTTCATTTCTGCCGTGCCCCAACAAGGCCAGGGCAGACCATAGATGTCTCCATCGCAAGGCCCGCCATTTGCGCGAAGGGTGGTCCTGTCGAAGTGGTGCTGGTACTTCATGTGCTTCTTGAGACGCTCAGGCGATTGCCCCGTGTAGCCGATGGTCCACATGCCACGATTGAATTCACGAGTGATGTCCTCGATTACCGGCTCGTCACCTTCAATGGCAATGTTGCGGAACATGCGATCGGTGAAACCGAACTTGTCCGCAAACAGTTTCATTATTTCGTGGTCAACCTTCGAATCAAACAGAGGTTCGACAACCTTTTCGCGCCACTGGAGCGAGCGGTTCGATGCGGTTACGGAGCCGCGAGTCTCGAACTGAGTGGTCGTTGGCAGCAGGTAGGCGCCGTCTTTGCGATCGTGCAGCACGGCTGAAACGGTCGGGAAGGGATCCACTACGACCAACAGGTCCAGTTTTTCCATGGCCTCCTTCATTTCAAGCATACGGGTCTGGGAGTTTGGCGCGTGGCCCCAGAGCACCATGGCTCGGGTGTTGTCCGGCTGCTCGAGGTTTTCCTTGGCTTCCAGAACGCCGTCGATCCAGCGAGACACAGGGATGCCCTTCTCGTTCATCAAGGCTCTGGATTTGCCATTTTTATCCCACACGGCAAATCGGCCTTTCAGCCAATCCTTATCTTCCTCCCAGACTCGCGCCCAGTGGGCCCAGGCACCCGCGCTCAGGCCGTAATAGCCAGGCAAGGTGTCGGCCAGAACACCGAGATCGGTGGCGCCCTGAACGTTATCGTGTCCACGGAAAATGTTGGTACCGCCGCCGGAAGTACCCATGTTGCCCAACGCCAGCTGAAGAATGCAGTACGCACGGGTGTTGTTGTTGCCGTTGGAGTGCTGGGTGCCACCCATGCACCAGATCACCGTACCCGGGCGATTATTGGCCAGGGTGCGGGCGACACGCTCAAGCTGAGCACCCGGCGCACCGGTTACGCGTTCAACTTCTTCAGGATCCCAGCGTTTTACTTCTTTGCGGATTTCGTCCATACCCCACACGCGGGTGCGGATAAACTCCTTATCTTCCCATTTGTTCTCGAAGATGTGCCAGAGAATGCCCCACACCAGCGCAACGTCTGAGCCCGGCCGGAAACGGACGAACTCATCGGCGTGGGCTGCGGTACGAGTGAAGCGCGGATCACAGACGATCAGTGGTGCGTTGTTTTCTTCTTTGGCTTTCAGAATGTGCAGGAGCGACACCGGGTGCGCTTCGGCGGGGTTACCTCCGATCAGGAAGATCGCCTTGGAGTTGTGGATGTCGTTGTACGAGTTGGTCATCGCACCGTAGCCCCAGGTGTTGGCTACGCCGGCGACCGTTGTCGAGTGGCAAATCCGGGCCTGGTGATCGACGTTATTGGTGCCCCAGTACGCCGCAAATTTGCGGTAAAGATAAGCCTGCTCATTGTTGAACTTGGCGCTGCCTAGCCAATAGACCGAGTCAGGCCCGCTTTCCTCGCGGATCTGAAGCATCTTGTCGCCAATTTCGTTGATTGCCTGATCCCAGGGAATCTTCTGCCACTGGCCGTTGACCATTTTCATGGGGGACTTTAGACGACGTTCGCCGTGGGCATGCTCGCGCACTGAAGCGCCCTTGGCGCAGTGAGCACCCAAATTGAAGGGGCTGTCCCAGCCTGGTTCCTGGCCAATCCATACGCCACTCTGAACTTCGGCTTCAACGGTACAGCCTACCGAGCAGTGCGTACATACCGATTTTTTGAGGACGACTTCGCCGCCACCGGTCGATGGGGTCGCAGCTTCAACCCTTCCCGACGTCAGCGATAAAGCCGCCATGCCACCCACTGCAACACCGGAAGCCGTTAAAAATTGACGGCGATCCAACGTCTTCGCAGCGAGAGATGAAAGCAAAGAGCCTGCACGGGAGCGTTTCGCTACCCCGTTGGTCTTCTTCCTTAACATGTCTCTTACCTCTCTGATTTTTATTCTCGTTTTTTCTGGAGGTGTGGTCATCCAAGAGCATCACGCAACCTTGAATGATACACGCTTCCTCAAAAGCGAGCCGATTCGAAATACTTACGTGTGTGTTCAGTGTCACGCAGGCCGCGGCTTTTCGGTACGTTTTGTTTGACGACTTCGGCTGCGGCGTTCGGTGCAACCGCCATTGCAACGGCAGCCGGAGCTGCAGCTGCTGCCATTTGCAAGAAACGGCGACGGCTGTTTTCACGCTTCGGGTTGTCCATAGGACACCTCCCCACGGGTTAAGGAATCATTCAGATCCCGGTTACTGAATTGCAAAGGCATCTGCTTCTACAGCCATGAAAGCCCGCCCCAGCGAGCCCACCGGACCGTAGAAGATGGCACTTTGCGCTTCTTCCAAATCGGTAAAAAACAACGCCGCCCACTTTGCCAGGTGTGCGTCAAAAAAGGCTTTTTGCGACGGCAGATCATTGTCGCAGGGAAATTCGCCGGTAATGATCCCGGCCATGATTTCGCACAGGGTACCAATGTGGTCTTCCGGTTCTTTGACATCGCTACGGGCTTTGATGCCCCTGGCCATAAGATCGGTACGCAGCTCCGCAAGCGGCTTCTCGTTCAAAAAACCGGTGAGATAATAGCTGATGTAAGGCAGCAACTCGCCACGACCGAGTCCAACAAAAAGGTTATTGTACTCGCGCTCTGCATCGTAGGGATTGGTACGTTCTGCAAGCACTGCCAGATTTTTGGAGGCCGCGCCCAGAGGGGTGTCGTCACCCTGCAAAGACCCCAACCCTTTCAACAGTTCGCTCGAGGGTGGACCGGAAAGCAGGATGCCCAAAAGCTGATAGATCTGGGCCCGGGCGCGATCTTCTTCGGTGACCGAACGCGGGCACTGAATTTCCGCTGTGTTGTTCAAATCGTGTTCCTTTAATTATTATTTGCAGTCTGACCTACTATTCTAGTACACACACAAGAATAGTGGAGAAACTTTGCTATCGTTCGCCAATGGCTGAAACGTATTTCATTAATAGTCAAAACGCATCCGGGGGCGGAAGCGTGGCGTTTGATCCTCATCCGATTGATTCGGCTCGTTTTCCACATGGCGTGTTACCTGGCGTGTCACAGAAAGTTCCGATTGGTCCGAGGCACCACCCGTTTCAAGGGGAACGTCTGATTCCGGGGTTTCGGCGACCGCTGGAGGTCTAACATGCTCCACTATGCTGGCAGACTCTTCGATCTGGCCCTCAATCTGCCCATCGACCTTTTTGGCTCTATCAATGAAACCCTGTCCAACCTTGTAAAGGGTCTTTGCGCCTTTAATCGTGGGGCCGGCGTCAGTGAAATCTTCGTCGTAATCATTAAGGCCATCCAACACCGCAAGCACAGGGTTGGATTTCCATAAAGCCCGAAGAGCCTTGCGGCGCAAGAGCTCGGGAATCTCTTTTCGCATGAACCCGGTGATATCAGTGCCCAGTTCGATAGCATCCGGATCGGGCAACCCGTACTTCGCAAGTACTTCATGGTCCGGCAAGGTTTCATTGACAGCGAGTTCCTGCACTTCTGGTGATGGCTCGGCTTCAACGACCGGAGGCGTCGGGGGCTCCTGTTTCCTGGCAGCTTCGGCTTTTTGACGCGACCAGCGCTGTAGACGTGACTCGGCCATCACTGAAGTCTCTGTTTTTTGCTGTTGGCGGGAGCGCGATAGACATCACTCTCCTGACGGATACGCGGATCGCCTTTAGCGTCTTCGGTGCCATCAACACGGACCTCGTCTCGACGGCGTTTCTTGAACGGCTCTTCTATATAGTGCATGTCGACAAACTCCATGATCCAGGCCGCAAGGGATTCTGGAATGGGAACTGCCTCGACAATACTTTCGCCGCTATCGAGAGCGTCCAATGCCTCATGGGCGCTGGCGGTAACGGTACTGACAACCCACCCGGATGGCGACTGACTTGAGACATCCCTGTCCATTACGATCCAGACAGAAGGAGCCGCCATATTCAGGGATACCAGGTAGCCCTCAGCGTCGGCACGGAACAATTCCATCGTGACCGTGCCCGCGTGATAATCGACCACCTCTCCCTCGCGAACCATTTCTTTCCAGAACGCTTCCGGTGCCCCCGGTATCACAGCCACCGGTTTCCAGATATCCCGTGCCCAACGAGTCACCCCAGGCGATCGGCGAACAACGGCGCCTACCTGTAATTCACGTCTCCAATGATCTGTTCGACTACTCATGGCAATTCTCATTTTTTTTCTTACAACCCCAAAATAGCAGGGCTCCAACGATTATCCAACTGTCCAAAAGTAAATGGCTGTGGCATGCTCGTTCAGTAAACTTTGTGCATACACGCATAAAAACAACGAAAGAGTCAAACTCCTGATGACGGCATACAAGACCCTACTTTTGTGTAGTTGTGACAAAACACAGTCTTTCAATCCGAAGGCGCTGCAGAAAGCCGCTGCAGCTGCGCAGGTGATCGCGGTGGATCAACTGTGTGGCAAAGATTTGAACGTCGCCGCTGAACATCTGGGCGCAGACAATGAAGTGCTCATTGCATGCAGCCAGCAGTCAGCTTTGTTCGAACGCCTGTCCGAGGACGTATACGCCGAGAGTATGCAGGCAGCGCCTTTCCATACTATTGATATCCGGGACAGGGCTGGCTGGAGCGCTCCCGATGCCAAGCCAGAGCGCCAGCATGCGAAGCAGGCCGCGCTGATTGCTGCTGCGCAGCTGCCGGCCCCCATGGCACCGGCGAAAACCATTCAATCCAGCGGCGTCTGCTGCGTTGTCGGCCCCACCGAGCAGGCCATCAGAATGGCCGCGCTGGTTCAGGACGAGTTGGGCGTCACCTGTATTGTTAATGATGCCGGCCCAATTCAACTACCCTCCGCTGCTTACGATGTTGCAAAGGGTCAACTGACGAGCGCCTATGGCGCACTTGGCAACTTCAAACTGGAATTTGCCCACTTGCAAACCCTGAATCCGGCCGGACGAGGTGAGCTGGGTTATGGCGAAGCACAGCCCACCGCCCGCAGCGAATGCGATGTGTTTATCGACCTGCGAGGTGGTGCCCCGGCATTTCCGAGTCATGAGAAACGCAACGGCTATTTCTGGGCTGATCCGAAGAAGACTGGCGAGCTGGAGCGTATTGCCCTGACTGCCCGGGAACGGGTAGGTGAATTCGAGAAAACCGTGTATTTCAGATTGGAAGAATCCCTGTGTGCGCACTCGCGGGCCGGCAAGCCCGGTTGTACACGCTGCCTGGATGTGTGCTGCACAGAGGCCATTTTTTCTGCAGGGGATCATATCCAGATCGATTCGGATATTTGCGCCGGCTGCGGATCCTGTGCCGCCGTCTGCCCCACTTCCGCGATTACCATGAACGAAACGTCGTTCGAAGCAATAACCAAGGTCGCGGATGTGATGGCCAAGGTTTATCGGGAACATACCAGCGAATCTCCGCGTCTGGCGTTTCACACCCTGGGTGCTGGCGCCGAAGCCATTGCCAACCTGGCGCGATACGATGACGGGCTGGCGGACGATCTGATTCCGATTGGGCTGGAGCATATAGACCGGGTTGGCCATGCTGAAATAATGGCGGCATTCGGCGCAGGCTATGCCGAGGTTCTTATCCTGGCGGACAATGAGTTAGACAGGCGAACGGTGACTGCGGAAGTTGAACTGGCCCAGGCCCTGCTCCAGGGCACCCATAACTCGCCGAGCCGAGTGCGGATCATTTCCGCCATCGAGCTCTGCGATGCGGGTGCCAATGCCGGGCGAGTGAGTGATCCTATTCTGCTGGTCGGCGGTCGCCGTGACATCACGCGGGTGGCAGTTGCCGCCATGTCGGACAAAATCGAAGAGCCGATTCCGCTCCCCGTGGGTGCACCTTATGGTGCGATAGAAATTGATTCCGATAAATGTACGCTCTGCCTGGCCTGCGTATCACTGTGCCCGACCGGTGCGCTTGGCGATCACGGGGACCGGCCGGAGGTTCAGTTTACGGAAAATGCCTGTGTTCAGTGCGGCATCTGCGACAGCACATGTCCGGAGACGGCCATCACCCTGCAGCCCCGGCTGGATGTGTCCAAGGCTGCGCTAAGTGCCCGGGTCTTGCATGGAGAGGAGCCCTTTGAGTGTATTAAATGTGGCACTCCGTTTGGCGTTGCCAGCACCATTAACCGAATCATCGAGAAACTGGAAAGCCAGCACTGGATGTACAAGAATTCTGACAATGTTCAGCTCATCAAGATGTGTGGCGACTGTCGGGTCAAGGCCCAGTTCCATGGGGATAGCGCACCCATGGCGGGCGGTGATCGGCCTCGGGTCCGTACCAGTGATGACTATCTGGACAGCTAAAAACAACAGGACACACAATGGTCGAGTACACCGAAGTTGGAAAAAAACCGAACCTGATCGGAACGGATGCCCCCCGGCCTCAGGACAAAAACCCCAGAGGCGTTGATCGAATTATCGCCATTGCGTCGGGCAAGGGTGGCGTTGGCAAATCCACGGTGTCTTCCAATGTGGCCGTTGCGCTGGCCTCAAAAGGCCTCAAGGTTGGTCTGCTGGACGCCGACGTCTACGGCCCCAGCCAGCCCCGCATGCTGGGTGTTTCTGGTCGTCCTTCCAGCCCGGATGGAAGTACCATCCTGCCTCTGAGAAACCACGGGGTTACGTTAATGTCCCTGGGGCTGATGGCGCCAGAAGATGAGGCCATTGTCTGGCGCGGACCCATGTTGATGGGCGCTCTGCAACAGATGATGAATCAGGTGGAGTGGGGACGGCTCGATGTGCTGCTGGTGGACCTGCCGCCGGGCACCGGCGATGTTCAAATGACCCTGAGCCAGAAGTTCTTCGTTGCCGGAGCGGTTGTGGTCTCAACGCCCCAGGACATAGCGTTGATGGACGCCCGCAAAGGCATTGACATGTTCAAGCGAATGGACGTGCCGCTATTTGGTTTGATCGAAAACATGGCCTCTTTCATCTGCGACGGTTGCGGTAAAGAGCACCACCCATTCGGACATGGTGGTGCGCGGGCGGAGGCCGAAAAACTTGGTGCGCCTTTCCTCGGGGAGATTCCGCTGGATCTCGATATCCGAATCGGTTCGGACGGTGGTGTACCAATTGTGGTATCGAAGCCGAACAGCCCTCAGGCGCAGGCTTTCCAACGCATCGCCGATGAAATTGTTGCCTCCGATTTATACGCCCGGGCTATCCAATGATCGAGTCACCCCAGTTCCCGCCGTTACTGACCGGAGAAGTGGTGCCGAGGCATACCGACCCTTTTAACAAAGCTGTCAGCCGGGCCGTCGCAGGTGTTGATTCAGGCACGGTGTTCTACTCCGAAGCGGGCGACACCTTACGTGCAGCTCTGGTGCTGGCGCCGGAAACGCCTCTGGAAGATGCCGTTCAAGCGGTCTACGTTGCCCAGATAGGCCTTGCCGAGAGTCTTGGCGCCTTGGCTCCACCCGAAGTACCTGTGCACTTTCAATGGCCTGATCGAATCAAGGTCAATGGTGCTCTCTGCGGTAGCGTTCGATTCGCAGCGGATGTTTCGGATCCCAAGGCTCATCCAAATTGGCTGGTCATCGGCATCAGTGTGCCTTTCAGCCAGGAAGCCAACGAGCCTGGAGAAAATCCGAATGAAACCTGTCTGTACGAGGAAGGCTGCGTGGATATTACGCCAATGGCCTTGCTGGAGAGCTGGTCCAAGCACACACTCTTATGGCTGACCTATTTTATGGACAGTGGCTTTGAGCGGGTGCACAACAATTGGCGACCACGCTGCGACACTCTGGGCAAGATGGTCGAACGGCCCCGGCCAGGCATCTTTGTTGGCCTGGATGAAAAAGGCCGGATGCTGTTGCGTCAGGATGTCATGACCGAGACATTGAGCTTGATTGAATTCGCGGAGCACGTATGAAGCTGGCCCGAACCCTGCAACTGGACATATCGGACGAAAATGTATTTGAAAAGCCTGCGCACAGCGGCGAATGGGCGATCCCCGGCGGCTTCGAGTTTTCCAACTGGACCGAAGCGGACCTGAGGGGGAAAGCCCGCCAAGCGTTCAGTAATGGCTGGTATAGCATTGAGTCTGGCGGTCGTGCCAGTTTCGTTGGCGTATGCAATATCACCAACGCGGAATTGGAGCAGTTGCGTACAATCCTCGCTCAAACGTTTGTCGACCATTATGGCGCGCCGGATCTCGAAGCAGCCTATCCGGTCGCCTGTGAAGAGATCGACCAGATGCACAGCATGTGTGAGGACTTCGAGGACAACACACTGCTGATGATCAGCCGTACACTGACCAAGCTTGGTGTTGAGGAAACCTACCGCTCCCAGGCGCCGCAGGATGCCTCACTCGAGGCATTTGCGGTCCATGGCAGCGTTGACTGATTACAACCCGAAGCTGCCATAGGGAATAAACCGCACGGGGGTCCCCGGCTCTATCTGCTGAGCACTCTCATCCAATTCCACCAAACCCTCGGACCAGGCCAGGCCGGTCACCCGCCCCGAGCCTTCAGAGCCGAATACCTCAACCTGTCCATTCCGGACCCGGGCCCTCAACATCTCGCTGCGGCCCGGCTTCTTGTTCTTCGAAAAATTTGCGGGCGTGACATAGCCTTGGGGTTCGAACCATTCACCCCCTGCCAGTAGCGCCATCGCCGGAGCGCCAAACCGCAGCGCGCAGACCCAGGCGGCGACCGGATTTCCTGGCAAACCCACCACGGGCGTGCCCTGGAACATGGCGAGCGCCAGAGGCCGGCCCGGCTTGATCGCGATGCGCCAGTTGCTGATTTCACCGTGAGCTTTTAGCGTTTTCGACACATGATCTTCGTCACCGGCAGAAATACCGCCACTGGTCAGGATCAGATCGCACTGCTCAGCGCCGCGCTCCAGGGCCGCTTTGACATCTTCTGCCCGGTCAAGCACATGGCCCAGGTCCACCAACTCATAGCCGAGCTGCGCCACCAGAGCACTCAGCATCGGCCGGTTCGCGTCATAAATTTGCCAGTCGGTGACAACTGAACCCACAGGCTTCACCTCATCACCCGTGGACAGGACGCCGACGCGCAGCCGCTGATACACATCCACCGACTCGACACCGACGCTGGCGAGAACTGAAATCTGGGTAGGCGTCAGGCAGGTACCTGCGGTAAGAATCCGATCCTGCGCCTTGATGTCCTCTCCGGCTTTACGTGAATTGGCTCCCGCTTTTAACGTGCCGTTCAAATGCAGGTGACCATCCATGACCTCGCAATCCTCTTCCAGGACCACCGTATCCGTGCCGGCCGGAATCACCGCACCGGTCAGAATCCGGATAGCATGGCCCTCAGGCACATGCCCCATGTATGGCTCCCCGGCGGCACTGCGGTCTTCAACCAGTGGCAGGGCGCAGGGCACCTCGGTTAAAGGTCCTGCAAACGCATAGCCATCGACCGCAGAATTGCTGCTTGGGGGATGAGCGCGAGGCGCATAAACATCGCTCGCCAGTATCCGGCCGCTCACTTGTGACAGGGAAACGAACCGATCCACGCCCACCACTGGATGCAAGCGTGAACGTAACCGCTCCAGCGCCTCTTCTACCGGCGTCCAATTCACCCCGGGGGGCAAGGCAAAACAGTCGTTACGAAGCGGATTCATTGCTTTCCCGTTCATGGTTGTACCGTTCATGGTTTTTCAGGGTTCAGAATAAAGTCGACGATTCCGGGTACGTTGTTCACATCAAAAACGGGGCCCGAAAAATCCGCAGCATAGTCAGCTGCCACAGCAATGATATTGGCGTCTTCCAGGTAAAGCGGCGTATGCGAGCTTTCCCGCCTGTGCACTTCGATCTTGGGGTGTGAATGGGTTTTGAACCCCTCGATCACAACCCAGTCGCAGGGGCCCAGTCGGGCCAGTAATTCATCCAGCGTTGGCTCTTCGGCGCCGCGCAACTCGTGCATGATGGCGAAGCGCTGCCCCCCCGCCAGAATGACCTCCCGGGCGCCAGCCTCACGATGTTGGTAGCTGTCGGTACCGGGTTGGTCTACGTCCACCCCATGATGGGCATGTTTGATCGAGTTAACTGTTAACCCTCTGCCGGACAACTCACGAATCAGTGCGCTGACCAGGGTGGTTTTTCCGCAGTTTTTCCAGCCCACAATGCCTATGATGTTCACTTCAGATGCTGCTCCGCCCAAGCCAGATCTTCCGGCGTATTAATGTTGAAAAAGTCACCTTCATCAAAAATCACCAGTGTCTCACCCTGGGCTTGTGTCCACTGGCGAATCTTGCGTACTCCGTCGTTCAGGGCGGCTCGCAGATCATGCCGCAACGCGACCTGCCATCGGCCAAAGGTCGGCTGGGGAACCCGGCCGCGCTCTGGATCTGGCGTGGCCGCCAACACCACCGGGGTATCGTATTCGGCCAGCCTTGCAGCCAGATCCCGAGGGAAAGACGGGGTATCCGAAGCGACACTGATCAGCCAGTCATGCCCCTGCCCGGCTGCCCAATCCATGCCCGCGAGCACGCCAGCCAGCGGGCCTGCATAGCCGGGGACAGAGTCGGCCACCACGGCCAAACCCAGATCATCAAAACGGCTCAAGTCCCCGTTGGCGTTTAACACCACGGCGTCGACCTGCGGCGTGATTCGATCGATGACACGCTGGATCAGTGACTGATCACCCAGCATCAATCGCCCCTTGTCACCACCACCCATTCGGTTTGCCTGGCCGCCTGCCAGAATGACCGCACACTCCGTCATGCTGTGCCTCCATCAATCATGCTGAGCGCCTTTGCGCCGCAGCTTTTTGTCTTCATCGGGAACCTGCGACAAATCCTGATCGAACACCAGGCGATGCTGGCCGCTGAGGCAGGTGAATTTCCTGCCTCGCATCCTTCCGATCAACGTCAACCCGACCTGCTGGGCAATATCGACGCCCCAGGCGGTAAAGCCTGATCGGCTTATCAAGGTTGGGATACCCATCAGGGCCGTCTTGATCACCATTTCGGAAGTCAAACGGCCAGTGGTATAGAGGACTTTGTCGGCCGCCGGGATGCCGTTCAAGTGCATCCAGCCTGCGATCTTATCGACCGCATTGTGACGCCCGACGTCCTCCATGTAGGCCAGGATCTGGCGTCCCTGACACAGGGCAGTACCATGAATGGCACCGGTTTCCATATACAGACTGGGCGTGTGGTTAATCTGATACGAGAGGTCGTAAAAGGTACTGGTGTGCACCAGTGTATCCGGCAATGACAGCCCGTCTAGCCCGGCCATCATATCGCCGAACACAGTTCCCACGGCACAGCCGGAGGTCCGGGTTTTCTTTTCCAGCTTGGCCTCTACATCTGTAACACCTGCGGTACGGACCACAGCGACTTCCAGCTCTTCGTCGAAATCAATCTTCGTGATCTGATCGGTCTCTTTCAGCATCCCCTGATTCAGGAGAAAACCCAGGGCCAGATACTCCGGGTGATCGCCGATAGTCATTGCCGTGACGATCTCCTGGCTGTTCAGATAGATGGTCAGGGGACGCTCTTCGATCACGCTGATCGATTTTGATTGGCCGGCTTCATCAATGCCCTCGACGGTGCGGGACAGCCGAGGGTCGGTCGGGTTAGGTAGAAGGTGTGCAATCGTCACTATTGTTTTAGTCCCCTCAGGAAATACACGTGCTCGAATCCGGCTAGTCTAGTCGGCGTTCGGAAAAAAAAGCTGCTTACCATCAACTTGATAGGCACGAATCGCGGCTTGTCCGGCGTCAGACAACAACCACTGTGCGAAGGTCTCCGCCGCCTCTCGATTAACGTTCGGGCATTTTTCCGCACTGACGGGAATAACACCGTACTGGTTGAAAAGGGCGGGGTTTCCCTCGAATAAAATGTCGGCGTCCTGCTTGTTGGCAAAGGCGATCCAGGTGGCTCTGTCCGTTAACACATAGGCGCCTAGGCTCACACCGGTATTCAGGGTTGCGCCCATGCCGCTGCCGGTTTCAAGGTACCATTGACCGGATCCGGCGCCAGGGTCGATAGCGGCCGCCTGCCACAATGAGCGTTCTTTTTTGTGTGTCCCCGAATCATCACCGCGTGAGGCAAATTTAGCGCCGGCTTGCTTGATTCTCTGCAGCGCGTCAATGACGTCGCGGGCTCCTGCCAGATTTGCCGGATCGGCTTTGGGTCCAATGATGACAAAGTCGTTGTACATCAGGTCGCGGCGGTAGTCGCCATAGCCATCAGCTACAAATTTTTCTTCGGCCGACTTTGCGTGAACCAGAAGCACATCGCCATCACAGCGTCTGGCATTTTTGATCGCCTGTCCCGTACCTACGGCGACGACATTCACCTTTATACCGGTGCCCATTATACCGGTGTCCTTTTCCAGGAGCGGTAATAGGTAGTCATATAGGCCACTGTTCTGGGTCGAGGTGGTGGACTGAACGATGATGGTATCCGCCAGAGTGTGAGCGCTGAAAGCCAACGCAACGGAGATGATCAGGTGTTTCATAGCCGACCTCTAAAACAGGATTTCGCCGGCTAAATACGCTTTAGCCATCGGGGTTTGGGGCGCGGTAAAAAACTGATCCGCCGGACTCTGCTCGGCTACCCGCCCATTGGATATAAATACGATTTCATCGGCCAAACGTCTAGCCTGACTTTGGTCGTGACTGACCAGAATAACCTTGGCCCCCCGGGCGCTTTGAACTTTGACCAACGATTCAATTAATAACACCGATGCCGGATCCAGGCTAGCCGTCGCCTCATCCAACAGCAATAACGCAGGTTCACTCAACAAAGCTCGTGCCAGGGCCAGTCGTTGTTGTTCTCCACCGGACAGCATCCGAGCCGGTTGATCTGCCCGGTCATCCAAGTTGACACTCTCCAAAGCCTGAATCAAACGCCGGGGATCGGTTTTAGCGATCCAGGGGGCCGCAAAGGCTAAATTCTGGAGCACAGTTCGGCGCAGCAGTACAGGCTGCTGAAAGACCATAGCCTGCTCATCGCGGCTGCCGGCCACGGTTAGAGAGCCCAGCGTAATCAATCCCTGATCCGGAGTGATCAGTCCATGCAAACAGCGAAGGAACATGGTTTTGCCCGCGCCGTTCGGGCCCATAACCACCGTGATACCGGGTTCATTAATTCGCAGGTTTACACCCTGCAACACGGGTCGGTCGCCTTTAATAAGGCCCAGATCGCTGATACATATAGGCAAGAGTGCGTTAGGCATATTGGCGCTTCGCAGCGTATTCACGGACGCCGATCACCAGTGCGTTGACCAGCAATGACAGAGTTAACAACACCACACCCAAGCCAAGGGCAAGGGTCAGGTTGCCCTTCGAGGTTTCCAGCGCGATGGCGGTGGTCATGACACGGGTCAGGTGATCAATATTGCCGCCGACGATGATGACTGCGCCAACTTCCGCGATGGCCCGACCGAAGCCCGCCAGAATGCAGGTGGTCAGCGCATAGCGCGCATCCACCAAGTAAGCCATCAAGGCACGGCTTCCGGTGATACCCATCGAGTAAAACGTGTCGCTGTACTCCTGATGAAGGTGCTCAATCACCTGATTTGACAGAGCCGCGATAATCGGGGTGATCAGCACCACTTGCGCGATGATCATGGCAGAGGGCGTGTACAGCAGGCCCAGCCAACCCAGCGGACCGGAGCGTGACAGCAGCAAATACACAATCAATCCCACAACCACTGGGGGCATGCCCATCAGCGCGTTCAGCAAAAGAATGAAGAATTTGCGTCCCGGAAATTTGGCGATCGCCAGCCAAGTGCCGAGGGGCAAACCGATGACGGCGGAAATTGCCAGCGCACTCAGGCTGACCCGAATGGACAGCCAGAGAATTTCAAATAAATCTGCGTCCAGCGTGATAATCAGCCGAAAGGCTTCAGACAAAGCATCCATTTATAAGGATAGTCCTGAATTAGTACGTCGAAGATTCACTCCTCTTTGCCCCGGATTCGCAAGGGTTTTGAGCGGGCTCAACCCGAGCGGAAACGAAACTGAGGTGATTCTACGAGCCCAAATGCACTCGGTGCTGAACGAATCATGGCAAGCCCCC
>TARA_R110001606_G_scaffold241078_1_pt1 | contig 29525 bp, 28 predicted proteins | sample TARA_R110001606 | Tara Oceans TARA_R110001606 (sample SAMEA4398315) | marine metagenome | biome: Polar Biome; feature: [SRF] surface water layer (ENVO:00010504); material: water (ENVO:00002006), including particulate matter (ENVO:01000060) such as... | depth 5 m
TATCCAGACCGAAAGCAGCGGCGAGCCATTCGCGCTCAATGTAAACGATGGTCGGCAACCCGCCCGGCAACGCAACGCCGGCGATGCGGCAGCCACGGCGCGACGTTATGTCGCATCGGGCTATTCGGTCGACCTGGGGCTTGGCCAGATTAACTCGCGCAACATGCGCTGGCTTGGTCTGACATGGGACACAGTATTCGACCCCTGCACCAATGTTGCCGCCTTGGCGCGTGTCCTTACCACTAACTATGTTGCGGTCAGCGCCGGACGCGATCCGCAAACCGCCCTCCGGGTCGCGCTTTCAATGTATAACACGGGAAGCCAGACGCGCGGTTTTCGGAATGGTTATGTTGCCAAAGTCATTCACAACGCGGGTATCTCAAGCATACCGGCACCATTCGACACCAATGTTGCCTCTATTGCATTAGCTTCATCGGCAACCGGCGATCCACGCGTAGTGCTGGCGTCAGAAAACGCACCACTCCAAACATCAGCGATCAGGCCCCGCCCGGCTCCGCCGCCCAAATGGAACGTTTTTGAACGTGCCGCCTACGACCATGAAACTCAAATTCTCGCAGAAAACGAAAGGGGCAGCATATGAATGTCATCCTGAAGATCGGACGTGGTTTCGCAGCATGGCGCACAGATTTTTCCGCCAGATTCAACACCATGCCGAAACTGCGGCAAAGCGCGATACTATGGAGTGTAGCTTTGGCTGCGGCGACCATCATATCGTTTGCAAACCCCGATCCTGCCTACGCGCAGAATCTGGAGAGTTTCGCGAGCAAAGTGCGCGGCCTGCTCTCATCGACGCTGCTCCGCACGCTTGCTGTGATCGCCGTTATCGTGACGGGCTTGCTCTGGTTTACGGGCCGGGCTTCGACTGCGGTGCTGGTCACGGTGATCATAGGGATCGCGATTGTCTTTTCGGCTGACTCCATTGTCGGCATCATCGCGGGCTAATGCGGTGCAAGCTGACACCGAAATCCTGACCAAGAACACACTGTTCCTCGCGGTAACGCGCCCTGCCCTCTGGGCGGGCATCCCGATCGAGGCGGCTGTCTTGCTGCTCATCTCCAGCGCGTCGGTGCTGATATGGAGCAACAGCCCGGTCTATGCGGCGCTCGTCGTTGCGTTCGGCTATTCGATATCGCGGCTGATTGTCCGTCACGATGTCAACGCTTTCCGTCTATTGTTCCTATGGGGGCGTACGAAACTCGGCAACCGCAACCGCAATTTCTGGGGTGGCAGCAGCTATTCGCCGCTTCCGCTGGCCGGCCTGCGCCGCAAAGGCTTCGGCCGTCGTGGCTAAGCTGATCGCCTCCAGTCTGCTCGATTCTGGGCAGGTGCCGCTCAAAGTGGCGCAACGCGAGACTACTCCCGAAAGATTTCTGCCCTACGCGCGGCATCTGAGTGAAGACATAGTAGCGCTCGATTCCGGCGACATCATGCTGACATTTGAGCTGCAGGGCCGCGCATTCGAGACCGCCGATGTGCGCGATCTCAACGACTGGCATACCAAGCTCAACGGGCTTCTCCGCAATCTGCATGACGAACGGCTTTCGATCTGGACGCATTTGATCAGGTTGCGGGCCGATCAAATCCCAAGCGGCACATTCAAATCTGTTTTCGCAGCTGATTTGGACCGCGCCTATTTCGCGCGGTTGCGCCAGGAGCGGATGTTCATCAACCGCTTCTTTGTCACATTGGTAATCCGGCCCGCCGCCACAGGCGGTGACAAGATTATCCAGCTATTCAGACGCAAAACATCCAAAAACAGTGCCTCAGAAGTGACAATCGACGAGTCACTCGCCGAACTGCTCGATGACAAGGCGCGTGATTTCGAGAAATTGATGGCGCGCTGCGAGCCGCGCCGCTGCGCCACATACGAGCATCGCGGCCTCATGTTCTCTGAAACAATGGAAGTGGCCGATATGGTGATGACCGGTCGCCACAGGCGCGTTCCGGTCGTGCGCGGCCATCTCGGCGGCGCACTTTATCGTTCGCGCACCATCTTCGGCGCAGAGACCATCGAAGTGCGCGATGCCGATGCCTCGGCATTCGGCGGGATCTTCGGCATCCGCGAATATCCGGCACAAACGACGCCGCGCCAGTTCGAGGCTCTGCTGTCGGTCGATTTCGGGTTCGTGCTAACCCAAAGCTTCACCTTCCTTGGGCGCGCCGCTGCAACCGAGAAATTCCGGCTGCGCATGACCCAGATGGAGAATGCTGGCGACCGCGCAGTGAGCCAGGCCGATGCGCTGATCGATGCCAGTGACGATCTGATGTCAAACCGCTTTGTGCTGGGCGATCATCATTTCACGCTCGCGGTCTATGCCGATAGTGTCAGAGCTTTACGCGATCATATGTCGATCGCGCGGGCCGCTCTTGTCGATACCGGTATGGTGGCAGCACGCGAGGGAGCTGCCCTGGAAGCGGCATACTGGTCGCAGCTCGTCGGCAATTTTGCATGGCGGGCGCGCCCTGCCCCGATTACTTCGCTCAATTTCGCGGCCTTCTCGCCCTTCCATACCTTTCCTGCAGGAACAGCCAGCGGCAATCATTGGGGCGATGCAATTGCCTTGCTCAAAACCAATGCCCGCAGCCCCTATTTCTTCAATTTCCACAAAGGTGATTTGGGTCATACGCTGATCATTGGTCCCTCGGGCGGCGGGAAGACAGTTTTGCTCAACTTCCTGATGGCACAGACGGAAAAGACCGGTGCACGGCAGATATTCATCGACAAGGATCGCGGCGCGCAAATCTTTGTGCAAGCCTGCGGCGGCACCTATCTCGCGCTCCAAAACGGCGTCCCGACCGGCTTCTCACCGCTCAAGGCGCTTGCCGACCGCGCGGAAGACAAGAGCTTCCTGTCGCAGTTCATCCGCCAGCTTGTCCGCGCCGATGGCAAACCAATCTCGGTTCAGGACGAACGGAGAATCGAAGACGGCATCAATGCAGTCATGAAACTTGATGCCAAGGACCGGTCGTTAAGCGCGCTCCGTTCGATGCTGGGCATGAAGGATGCCAGCGGTGTCGGCGCGCGGCTCGAAAAATGGACTTCGGAAGGGTCGCTTGGCTGGGTATTTGATAATCCAGATGACAGCATGACCCTCGACGCCCGGTTCATCGGGTTCGACATGACCGATTTTCTCGACAATGCCGACATCCGCACGCCCGTTATGCTGTATCTGTTCCACCGGATCGACCAGCTGCTGACCGGCGAGCGGATGGTGATCTGCATTGACGAATTCTGGAAGGCGCTGGGCGATGAAGCGTTTCGCCGCTTTGCCCAGGACGGCCTCAAAACCTACCGCAAGCGCAACGCCTTGCTGGTGTTCGCTACCCAGTCGCCTGCCGATGCGCTGGGAAGCGATATCAGCCATTCCATCCTCGAACAGGTCGCCACAAAAATCATGCTGCCTAATCCGTTTGGCGCGCGGCGTGATTATGTCGAAGGCTTCGCGCTGTCAGAGGCCGAATACAAACTCGTGCGCGAAGAACTTGCGCCCGAGAGCCACAAATTTTTGGTCAAGCAAGGCCACGACAGCGTGGTGGTCGAACTCGACCTTTCCGGCCTTGATGATGAGCTGGCCGTCCTGTCAGGGCGCGCTGAAACCACCGCCGTTGCCGATGAAATCATCGCCGAGGTCGGAGGCGATCCCGCCGTCTGGCTCCCCCTCTTCCACCAACGGAGGAGTCCCAGCTGAAGCGGATAAGAACATCAAATTGACAGAAAGGTAAGTCGATGAAAAAACTGACTAAAGCGCTATGCCCGGTATTGCTACTCACGGCCCCGCTGCCTGCGTTCGCGCAAGGAATAGCCGTCCATGATAGCGCCAGCCTGGTCCAGCAAATCAACGCCGTCCGGCAAGCGCTCCAGATAGTCGCCCAAGGCAAGGAGCAAATTGCCGAAGCACAAAAACTCTATCAGGATTTGAATAAGCTCACCGACATCCCAAATCTGGCACAACAACTCAAAACCGATGCGCTGCGCGAACTCGATACCTCGAACGGCTCGCTTGAAGGCTACGGCAACGGCGATCTCAATGTTGTCGGGGCGGGCCGCGCCAAAGCAGATGAAGTCTATCGCGGTCTGCTCGACAAATTGGGCCTGTCAGGCTCCGAGCAATCCCGCGCCAATTATGATCTCAATGCGCGCAACATCGGTATCAATACGGGGCTGGCTGAGAATATCGGCGCTGCTGTTAACTCGCGGACGCAAGGTCTGGATCAATTACGGAACCGCCTGGGCACCGCATCTACCGCCAAGGAAGTCGCTGATCTGACAGCACGGCTGAGCCTCGAATCTGCTGCGATGCAGAATGACCAGCTTCGCTTGCACGCGATCGCCTTGCAGCAACAGGCACAGGAACGGGCCCGTGCGGCTGAAGGACAAGCTGCTCTGGCCCAAAAGCTTGATGCCGCAAGTCGCTATTACCGGGGGGAATGAGTATGCGCACCGCACTTCCGACAATCATATTGTTGCTCGCAGGGTGCGGCACCGCTGACAGCTTGGACACACAGGACGAGATGACCGCCCGGACATGGCAATATTATGTCGCCCATCCCGGCGACATTGAGCCGATGCAGAAGATTTGCCGCAAATGGTCTGCATCAAATGCACCTGCGGGATCACAGCCCGCCGTCGTCACCACAAACTGCCGCGCGGCAGCCTTCGCCAAGGCGCAACTTCAACTAAGTAAGTGAGCGCAAAAATAAGGATTTGAGTAGCCGACATGGATTTCAGCGATCATGTTTTCACGACGATGTTCGAAGCGCTGAATAGCGCGCTTGCCGGCATCGTTGGCAAATATGCAAGCGTTATCGGTATCGTATCACCTGCCCTGCGTATCGGGATTGTGATCTATATCTCGCTGCTCGGCTACGCGATCATGCGCGGAGCTGTGCAATATCCGTTCCGCGAATATGCCTATCGCGGCTGCCAACTCGCCTTTCTCTATTTTGCCGTCACCTCGCTTTACGGCACCCAGATCGGAATGTTTGCGCTCGGTGGCCTTCCCGGCCAATTCGCCAGCGCGCTTGGCGGATCAGATGTCGGCGGACTTGGCGGCTATTATGACAAGCTCGCAGGCACGGGTTTCGAGACCGCCAATATAATGCGCAAGATTGCCGCTGAATATCAGCAAACCCAGGGCACAATCCCCGACATCGGCTATGCCGTGTTTTCAGGATTTCTGGTGGTGATGGTGATCGTCGCCACGCTGCTGTGCGCCGCTATCGGTTTTGTCATCAGCGCCTTCGGCCTTTTTGCGCTTGCCCTGCTATCGGTGGTCGGACCGCTTTTTGTCGCGGGGTTGTTGTTCGAGTCCACGCGCGGATATTTCTTCGCCTGGCTGGGTGCGTGCATCAACTATCTGATGCTGATCGTCTTCGCTTTAGTGCTGACATTGTTCCTCACCCAGACCGGCGATGCGGTCATTGCCACGATCTCGGAGAATGACGAAATTGGAGTGGCAGCGATCAAGGCATTGGCCTTTTACGCGCTCGGCTTCTTCTTTTTCCTGCAAATCCCGATGCTCGCCGCCTCGCTTGGCGGCGGCGGCCCTGCTCTTGCTAACCAGTTCGCCTCGGCCATTGCCGCAGCTGGCGGTTTTGTCATCGGACGCGGCGCTACCGGCGCTCAGGCGACCAGCCGCGCCATCGAACGGGGTTTTGCGCGCGGCATAGCGCGGATGCGGACATCGGGATCGGTCAGTCGCGGATCAATATGAAAGGATTGTGTCATGCGTAAAACATTCATGAGTATCTTGGTGGCCTTGGCGTTGGCGGTGCCAGCCAATACCGTGGCCGCAGCTTCAAAATCGCCAAAACTTGCAAAGTGTAAAGGCAAGGAACGCCGTCCGGCAAATCCCTACGGCACGATCCTGCCATCGGTTGATCCGCTCGCCCGGACTTCAACGCCCGCCGAAGCAGCGGAAGCCCAAGAACCGGACCAAAGCCAAAAGCGGAAAAGCGTCAATGTTTTTCCAGACCCAGCGCCAGCAACTCCCGCAAATTCGGCTGACAAACAAGTGCGCCAAGTGCCGCCAATCAGCAGTGCCAGCCCTCAAAACTTTTATTGGAGCTGCTGAGCATCATGGCGAACGGTGTCACAGACAGCAATGATCTCAAGGCCTATTTTGCTGAAAGCGCAAGCTGGGATCACGATAGGCTCATCGCGGCCAACCGCTCAAAGCGCTTGGCGTGGATGGTTGCAGCCGTGGCAAGCGGCTTGGCGATAACAGGCGTTGCAGCGATCGCAATGCTGACACCGCTCAAGACGGTCGCGCCCTATGTCATTACCGTCGATAAAGCGACCGGTGCAAGTGAGATCACGTCCCCAATGTCGGGCGACAAACAGATCACCTATAATGAGGCGGTCGCCAAATATTTCCTCGCCGATTATGTCCGCAACCGCGAGGGCTGGATTCCGCAGGCACGCAAAGAGTTTTTTGAAGGCGTGCTCGCCATGTCATCGCGCGAAGAGCAAGCGCGCTGGACCGCGTTCTACAGTCAGGACAATCCTCAATCCCCGCAAAGCATTTTCAGTGATCTTGATACGGTATTTATCGCGGTCAAGTCGGTCACATTCGTGTCCAAAAAAGTCGCGCAGATACGTTTCACCAAGTCTCTCCAGCGCGGCTCGGTTGTTACCGAAACGCCCGCAATTGCGACCGTCACCTATGACACCACCGACACTCCGACAACCGAGCAGCAACGGTTCAAAAACCCCCTGGGTCTCGAAGTGCAAACCTACCGCGCCGATCTGGAGGTCACGCAATGAAAACAGGACACTTTATAGCCACCATCGCCATCACGTTGATAGCCAGCCCCGCATACGCCAGCGAGACCCCGCAACCGACCGCAGAAGACAGCCGCATTCGTGAGGTCATATATAGCGAGGCCCAGGTCTTCCGAATCGTCGGGGTGTTTCGCTCAGCAACCCAGATCGTATTCTCTTCGGGCGAACGGGTTGAGTATGTCGCGCTCGGCGATACCGTGTCCTGGGAAGTGGCGCCTGCGGATAATTCGCTCTTCATCAAACCGCGCGAGCGTGCCGGAGCGACCAATCTGATCGTGATCACCCGTTCGAATGCAGGAAACCGGACTTATACATTCGAGCTCAGCGCAAGGCGCGGCGGCATTAGCGCAAGAACTTCTGACACCTTCTTCAAGGTCAAATTCCGTTATCCGCGCGAGGAAGCTGCTGCCGCCCAAGCGGCGGAAACGCAAGCAGCTTACGCGCAGAGCCTCGCGCTCCAATCGGGCGCAATCCGTTCGGCGCTTGATCTGGCTGTCCTCGAAGGGAGGCGTAACCTCAATTACAGCGTACAAGGGTCATCGAAGATCCAGCCTTCCGAGATTACAGACAACGGCCAGTTTACCGCGCTGCGGTTCCCGAACCAACGCGAACTGCCTGCCTTCTTCGCGGTCAATCCTGATGGCAGCGAGAGCATCGTTCCCTTCGATGTCCGCGATGAATTTGTCGTGATCCACGGCGTATATGCCCAGCTTCGGCTGCGCCGCGGCAAAGAGGTGCTGTGCGTCTTCAACGAGGCTCCGGATGTCTATGGCCGCGATCCCAAAACCGGCACGGCATCGAGCATCGTCAATCGCACGTCCGGATCAAATGACAGGGAGCAACAATGATGGCTAAACAATCTGACCATATCACCGTTGATCAAACCCCCGATCCTGACGACATTGACCGCGCTCCAAGCGCCGAGCGCGCGAGCAAGATGCCGTCGATGCCCGGAACGACCATGGACCCGAAAAAGATGATCGGCTTTGCGGCGGCAGCCGGCGCCATCATGTTTACCGTGCTGGCCGTGGGGACCGGACTAACCGGCAACTCAGATTTGCCAGCGGTCAAACCCAAACCAGCGCTGGAGCCCGCGCAATATGACCCTGCCACGGTGATCGCACCCACTTTGGATATCGCGGCGAGCGATCCGAATGCCCCGATACCCTTGGGCGAGCCTGTCGTTCCAGCGATTGGCCCGCAAGATGCGTCCTATCAGTCACCGCCCGCAGCACCGCAACCACGCCCGCTATCTGAGGCCCAGGTCCTGCGCGAAGCCGCACGGCGGTCAACACTGATCGCATATGGCGGCGAACGTCAAGCTGCCGCTATTGGAATCCGTAGCAGTGATAATGCCGGGGTAGCGAACGCCAATATCGGCCCATCCGCGACCCCAACCAATCTCGATATCCTGCGCCGCGCGTCGGTGATCGGTCAAGTAGCGGCCCGCGCGCTCCCAGACCGAAATTTCTTGATCACAGCAGGCAGCTTCATACCCTGCGTCCTTCAATCCGCGATGGACTCAAGCCAGCCTGGCTATGTGAGCTGCATCGTCCCGCGCAACATCTATTCGGACAATGGCCGCGTGGTGCTGATGGAAAAAGGGACAAGGATCGTTGGCGAATATCAGGGCGGTCTCAATCGCGGCCAATACCGGCTGTTCGTTCTGTGGACGCGCGCGGTCACGCCGCGCGGAATAGCGATTGATGTGGGTTCACCCGCAACAGACGCGCTCGGACGCGGCGGGATGGATGGCCGGGTTGATAATTTCTTCTGGCAGCGTTTTGGCACTGCGTTGCTATTCAGTCTTGTCGAAGATGCCGCCACAGTGGGCGCGGAAGCCGTCGGTAACAGCAGCTCCAACACCACCCGCGTTCCGTCCGATGCCGCCTCAACGATCTTGCAACAGAATGGCCAGATCAAACCCGTGCTGCGTAAAAACCAGGGCGAGGATGTCGGCATCACCGTGGCGCAGGATTTCGATTTCTCGGCCGTTTACGGCCTCAGACTCAAATAATGGCCGCGCCGGGCAAAAACACTGCTGTCCTCGATAGCGTGACCTTGCCGCTGCGCAAATATCTTGACGACGCGCAGGTGACAGAAGTTGTTATCAACCGCCCGGGCGAAGTCGGGATCGAGCGGCGCGGAGGATGGACATGGGAAAACGAACCTAGCCTTGATTTCAAAAATCTGATGGCGCTGGCAACGGCTGCGGCGGCTTATACCAGTCAGGACATCACCCGCGAAAATCCGATTGTTTCAACGGTCTTTCCCACAGGCGAGCGCGTACAAATCATTGTGCCGCCCGTGGTCCCGGATGAAACAGTATCCATCACTGTGCGCAAGCCCTCGACGGTGACAATGACATTGGATGATTTTGAGGCAGCGGGATTGTTCAAGGATACCCGCATCGCCGAGAAAAAGGTGACATCCACCGAATTGGACTTGCTCGCGCTACTGCAAGCAAGTCGTCATGTTGAATTTTTCGACCGCGCCGTGAAGGCACGGCTCAACATCCTGATCTCGGGCGCAACCGGGTCGGGCAAGACCACATTGTCCAAAGGCTTGATCCAGCGCATTCCAACAGAGGAACGATTGCTGACGATTGAGGATACGCGCGAGCTGATCGTACCGCATAAGAATGTGGTTCACATGCTTTATGCCAAAGATGGCCAGGGCACCGCTAACGTAACCCCCAAACATTTGCTCGAAAGTGCGCTTAGGATGCGGCCTGACCGTATTTTGCTTCAGGAACTGCGTGACGGGACGGCCTTCTTCTACCTGCGCAATGTCAATTCGGGTCATCCCGGCTCAATCACGACCATCCACGCCGATTCAGCCGAACTGGCGTTTGAGCAACTGACATTGCTGGTCAAGGAAAGCGAAGGTGGCTCCGATCTTTCCCGCGGCGATATCCGCGCGCTGCTCAAATTGCTGGTGGACGTCGTGGTGCAGATCAAAAAAACAGACGGAAAATTTCGCGTAACGGAGATCTATTATGACCCGGAGAGCAGGCACGCCGCCTGACGGCGGGGATATAAAATTCCTGATCGGTATCCCGCTGGGATTGCTGGTCGCGCTCGCCATCGCCAGCATGATAGGCTGGCTGGTACTGGGATTACCGGTGGCAGCCTATGATCCTCTAAAAATGCCGCAATTTGTCTATTATTACCGCGGCGATCCCCGCGTCGTAAAGGCGATGGCGGGTGGGCTGGTTGCTGGTATCATCCTGTTACTGGGCCTGATCTACGCGCTCTTCATGCGATCGACACCGCTCCACGGGTCCGCGCGCTTTGCCAGCGAACGCGAATTGAAACGCCACGGCTTCCGCTCTCCTGCAGGTATAATTGTCGGCCGCAAAGGCGGACGCTTCCTGACCTTTGGCGGCAGCGAACATGTCCTTGTCGAAGCGCCAACCCGCTCCGGCAAAGGCACCGGCATCGTCATACCCAACCTACTGACATGGCAAGGCTCGGTGGTCGTTCTTGACGTCAAACGCGAGAACTATGATGCAAGCGCGGGCTTCCGCAGCGCTCATGGACAGGCGGTGTTTCTATTCAACCCGACCGACCGGGCTGGACGCACCGCGCGATACAACCCGCTCGCTTATATAGACCGCAGCGACCCCGACGATGTAATCATCGAACTGCAAAAGATCGCCACGATGCTGTTCATTGCGCCCGAACGCGGCGAAGCCTTTTGGGCAAATGGCGCGCGCACCGGCTTTGCCGGTGTCGGAGCCTGGCTCGCGGAAACCAGCGACGAACCGCTGACAATGGGCGCAATCTATCGCTATCTGACCGAAGGCGATGCGCGCAGCTTCTTCAAAAAGGAACTGGCCAATCCCAGATTAAATCTGTCAATCGGATGCCGGACGGCACTGGCCGATTTTGCCGGTGGTTCTGACAATAGCTTTGCCGACATCAAAAAGACCATCACCAGCGTCCTGGGCCTTTGGCTCAATCCGCTGGTCGATGCCGCGACGGCGGCAAGCGACTTTGATCTGCGTGACCTTCGCAAGTGTCACATCTCGATCTATCTCGGCGTATCGCCAGATGAACTGGACCGGATCGCACCGCTTTACAACCTTCTGTTGCAGCAACTCATCGACCTCAATGTGCGCGAATTGCCTGACGACACCGCGCCTGTTCCGGTGCTGGTCATTCTCGATGAGTTTGCACGGCTTGGCCGTGCTTCGGTCATCGCCAGCGCCTTTTCCTATGTCGCGGGCTATGGAATCAGACTCCTGCCAGTGATCCAATCCCGCTCACAACTGCGCGGGGTTTACGGCGAGCATGTTGCCGATGAAATCGTAGCCAATTGCGGTGTTGAAGTCGCATTTACCCCCAAGGAACTGCGCGTCGCAAATGAACTGTCCGAACGTATCGGTTATGTCGGACAGGAGAGCATCACCAAATCCCTCACCATCCACGGCCTCCTCGCCAACCGCTCCAAATCCATTTCAGAGCAACGCCGCGCCCTCATGCTGCCGCAGGAATTGATGCAATTTCCTGCGGGAAAGCTGATCCTCCTGCGCGGCGGCATCCCGCCGATCATCGGCACCAAGATTTTCCATTTCAAGAGCCGCTTCTTCAAAAGCCGCGCGTTTCCTCCGCCTGTGGTGCTGCCCATCGATAAACAAGTTCGCGAAACACTTGCTCCTGCACCGTTCCGCGACATGACCGATGAAGAGGCTGAGGGGAACCCAGACCACCCACTGACGCCGGATGACATTCGCACCGAAGATTACCCGAGCTTCTGTGCCGATCTGGTGACTCTGGATCGCAACCACAATGTGAGCATCATCATAGAGGAAGGCGATGAAAATGGCTGATGAACTTGAAGGGAAGACGCCTTCGGGGCGCGGCCGAACTGCGAATCCCAAACCGGTCACGGCGAAGGCTGTCCCAGAAAAACCCAAGCGCAAATCTGAAACGCCTACCATCACTGATGATCTCACTGGCAAATTTTTGCGCGTCGGCAATAAGCTCTATCGCACCTCGGACGATAAAACGCCGATTGTGCGGATTGCGGGCGACCGGCTCAAAACCAGCAATATCGACGCCCTTCCTGACATCATTCGGATTGCCAAGGCGAATGGCTGGACGTCGATCAAGGTGGGTGGAGGCGACAAGTTCAAAAAGGCGGCATATCTCGCCGCCGCCGCGCAAGGGCTGACTGTCGAGAATTATAGTTCATCCAAGGTAGTCCAAGCCGAAGCTGACCGTCTCCGCGAAAGGCTCGCCGAACGCGAGAAGCGCCGCGAAGGAAAGAAAGCTGGCATAAAGGCGCCTCAGACCCAAGATGAACTGAGCAAGCTCAAAGCCCTCTCCGATAGGTTCCTGAGCCAGTCCCACGCAGAGAATGCGCGTGACCCTGATCTCCGCCGGGCGCAAAGTCTGGTCGCCCAGACCATTTCGATTGCCCGTGCGAAATACCCTGATGATCCGGTTAAGGCGTCAAAGGAAGTCGAAGCCAGACGGCACGAAGTTGCAATCCGCATCGCAAACGGCGACCGCATCGCCATCATTCAGGTACGCAGCCAGCAATCCCAGCGCATCCGGGAAATTACACAGAATCAGGCCTTGGAGCGTGATGGACGGTCTCGTTAATGCAGGCCGCAAAAGCAAGAGCGCTGCAACTCCGTATAAGCCAAGAAATGGCAGCGATAACGGCGACGGTGGACTGCTGCCGGGTGTCAATTTGAAAAGCTGCCGTTCCCATTTTGGTAACAATGGGCCGTTTGCGGACTGTCGGGTTTTGGACAATTGGGCTCACAAGCGGCCATTCGACATTCGTGAAGGGTTTCGGGCGCCGTTAGGCGTACGAAACCCTTCACGATTGCGGACAGTCCGTTATTTCCGCATTCCACGAACAAGCTGACTCTTAATCAGCGGGTCGTGGGTTCGAGCCCCTCAGCGTCTACCATTTTTTTCAATGACTTATGGTCATATTTTTCACTCGAAATTAGATTTGAGTTTCGCAGGGCAACGGTTGGGGCAACAAATTGAGTCGCGATCGATTAAATCGGCCGAGCTTCTTCTTGGCGAACGGATTGCGGAATCGGCCTGTGTCAATCTACCCCAATCTTTGGGCAGCCACCTCACCTTAAGTTTAACTAAGTTTCTCAGTTGAGGGGCATTGTGTCTCGAGGTTAGACTCTCAGGCTTTAAAGCAAGAAACGTTTGGAACGCTGCTAAGATCACGACCTCTGTTCAGGCAGCGTCAAGTAGCACTAGCTCTTCCTGAAACTGCAAGCGATTTGAAATACAGACTGTATCCCGGCTGGGTCCACGGGAGAGCTCGAGTGTGAGCAGGCTGTCTCGGGCAAAGGCTGGGCTCAGCTCAAGCCTCAAGTATTCAAATAGTTGCCGATCGTGGACCGCGATAATGACCTGTCGACCATGCTCCTTCGATAACGTTCGAAGTAGCGCAGCGAAATGTGCGATATGCACATCGTCCATCGACTGCACAGGATCGTCAAGAATCAACCAAGGAAGCTCCTTCGGCACCGATAAATGCAAGGCGATGAAGAGAGACAATGCTGCCGTATTGAGGTTCCCCGCGCTCAACATGGCGCCCGGAGTGCCTGCGGCTTGGCCGTCATCACGATACTCAGTTATTAGCTTGGGTTGTAGGCGCCGTGTTCCTTTAGGTGGTATTTTGAATGCTGGAACGAAGGGCTCTCCCGGCGCTAGCCGCACGAACAGGTCTCGCCACAATCGATTGAGCCGTTCGTTAAACTCACGTCGGATGATGCCCGAGCGGACGGAATCTACAGTATTGCGAATGGCATTCCCGTCGTCGCGAAGTTTTTGCGCTCGTTCCAAGGCTCCATCGGCACGCTTCCAACCCTTGAGATAGGAGTCAATATTGGTTTGTATCTTATCACGACGGATAATTTGGTCACGTGCCGCCATCACCAGTTCATAACCTCTTCGACGTGAAGCAACTCTTGCTTCCAATCGCTTATGATCTCCCGCCAAGAATGCCTCAAGCCGCGACACTGCAGCATCGAATGGTTCATCGACTGCAACCCCAGTCGTGCCAACTAGCAGGGCAAACTCATTGAGAGTCTCGCGCGAAGCAGCTAAAGAAACATTGCGCGACTGCTCTTCACTTACGGCACGGCGGGCAGCCACGTCATTACCTCGCAGTCGCGCGCCTTCGCTCAACACTTCAACTGCCTTTTCAAGCTCTTTTATAGCGACATCGATCGATGAGGCTTGCCGATCAAGATTAGCAAGCTGCTTTTCTTGCGGAACACGCGATTCCAGTGTTTCAATCTCGCGTTCCAGCTGCTCCACGATGATTTGTTGCTCCCCGCGCGAGCGGCCGAGCGCCAATAATCGTCCGGCCGAAGCTGACAGCCGGCGCACATTCTCATGGACGTGGTCCGCCAACCGCCCCTGAGTTAACTCGCTATAGTCGCGATCGCATACGGGGCAGAGCTCTCCATCAATATAAGTGCTGAGTTCTGAGAGCGCCACACCTAGACTACCTGCACTGCTCGGGATCCGAGATATCTCTGAATTGATCGTTGCCTGTCGACGACGGGCCACCTCAATTTCATCCCTAACCTTCACAAGCCGCTCAAGGTCACGGCGAACCTGACCTACCTGATCACTCAGACGCTTATGTTCACCTCGTAGTTGCAGCAAAGCTTCATCGCCAAAGCTCACTTGATCACTAGGCAGGGAGCTCAGCGGCAGTATAGCCTCGATGCGGCTGCGCAATGCCGCCATCCCTTCACCATGAGCGTCCACCCACGCCGTGTAGGCTGCGCTCGCACCGGAGATATCGATAGCCGCGCTGCCACTTGGCACCGGTGCGCCGCTTTTAGCAGCCGCTACCTCGCGCTGAATCGAACCAAGACTTCTCCGCTGATCGATTAGACGATCAAAATCGGCCTCGTCCGCACTTTTCGAGAGTGCGTCGGTGACTTCGTCGAGCGAGCTCTCGCTGGCCTCAATTGCCAACCCAAGTGACACAAGGATCGTCCCGAGCTCCGTGAACGTCTCGGTGAGCACGGTATTATTCATATCCTTCAACCCACGCTGATCGGCCAGTAAGCGAACGAATCTACTTTTCTCGATCTCGGCCTGAGACCATCGGTCTACGACCTTACGCACATTGCGAACATCAGCCAGCGGCGTTAGCCCCACTTCCAGAGCGTCAAGCCGATCAAGACCGAGAAGGTCACCGACAAATTTGGCCAGTGGTGAGTCCGCGTCCGAACCCGCCTCCTGATAAATTTGTAGCAGCTGACCAAGCAGCGATTGAGGCAAATATGACCGTTCGCCAAAAAAACCAGCAAGTTCCACGCTCAACTTCTCAATCGAATGTGCCCCAGTCGTGTTGAGCGCGGCCTGATAGGTTCTTTCACCATCGGCCTCTATTGTCTTAACTGTGACGTTACCTTCTTGGGGGCTCCCCTCGCTTGCTGAGCGATGCAATAATTCTTTTGCATAACCTGGGTCAGCCCGTCTCAGTGATTCGACACCACCCGTTAGCGCAAGTTCGATTGCTGAAAGGAGGCTCGTCTTGCCCGCTCCATTCTCGCCATGGATGAGCACCACATTTGCATCAAGCGGTGCGTGAACATGCCCACGTATGCTCCTGAAGTTAGTGACATCCAGTTCTTTAAGACGAGGATCTATCATGACTGCTCGTCAATCAATAGCACTGCGCTAAGAGCTGAGACCATTGCATTTGTCACCGCCTGTTCCCCTAATTTCGAAGCTTCGAGAATCGCGGCTTCCAGTTCCTTGTCGGCTCTCGACGGCAAAGCGCGAACGAGCTGATCCATTACCGAGCCGTTCTCTTCCTCACCGCTTGCCAAAGGTGGTGGGAGCGCTAGGGGAAGCAGAACCCGGATCTGATCCTCTAGGCGCTTGCGCGCCTCTTCGGTGAGCATACCGTCTGTGCCTAACTGAACACGATCGACGTGGAGGACGCGACAGGTTTCCGCAAGCATCTCGATTTCATCGCCTAGCACTGCACCAGCCAGAATGACCGTGACGACGTAGCGCGATCCTGTGACGTCTAAGGCCCGCCCCAACGCTCCTACCCTCTGATTCACTCGCGCACTATCACGATCACCAAAGTTGCCAGTAGTCGTGTCAACCAGAAGCACCAAATCGAGTGCTCGCCGATCGCTGCCCCGCAAGGCGGCGGTAAATTCAAACTCGACCGTCGCAACACGAAACGGTGTAGCCAGTTCGCGATATCCAGCCTCATGCAGCAGTCTGATAATTGATTCTATCATTGGGGAATCGCTCATAACATCAATTCTGCCACAAACTGTTTGGCGAGCCCAGCGACATCGTCGCTCCCATCAATCAGGCGGCCAAGGCTCACATGCGTCGTCCTCACGCGTCCTGTTCGTCCTGGCGCGCCGGTCGATCGACGCGCACTGGCGCCCACGCCAACCATACGATCCCAAGCATCGTCGGCATGCACAACGATCACATTGTCATTGGCAAAGGCGCCATTTCGTTCGAGCACGATCGCTTCGGTAGCCGACATTACGAGAAACATTGGACGTTCGGTAGCGCCCGCCCAAACTCCCCGTGCAGTCAACGCGCCGGCTGTAGCGTCCGGCGCCGCTGGCGGTCCCAACTCCCACAATCCCTGTGCGAGACCATGTTGAAGCAAAGACAATGCCGCACCAAGACGGCCTAGCCCTGTCGCCTTTGCATTTTGATCGCTGTCGAGCATGGCGGGAACCGAGTTACTCGTCACTTCATAGACCTCCTCGTTTACAGGAAGCGCTCCTTTTCGGAACAAGGATAGCAGCCGGGACCAAAAGGCAATCGCAGCGGTGGTAAACAGAGTTCGATCCCCTATGGCCAGGTCAGCAACAAAGTCCCGCAGGTTCGTCAGCAATCCAACCAACTCCCCCGTCAACGAAGATTTTCCGGCCTCGACTAGCGATAGCTCCATCAGTGTCGCAAGCTTGTCCGCTATAATTCGCAGCACTAGCGCAATTAGAACCTGCTCGCCCCATGCCCGTAAATGCGTGTCGGCATGTATGGCATCCACGTGATCATTATAGGTATCTCCGTAAACAATCTTCAAAACATCGGCCTGACCTTCGCTAATATTATCCTCGCAAAAGATATGGCCGGGTGCTTGCGGCTCACACGGCCACGGCCAAGGGTTTACCTGCTTTGCTTTAGAGAAAATACTCTGGAGATTACTGTCCTGGATCGATAGCCCAAGCACGAGCGATTTCTGATTGGTGGCCACGTCGATAACCGCGTTGCGCATCGCCGCAAAGCGAGGGTTATCTGGCCATTCCATAATTTGCGTGTGGCTGCCGGTTAGATAGGGACGAAAAGTAGCGGGGTCCTGCGCCGCATAGAGTATACAGCCATGGAATTTGAGCAACCTTGCTCGACCAGCAGCATCACGCAGTTGATGAGGGTCAACAACAACCTGCAGCACACCCCCCGCACCATTGCTCAGCCGATCAATCGCTGCCTCAATAAACCCGTCCCAATTGCCCGACGCCACTGTCCGAATAGCGCCTTCGAGGATCAAAATCGCTATGCAGAGGTGTTGGGCGGCTGGGGGGGCGGGGTGCGCAAACGCCTCACGGATATCGATCGCATCCCAAAGGATAAAATCAGATGACTCATCCTTGATGCGAATATCGAGCACGCGAGAATAATTGTTCCACAATTCATCGATAATTTCCTTGTGCTGCGGCCAAGCGGCAATAGGCTCACCAAATTGTTTCACTAGCGCATCGGGTTCAATCTTCGCGATTTTAAGAGCATTTTCAAAGGCGGGGCGGTAGACATCTGCGGTTGCAGCGGCGACCGCACGGACACGTAAATACTCCAGTGCGCGTAGGATGAGGTCTCCTAGATTAGGTGCTTTTTTAGATATGCCAGACCCAACCCAAAGCGCGAACTCACCATTCTCGACGGCTAGCGCCATTGTGGCGAACTCCCCTTCAAATTTTGTAAGTATTTCCCGAACAGAGATGTCCTGAGCAGTTGGTGCTGACGCCGCGATACTCGTTCCCCTACAATAAAATCCTACGAACTATAGCATGACTATTCCATCGTAAGTTTTTGTCTAGTGTTTTAGGTTTAAATGACGAGGGCTATGAGACCTTAAAGATACTCGCTGCCATAGGACGTACTGCCGATGCTGGAGACCTTCGCATAGCCACGACGGAACAGGCATGCAGCAAAGACCATCTGTTTGCCGTGCTCACCGTCAGGCTGAATCCTGACGTGCTCCGAGTGATTACCTCCCTTCGAAGAAGCGGCAGACGTCGACGCCAAATGTTCGCCTGTTAATCGACGTCGATAGGTGGCTGGATAATCTCGCTAGGCGAGATTATCCAAAGGCCGTGACACTTAGCCCAGAAACTCTTGCCGAGCTGCCCACGTGAAGGAGAGCATGTGACTAATGCGAGTTGTGTAGTAGAACGCCACAAATTTATCGACTTTCTTCGAGTGAACGTGTTTCTTGTTTTAGGCTGTATTTAATTATTCTGTAGTTTAGCTAGACGAGGTTGCAATGGCCCCACCACGACGAATCAATGTTGTCACTGAGCGGGCATCGAAGCCACCTGGAAAAACTATTCAGCTTCAACGCATCCTACCGATGGGCGAGTGGGTGATCCGGCGCAGTTCCAAGGTCGGCAATTCGGTTTATTTTTATCCAACTGACTTGTCGCGGGGCAGCCTTGATGAAGACTTGGGGCGCCAGGCAGGACCAGAACACAGCTTAACCAAGTCCCCGCGATTGATCGATCCCCGCATTCCCTTCCGGACATCGTCGGATGCGCTCCTCCGGCGCCTCGAGCGCAGCGGGTGATCTGGCTCGTCTTCCTTCAAGGCTGCGTTGCCGCACTGATCGGTGCGGCCGTGTTGGTCTGGACGGCACAGCGAATCGCAACAGGCAAATTCGACTTGCGTGATGATCTCCCGCTCGATCTGTGCAATTTGAGTGCTCTCCTCGCCCCAAGTGCGATGTTTTTCGACGCACCACTGCTCATTGCTTGGGGTGTTTGTGTCGGTGGTCCCGGCGGACTGGTAAGTCTCGTTATGCCCGACCTCGAGCCGCGGCACGATCGGACTACCCAAATCAAATTCTGGCTGGTTCATATTGGGCTTGTGGCAAACGCGCTGCTTATCTCGCTTCAGGCTAGACCGACGGGGGCAATCCAACTCATCCAGCTTCTCGCGACCGTCGTGGCACTACTTGCTATCGTAACAATCGTTAATCACCGCCTGCACGCCAACTATATGTTCCTTCGGCACAAGCCCGCGACACCATCATTGCTCGATGCGTATGGTCGCTGGCCGCTCTACATCGCCCCGATGGTCGCCACTTCCGCTGCCGCGATCGCCGCTACTTATGGGCTTTGGTCGCTGTGGTACGCGCGCGGATGAGCTGTATGGAGCAGTCTCTGGCTACGCTTGTGCTCCTCTTGACGGTGCCAGCGCTTTTGGCAGACCGTGCGTTCGGCCAGGCCTCGCCATCTAATCGTGACGAGCTCGGCACCAATCTCACGCTCGGAGCGATTATGCTGATCGGGGACGCATTCATTCTAGCAGGCTTCGTAACGTTCTTCGTATGGCTTGGACCGCATGTTCGTATTATCTCACCGCCATCGCACACCATTCAGTTTCTGCTCGCGATCGTCATCGGCGACTTCCTAGGCTACTGGCACCACCGGCTGATGCACCGTATTCCCTGGCTATGGGCGTCACACTCAGTGCATCATCAGAGCAGGGCGATTGAGCTTAGCACCGGCTTGCGAAATCATCCCTTTGCGACGATCTCAAGCGGGTTGTTTTGGTCACCGCTACTGCTCCTCGGCATCTCGCCCGCGATTATGCTAGCCGCGGTTTCAGCGATCGGCACGTGGGTCATCTTGATCCATCGACAGGATAGCAAACGGTATCCTCGCGTTCCAAAACCTTTGAACTATCTTCTCAACTTACCAGGTCACCATCGCTCTCATCATCAGCGTAAATTGTCCGCTGGAAACTGTAACTACGGGCTACTGTTCATAGCCTGGGACCGGTTGTTTGGCACCTATTCCCCGCCCGTATCTATACCGATTGCATACGGTATCGATGATGCACCAGCGACCGGTAAGGTCAGTACGCTGCTTTGGTATGAGTGGCGGCGGCTTATTTGCATAAAGGTCTCGCCGCTCGGCGCCACGCCTCCGATCACGTTTAATTCCGGCTTACTTGCCTATGGCGCGGCTGTTCTGCTGCTTGCGGCAGTAGGCACTACATTTAGCATTATGAGAGGATAAGTGATGCGGTTGTCGCAAGTAGTAATCGAACGCCTGACAGCATCCCGCACTGCGGGGCTCTACCCCTACAACATGCCCCTTGAACGGGTCAACCGGACGCATGTCCGACTTAATCGCGACATTCTGCTGATGGCATCGAGCTACGACTATCTCTCGCTGATCGGAGATCCCCGAATCGAGCAGGCAACGATCGAAGCTATCCGTGATCATGGGACATCAACCGGCGGTGTGCGGCTGCTCACCGGATCAACTCCTGCGCATCGCGCGCTTGAGGCCCGGCTTGCTGCGCAATATGGCACCGAGGACTGCGTGACCTTCTCGTCGGGTTACTTTGCCAACATCGGTGCGATGGCCTGTTGGGGCGCGCCAAACACATTAGCCCATGTTGACATCCTTTCGCATCGCAGCGTACTCGACGCCTGCACGCTCGCCGGGAGCCCGATCCGCCGTTTTCGACACAATTCCGCGGAAGACCTGAGGAGGCGTCTGGCGCGAGCAGGGGACCAGTCGGGCATCGTCTTCATCGAGAGTCTCTATTCGATGGACGGCGACCTTGCTGAGATCAGCGACATCGATCAGGTGGCATCGGATGCCGGTGCGCCATTGCTCGTCGACGACGCCCATGGACTGGGCATACTCGATCCGCCACGCGACCACCATGTAACCGCCTGGGTCGGGGCGCTGTCCAAGGCGGTGCCTTCGAACGGTGGTTTCGTCGCGACCGACGCCGAAAACGCAGACCGTATCCGGCATCTCGCAGGGCCGTATATTTTCTCTGCCGCTGCGGTGCCGGGAGCGGTTGCCGCCGCACATACGGCTCTAGCAGTCATTGCCGAAGAGCCTTGGCGGCGCGAGCGACTGCGCTCAAATGTCCGGCATTTAGTGGTCAGCCTGGGGCACGGGTTTGCCTTCCATGACACGCGCGCGCCCATTGTGCCTGTGCGATATACTTCGGATGAACAGACGTTGCGCGCCGCCCAGTCTCTTCGGGAAGCGGGTCTCTTTGTCACACCGATTGTATCACCTGCGGTAGGACCCAATCAGCCGCGGCTCCGAATCTGTGTCAACACCGCGCATCGGCTCGAGGATCTGTCCCGGCTGGCAGAGGCGATCCTCAAGTTCGACCGCGCGGAGCGAATAGATCGGCATAGCTTAAGCCAAACTGCTTGAGCGGAGCCTCACAAAGGGCGCGGGTCAGAAAGTCTGAACGGCCGACGATCTCCATCAGTGCATAGATGCGGCACCATTCGGCGCGGTCGATCAATCCATGACGCAGCATAAGCGCGGCCTCAGCCTCGTAGCTAAAATAACCGAGATTGCGCCAGTCATGTAGCAGGAATACCGACTGCAGGGCATTGCCGGTGAAATACTGCTTTACTCGCGCCGGCTCAATGCCTGCCTGCTTAAGGTAGCGCTCAATCTCGCCTTGAGACGGCCGCCACCCGTGCATCGGGAATATCCATTGCGGGATTGCAGTGGGCGAAACAAGGCTGCCTTTCCAAACATGGTCGGTCGCATCGCCGAAGATGTCGGCAACAGGGATCCCAAAATAATCAGCACGGTCCGTCGCTAGATAATCGACCGGCAATTGAAAGTCGTCGATCCCTAGAATGGTGCGCGTCTGTGCCCAAGTATGACCGCAGAAGATGAGAGGGATACTCCGCTCGACAGCCATCAACGAGGCGAGATCTCGGAAGATCGCACCGTCCATGCTGTCGACGCGATAGCAGCCAACCGAACCGCTTGCAGCTATACCATGACCGATAAGAGCGCGATAGATTGCGGGATCGGGTCGCACGATCAACGATTCGATCCCTCCAGCGATACACACCGCTTCGATGTTGCGCAGCGAGAGCACGTTAAGGAGGCCGTTATCGTATGTCACTGACAGCAGCCGGAGTTCGGGGAATTCACGCCGTAGCCGGGTCAACATGTAGAGGCTGTCTTTGCCGCCGCTATTAAGCACGATCGCATCGTGTCCGGCCGATCCACGCGATGCGCCGCCTGTAATTTCGTGAACGGAGACACGTAGCTGCTCCGGATATCCTGCCGACGAAGTGAACGGGTGCAGGTCGGAAGTGGCGCAATCAGCACATATTCTATCGGTGAGAAAGTGACGCCTCGCAGAGCGGAGACAGGTTCGACACCGCTGCTCAAGCCAAGGACGAAAAAGCAACCGCAGGAAATCGATGCCTGTATTCAGCGCATGTACCTGTATTTCACCAAACATCGACTGACCTCTCCGTGTTTAGAATTGCGTTCACACCCGCTGCTTTGCCAACATTAGGAAGCGGGAGAATGTTTGCTTGTCAAGACAAACGCAATCTGGCTTATTCGGTAGGGATCAGGGGATCTTGGAAAATGGACAAAATTGCAGATCCGGTGATCGGGTTAATTCCAATCAGCCTTTTATTGGCGTTACTCGATATAATCAGCTCGCCTGACGCCACTCGCTGTGTCCAATTCAACAGGCGTGATTTAAAGGCCTCGGCAATAATGGGGCTCTGTTGCGAAATTTCGAACGTGGTCTTCGCCGGGCTAGTTCGCACATCGCTCGCTCGACCATTCCGTCACACCGCTTCTTGGCAGTGGCCCCGGTGACATGAGGATTTTTGTCGACGTCGCGCGCCTCGTAGTCTTTGGTTCGATCCTTGCCATTCGATGGATTGCGTTGGGGCGCAGCGAAATCGAAGAGCGCGAGACCCGCCAAGGCGACGCATTGCGGGGCTTCCTGCTCGAGATGGGCCCTGCATGGATCAAGATCGGCCAAATACTTTCTACTCGCTCCGACCTGTTGCAGCCGTTGCTGGTTCACGCGCTTGAGCCACTGCAGGACAAGGTTCCAGCGCTTCGTGAGGCAACGGTGAAGCGCTTACTTAGCAGCACCTATCAGGGTAAAGGACCGTTTGAGTACTTTAATCTTCAACCCGTCTCGGCTGCTTCGGTGGCGCAGGTACATCGTGCAAGACTAATCTCTGGGGAAACAGTTGCGGTTAAGCTGGTTCGGCCGGGCATCAGCGCAGCGCTAAGGCGAAATGTCGCAATCTTGATCATCCTTGCTAGACTGGCCGCGCGCTTCTCGACCGACGTGCGTCAGTTGCAAGTAGCAGAGCGCCTGCGCGACCTTAAAACCTTGCTGGTGGCCCAGACCGACATGGCGCGCGAAGCGGCGCAGATGGAACAAATTCGCGTCAATCTCTCCGGCCACCCCTTCGCTATCGTGCCCCGGTCCTATCTCGACTTTTGCCGGCCCAACATCCTAGTAATGGAATTCATTGAAGGTATTCCCGGTCGCGATCACGCGCAGGTCGATATTCCGCCGAACCGGCTCGCAGTCAGACTGGTCGAGCTGATGCAAACGATGATTTATATGCATGGCCGGTTCCATGCCGATCTGCACCCCGGTAATGTTCACTTTACTACGGACGGCCGGATTGCATTGCTCGATTTCGGGATTGTCGGCGAAATCTCGGAAAGCGAGCGATGGGCGCTCGCATCATTCTACTATGCAGTAATCCGCAAGGAATGGGCGCTCGCGGCGCGCCGCTATGTCGATGCGTTTGCACGAGATAGCAGCACACTAGAGCGCGCGTGGCCTTCGGTTGAGGCGCGAATGATTACCTGCCTGAAGCTGCACTTTGAGGAGCAGGTCCGCTGGAACACAGCCGAATTCACCCGGGACACAATCGCAATATTTACCGACTATTCCGCCCGTGAAACCACGCAATGGGTACAGATCGAGTTGGCGCTCGTGTCGCTTGAGGGATTCGTGTTGCAGGTGGATCCAGCGCTCGATTTGTGGGAAGCAAGTCGGCGTTTCAATGAGCGCTATTCGCTCTATCTCGGCGCAGGTAGTAAGGCTATTTTCGATCTGGAGTTTGGAGCCGCAATCCCTTCATCGATAGCAGCAGCTCAAAGGGCGAAAGCAAGCCTAGTCGCGCCGACGCATCTCGACCGCTATTACCTGCCGGCCGCGTATCCATTATTCGTGGATAGGGCTGACGGCTGCCGAATAACCGATCTCGACGGCAACGTATATGTTGAGGTGCATGGCGGCTATGGACCGTTCGTTCTCGGCTATTCGCATCCTGAGGTCGAGCGCGCATTGGCCGAGACCATGGCCAAAGGCAATGTCTGCGCGCTCGCCACAGAGGAGGAAGTGTTGTTAATGGAAGTGCTGGTCGCAGCTTTCCCATACGCCGAAAAAGGTGTCTTTGCCAATAGCGGCACCGAGGCGTGCCAAGTGGCGATCAAGTTGTGTCGCGCCTCCCGAGGACGCCGGCTAATCGCTAAATGCGAAGGTCATTATCACGGCTTTTCAGATCAAGGCATGGTCAGTTCATGGTTCCGGGTAGACGGTCCGGTCCATCAGCCCGCGCCAATCGCTGGATCGGCTGGAACCGATTCCGAAGTCGAGGCAGCAACGATTGTGCTGCAATATGGCCATCCTGACAGCCTTGCCCTACTGAGCGAGCGCGCTGAAGAGCTCGCTTGTGTAATTCTTGAGCCGCTTCCGGCAAGCATGTTGCGTTTCGATGAGGTTTGGTTGGGCGAGATTCGCAAGATTTGCTCTGCGGCTGGCGTGCCGTTGATCTTCGATGAAGTCATTACTGGATTCCGAGTCGGTTATGGGGGATTTCAGCAGAAGCTTGGCATCTCGCCTGACCTGACGGTGCTGGGCAAGGTCATCGGTGGCGGTCTACCGGTCGGCGCAGTCGTTGGCCACCGCACACTGATCGATGCCGGCATGAGCACGGGAGATCCGTTCCGCGACTATGAGGAACGCGCTTTCATCGGCGGAACGTTTGCGGGGAATCGGCTAACATGCGCGGCCGGGCTCGCCCAGATTGGCCATTTGCGGGACCATCCCGAGATTTTTGAGCGGCTGAATACGATGACTGAGCGGCTTGTCTCCAGAATGCGGCAAGTCGCTCAATCGCGCAATGCTACCTGCCAAATCAGCGGGATCGGATCGATGTTCACGATCAGCTTTCGCGATACACCGCCCCGCTATTATCGCGAGCGATTCTCCGGTTCCGATGTCCGCGCAAACATCGCACTTGCATATTTCATGCGTCGCGCCGGTGTCTACATGGCCGAGTTGCACACTTACTTCATCGGAGCCGCCCACGGCGTTGCGGAAATCGATTTGATTGTGCAGGCTTTCGATGAAAGCTTAGCCGAAATGAAGAAGCGCGGCATCCTTAGCGATGTATAAAGCCAAGGCGGCTACGATGCTCAAATCAAGGTATCGAGAGCGGTGTAATAGCAGCGTGTCCGTCGAGCGGCTCTACGTAAAACCACGTCTCAGCAGGCTGACCAAACAATGGATAGCCGTTCGCGAGAGACTATCCGCCGAAGTCAACTTCAGTCGAAGTATACGTCGCTACCTCTCACGAACGCACCAAAATTTTGCCGACCTAGCTGTTTACCAATGGATGTCCGGTTGAGCGAGATACCTGTCTCCAGTCGTCCCACGCTTGCGGTGGCACGAAGATCTTGCTCATTTCGGCATTGTAATAGCAAAGTTCAAAGCTCGAAATACAGTCACGTGAGGCAAATTTTCAAAACGTATGTTGCCCTAGCGTTGCCTCCGTTACGCTCAAGTCCAATTACTTGCCATAAGCGATTATATTTATATGATTTTTCCCTATAGAAACGTTGATCAACGATCAACGTTCCCGCGCGCGGGCGCCTTTCGCAATCGACGGAGATAGTTGAATACGGGAGGGTTCGCGATGGGTTCGGCATTCCATGCAAACTCGACGATGGCGACAGTCGGCATACCTCATTGCCAGTTGTGCTGATGTCGTAAATTGAAGCTATTCGACGCGTAGCTGTCGGACAGGGGCAAATCGTTCGAATACTACGGCGAACCCATTCCGCTTTCGGCGATAGCCCAGAGACTACTATGTGACTGAAATTGGGGCGCGAAGCCGTCGAAGCCTAGTCGCGTTGAGCGTCCGGTTTCAGTAAAACGGAAATCGGTTCGAAACGACTATCATTCAGCACGAAAGCTTTTCGTCGGCAATTGGAATACTACTGGCCCCTTCCTTTGTCTGGCGACGGTCGGTCGGCTGCCTTGATGTCCATGGGCGACGCAGCGCGGTTCAACAGTCGTGAATGATGCGCGGCAAATACTTCCGGGGTGGCATTCATGCCTTGGTGCTTGTCGAGGAAGCCGCGAACATCGCTCGCTAGCTCCCGGTCATCGGTTGATCCAGTCGCATCAAGCGCAGCGGCGGCCAAGCTGTATGCAGCCCTTATCTCCTGCCATCTATCCGCGCCAACAGCGATAAATGCTGGCAATGCCGCCTGACCGTGCGCGACTGCGATAGCCTGTTCGTTGGTGCGCCGGTCCGCATCCGCCATCTGACGACTCGTTCCGGTGCGGAGCCGCGCCCGCAACTTGACCAGTGCCATGCTTGATCCGGCAATCCCCTGCCCACGCGCTCGTCGCGGCGTTGCTTCGGCAGCAACACCCCGAGCGCGCAGTTCGCGGGCAAAGCGTTCACGGAAACGATTGAGTTGAACCGGACGAGGATTGAACCTTACGCGATCCAGCCCCTCGGCCTGAACTGTAAGATGGACATGGGGACGCCGTGTGTCGGTGTGAAGCGCCAGGACATAATCGTGATTGTCGCTCAATTCGGCGTGAGCAAGCGCGCGGACGGCTCCCAGCACTTTATCTGGGTCGGTGCCTTCGGGCATCGAGAAGATCAGCGACACCGACGACACGGTTGGCCGCGACCGCCATTGGAGCGTGTCGCTCCACTCGGCGGCACGCTCGACAATGTCTTCCTTGCTCGTAAGAATTTCACCGTCGCGGGTTTCGATCTCCACATCACCCTTGCGCCCAATATATTCAAGATGGGCCTTCACATGATTACCGCCCTTCTGGCGTCCGGTCACTTTGACCACCACCTCTGGCGCGCGGCGCACAATCCTCGCCAGCTTGGCACGCGCGGTGTTGGGATTGGCGACGCCGTAGCTGGCGTAAAGTGGAATTTGCCGCGTGCTATTCGGATTATGGATATAGCGCACCCGGAATGCGGGGCGGGTCGCTTCCCACAAGGCTGACTCCAGACCCATCAATCCAACACTGCCCAGTAGCTCGCATCGCCGCGCATGGCATCGCCGACCGCTGCCACCTGCTCGGAAATTTCTATGCGCATGTCGGCGATACGTCGCAAATCGTTTCCGATCTGCCTGTCGCCATCTTCCATCATCCGCAAATTGGCAGCCTTCATTGCCTGATTGAGATTCCGGCCAATCCGCAGCAACTGCATTCTGATCGGCGCGAGTTCGTTCAGAAGTCCATCATCAACGCGCGATTTCAAAGCGAGGTGTCGGCGCACCAATGCCTTGATCCATCTAGCTCGATCTGTAGAACGCTGTGACGCGCGATGTTCGATCACGGCAATCTCGGCATCGGTAAAGCGCAGGGAGACACGATTGCCTGCTGCGCCTTCGGGACGTTCAATCAGCGGGCGATCGGAATTTTCCTCCAGCATCTGTTCGATCATCTGTCGTATAATTACGCTTCGACCGCCCCGCCCTACCGCAAAGCTATCCAGCGCCGCGAGCGCACCCGCATCCAGCCTTATGCTGAGCATCGCAGTCGTCAGTTGGGTATTTGTCGCCATTAAAATTGCCTCGTGAAACACGGGCAATGTAATACAAGACGCACCGATAGGCATATCCTGCAATTAAGACAAATACCCTAAAACCCCCTAAGAAAAGCGCATCCAAAGCGGCAATCTTCATCAAAGATGAAGGCTGCTTTGGATGTGCTTGGGGGTTAGGTTTTTGAGTGTGTCTGTGAAGCGAGGCTTTGCATTCGAGCCGAAGATCGCCGCACGATTTCGTGCTGGCGGCTGGCGGTCGCGCTCCCCCATTCGGCGATCTCGGCGAAAGTGCGACAGCAGCCGGTGCAGACGCTGGCACTGGCGTCCAGCGCGCAAATATCTTTGCAAGGAGATGGGGGGCGGCTGGTCATGGCCTCTGCCAAACACAGCGCATCGTCATTCCCAAGATCATTCAACTCTTTCGCGCTGTGGCTGCTGCAATGATCCTTTTTACGGCAGGGTGGATGTCGCCAGCCTCTTCATCGTTTGGAGTTGTCGACCACTTACCGTTAAAGGTAAGCAACTCATTATTTCGCCATGCATCCATTTGAAAACCCGCCGCGGTCAACTGAGTTTCGAATATTTGCGACACGTCCAGATGCTCAGGGTAAACATACGCAAAGAGGTGCTCTGGCTGGCCGTCCATACGCTTTATAGCATAGCCTTTGGAGCGGGGTGACAATATGCACCTCAGTTCACCTCTTCCAGCACGGTAATGGCGAAGTAAGGTATCAAAAGTTAAAATTTCTATTTGCTGATCTTTTTCAATCGCCGCTATGCGCTGCCGACGGTCTTCATTGCTGTCTTTTTCATGAGACCTTCCGATAACTAAAACCCTACGAAGCTCTAATTTGTTGCGAGCCATACCTGGTGGAACGAGCAGAGGGCGAAGCCGATCCCTTACGATGCTCTTATTTTCATCCCAATATTCTCGCCACACACTGGTTTGAGCCAACGCTTCATTGAATGCCGCAGACATCCCAACATGCTTGCTACTGCTATTGAACAGGCGTTTATTCGCACGCTCAATCTCGACCAACACGAGAAACCATTTGTCAGACGATTTGGTCAGATAGGCAAAGTCAGCAGTGCGATCGCCCATAGGAAATTTCGTTATGATACAATTCATGTGAAGTTGGTGGTTAAGCAACCAAGGCGTCACCAAAAACTCACTATGCTCCTCCAAAAAACTCTGCAGGTCATTTTCGTTTTTGTCTCCATCATTCAAGATATCCTCGAACGCGCGAGCGACATTTTCAATTGGTTCTACTCGCATTGATACCCCCTTTTTCATTCTCTACGCCAACAATGGGATTTCACAATGCAATACATCCAATAGTATGTCCGTCGAGGGCGATGCTCGTATCTCTACGTTTGAAAAGACACAGCAAAGCCCCGACCGGCAGAGCCGGACGGGGCGCGGGCGTTTGGATCAGTTGCCGTTCGAGCTGCGGGCGCGTGACCAAATCAGATTGTGGCACTTGCCATCTTCATCGGCAAACAGGCTGGCGAAGATTGGTGCGTTGAAGCTGGGATCGTCGAGCTTGATCGAGAGGTAATCGCGATCTTCCTTGCTGGTCTTTGCCCAGGCTGCTCCGATTTCTGCCTTTCCCACGAACACCCGGTGGGTCGGTGCGTTTTCATTCTCGCTTGGTTCTTCGGCGGCGATGGTGACGTTCTTCTTCTGCAACAGCACGGTGACGATTTCGCCGCGATAGTCGTTGCCTGTCTTTTTGAATGTTCCGATATTAGCCATGATACTTCTCCTTGGTTTGGTCGAACCCGCGCTCATTCGCGG
>TARA_R110001606_G_scaffold140867_1_pt1 | contig 29500 bp, 34 predicted proteins | sample TARA_R110001606 | Tara Oceans TARA_R110001606 (sample SAMEA4398315) | marine metagenome | biome: Polar Biome; feature: [SRF] surface water layer (ENVO:00010504); material: water (ENVO:00002006), including particulate matter (ENVO:01000060) such as... | depth 5 m
CAGTACACCATCGAGGCTGTTAAGTTTGAGTCAAGGACATACGGCAGCGGAAACGAGGGGGTTGATGTTCAGTTCTCGATCACTGGTCCGACCCATCAGAACAGAAGGGTCTTTGAAACTTTTGTGTTGACAGGCAAGAACACTACGGTTGCTTTAGGTAGGATTAAAGCCTTTATGAGAAGTGCTGGTATTGATGTGGACACTGTGCCTCTCAACAACCAGACGTTGAGTCAGGCTATGAACCGACCGATTCAAGCGAACATTTGTACCAAGCCTGGGACAAATGGATATCCTGATAAGAACGCAGTTAAGTCTTTCCTGTCAGGTAATACTCAAGCTCCTGCGCCACAAGCTCAGGCCGCTGCGCCACAGATGCAAGCGCCTCAAGCGCAAGCTCAAGCGCCTCAAGGTAATCAGCCAGTGAACTGGGCTAACTAATCTATCGGGTAGTTAAGAGGGTGTGGTGGCATCCTTGCCCAAAACACTCAAGAGGAACTCGATAGATTATTTCCTCCTCTTGGGTGATCCACCACGATTTTAAACGGAGAACAAAATGGAAAGCGAGGAATCAGAAATGATTGTTAAGTTTGATGAGGTCATGGTAGATGGAAAACCGACAAAGATCTGGTCTGCGTTTCAGAAGTTAGACGGTAAGCCATGCTTGGGTGTTAGCCCAGACAGAGGTGAAGCAATCACATATTGTACAGAGCTAATGATGGAGGATAAGAATGAATCAAGAGGAAATTGATTTGGATAGAAATGAAAGCATCAACAGCTTTTTGTTTGCGGTTCAAGAACTAATGGGTGAGCACCAAACAGAAACTTTAACCAATGCAGATTTAATTCAAGAACTCATGAACTTATCAATCAGCAATGCTTATATCTTTGCTGAAGATCCTGATCAAGTTGATTGGAACATAAGGTTAGTTAAAAAAGAATCTTTGAAGCGGCGTAAAGAGATAGATGACGCATTTGAAGAAAAAAATAATTGATAAGAGGATAAAAATGGAACTCAGAAACTATCAGAAAAAAGCTTTAGCAAAAGCTCACTGTTGGTTTAAAGAAGAAACAACTTACCCCCTCATCGTACTACCTACTGGGGCGGGTAAGACAGTTGTCTTTACTACATTGATTAAAGAGCTATACCTTGCTAATCCAAGCAAACGATTTCTTATCTTGGCTCATCGTCAAGAACTCATCAGCCAAGCGGTTGATAAACTAACCAGTGTGTGGCCTGATGCCCCGGTTGGGGTACTCGCGGCCAGCCTCAAGAAGTTTAATCAGACAGCGCCAATCGTTGTTGCCAGTAGAGATACACTGGCTTCAAAGAAGCGACTAGAGAAATCATATCCCTTTGATTACATCATCATCGATGAGGCTCATCATGTTGGTCCTCAGATGAGTAGTCGATACCGAAAGATCATCGATCACTTTGAAGAGATAGGTTGCCCCAAGATCATGGGTGTAACTGCCACGCCCTACCGTATGGGTCAAGGCTACATTTATGGTATGGACGATCACTTCTTTGGAGGTGTGGCCTTCAAGGCAACCATACCTAGTCTTATTAAGGAGGGCTACCTGTCAAGGCTGTCATCGTTCAAGGTAAATAACAATGCCGTCATCGATGCCTCAAAGGCTAGGGTCAAGTTCAAGGGAGGAGACTATAGAGAGTCGGACCTTGAAGCACTGGCCATCGTAGATGAAACCATCTATTCCATCATTAACGATTGGTTGGAGAAGGCTTACTTGAAGGGCAGGCAAAGCACGGTGTTCTTCTGCGTCAGTGTGCTTCACGCGAACAAGATGGCGCTGTTCCTGCAGAACCAGGGGATCAAGGCAGCGTGTGTCACGGCTGAGACTCCGATGGATGAGCGCGAAGATATCCTTGAGAGATTTGAGAAAGGCACTCTCAACGCACTGTGTAACGTAGCGGTGTTGACTGAGGGATGGGACGCGCCCAGAACAGATTGCATTGCATTGCTTAGGCCAACCAAATCGCTTGGACTGTACGTTCAGATCTGCGGCAGGGGTATGCGGCCTTGGCCGGGCAAGGATGATTGCCTGCTGCTGGACTACGGTGGAAACATGGGCCGCCATGGATGCATCGATGTCGCCAGACCTGAGCGTAACAAGAAAGACGATGAGGCTACTGATGAAGAAAAGATCTGGATCTGTGATGAGTGTCTGTCGGTCAATGACATGGAGGATAAGACTTGCAGAGAATGCGGCATAGTCAAGCCATTACCTCCGGTAGAAGATGAAATTGAACCTATCAGGGAAGAGGCGGAAGCCGCTGAAACAACCATCGCTGCCGAAGGCAATGTGTTGTCGGATGAGATGGGTGAAGCTGCCATCATTGAAAAGCAGGAGATAGTTGAATTCGTTAACGCTCAGAATGCTGTATCGAAGAACGGTAACGAGTATCTGAAGATTATTTTTAAGACTAACGACAATTACTGGCCTCGATCCACTGCTCTAATGATGACCATGAGGGGTAAGCCGAGGGAGGTAGCTGAAAAGAAATGGCGGATTATGTCGAGAGGTTTTGATCTTCCTTACAGTATTGATTCGGCAGTTCGCATGGTGGATGACGGGGCGCTTGATCAAATAAAGAAAGTTAACTTACGAAAAGAAGGGAGGTATTGGAATGTCATCGGCGTTACTTTTTGAAAAGATGGATAAGCTCATAGCTGAAGACAACGACAGGTTCAGGGGTCACCTAGGCATGAGCGGTATTGGTGGTGATGATGAACGTAAGATATGGCTTGACCTTCACTGGTGTTTGCCATCATCGTTCTCAGGGAGAATGCTCAGGTTGTTTGACCTCGGTAATCACATAGAGGATCAACTGGTTCACTTCATTAAGAAGACCAACGTGTTTGATATCTCTGCCGTGGACGCTAACGGTGATCAATATCGAGCGTCTTATCTTGGCGGTCACTTTGCGGGTAGCTGCGATGGTTTTCTCAGGCGTGTCATAGATGATGCCCCAGATGAGGTGATTCTCTTTGAGGCTAAGTCAGCTAATGACAAGAGATTCAGGGAGCTTGTTAAGTTAGAAGATTATCAAGGCTGGTCTAAGGCATATAAGTGGCAGCTACATTGCTACATGGGATGCTTCAACCTGAACAAGGCTATGGCTGTTGTGATGAATAAGAACAACAGCGAGATCTATTCTGAGATCATTGAGTTTAATCCTGACATATGGGAGCAGGCTCAGGAGAAAGCGAAAAGAATTATTTCTTCAGATAGTCCACCATCCGGGTTGAGCTCTACTGATTGGCGGTTAAAGAATGAGACTGAACAGTACAGGGGATCTTACTTAGGCAATCGCTTGCCACCGTCCGTTAACTGCAGGAACTGTCATTCCTGTAAGCCTGACATGGAAAGCAACAACGCAGCATGGCACTGCAACAGATTCAATAAAGATCTAACCATCGATGAGCAGAAGCAAGGATGTCGGGACCATCTATGGAACCCTCATTTAGTTAGGGCTGATCTTATTGCAGAAGAATGCACCAATGATGTCATGGCGTATCAGTTAGGGATCTTTAAGTTCTACAATGTCACGGCAGACAAGCTAGGTGACAAGCAGTTCAGTAGCCCAGAGATGCGTGAGCTATCCAAGATAGACTTTATGTTTGATGGTGTATCAGACCTTGCGAAACTGAGAGACTTCTTTGACGGTGAGTTCGATAACTTTAAAAAGGTTCAGGTTATGGATGAGGATAATATTCCGTTCTAGGCAACTCTCTTGGATCAACAATGATCTGAATAACGAGCCCTGGATACAGGGCTTCGACCAACTTCTTCTTCAGAGAGAACACTGACGTTATAACGCCCTTAGTGTCCTCTACAATGACATCTTCCCCGCACCTATACCTGAAGTCAGATATATATTTGCAGACCTTCTTGCCCTCTACAACGCACTCATATGGCACTTGTACCTCAAGCTCAGAGATGTACCCCTGATCTTCCATTCCCTTGAGTATTTTGTATCGAGCGCCTTCAAGCTTAGAGTCGAAGGTAATGCCATCGTACTCAACCTTCTTTGCGTAGTATTTGCTTTTTCGTTTGCGCTTTGGAATCAATTAAAGTCCTGTTAGTTTATCCATTTCTGCTTGCCTTAGTGCAGCAGACCCCGGAGAAACAAGAGGTGGAGTTGTTGTTTGTTCTGGCATTTGTATATTAGTAGGTTGGGCATTTTGAACAGCTTGTGCCTGCGCTCTAATTTGTTTTAATTTTCTTAACCTTTCTTCAGATTGTTTTTGTTTATCTTCAGGCAAGAAATCTTTTCCATATTGATCTCCGTAAATCTTGTTCATTTCTCCAAAGTTAAACGGATTAGACATCTTATTATTTTGAGACTCAAAAGCAATTTTTATTGTTTCATCAGAAGGAAAGAACGGTTTAAATTTACCAGCCATAACCATGTCTAGGTTAGGAGTCTTTGCTTTCTTTAAAGATTTTACTATTTCGCTATCTTTAATACCTAAAATCCTAGCGTCTTCAATGGCTCTATTTAAATCTCTTAATGCTTTAAATCTTTGTTCGTTAGAAACGATATACGATTGAGTAATATCTTCTGGACTCATTCCTGTTTTAGACTTTGCTATTCTGTTAAATATTCCAGAAGCTTCTCTGATTAAGTTTCCTGCTTCGTACCCACGATAGGTAAGCGTTAAGTCAATCTTTGGTTTCATTAATTTCAAACCAGTTAAAGCTTCTGCAAATTCTCCTGCAGCATCTATTCTTTCACCTTTCCTGTTGACTCCAGTTATTGGGTCTAAGCCTACGGCCAAGCCTATTGCTTTAGGAAAGTCTCCTATATCTGCGCCTAATGTAAGATTACCTAATTGAATGTCTTGTCCTGAAACATCTCCTCTAAGAGTAATGGGCGAAATGCCTGGAGTTATTCCGTCTACAAGATGTGCAAACCCTTTTGAAGCTTTTAATCCAAGAGGATCTGCTTGACCCCAAATACTTCTTCCATATCTTGTTTGATTCCTGCCTAAGTCAAAAATCTTTTCAGTCATGATAGATTCACCAGCGAAAGGAGAAACTGCTTCTATCATTCCTTCCCAGAGAGAAGACATAAATATGTTAGTTAAATCTTTTTCTGAAGCAACCCCATCGTTAACTGCATTGAGCACTGCTCTTGCTGGCCTAGTCAAATAATCATAAGGGTTGGTGTAAGAAAAGTTATATAGCTCTCTTATGTTTCCATTTTTGTCTGTAGATACAGGAATAAGTATTGAGTCTCTATCGTAATCAGCAGCAAAAGATCTCTTGTATGCCTCTAATTGTTCTGAGCTTGACCCAGTCAAAGTTAGTCCAGCAGTTACTAATCCTGCAGGCAATGCGGCATCAACTGTTATGCTTCCAAGCAATCTTCTCATTCCTATTGATCTTATTTCTGGAGAATCACTAGCTAAATCTCTAATGGCTCTGCCATAAATATTACCGCTTGTTCTAATTATTTCTGCGGGAAAAGCAATGAAGTTTCCAAAAGGAGCTTTTCTTAATTCTTTAATAAACTCAGGGACTCTTGAGTAATTAGGCACAGTATCTTTGACAATCTCTGCGGCTTCTCTTTTTAAAAATTCAGCAGCATCTTTTGCATTAGATTTATGCAGCTTTGTAACATTAACAAAACCATTCGGTGTAGTTTGATCTGCAAAATCAAGTATGTTATCTACATCAGTAGGTTTTATATTAAGTAAAGCACCTTCTTTAGCATTTTTAAATGCGCCTTGAAGTCTGCCTAGCTCTGCAAAATAACTATATATTTTCCAAACATCGTCAGACCCTTGGTAAAGCTTTCCAGAAAACCTGTTCTGAGTATTTTGTGCTGCCTCCAAAACCTTTTTGGTAAAACTTGGAGAGTAGCCTGCCTTTGCTGCATCTCCTAAAAGATCTTCAAACTCACCGACTTTTGCATTGGTATTAACTACACCTCTTCGTATCATCTCATCATAGAATGTATTGATCTGAGTTTTATTTGCTAAATTATTACTTCCCCCTTTTGACAAAGCTAGGTTGTCATTAATTTGTTGGAAGACAACTTTTACAGAATTTGTAAAGTCTTCTCCGTTCCCAAAATTTCCATTCTTAATGGCAAATAAAGCAGCCGTAGTGGCATTTCTTATCTGAGTAATAGGACTGTATACAGTCTTGGCTATCTGGGACATGCCTTTAATGCCAAGGAATGTAGCATATAGTCTGCCTAAAACATTTGTGTCATTACCCAAATTAATATAAGTAGGTACGTCCTCAAAGGCTCTTGCATACTCTGCCTTGATGTACTTTCCTGCAAGAGGACCGTATCGCAAAACGTCTGAACTTTTTGATGCGCTACCAAGCTGTTCAAATCTTCCTTTCATTTGTTCTTCGACAGGAACATCATCAAAAAGAAACTGTCTGTTACCCGGCATTTTTTTTAAATTTTCATTATGCTTGTTTATGTTTTCAAAAAATTTCTTTTGCTGAATCATGTTAGTCATCTTACTAACCGTTTCAGAAACTCGATATTGCAGACCTATCTTTTGCTCATCAAGAGTTTGCTCTCTTATTTTTCCAATTTTAAAAGATCCGTCTAATCCTTTTTCTCTTCCAATGACTCCTTCAATATTTCTAGCCCCAGTATATTCTCCTAAAAAATCTCTTACAGCAGGAAGATCGTCTAGCTTTCTGTCTTTTAATATTCCTGTAGAAATTCCTTTGAGGGTTGAATCTGAAACCATGTCGGCTGGTTTCATGTTTGCATTAGAAAAACTTTTTACGTTTCCCATTATTTTTAGCACTGCTTCTTTTGCTTCCTTCTCACCGAACTGAGATACCTCGCCTGCTGCTGCCGCAGCAGATTGATTGTTTGCAACTATATTGTTTACAGCAGCATCGAATTTTTTTTTCTTTTCTGGATCAACTGTCTTTCCATCAGCTTTATACAGAGGGCTCCAATCATCTCTTGATGCTCGATAAACTCTTCTTCCATAAAAACTTTCGTTGTCTCCAATGACTTGCAACAAAGCTTTATTAAAATTTTCATCTTTGGTATCAGTTAAATCTTTTTTAATAATTGTAGATAGCGAGTCAATTTCATTTCTTACTGCTGATGCGGAATTTAATAAGCTTAAATCTCTAGATTTGCCAGACAACAAACCTTTTGTTCTGTACATTCCAAGGTTATTTTTTAAAGTAATTTTATTATCAATTTTTTTAAATTTACCATCTATATCTTTTAAAAATTTTTCAGCATTAGCTTGAACTGTTTCTCTAGAAAGATTTCCTTTAGGAGATGCAAAAATATAATCATTAATAGCATCAAGAATTGCCTCTTGATCAGTCTTGTTTAAAGCGCCATTTCTATTTAACACCTCTAGCCCATCAGTTAAAGACTCTATCTCTCTTCTTATTTTTTTATCTGCCACAGACACTTGATGAATTTTTAAATATCTTAAACTTTGCATAACGTCATCGGCTTGATTGCCTTTAAAAGAAAAAAGCCTTCCAGCTTTAGCTCCAATCTCAGACTCTCTAAGTTTGTTTCTTGCGTTTCTTATGTTTCTTGATATGAACGTAGGGTTTTCTAAGTCAGCTATAGGTCCGACATTGTCTAAAATATTTGCTCTGATTCCTTCAGCGGCAGATTTAACTGGGCCTGTTTTTGCTAAGTCATCTACTACCGAGCCTGTTCCTTTAGCTACTGCTTTGATAACTGCTGGCCCTCCAAGTAACAACGCTGTTCCTTCTGCTGCAACTTTAAATCTGTTGGCTAAGTTTGCTGCTGCAAGCTCAGAAGCTTCAAGATCTTCTGTATCTATTCTTTTAGTTGGACCGCCATCAAAAAAATCTCCCAATGTTTCTACATCAGGGGTGGTAGCTGCAACATCGGCAGCAGCAAAGGCTCCTATCTGTCCTTTTTTTCCAAGGTTTCTTGCTTTAGCTGCTCTAGCTGCTATTCCTCCTGGGACAATAAACTGAGTGATAAACTTTGCTGCATTCCCAGCGCCAGTTCTAGTTGTTGGGGTGATGGTGTCAAAGACATCTCTCACGCCTTGAGCTAGTCCTTCTTCTCCTTCATCTTGAGAAACTAAGTCAATGAGTTCTGCGGGAAGAGAAATTAATCCAGCTACTGCACTTATAGGTCCAGCAACTATACCTTTAGTAACATCACCAAGAGTAGATACATCTTCATCACCTATCTGAGCGGCTTTATCTATTCTTTCTGATGCCTCTATTTCAGATATAGGGTTGTCTTTGACCCAGCCAGCAGCAGTTTTTTTAGCTATCTCCAGATCATCTGTTGGAACTTCTATTGACCTTCCGTCAGGAACTTTAATTAGTAAGCTCACAAACAAATCCTTTTATAGCTATTCAACTTTGTTGTATTTATCTATATCTTCTTGCGACATAGATATACTAGATTCAGTAGTGTTTGTTGGAGCAATGCCAAAAGCTCTGTAAACTTGTGCTGTTGCTAATTGAGTTATGTAATCTTCTTTTTGTATTTCTGGAATATTTTCAGAAGCTCTACGAACATTTGCCTCCTCAAAACCCTCTTGATAGTTCATAAAATTTTCTGAAATAATTTTTACTTGTTCTAAAATAGCATTACCAATTGTTTGATTATCTAATTGATTTTTTCCTTTTGAAAGATAAAGGTTTACTAGTTCAGAAGGCTTCTTTTTGGGAAATAATGTTTTTAAATATTCAAGACTTTGTTCTATGTCGCTAGTTCCTCTTGCGTCAGTTCTTGACTCTAATTCTTTTACTTGAGCTTCGTTAAGTCTTATTTTTGCAAGAGCGTCATTGTATGCTTCTGCTCTACTTACTCCATACTTTCTTCTTCCCTGAGTAGCAATGAGCATAGCTTGACGTTCATCTTCTGGAAGATCAAATCCAGCTATCTTACCTACAGCGCCAAGCGCTTTTTGAATCAACCCTGGTTCAACTACCTCTGGCTCTGGAGGCGTTGCAATTACTTCTGGAGGTTGAGGCGCTAAATCTTGAATCTCATCTAAAGTTGGCGCTTGAGCTTCTCTTATTCTTTTAATGTCTTGAGCAAAAGAAGCGTCATCATCTGGACGTTCTTGGTCTGGGTCAGAAAAACCAAGAACTCTTCCAAGGTCGCTGTATTTTGCAGCCTCATAAATATTCGAGGGTGCTTCAAGAACACTGTTGAAAGCGTCAAGCACACCAGCCACACCTTCAGCAGAAGCTGGACCTCCCCTTGTATTTACCAAGCTTTTTTTAAAGTCTAAAGTATTTCTATATGTATCAAGATAAGCTTGTTGTTTTTCATCTGGATACTTTAAAAATTCTTCTAAACTAATATTGTATTTATTTAAAAGACCTTCAACATCTAGAGGAATAACTCTTTCTTCTACGCCATCAGGGCCGCTACCATCTTTTAATTTCATGATTCCGCCGTTAGCCATACCTTCGGGCTCGTACCTACCTGACTCTGAATTAAAATTCATGTTGTTAAGGTAGTCTTTTAAAGAATCAAATCCTGATTTTTCTAATTCTTCTTTAGTAACAGCAGCTAGTTCTTCATCACCCCTCATGAACGTAGGAGATTTTTCTTCTCTTGCCTGAAAAATACTATTAATAATATTATTAATTCCACCATCTTTAGAACTTTCATTTAGTTCTTCATCAGAATCTACAACAATATTATTGTTAGCCCTGTTTATAGCTTCAGATATTTCATTTGGAGAGTAAGTAGATTTACTTTCAAAAGTAGCCATAGGTGACATTATTAATGCTCTAACGCTTGGGTCTTCTAAATTTATTTCAGCGTCTGGATCTATGTTGGTTTTTTCAGAAATAAAATCAATATAACTTTCTGTAGGGTTTTCAGAAGAAGGAGCATATCTATCAAGAGCATCTCTTAATGTTGATATACCTTTTTTCCCATAATTCTCTAACACTCTGTCTGCTGCTCTAATTCCATAGTCAGCATTTTCAAACCCTTCGTATCCTCTTTCTCTTATAGAGGTATCAGCACCTTGCCAATCGTTAGATTTTGAATACCTAACATTAAAGGGATTATTAGTCCTTTGCCCTAGCGTTTGTTGTGGTTCAGAATCTCCAAACCTTTGTTCATAAATTTGACCTCCAACATCGGCTATCTCTTTAAAGTTATCACCTATATTTCCTACTGTATTTTGAATGTCTGGATCTCTAACAGCGTCACTTACTTGAAGACCAACAGCCAAAGCCATAGATGGCCTAACACTTTTTTCCATAACTTCTTTCGCTGCATTTGAAGCTTTGTCTATTTTACTCATTTGGTTATAAAGTTTTGCTCCTTTAATCCCCATGCTTGTTAATCTTGCTATTGCTGCTGCTGGAGGAAAAAACATTAACGCAAGACTTGCTTGGTCTATTGGGTCGTTAGGATCAAAAAAGAATGTAGCAATTTCTGCAGCTTGATCTATGTTTTCTTGAGAGAACAAACTAGTATCACCACCATTGGCCATGTTGATTGGCGCAACGCCAGCCATAATACCAGCACCAGCACGTTGCTGGGGATTCTGAAACATTGGTCTGTTATAAATGTTATTCATATAAATTTCTCAATCAAACATATCCATGAATTTCTTAAACTTATCGGCATCGCCTAAGAATCTATCAAATCTACTTTGATTTTCAAACCGATCAATATCTTGCTGCCCTCCACCATAACCGCTAGAATATTGCGGCAAGAATCCTGACAAGCCACCAAGTATTGATGCGCCTTGTTGATATCTTTCATATGGTTCTCTAGCCATTCTATTGGCTGCATCAAATTGATAGCCAAGAGCCCTGTCTTGAATTCCTCTTCCTCCTCCACCAAGTCGATCAACTAATCCTATCTGATCACTTAACATGTTAAATCCTTGTCGGCCTAATCCAGCAATACCTTGAGCAGCACCAGCCCTCATGTTTTGCATAGCGTTAAAGCTGCTCATAGAATCACGCATGGCATCGCCATAGCCCTTGTAAGCTAGGTCTGACCCAAACTGAGCTTGCTTATCAAGCACGTTCCTATTGATCTCAGCTTCTTGTACAGCGCCTCTTGACCCACCGAAAGCTCCTGATTGAACTTGTTGGGCTTTAGCTTGTCTCTTTTGTGCATCACCAAGTCTTTGTATCTCCTTCATCTGAGGATCAATAACGCTGCTCTGATAAGGATTCATAAAGGACTGAGCCATCTGAGGGTTGTAACCCATAGCGCTTTGTTGGTAATACTGTTGAGCTTGATTTAACTGAGGTGCAAAACCTCCTAATCCTCCCGCCATATTTCTGGCTTGTATCTCCATCGGAGAAAGGCCAGCAACTTGTTGCATTGGTATAGGAGTAGGTTGACCCATTAATCCGCTAGGGCCGAAATAAGAAGACAACAGATCTCTAGCAGTTCTTTCTACGGCTGGATCTTGGTAAACTTGCCCTGCTTGAGGCTGAATAATTTGTTGAGTATTTGCAACTGTTTCGCTCATTAACCTATCCCCGCTGCTTTTTCGCCTGCTTTTTGTAGAGCATACATTGTTCTTGCTCCTTCGCGTCTTTGATCCATTTTACTTTTAGGTTTTTTCTTACCCATTAAGTTTCCGATGCCTCTAACTGCTGCGGCATTAACCACAAACTCTCCATCAGAAAGCATCGCTGGTATATCATCTGACTTCTCTGTACCCGGACCAGCTATCTGACCGTTAACTCTAGGGTAAGATGCCGTCCCGCCATCGGCCAAGCTCATTAACCCGCCTTGCGCTGCTTTAGCTGTTGGATAATTAGCATACTGCTGCCCAGGAATGTTTTGATAACCTATATTAAAATCTTTTTCTTCTCCTCTTGGTACAAACGAAGTTATGTTGTAATAACGAGGATCAATCATTTGTAAGGCGCTAGGAGCAAACCTCATAAAATTGGTAGGGTCGTTAAAAACTTGTTTGGCTGAAGCCTCTGCGCTTTCTTCTAAACTAGCGTTGGGATCACGTTCTCTCCCTGCCATTCCTAAGCCTTCATTATCAGGCGCACCGGGAATATCTGATTGATAAGGAATACAAACATCATTAAATCCATCACCGTTAGTATCAGCACCATAGTATCCTGTAGGACAAGCACCATTTCTGTCTGGCTTTGGAATAGGAGGAAGGTTTCTTTCGCCATCTTCGCCTACCCCTCCTGATGGACGATCTGGCTCACTACCTCTTCCAGCAGAAGTCCCTTTGCCTCTTCTTACACCAACTGGTGGTACTACTCCGGGGTTAGCTGCTCTAAAATTATTGTAGCCTGCTTCAGTAAAAAGAGCTTCTCCGGTAATTGGGTCATAGGTATACCAATTAACATCATCAATAATCTCTCCTTCTGCATTGGTTATTGTGGCATCAGGCGTACTCTTTAATGGTCTTCCGTCAGGTCCAATAGAATCTTCTCCAAAAAATGCAAGAGCGCCAGGGCCGCTAGAATATTTAAACCTATTGTAATCACCGCCCGGAAAAGTTTCGTTAAAAATTGCTTCTATTCCTTCAGGGCTACTCACATCCTCACCTCTCATAGCTGCATCATTTAAAGCCATAGGCCAATAGTAATTAGCCATGTTGTCAAATCCAGAGGCAGGACTGTAGTTTCCTCCTCCATACTCTTGTCTTCGACCTCCCATGCCAGGGTATAGGCCGCCTGTACCGGGCCTACTATTTGGCCCCAATTCCATAGCCTTGGCTTTTTCGTACGCTTTTCTTTCTTCTCCCTCAATTTTTCCATCGCCATCTTCGTCAAATCTTTTAAGAAGCTCTTCGCCAGCCGCCTCGCCTAACTTGGTTAATTTGCCTCGCTCTTGGCCTTGAGCTATAGCAGCTTCTACCTCTGCTCTAGTAGCAGTTGATCCGTCTTTATTTAATACTGTTTGATTTCCATCAAGACCTATACTTGTAAGCAGATCTCCTATTCCTTTAGGAGTTTGAGAAGATTCACTACTGCCTCCTTTAAAAGGATCAAACCTAGTCCCCGGTATTAGAAAATTTGCAACGCCTTTTAATCCGCCTATTCCTTTTTGATCTTTTGGAAGAAAACCTTGGTTGTCTCTTACAGCTTGTTCATTAGCTAATTCATCAGCATTATCAGGAGCAGGAGAGGTAGCATCTTTTTTCTTAGAAAAATAATTTCCGTCAGCATCAACTTTAGCGTCAATTGAGTTAAAGGGGTTGGCATAATTCCAACCTTTTACGGCAGTATTAATCAAAGATTGAATACCATTAAGCGTTGCGCCAGAAGGATCTTGAATAAATGAACCCATATCTCTAAAGGCTTGAGCCGTTCCTCTAGCGCCTCTTTGGACTAATTCAGAAAGTTTTAATACAGGCCCAACACCAAGAGATATTACTAAAGCATGTGCGTCAGATTCATTAAAGGAAAGCCCGTCTGATCGCTCTTTCGTTAAAAATTTAATAGCCTCTTCATATGTAGGGCCGATATTTTTATCAGGAAAAAATTGTTTATTTTCTCCGCGAGGATTGCCTAAGTAATCTATACCCATTTAACACTTCCATCTTCTACGAGCTTGTCGCAGTCTAGAGTTTGGATTCTTTGCAGCCTTTGGAAACTTCTTCATTTGTCCTGCCGATCTCGCGCAAAAGGATTTTCTTCTCGCTGCCCTCTTGCCTGTTGGTTTACTTTCTGTTACAGCAGTTTGTAGTTTACTACCCGGATTAGCTTTTCGGTAGGCTTTTACGCCTTTTTCTGTCATTCCAGCGCCAGATTCTGTAGATCTAAAGTTCTTTTTATTGCGCTTAGGCATCTTGTCACGGTTACGTTTTCTTATACGCTTGCGTTTTATTGCCGAACCACCTCGATTAAACTCTTCTACATGACGTTTAAACATCAGCTATACCTTGTTTGTTTTCTGCGGTTAGGCATGACTTTGCCGCAACCTTTGTGGTATTTCACCATGAACCCACCATTAGCCGCAAAGGTCTTGACGTTAGTAGGCTTGCCGCCTACGCCTTGAGGCTTTGCTCTCTTCCTAGATACTGCGCTTTTTCTTTGAGCTACTGTCATACTGGCCGCTTTCTTTGCAGGCACACACTTTGGGTACGCTCTTTTAGAATCCTTAGTTGATTTGCGACCACACTCCTCAAACCCGCCGCCTGACTTAGGAGCACCAATATCTACCCACCTCTCCTTATCAAACCATTTACGCAGGCTCATTTAATCATCCTGTATCTTTTAGCTACAAAGCCACCGCCATTCATCTCTCTCGGACCCCAATCTTTTCTCTTAGTGCCAGAGGGATCTTCAATTTTACCAGCGCATATCTTGCTGGCATAAGCGTTTGCATAAGCAGAAGGGTAGACATTAAACTTACTTTTTGCTGCTTTTTTTCCTCGTTCACACAAAGTTGTCATAACCCTACCTCTACTGTAATGTTTCCATTTGCTATTACTTGCACAGATCCTAAAAGAGAAGTTCCAACTAAAGAACTTGTTTGTTGTTCTATTGGAGATGTAGCAATGTCTGTAACAGATTCATACGACACAGTCTTAAAAGAATCCTCAGAGAATACCTGAAGTTTTCCTAATGTTGTGTTCCAAACTAAATCACCATTTCTAAAATTAGATTTATCTAAAAAGTTTTGATTAAACTGAGGCGTGTTATCAACATCAACCGCGTTCAGATTAAGCTCTAATACCCTCATGGTACGATTAAATGTATCTGACGTTACTGTTTCATCAGAAGATATTGGCAATTGTGTTTGAAGAATCTTGGCCATTACCTTTTACCGTTAGGCTGAAGATCGAGTCTTGTCTTGCCTAACCTAAATCCTACACCTGAGCCACTGGACTGAAACCTTAAAGCCGCTTGCCTGCCTCTAGCCCTCATGTCTATCTTAGTGGTGCTTCCAGTAAAAGAAGTTGTTTGTTCTGTCGCTAGAGAATCACCGGGATAGTTTCTAACTTTTAAGACTGCATCTATTGCTTGATCGCTACCGCCAGTACCATTGAAATTAATGTCAGGAATCATCCTTCTGATAAATTGAAATTCTTCACCGTCACCGATATCAAAGTCTCCAGACTCAATGTATACAGATTGCATTGCGTCCCCATCATCATCATTACCAAGCTCATGATTGTAAAGAAATGCGGTAGAGGAGCTCTTGCCTGCAGCAATAGGGTTAGGCGAAATGCCTTCATCTATCCATGCCGTTCTAGATAATTGACCTATAGCCCAACTATCTTCTATGTAGTTATAGGTAACGTATCGATCAATTACTGTGGTGGAAGAAGAACAGTAAAACCATCCAACCTCATTAAACTCTTTATTAACAAACCCAAAGAATTGATAAGATTGCGACTGATTAAAGTCATCATAAACGTAAGACTGAACTGTGCATTTAATGCTTTGTACAGTACCTGAGTATTTATAGAATCCTTTTCTATCCATCCAGAACACGCCTGCCGGAGTGTTTACTGCACAGTTAGGTCCAATCAAAGTAACGCCTTCGTTAATTAAGTTCAAACCAAAAGTAAATGGTGTGCCAATAAACTGTAAGCTATACAACGCAGCATCTGTCCATATTAAGGTTTCTTGCCTAGCTCTTATGCCACCTATAATTTCAGATCCTGCAGAACATCTAAGAGATCCTGCTGTATTGTCAGACCTTGGCTCCCAATCAGAAATATCTTCTTGGTTAGAAAAAGCAATTAATAAAGGATCGATAGAACCTGTTCTAAGACCTGTTGTGTTAGATATAGGATCTGCACCAAGAACTAGAACGTGCCTGTCTACGTCTGAAACAATGACCTGAAGTCCCCTGGTCGGAGCAAGATTAGCACCAGTAAGGTCTGTTAACTCTACGGCTCTAGTATTTAATCCGTTAGAGTTATCCCAATAATAAACACTCCCTGCTCTAGGGTTTGCAACCAAGTCTTCTCCAAAATTATCCATCGACCACAATCTAAGTTGATTGTTTTGTGCGAGCGCAGAGGTTGAACCCCACGTTGAATCTCCCCAAGCATCAGCGCCCCAACCAGTGCTTTCAACAAACACATCAAGGCCACCGCTAATTTGATATTTACCAACAATCGAACCACCGCCATTTCCACTATCACTAGCATTTGCAGTGACTGTATTGCCGCTTGTGTCTTTTGCAACAACGGTATAACTGTTTGTATTAACAATAGTCGCTATTTGATACTCTTGGTTAAGAACAGCAGCGGTCACTAATCCACCTAGAGTAGCCGCGCCAGAAAAAGTAACGAAGTCATTTTGAGCAGCGCCATGAGAAGTATCTGCTACTGTAAGGGTGCTAGATCCATTACTCGCGGCAAAGGTTACATCTCCTGCAGCGGTAGTAGATCTTAAAGGAGTAACATCACTGTAAGCAGCGCCTTCCTGTATATACAACTTAAACCTAGTGCCAAGCCCTAATAGCTTTGATCCGCCCAGGTTAACCCAATTGTGAAGTTTTCTCCCAGTTCCTTCATAAGAAGTTAAAAGATATTTTTGCCATCCGCCTATTTTTTCTGCGTAACCTTTTCTAAATCTAATTAAATTACCATCAAACCATCCGCCTTCAGCGGTATAGCTGGTGCTTTCTTTATCTATCCCTGGCTTAAACTGTAATGGCTGTAATGGCATGTTATGTACCTGAGAGTGCTGCGACTCTTTTACTTAACCGTAAAGCTCGTTCTGGCGTTTGACCAGCCCAGCGCGAGTCCATCATTTCAACGGCAGCTAAAGTAAAGTTCTTATCTTCAACTGCGGATTTAAAATTCTTAAACTTACTTAATCCACCTTGACCTAACTGAAAACACATGTTGACCAGCACATGCTGCATCTCTTCTGGCAGTTCTTCCCAGTTATCGTAAATCTTTTGACATCCACCAATAGCTACTTGAACGTCCTCTTGAAACAACTCATAGCATCGACCTTCACTAATGGTTTGTTCTTCTGGAACATCTTTATCGTAAGGGTCATAAACTGAAAGAACGTCTTCTACGTCTAGCTCTGGTAGTACCTTATGGCCAATTCCTATGGTCGCGTGACCTTCTGAACAAAGGTACTTATGCAGAACTTTGCCTTCATCTGAGGAGATCTCTTCATAAACTTGTTTAACGTCTACGGTCATCTAGATAACTTCCCAATAAAATAACCAATTAAAAAAACGAAGGCCAGTTCAATCATTTGTTTCTCCCTTCGTAAACTTGACTGCCAAAGAACACACTGACTACGCCCCCCGTGGCAAGAAAGTACATGTTCGCCATATCGCTTAACAAAGCCGCTGCATCATTTAGCCCTAGAAATGAACAAGCTGCTACACCAGACGGGTACAATAATAATCCCCAAAGAGCAAACCAAACCATGTGCCTCTGAGCTACATTCTTCTCGTGCAACATTTCTAGCTCTTGTAGTTGAGCACTGATCGCTAATTCATCATCACTGACTACACCATCACCGTCAGTATCATACCGTCCGTAACTAGAATTTTGTTCTAGTTTTTTGGGGCTCACTTTGAAACCTTTGGCTTTTTCATCTTTACATAATTTACCACAAAGTGATCTTTAATTAGACTTTTTGGCTCTCCCAACTTAACCAACTTATTATGTCTACGCATCAAGGGAGGAACCATTGGCACTATGTCTTTGCCGTGCCTGTACTGTGTTACCGGAACATTATCCAATATCTTTAACCGCCCACATCTGGGTGCGCCGAAAGTTACGATTTCAACTGGAGGTATCTCATCTCTTGTCATTAATGCACCTAGAATGAGAGCTACTGCTCCTCCCAGACTATGCCCGGTAAGAATAATGTTTTTGTGATCAATGTCTTTTTCTAGGCATACGCTAGTTACTTTGTTAACTAAACGTCTTGATGCTTTCAAGAACCCTGCGGGACACCAGCCTAATTCCCGTGTCCATAAAGGCAAGATACGCATATCTCTCAGAGCGTCTTTGGGTTCATCAGTCCCGCGAAATGCAAAGATATTACCCTTAACCAACACTTCAATGTTAGCTTCTTCAAAAGTAGCTTTCCGATAGCTTTCAGCACATATACTGGATAGCTGCTGGTGACTAGTCATTGTCTACTGCTCTGTCTTCTGGATCACGCGCACAGTCAACATGATCCGAGCTACGCTTTATTTTAAATGCTCCGCTCACGAAAGGGATAGTGCTGGGAACCTCAAACTCGTAAGTTCGCTCTCCGCATAGCACAACTGACCCGCATCCTGGGATAAACAGCACCGATAGTAATAATAAATATTTCATTTAGTCTCCTTGTGGTGCGGCCTTCAACGCGCCCGGCCGCGAGGCGGGGTCGGCTTGGATAGCCTGCGTTAATTAAAATTTCAACACATATTACTTAAATAAGAAAGTCTCTTTACGAGCCGTTTTAGGCAAACAATACGCGGAGATATTCTCTTGCCAAACATACTGTTGTTTATCTGGCCCTAATTCTCCTCGCTCTATAGCTTTGGCAAACTGATTGCATCTATATACATTCTCAAACAACATGTCGTTAGTGCTTACTAACTCCCCATCTACCATTACTATTAACAGAAAAGCCATAATCATGGTTGACGCATCATCCAAATAATCGCAAACAAAAAGATCATAAAGAATGCCCATGCAAAAACGGCTGTACCTATTAACTTCATTGTCTTCTTCAACTCAGCTTTACGCTTCTTCAGTATCCTGAGTTCTTTTTCATGTGCGTATCTGCTTTCCTCCATTCTTTTTTTGATGCTGGTATACAAGTCATACTGACCCTGCATCATGCAAACATCTTTAAGCTGTTGATCGAAGTTAGCTAACTGTCGCTTGGCTGACTCCATCTTTAGAGCTTCTTTGTAGCTCATTGCCCCAGCTTTGTTTTTTTCTACATCTCTGTACTGTTCGTCTGCTTCAGCCCATTTTCCTACAATAGAATCAAGGTTTCCCTTTCCTTCTTTTAGAGTGGCGATTCCGCTGTTCAAAGCCTGTAGTGCGGAAAGTACAGCGGCGACCTCGCCTAGCATATTAGATGTATTTAGCTAGAAAAACGGTAGCTAGTATGAATGGATACACACCCCATATCGCCATTGAAAGGTTATCCATTCGTTGAGATCCTCGTTCTAATCGAGACTCTATGTTTTCCCAACGGATCTTACACTCACGCTCATGCGCTAGTATTTCTGCTAAAGCATCTGATTCTTTCATAAGCTACCGCAATTAGCGGCCTACCAACCAATGAAGAGTTACTGCCGCCGGACCCGCCTGCCTGGTTATAGTAAACCCGTCAGCATCAAATGTTTTTAAAATCCCGTAAGCTTGGCCTCCCAAGCTTTCGCCACTAGTAGTATAAATATTATAAAGAAGGCTACCAGAAGCCATATTTATAAATGTTGGGGTATAAGCTGAATTTGTAGAATCAAATGTTTTATAAATCATAGATCCAATAAGATTACTTGAAGAGCTTGTTTTATACGCTACATGTGCCACAGTTGAAGCTTGAGGTGTGCTATTTACCACCCCTAAAATAACAATCCAATTTGGTTTAAACCCAACTCCAGTAACACCTACATCTCCAGTTGCAGCGCCAAGATCAGTATCTCCTGCAATTACAGACGGCGCTCCAGCGATTAACGATGATAAAGCTGCCATTATTTTCTCCTAATTCATTGGCATCCAGCCATACGTTGTTCCGGTATAAACCAGAGTTCCCGCATAACCTTTAATGTCTATAGTTCCGTCAGCCGTTGCATTAAACAATTTAGAACTGTTACGCAACAAAGTTGCTGGGTTTACATCGAACTTACTTTCAACATCCATAAAGCCTACTTTGTCTCCAACTGTAGGAGAAGAAGGCAACGTAATGTTAAAAGTCGCAGAACTGGTATCAATCATGTAGCTATTGCCAGCTTCGGCTGTAAACGCAGATGTCCTAACTGTAGTGTCTAAAGTAACTAAGTCTGAAGTTTTAGCAAAATCTTCTAGTGTTGCAAGCGCATCAATAACAGCCGCGCCACTACCAGCACCATCAAGATAAACAACTTTAGTTTTTCCTGCAGCAATGGTGACGTTAGCCCCACTTCCTTGGCTAATAATAATGTTTTGGCTTCCGCTTGTCGCATTCTCAATAAAGTGAACGCGGCTATCAGTGTTAGGTCCAATTGTTATTGTGCAAGCAGAATCTAAAGTTCCTGTGTACTTGATGTACATTGCTCTCGCGGGATCAGTAGATCCATCGGCAACAGTAGAAGCATGGGTATCCGCATTAGTCGTAATCGCTTCTGTCCCGTAACCAAGAGCTTCGCCAATCAATTCTAGGTTAGTATTTGTGCTAGTCCCCCAGGTGCCTGACTCATCTCCCGTGCCAATTTCTTTAAGCCTTAGATCGTTTACATATGTAGCCATTTTATCTTCCTATTCCTGTATCAGGCCAATTCTGTGCTTGCATTACTACTTTTAATGCATCTGCATTTGCTGCACCAGCTATCGCAGTCTCTAGCCTAGCACATTCTGTAATCACTGCCGCTCGATAAGTGACAGTTGCGTCTGGTATCGCTACATCTCGCTCTGCCTTTCGTATAATCATCCAATCAGTACCAGCTAATGCGTTGTTAGCTTGAGTTTTGACTTGAGCATTCATAGTGTATTTTAAGCCACGATTAATTAACTTCTCGCTAGTGTTCACCATCCCGCCTTCGCCACCATTTGCGCTTGCATCCCAAACTTGTACATACAACTGGTTACCATCAGCGTCTTTAGCATCCTCGTCTTCAAGCCGCATTGCAGTGTTAGTAAACTGTTGAGTCGCTACGCCGTCTACAAGAGCTATGTCGCCTTGTGTGACGTAATAATACTTACGGTCTTTTTGTTCTGCGTTAACGATATCTTGTAGGCCATTCTCAGTCTTAAAATCGTTGTCAGCTACTCCCGCTGGAAATGAAGTGTTGGGGAACAACTGCTTGAGCGTACCTGTCGCTTCAATCGCCCCGTCTTTAATCTTTGCAAACATGATATTCTCCTGTGTTATCGGGCGTTAGCTGTTTTGAAAGGTGACTCTGCGAAAGCCATGTAAAGGTAAGTTCCACCACTAGCGTTGTAGTGGGTACTTGTAATCCTTATTTTAAAACCATTACTTAATAAATCGAGATAAGTACCAGTTACTTCCGCATCACTAACATTTGGAAACAAAGCAGGAAATGCTGCAACATTCCCCAGAGCGCGAGCAGCATCAAAAATACCCCAATAACCTGTTGCATCAGTTCTTTTTGTTATAACTAAAGCGGGTTTGAAACCCGTTACAATCGTTGGACCATCCGCAGATCCATTTCCAGTGTATGAGCCTATAGAACTATAAGCGTCTTTTGAGGCAAAACAATAAGCGACAATAGTATTAGTGTTACTATAATTAACCGCCCTGATAAAAGATGATGTAAAAGAAGCACCTCCACTTTGAGTGGAAGTTACAGCGGTAGCAGCATCTGTGCCATTTAAAACCATATAATCGTCTGAACCGTCAATAGCAGTTGTCCAGCAAAACCACGAACTATTAGCGTCATACCTTTTATAAAAAACCATCTCAGGAGCAACACCCAGACCATGCGGAACCGTTGCTCCAGCCGTTCCGTTTGCTATGTATTTTACAATGCTAAATCCAGCCGTAGAGTTTGCTGAGACAGTTGCGTCTATATCACCGCTTGTGTCTGTTGACCCTGCTCCATTGGCCTTCCAAAACCATCCCACCATTGATCCGGTGTTTACCCCTGTTACATTTCCTGACGCTGGAGTAAACCCGTCTGAGTCAAAACTTGCGATTGGATAGCCAGAGTTTTCCCCTGCATTATTGTCGGACATTAAAAGACCCGCTGCCGCACCTCTTACCGCATCATGTAACTGATGGTTGTAAGCAACATCTCTCTGCTTTACCCACACTAAATCTGGTTGAAACCCAACCCCCGTGATTGCGTTAGTATTATTTGTGCCTGTATAGATATGAGGATTAAAATTCGCTGACGGTATCGCAATAGCTGGGTCTGGGAGATTAGAAGTTGATAAGGCACTAAACCCTGATGGGGGTGTGTAAGCAAAATCTTTTTGACCAAAGTTAAAAGTTTGTACTGCTCCTGATGGTCCATAAATTATTGGTCGCCAACCGTCAGTAGCCGTAAAAGTTGCAGCGGGGTTTGTGCCATTTAAAGGGTTTCCGCTATTACCCCACGTATTATTTTTAGCAAAATAAATCTTACCGTTGTCAGAATCAATCGCAACACCTACAGTATTTCCGTTTGCAATGGCCGAACCTATATAAGCACTTCCAGATCCGGTTCCAGCTTGCCCGTTTGAAAATATTAAACTTATTACTGATGCAACCCAGCTTCCCGCAGAAACTGTATAACTTGTCGGAGATATTCCTAATTGCGCTGCTCCAGATGTCGTTGCCACGCATTCAAAATACCACTTGCCAGTAAAAGGAACTTGAAAAGTTGCTGTTGTGTCTGAATGACCCGCTTGAGCAGCTACTAAATTACCTTGAGTTAGCGTAGCGTTATAATTTGATAAAGGATTTAACGTGCAAAAGTTATTTGTGGGCGTGTCAGTTACTACGTCAGCGTCAGCAAGGTTAGCCGAAGTGAAGTTGTTTCCCTCACCGCTTGAGTCAGTGCCTAAAGCCCCGCTTACAAATTTTAAGTAGAACCCATTCGTCCCGTAGCTACCGCTGTACTTTTTGGGTATCCACTGATTTGTGTCTGAGTTAGTTTCGCCAAAAGAGCTAGGAGCAAGCTGGCTACCATCAACAAAGTTAACTTCAGCCAATTGACCACCAAGACTATAAGTTGACGCACTGGTGAAAGCCGTTCCAACATGATGTTCTTTTGTGCTGTTTACAAAACCATCGTAGTTTTGAGCAGGGTAAGAAGCGGCTGAAAAAGAAGTTTCTTGAACTCCATTAACGTAAAGTTTTAAACGGTTAGAGTCCGTACCTTGGGTTGTGTCAACTGCAAAAACAATATGATACCACGCTGCAAAATCACGAAATTTTCTGTTCGTGGTTAATTGCCATTTTGTACCAACACCAGCTTCATAATCATTAATGTAGATGTCGTCCAAATAAAAACAAATGTAAGAATTGTCACTACTTCCGTCAGCAGAAAACAAAGTAAAAATTTCGCTTCCATTCGTTTCTAGTCTTTTGACCCAACCACTCCAAGTCCACGTTCTTTGATTACTAGCAGAGCTGGGAGTACGAACTAAAGACGCTGCATCTGTCTTATCAAATATCAACGACTGATTTATCGTGTAAGCAGAATCAGTAACAGAACCCATCATCATTTTTTTAGCTACTGTACTCATTAAGACATATCCTGCCCAACTACAGCACCATAATAAGTTGTGCCACCATCGACTGTATAGAATGTAAAAATATCTACATCGTTATCGCCAGTGCTAAGTGTTGGAGCGGTGTCTGAAGCCCACTTGATGCTTGAGTTCCACGTTATGGTTCTAGCTGTAGAACCCTGAATAATCCTAAGTGTAGCTGCGGATACTTTGCCGCTGGCTGCCGGGTTAGCAAAACTTATTGTAGTGTTTTCAGTAAGGTCATGGCTAAAGTTACCAGCCGTTCTTAGGTCTAACGACACCGCATTTGAGGAAGAGGTGACTGCCGCGTACTCTTCGCTAAAGCCGTTGTCTAAGGTTATGACTCCGTTGGCATCTGCGGTAACTGCTTTACTTGCTGCGGTCAGGCCAAGGGTAGTTATGTCGAGGTAGTTAAGCTCTGCGGTAGTCGCTGTAACACCATCTAAAATATTAAGTTCTGCGGTAGTAGACGTTACACCATCTAATATGTTGAGTTCTGCGGCTGTACTCGTTACACCGTCTAAGATGTTTAGTTCTGCTGTTGTGCTTGTTACACCATCTAAAATATTAAGCTCTGCCGTAGTAGAAGTTACTCCATCTAGGATGTTTAATTCTGCGGCGGTACTTGTAACACCATCAAGAATGTTAAGTTCTGCTGTGGTAGACGTTACTCCATCTAAAATATTAAGTTCTGCCGTAGTGGAAGTTACCCCATCAAGAATGTTAATTTCAGTGGCTGTTGAAGTAACTGCTACGTCTTCATTAACTTTAGGCGAAGTAAGCGTTTTATTAGTAAGCGTTTGCGTTGCGCTATCCCCAACAATCGTACTAGTCGTTGCGGGTAAAGTAAGTGTTACGTTTCCTGAAAAAGCAGAGTGGGCGGGAGCCTGTATCTGAGCGTAGTGCGCGTTGCTGCTTTCGCAATAAAACTTAACAGTGGATTGAGTGCCGCCATTTTTTAACGCGATATCCCCTGCCGAAACTGTTGTTCCAGCACTAGTACTTCCTGCAACTACCGTACCTCCGGTTACCGCACCAGAAGCAGTAACTGCCGCTGCGGTTGTTGTTCCTGTCAAATCAAGATCAACCAAAGCATCGAATACTGCGGCTCCAGAGCCAGCACCATCTAAGTAAACTGCTTTAACCGCACCAGTACCTATGGTGACATTTGCTCCGCTGCCTTGGCTTATAATGATACTCTGGCTACCGCTTGTTGCGTTCTCTATAATTTGAAAACGCTTCATGGTGTTCGGGCCAATTGTGATGGTACATGCAGAATCTAACGTACCCGTATACTTTAGGTATATCGCCCTTGCTTGGTCTGAAGATCCATCAGCTACTGTAGATGCGTGAGTATCCGCGTTTGTAGTGATCCCTTCAGTGCCATAGCCTAAAGCTTCGCCTATAAGCTCTAAAGAAGTATTTGTAGTAGAACCCCAATCTGAATCGCCGTCTGCTGGTTCTGCTACTCTTAAATTGTTTACATATGTTGCCGCCATAATTTACGCCGCCACTTCTGTCCAGTTTGGTGTTTGAGAGGTATCCACCGGAGTCCAACTAGTATCTATCCCCGGAGAAACTGGCCCCCATACATTTGTCGATCCAATTGACCCTGTTAAAGAAAGACCTGTAACCCCTACAGATATACCACCGCCAGCGCTTTCTGAAGTATTGCCTGCGGTTGCGTCAGCAGATACTCCTGTAACGGTTACTGTTGTATCGCCTGTACTAGTAACAGATCCTAGAGCGCTCGTAAGCGCAGGAAAAGCTACATCTTCATTGTAACCACCCGTATTGTACGTTTGGGTTATACTGTTATAACCCGTAAATAGTATGGTTACATCAGCCATATTTAGGCAATCCGAATAATCGCGCTACTAGCATCTGCTGTTGGGAAACTAATTGTAAAATCCCCAGAAGAAGATGATTTATCTGACCCAAAATTTAAAATTAACACTGCTCTATTTGCGCTTCCTGCCGCTGTAGAAGAGTTATAAATCATCGCTCCTCTAGCAGTAATACTTGAGCTAGAAAATGTAAGGTCTGCAAAGTCTGTTAAAGCGGTGGTGCTGGATGTCGTAGGCGTTACGTTAGTTAACGCGGCCCCTCCAGAAGAATAACCTGTGCCACTAGACTCGTTAGAAGAACTATAAGCAGTAGTCCCGGCCCCCAAACTTGCGCTACTTGTAAACAAAGCAAGTTTGAATGCGTTGCCAGAACCTGTTGTAGTAGTAGTTCCTCCACCAGATCCGCTTGTAAAATTATGCACTCCCTGAAGAAGCTCCTGCTTAAAGGATGTACACATTGCTTGAGTAATTGCCATTAGAGTTTCCTCAGTATTTCAGCCACATCATCGTGACCTTGTTTTTTAAATTCATTATACAGTGTAGTCCTGTCGCTTTTAATACCTTGATTTAAAGTGTGGACAATCACATAAAACATTCTGTCTCTAAACGCTTCTGCTTGTTGCTTGATAACAGGATCTGCGTCTTGAGCAATGCTGATTATCTTGGCAACTGCATTAGCTGACAACTCTTCTGGAGTGTGACCTCTTTCAGATGTTGTCTGAACATTGATGTCCCCTGGAGACATCTTTACTTCCATATCAAACATGCTTACCCCTTAGCAATATCATATCTAAATTCATCCCTTGCCCCATAGCCTTCTCCAAGTTTCTTCAATCCTTGTAGTGCCATGTCAAATCTTTGCTGATAAAGAGCAGTTTCATCAGGTATCTTTAAGAATGTTGCCGCCTCTACTAAAGATCCGTACAACAAAGCGTCTGGTGCATTTGTCGATAACCAGGTTGTCCCGCTGTCTGCTCCTGCAGAAAGTGACGCTGGTCTATACTTGTAGTGCAACTCAACAGTGTATGTATCGTCTGAAGCCGGAGCCATAATAAAGTTTTCATCGTCAAACAAAGCGTAGTATTTTGGAACTCCAGTAGTCGCTGGGTTTGGAGAATAATCTCTGATAAAAGACACATGCTTAAATAATAGGTATGAGTAATTGCTGCTAGAAGATACTGCTAGACTATAAGACGATAGAAAATCATCTGGTGTTTTTAGGTAAATATTACCAGACGCTACCTGACCTGTTTGATTTTTTCTGAATACTGGCATCTCAACATTCTTCAGTATTCTTTCTTCTGCTTCTTTTATAAAAGTTGGCAGTGTGGCAACAAACGTAGTCTCTGCTGTTTCACAATAATTCTGTATTGCTGTTTTTAAAGTTGCGTATGTAAAACTCATGTTGTGGTTACCTCAACTTGGCCAACCTCTCCATTGCCGCGCAAAGGATTAATCGTTAAAGCTTCATCTCCTGAAAATCCAACAGGGTCAAAGCTGTATTGTATATCTCTTTGTTCTTCTAGATTTGTTGGAGGCCTAGGGCTTTTTAAAGCTTCTGGATCTGCAACATTCCTAGGAGGATTTAACTGTGGATTTTTTGGCTCATAGCATTCAGAACAAACTTTAAATCCGGTCCATTCTTTTATTAACTTAGAATACTTTTTTGAAAACCCGCACCTGTCGCATATGGCAAGAGCGTGTTTGCCAGCAGCATATGCCATCAGGCTCTCCTAGATGACAAGACACCGGGAGATACTTTAAAAGAAGCTCTACTGCTATCTTGATCTGCCGCTCTTTGAAACTCTTCTTCGTAAATCCCTTTAAGAACTTGTACTCTTTCAGGGGCTCTTTTAAGGGAGATGTAATACGCCAACCCTGCGGCAAGACAAGGATAAAACCTAAAAGGCATATCCATTGTATTGATACTTGCGTCTGCGTCTTGAATTCTTACGAGCCTATTAATAATCAATTGGTCTGTGCTGTTTTCAGAGGCAGGCCAAATATATAGTCTAGGCGTAATTTGCTTGTCTAAGAACCATTGAGTGGGTCGAGCTTTTGTAGATTTGTTTGGGATATTCCAATATTCAGATCTACTTACCTGTTCCATTGATATATCAGTGGTAGTGGAGCCATCAGTTCTTCTGATAACAACATCTAGCACATCGATTGTGCTTGTAGATAAATCAAGATGCTCATCAGCTTCTGTTAGCGTAGTTGTAGAGTTTGTAACTGTCCATTGGTTAAGACCTCTATTTGCCCAATCGGCAAGCAAAAGGTTAAGGGATCGCCTTGCGGTGACCCCGTCATAACCTGTGCGAAACTCAAGGCCACATCGTTCAAATGCTTCCTCAATATATTCCGCTACATCTGGCTCAAAGTCTCTGCTATTTGATGTAGCCATTTACTAGTTCCTTATGAGAAGAACGTAGTCATTGCTGTTAGATCAGTAACAGCCGTGAACGTAACGAACCCTCCATTCTTAAACAAAAGACCGTCATCTGGCACATCAGGATAAGAGTTGGTACTAGCTCCTGCAACAGTCGAAAACTGCATAACTATTGAGCCTGTACTAGATCCTTCCCTAAATACTATCGTTGCTGCCCCGCTACCATTAACCACATAAATGCCGCGTAAGCGACAACGTGCTAAAGATATAACACCACAGCAGCTAGTACCTGAACCCGCGCTTACATTACCAGCAGGGTTGCCTACGGCCGTGATAGAGGCAATCGTAGCAAAAAGTTGTGTGCCTGTAGCGGTATCAGAATCTGCGCCTGTAATAGACTCTGATACTGCACTACCTGTCTCATCTGTACCAACAGCAGTAAAAGATATACCACTATCATCCCCTGCGCTAAGAATAGTAATGTTTCTTGGCGCATCAAAAGTGACAGATCCTCCAGAAGCTAAAGCGCCTCCTATTACGAGCGCAGCGTTATTACCTACAGAAGCAGCCACAGAAATTCCATTAGGGTCTGCGGCGGCAGCAGTTATAAAGCTGGATGTTACATCACTACCTGAACCTTTAAAGGACATAGTGATTTACCTCCTTTGTTACGCTATTTGCGTGTACTCAATGATAAACGTAAACGATCCAGCAGTGGTCGCGTCAACTGTATTGGTAATGTTGCAGTAAATAGTTCTTTCAGCAGATGTGTATTGAACAGAAGCGGGAGCAGTAGTTCCGCTCTGAGTTTGCAGAACCAAGGAAGTAGTTGTTACATTCCCAAGAACTACGGTTGTACCGCCATCCAAGATTTCATCTGTTACTGCCGCAACAATCTGTGCGCCTGAACTGCTTGTACCTACTTCATAACCAATGTCGCCTGTTCCAATAACAGGAGCAGTAGCACAGAATATTTTAATGTCTGTGATAATGGTGTTAGCGGGTTGTGTAAACTCACCAATAGCAGGGCTATCGCCAGCAGTAGTGTTAACTGTTACGCCAGTTGCAAAACCAACATGCTTAACATACTTGTCAGTTACGATTCCAGTAGAAGCAATGTTTGCTACATCTGTGAATGCGCCAGTAGTAGCGTTCTTTGAGACTACTGTAAACCCGTTTTCGGAACGGACGGGACCGTTAAAGGTTGTATTCGCCATGATATCTCCTGTCGTGGCTAGTGTCAGGCACGGTATGCGCCTGTCAGGGATAGGTTCTTTATACTACATAAAAAAGAAGGGGGCAATATATGCCCCCTTCCTTAAGTTTCACATGAAACCTTTTTAAGCGCCTTGAGATCCAAAGACACATCTTGGGTTGCTGAATCCGAATGAGTAACGCTCTCTAGCTTTGTAGCGAACATTACCTGTATCGAAATCACCTTCCATAGAAGTGCTGATTGGAGTTCTTTCAAAGTGCTTAAACCCATCAGGGCAGTCAGTCATGATAAAGAATGCATCAGTATCAGTTAAGAAATGGTTGACTGCATAGCCTTCTGGCAAGAGTCCCATGTTCTTAATTGCATTGATGTCGTTATCTGCTGTCCCTACTCTTCCGGGTGTTTCGAGCAGCCTATCAGCAACAAACTGAAGTTGAGGCGGAACAATCAACTTGGTTCCGCGAAGAGCCAAGATCATGTTTCGATCATCAACGAAAGTTGATATGTTGATTAAAGCGTTTTCCAGTGACGTTTCGTTAAGATCCGCCATGGTAGTAGCTCGGTTAGCAATGGTTCCACCATTAGCAAGAGGGTGTGCAGTGTTAATCAAAGATACACCGTCACCGCCAGTAAAGCTTGAGCTAAACGCATTGTTTAATACGTTAGCAGCTTTTACTTGCTTAGTGTGAGCCATGCTTCGTGCAAGAGCCTTTGTATATCG
>TARA_R110001606_G_scaffold395190_2_pt1 | contig 29380 bp, 28 predicted proteins | sample TARA_R110001606 | Tara Oceans TARA_R110001606 (sample SAMEA4398315) | marine metagenome | biome: Polar Biome; feature: [SRF] surface water layer (ENVO:00010504); material: water (ENVO:00002006), including particulate matter (ENVO:01000060) such as... | depth 5 m
TTTAGTATAGACCGTCCGTAGTGTTTTTTTCTGGTCATCAGTTAGCATGGTTAATTCCTGTGTCGTTGCCATGTATTATCCATGTTTACAGGATCGCATACGTTTTGAATTGATAAGTAATTCGATGTTTACATTGAATCATCTTAATACTCTACAACTATTGGATGCTGATTAACACAAGTTTGGCTATAACAATACTGATCACCTTTTTAGTCATCAAATTCCACCTTACCTCTAGCAATGATCTTTGCTTATACTACGAGTTATAACCGAAACATTACGCTCAATATTTCCTATTTCACCTGACGCAACGTGCTTTCTTAAATTATCAAATGACAAACCAGATGAGACACAAAACCGAAAGAATTATCTATCTGACAAGTTCGTAGCAATAAGACAGGCAGCCTTTGAAATAGTGATTTCTCGACTTCACCCGTTTTCATAGACGTTTATTAAGTTCCTATTTGTAACTTTTCGAACGCCATTGGACTCATTTGATTCAAATAGCAGGGTTATATTCAAATATTGCCAATTCTTGTAAGATCTCATCAAATTAATGATGTGATGAATAACCGATTATGTGCTGCGCTTGAATGTTTTTGGCTTCAAGGACGTTCCAGCTTGCAATAGTGGGTAATGTGATAGGGATTGCGCTTCCACACATAAATGCGCCTCATTTGGCCGTGTTAATAAATTACTATGCAACGGTCAGGAAGATTAAAGGCATGATCTTTTACCCTCCACACTACCAGCTTAAGATTGCTTCATTCTTAAAATCTAATTTTACGGAGTGGATTTATCTAAAGCATTATAATGGCACTAGAGCCCCCTTGTTATGGCGATTGGAGAAGTAATGACTGATGATTACAATGCAAGTAGCATCAAGGTAATGATGAATGAAGAAGCCGAAGATCGGTGGATATGGAAGAAGGCGGAGCATCTTGCCATCAGGTACAAAAAGCCTGCCAATTGGATCAACGATGGTCTAACCGCATGTTATTACTGCAATGTTGATCTCGATTGGTTTGAACAACGCTATTTAGCCAAAACCACCACTGAGAATAAGCCAGAAGTTTTGGCTGCATACCTTGAGCTTCGTGATGATATGGGCTAGGTTGATTCTTCTATCAGGTTTGCTTATCTCAGCTCACTGATTCGATACTGAACCGACAATTCCCAATCTTTTTATTGTTCATGTGGATGCCTTTACATTATCAAGACATCTAGCATGGGCCGATAAATTGTTTATTTAATCGCCCAAGTCACAGATTGAACAAAAGGTGAAGTAGGACAACTCAATAGGGCTCTTACTTATCCCAAGCCATTTTAAAACTGCAGATAGGTGAGATATTACAAAGATAGATAGCAGGCGTGCCCCGTGTCGAATCAACATAGTCTTTTTTACGCATCACTTGAAAAATGTAGGCTTCCTGCTCTATTTTCTCTGGCTCATAGCCAATAGAGATTTTACTCAACCGTTCCATTTCTATGCCAGCCGAGTGATTCATATGAGCAGGCGTCACGAGATGAACCTCTCTTATACTGTGATATGAGGCATTCATTATAACTAACAGATGCGGCACCGTATCAACCATGACGGTGTTAAGTGATTCGTCGCTATTAACATGCGAGTCCACAACAACTATGAAAAAATACTTACTGCCCGGTTGCGTCACTGTTGTGTAATAATCTTCATCATCGCATATGTCATCAACATTAATTTTGTCATAGTTAGATCCTACAAACATGTTTCATCACCTCGCCCTGTTAAGTCAGATTGCTACCGTGGCATATTGAATCGAGTGGTCCAGTCGTACATGAATAACCTCAAAATCATCGCCAAGTTTTATTCTGTCTAAGCGTCTTCTCATAACGTTATCGACAAATTAATCGGATATACCCATTTGTATGCTTGATCCAAGGCCCATGTTTGCTCTAAAACATACAATGCATCAGAGTGAACAAGTCCTGGTTTACCAATCAGCTCATACTCAGAACCCGATTCAGTTCTGCCAATACCTCTGTTTTCATCAAAATCAGCGATGGGGGTACTTGCTCTTCCAAGTCCATCACCACATGAGTACCCAACAAAGTGATATTTATTAGTGGACACAATCTCAGCAATATTCCAGCTGGTAAGTGTTACTTTTCCCGGCAGTAAAAATGTAATCATTGTTTTCTCCTTTTTTGAATAACTTAGGAGAATTGAAACATTTTCCGTATGCTGAGTCACCTCTTTTTAAACGTGATATAATGAACAATATCAACAAGTTAAAAAGTGTATCATGTATATAATACACTTTCCTTCGCCAATAAATCAGAGTGACTCTCAGGGTTGTATTGAGGAGAAAGAGTTACATTATGCGCAACGAAAATCACCTTTATAAGAGTCTCTGCGCAAACCATGATGGACTGGATGTATTAGCACGACGATAGATGAAGTCGTCGCTATAACACATTTACCTTTTGTAACACTTTTTGCATATTCAGGTTAGAGTGTAATTCAGTCGACACCCTTGATTACCGAGTGGGCCTAAATTGATACCTTTTAGTTACTTCAAAGCATCCAGATATAAACTACAAAGGGAAATAAAAAAGTACGACTATATAATTCATAGCATATATTTAATAGGGATGATGGCTGTTCAAATATTGCACCGTTTGTACCGTGCATAGCTATATTAAAGTTGTTTTAGACGATTTTTGTTATATATGATAATTATTTAACCAACTTGAAACCCTCGCCTTTGCGAGCGTACCGCCTCGATTCCGACCCTGAGTACCCAAAAATTCGAGTTCTCAGTAGTTTATTCTGCTGATGATCCTTAAATTAGCCAAAAATCATTGTTCTTAGTGTCACTCAATTGAGCAAGATAGTCAGCATGCCAAAAAAAGATAACGTAAAAGACAAGTTATCTTATTGGGCACTTCGCTACGGTGCGACGTTAATAAATTGAACACCAAAATATACTTACATTCATAGCGAATAACATTGCACTACGTTAAGGTGTCGAATATGTGCAAGGAAAAGTATGGGATAGAAAGTAACAGTAATTACACAAGATTATGAGCTATAAATTACTCCATTATTATGAACCATTAATGTTGCTACTCATACGGTCTCTCCCAGCTCATTCTTACATTTTGCCAATGCCACACCATCAACTAAAACCAGATGTTCATCGCTCCCAATGTCACTGTGATAATCTTCATGGTGATGACCGTGAAAAATCCTTTTTACGCCCAGAGACATCGCTAAGGTGTCCAGTACGTCAAAACCATGCGGGTGACAAGATGGAGCTTCGTGTGTTACCAAGATATCTGCCTGCAGTTGGCTAAGTCGCGCTACATCCTCAGGCCAGATACAACTGTTGTGTTGTCGAGGTAAACCACCATACCTTTGTGAGTTACGCTTAATAATCGATGGCTGGCAATGCATGTAATTTTCTCGGGTGTCCCACTTTGGAACACCATCGTTAAAACTGGGGTGCCACACCTTTCCTCTAAATACACCGCCTAACCCAGCAATTTTAATTCCTGCAATATCCACTACCCTGCCATGCAAATTTCGATGAGCTAATTCACAACCAAAGCTAAAATCATAATACTCATCGGTATCCGTATCGTGATTACCATGAATGAACCACAACTCAGTTTTATCAACAATGGTAGCTAATGCTTGTTCCAGGGGTTCTTTCAGACCTAAATCACCAAGAATTACTACTGCAGCAGGAGACAATCGTTCTACAGCACTAATGAGTTCACCGTAGTGACCATGAGGATCACCATAGAATAAAATGTTATTTTTTTGTTTCAATTTACATCTCCATTGCCATCATCGATGGCAAATGCGAGGTAAAAAAACCCCGACTTATTTTCATAGGTCGGGGTTTATAAATGATGCCGACTCAATGATCTATTTCGAGATCACTCAGTCTTTAGTGATCTCAAATCAATTACATAGTGTGTTTATTATTTTCATATCATCACCGGTTCTCTCCACAACCCTTTTGGGTCAATATTAGCCAAATTATACAGATCAAACTGACAATGAAAAATAACTCCCTCATTTAATATCAACAATGTAGTGTCATCACATTCGTTGAATCAACTAAAATAATGTGAAGTCACGAGGCATCATTCATGCTGAAATCGGTGATGGTCTCAGTTTCACATTGGCTTTTATTGAAGGTTGACCAAGAATTTTGTTAGCTTCACGTCGACTGCTTTGTATCACCTTTCCCTCATGATCAAAATCAACGGTCGTATGCGTTACCCGAACTTTGTTCAGCGCTTTCGGATCGGCAATTCCAATCTGACGTTTAGTTTTAGCTGATTTCTTATACCCGTACGCATCCAATGATTTCGTAGCAAGATGGCCTAGGATATAGGCCATTTGCTGACGGGTGTAATGGTCACCATCTCCTTTCAAGTCAGAACTTAACTGATGCCGAAAGGTATAAAAACAGATCCCTTTTTTTAGGCCTAATGCTTTGACAGATAGTCTGGCAAGACGCTTTCGACTGAGATTCAAGTAGCTTTGAAATAGGGCCAGCTCATCGTCCGTAAGATTGAACGGTTGATTGCCCACTTCTGCCGTTATGTCCGTTTGCTGGTTGGTCGACGCTTTATATTCCGGTAACCAAGCGATCTGTTGTAAGGTCGCTAATGCTTCATTCAATTTTTCGTGCTCCGCCGCTGAAAATTGCAGCAGGCGGTCGGCGCCTCGATCGCTATCTTCAATGCCATCTTGTCCATTATTCATGCTGGTTGATTTCTTAGCGCCTTGAATAAAGACGGTGTTATTGTCTCGGCAGTGCATGGTGGCAATTTCAATTGGACGACAGCCAGTGATACTTAAAATATTGATAACAGAAAGTAGCCCTCTTATCGTATTGATGTAGTTATTTTTCTTGTTGGTGATGGCTGCTTTTGCACGGTCATTCAGCTGGTTCCAGTTCGCCGGATGTTTGCTATGGGCGATGGCTTGCTGATGAAGCGCCGTGGCTAAGTCTACTATTTGTTGCTCAGTTATCTTTTTTATTTTCTTAGTCGGCTTATGTAATAGAGCAGGCTTAACATCAAGCATGGTGTTTTCTATGGCACGTACGCTGTTATCATCCCCATGATATTTACAATAGTAACGCAGCGCTGTTTTGAGTTGTTGCCAACTGCTTTTTGCATAGCCGTATTGCTTTATATTCTGGATAACTTTTTTATCTTTGATGTCACCATCTGCTCGGTGTTTGTCTTCTTTATCACGAGCAGCACGTTGTAAGGCGGCACTAATATTAGTCGGTGTTCTTTTATCTTCTGGCAGGTCAAACGTTTCAAAGAAGCGTTCTGCTTTTTTAATATAGTTGTCTTGAGTAATACGATTCATAGGTGGCTATAATCTATAAAAAGATAACTTAGTCGGGAAGCCCTTTCACGCTGTTCAAAGGCTGCGTTTATTGAGTGAAAAATCCTCACTGATTTCTCCCAAAATAAACTTCCCTCTAACTTTATCGGTCGCATAGTTGCGAGGCCAATAAAGTATAGAATGTTATCTTGATAAACAGCTTAGCCACCTTGTTGATTAAGATAATGAACAATAGTGATCTTCTTCCTAAAGTCCGCTTTTTGTGGTGTTAACTTAAGTTTTTGCTGCAGCTCAAGCAGTGCCTGCTCAGCTTTTTCTAATGCTGCCGTTTTTTCTGCAAGAGTGGTATTGAGGGTATGAAGCTCACTTGCCATCGCGTGTTGGCCTGCTTGAAAACCTTGCTGCCAGCATTGCGTGATGGCGCCTTCAAATAAGTTCGCTGTGTCTGATGATAATGGGGTTACGGTGGATGATAACGTCGCTGGTTGGTTATCATCGTTATCATGAAGCTGATGCCATTGTTTGAGGTAGTTTGAGTGGGTAGTGAGACTACCCATTCCAATGTCGGCTAGGAGTTTTTTCGCGGTGGGGGCAGTCCCCTGCTTGCTCAATTTATCGGCACAGGCAAACACTTGTTGTTGGCTGAGTTTTTTGGCGACCATTACTCGCCTCCGCTTTTTTCTTTGTCGGCTACGCTATTAGACGTTGTCTGCCAGAGTTCACGTTGAGCTTCGGCTTTCGCTTTGCCGTTTAAGGCAAGCGCTAGTTCTTTTTTGTGCGTTGTACGTTCAGCTTTAATGTCAGCATTCAGGGTGGCGATCTGTTGTTTATTGGAGGCTAATTCGCCCTCTACTTTAGCTGACGCTGCCCGTAGATCTGAAAGCAGACTTGCACTTGTTTTGTTTTCTTTATCCAAATCGCTGTTTTTGTTTTTAAGTTCACTCAGCTCTACAGATAGTCTTTTTTGTTCCGTACTGGCATGTTCAAGCTGTTCTTTACAGCTCTCTCGTACAGATTTAATATCTTCGTTATGCTGGCTGATTTGCACTTTTAGGACATCACGCTCACCAGTGATGTTGGCGAACTTTTCTTTTTCAGTAACAGCGCATGCATCTGCCCGTTTTATTTCAAGCTGACTTTTTTCGAGTTCTACTTGTAAATCATCAAGCTGTTGTTTATGTGCAACCAGTGTATTTTCGGCATCTGTTTCTAAGCGTTCATTTTCTTGTTCTAACCAAGTTTGATTGGTGATGGCATCGACGACTTTTTGCTCAGCAATACGGACCTTTTTATCGGCCTGTTCTTGTGCTGTGCTAATGGCATCATTGATAGTCGGTTGAATACTTTGCCACCAGGTAGCGCTAATCGTAAGACCGCTATCTCGAATATGATCAGGCATTGATAATGTCGCCTGCGCTTCATTGGCTCTTTGTTCTTTCCACTTTCTCAGTAATGGACCGATAGTGCTCGCTGAACCGCCAATGAGTTCTTTGATTTTTTGTTGTGACGGTTCTTTTTTGTGCTGTTCAAAGTAGCTGTCACACGTTGCAAATACTTGTTGCTCGGTAATGGCTGCGCCGCGTTCTTTAGTTTCTGTTGTATCTCCCATTGCCCTACTCCCTAGTTAAGTGCTTTCAAATCTGGAGTAGTGCCAAGTAGTGAAATCACTACTTGGCACTACTCCATCTCCAAAGGTCGTCGATTTTTATGCGATATTATTCACAATGATATAACAATATATAAAAATTATTGACATGTCAATACAGTTATATCTATTAATTTACTTAGTGACATGTTTCTTGTATTATTTACCGTAATATTTCATAAGGATTAATACGATGAGTTCACAGCAACGCAAAATAGCCATACAAGCTTTATTACGTCGAGGGCAACTAAAGCAGCTGTCCGGAAAGCTCGATATGAGCTACAGCTATTTGTCGCAAGCATTCTCTCCTTCCACAGCTATTAACTTTACCGATGAACTTGCACGAAAAGTCGAAAAGGAATTAAAACTACGTGAGGGTCAGCTCGATCAAGAAGTGCAAGCCGTTAACAAACAATATCCACCAATCGTATTACAATCACTTGTACTACGTGGCCGAGCCATCGATCTCAAACATTATTATCCTGACAAGCGTGTTGAGCTAGAGGTAACGGTTGAGATGGCTGGTGTCCGGAAACAAGCCGATCTGGGTGTTTATAATCAAGATGGTTCCGTTTATATCATTGCAGAACAATGTGACAACTACGATGCTAAGTCTGCAGCAGACAAAATCATTCTATTGATGGCGCTATCAGGAGCCCGGTATGGTGTATTATTTGCGCCTGAGTCAGGTGTTGCTCAACGTAGTTTAAAAATGGTCGACTTCGAATTCTCACCTGATAATCGCTTAAGCAGATGGTATCAGTCACAAAATGGCACAATTAATGAAGTCACTACTGGACCGCATGGACTCTATGAGCATGTTGGGATCTAGATGTAACTATCTACGCCTGCTCTCAGCTCCCTAATCAAATCGACTGCACCCATCACAGCAATTTCGTGTAAAGATTAAAAATATTATTGTAAAGCGACCATTGTTAACATCAATACCAGCTCATATAACGCCTAATTGTATAGGCATTATGTGTCACCTTGCCTTTAGTTATCTTACTCAACTAAATACCACAGCATGCCAATTAATATAATAATTGGCCGCTTATAAAATCAATAAGCGACGCTCGCGATCATAAATAAGATAATTTTTGATCAGTCATACAATGAAAATAGTCATGTTTAGAAGGTCACAAAAGAGCATGGCGTGATAGTTATATAGTAGTCCTTTTTATACCAATCACTTAGTTGGTTGAAAATGCAACATCTCGTCTTATAACTCTAAAACGCTTACATTATCTGACTGTAATCTCATTTCATGTTTCACATGACGCACCCAAAAACAATATAAGCATACAAATTAAATATTGACTAATCAATATAAATGCACTATGATGATTTCAATCATGAGCAATTCCGGCATGTCGCCGCGACTAAAAATCTCATGATGAGGATAATATATGCTTACTGCACTAATAAGTTTAAAGATAACCGCATCACTAATCACCACCCGCGCATTTCACCGTTTAGTTCAACAATATTGCAACTTGGTTGGTTCAGACTTAATTGTCGAGAGATATTCAATACCCATTTTGATATGGTCGCCGATCACAATAACTGCACTTTTGTCACAGGGGGTTCAGTAATGAATCAGCCAAAATATGTGACTATAGGTAAATTCAGCGAACTATCTGGTTACTCTAAACGTGCTGTAGAAGCTAAGATTAATAAGGGCGTCTGGGCAGATGGAATTCACTACCGTCGAGCTCCTGATAATCGAATACTCGTTGATATAGAGGTGTTTGAAAAATGGGTGATGGCCTTAGTATGAATGGAATCATAGTAAGAAATGGGCATATTCAAATTACAGTTAACTTTAATCGTAAACGTTATCGTAAAACACTGTTTATAAAACCTACTGCAACAAATTTAAAATATGCAGCAATGCAACGCGAAACCTGGTTACATCAATTAACGTTAGGGAGTACTCCTGCAGCATTTATTAGTGAAGACCATGTCCTTGTCTCGTCTTTACTTACACATTGGCTAAAAAATAAAGAGACAGAAGTTAAAGCCAGCACATTTGATGGCTACAGAAAGTGTGTGGCGTTGCTATGCCAACATTTCGGTAATACTAATACGAGTGAACTTTCGATCGGGAAAATTAAAAATTATTGTACCGAGAGTAAGGCTGGCGCTAAACGATTAAATAATCTTTTTTCGCCACTACGACAAGCTTTGCAAGAAGCCGTTGAAGATGACTCTAATTCACTTACTAAGAACATTCTGACAGGATGGGCGTGTAAGAAAAAAAACGGTCAGAAAACACCCTCTATAATTCCATTCTCAATTGATGAGCAGCGTCTAATTCTTCAACAATTAACGGGGCAAGCTAAAAACCTTGTTCAATTTATATTTTGGACTGGCACAAGAACGTCTGAGTTTATCGCTTTAAAATGGTCGGATGTTAACTTTGATGAAAGAACAATACACATTGATCGTGCTTTAACACAAGCGGCCAATAAAGTTGAAGATACAAAGACTGATGCAAGTGAACGTACAATTAAACTTCTATCCCCAGCGTTCAATGCCCTGCTCGAACAAAAACAATACACTTACGAACTAGGTGAAGAAATCTTCCACAATCCTAAAACTAACGTTCCCTGGACTGGCGATCAGCAAGTGAGGAAATCAATGTGGATCCCTGCAATAAACAAATCAGGCATATCTTACAGAAGACCTTATCAAACGCGGCATACTTACGCTTCAATGTTGTTGTCTGCAGGCGAACACCCAATTTGGGTAGCGAACCAAATGGGCCATGCTGATTGGTCGATGATTGCCAAAATATATGGAAAGTGGATGCCTGAAGCGCAGCCTGATGCTGGTCAGAAAGCAGAGGCTATTTTTGCTGCTGATTTGTAATTGAATCCTGGGCAAGTCGGGGAATATTTGAGGGTCTTTGAGCGTAATTACGAGGACTATAATACTTGTAAAGAACTGAAATTCAGAAACCTACTTGATGTGAGGCTCCTCCCATTCACACCCTGTTTGGCAAGGCTTACGGAGTAAGTCTTGCCATTTCTGAAGCATTTCCCACTGGTTCAGATTAAGTATGAACACTCGTTGCGATATTATCTGACAGTCCGTTACGTGCTGTGGAGGTCGGTTTGAGCTGTTTGTTAGGTGTTCTTTTAGTCCTGAAAAGAATTAACACGGATAAAAAAATTTGGCTGGATCCTTCTTTGTATTCACCATAAAGTCACTATCCTTAAGCGCTTTTTCGATCAATGCCTTTTTATTAGGAATATGTAGAGAGGGCACTGAATCCATTGAATCTCGAAATTTCGGCAAGTTATCCCAAAGATCCTTTATCTGCTTTTTGAAGGTTTTTGATTCACAGTTAATAATGTCAGATTTTTCCGTATACTCTGGATATACAACTATAACCGGCAAACCCAATGTGTTTATGCCGTAGTCGATTTCTTCACGAATCGCTATAGAGCTTTTTGTTACAGAGCTTAGGAACAATATTATGTTCTTAGATTTGCTGAGACGCTCTCTAATTCTTGGTTTTAAGGTTTTTTCCCAATCACTACCGTCCCTAACATTGTAATTTTTTTCGTGAGAGTCATTAAATGGAAAGCTTGAGTCTTTTCCCTTCCATGCCCTAAGCATGCTGTAGCTTACAAAGTCTTTAGTTGCATGAGCCCCTAGACCACCTTCAGTGAATGGTTCACTGACGTAAAACGCCGAATAGTTTCCGTTGCGATATGCCATCTCTTCTCCTACATGATCCTATAGAATCAAATTTGATAAAATTAATTTGTGGTGCAAATGTTTATAGCCCGTTATTGGACGATTTAATATCGAGCAAATTGATAGTATCCATTTTCCCTGGGTGAATAATAATGGTTAGCTTTGCTGGATGCTTAAATCGCATTTCACTAATCCTAAATGTCCAAAGCATTATCTTAAGCAAATCTTCATCGCTGATATTTTTATGCTCTTTGATACGCGTTATCCCTGACCCAAAAATCGGGACAGAAACACTTTTTTGTGCATAGATTCGATTTACCCTATCCCAGAAATTAATAAGAAAGCTGAGATATTCTGGCATCGTGAGACGAGCTCGGTTTTTATCATCAAACTTTGAAAAAGCTGTTAAAAGATACTCGCCATAAACACAAATGGCGCCAATTTCGAAACGCGTCTTTTTTCCAATCTTTCTCTTTGAGTTTTCCCCGACAATATCATCATCTTCAAAAAAATAATCTTCTATATGACGATCAAGGTCAGTAACGGAGGCATCAAGGTGGTTTGTAACAAAAATACCGTTTAGTGAGTTTCTAGATATAATCTTGTCATCCACCTGCGTATCAAAGTATTCATTAAATGCTATAACTTTAAAATCAGGTTGTTTAAAGATGTCCCCTTGTTTTATCGTGACATCGCTTCCTTCGATATTAGTGTGAATCTGCTGCAAGTTGTTAGATCGCCACCACAGCACTACATAAACAATTAGAAGCAATATTACAAATATGGCCCCGACCGTCAGCTTCATATCTTTGGGTATCTCAATAAATATAAATGTAAGCGATGCCAATACACTTATTACAGAGACAACTTCAAGAAATTGCCTGAAAACTCTCTTATCCAAAAAACTTACTTTTGCCAAAGGCTTTCTCCCTTTATTTTGTCAGCCTGATCTCGGTTGATACCATTTACACCTAACGTTTGGTTAAGGGGCGGGCCTTAGCCCATCCCAGTGAGCGGAGCGAACGGTTGGAACCTATTGTTATGTGTGAGCACATAGGCTACTAATGCTCGCTGTTTGCTTTTTAATGTCTACTACCGGGTTGAAGATATGTGCTGCCAATTGCTGTTCGATAATCTCACGGTTGTCTTGGAAAAACGTGCGCGCAAACTCAGGAACAATAGGGCTGTTCATGTACCGTGCAATGTATTTTATTTTGTCTACATTGCTCTGAGTCGGAATGCTTTGACCGTATTCATCAGCGATTCTTTCGACTTCAAGCATTAGGTCAGTAGAGAATTCTAGACACAGAGTGAGAATGTCTTGCTTCGGAGCTTCAAGACTAATAAATTTCCCTTTGTTATCAATTCTTTCTATATTGCTCGCAATATAATACTTGCCATCAGTGTAGGCGTTGATGATTTGCATGCCGTCATGCGTTATGGCATTTCTGCATTCCTTGAAAAATGTAGAGTGTCTCACTTCTGAGAAGTATGACCAAGAAATTTTCTGGCTTGTAGCTGTTTCTAAAGAGTCTTTAAGTGACTGGAAGGTGTTAACGAAAGCATTGAAGGTGAAATTTATGTCTTCATCGCTTGTGTTGACAGGGTTGATTCCGGCTAAGAAGTTGTTATTGACTAGATTGCAAATGCTTATAATTTTTCTTAGGAAGTACTCATATTCTTCCAGCTTGTTTTTTATGAAGCTGCCAACGACCATCTTATGGTGTGTTTCTTGTTCAGTCATCCGTTGAGACCCTTCACATAACTTGTTGTTAAGGGGAATAATCTTCCCTGTAATTTTTATACTTATACGGACAATAATTCCTAGTAAGTCGATAATCAAGACAAAACAGGGAATTATGAGTCCATCGGCTTATTTCCCTGTGTTAAATAATCTCACTGTCTGCTGTGGGTCGTAATCCGACTGTCAAACTAAAGTGTACCGAAACCATACTTTTAAACGTGTTGTATTTAGCATGAATTAAGAAACTTTAATTAAACTCGTAGATCCCATTAATTAAGAAATTAGGCGTGTCTTCTGGGTAACCTTATCAAACGCGTGATACATACTCCTCTATGATGATATCTTAAGGAGAGCACTCAATGTAGCTCACAAACCAAATGAAGTAGGCTTATTGGTCTATGATTGTCAAAACGTATGGGAAATGGCTACCTGAAGAGCAGCCTGATGCAAGTCATAAAGCAAAGGCTATTTTCGTTACTGATTTGTGATTTTAGTTACCACCGAATAAACAGTTTAAATTTAAAAAGATTTGTTCAGTCTGCGGCATATATTAAACGAACGGTGATAATATCTATGCACAAATAACAATTCCTGCCACAGATGTTACCCCATAACGTAAATTAAGCGCATTGCTAAGGCGTCGATGCTTATATGAAAAAACGTTGTACCTACGCTATGAAGTCTTCGTGTAACACTCCTCTCCTCCAAGCTGATGATACGTCAACACGATGACATCTCCTGCCCAACTTTCTCTGAATCATTACAAATAATTTTTTGAGAAGATCCTCGCAAGATATAACATAATAATTAGGAAGATTTTGAGAGCGTAAATGTACGAGAGAAAAATTATTACCGATCAGAATGCAGGTTTTCTCACTATGAATTTGTGAGGCATTTCTGAGGCATATTGGAGGGTATTCGGGGGTATTTCAGCGTAATTACGAGGACCGAAATCCCCGTAACTACTTGAAATATAACAATATATATGGTGGAGGCGGGGGGAATCGAACCCCCGTCCGCAAATCCTCTGCTTTCGGATCTACATGCTTATTTCATCTATTAGTTTAACTACAAGCTACCCGATGAACAGGGAAAACAAATAGCGATCTTGTGAAATTTCAATCTATCAGCACCAAGCATGCATCAAGCTTGTCTTATGAGAATCGACCCCTGAAACCTAAACGCATAAGCACGGCTTTAGTCAGAGGCTAGCAAGCCTAGGCTGCTAGAGAGTAGTTGTTATCGTTTGCAACTATATTTTGCCAATCTGTTTAGCGAGTAGAATTGGCGTGCTCGGCATGCACCTTAAGTTTTGTAACCCACGTCGAAGCCAGGTCGCCCCCTAAAGTATTACGATTGAGACAGTATAAATGAGTGGTGGTTCCACTACTAGGTAATTATTATTTGTTTCTAAAGACGCGGGCTTTTTCACGTGCCCAATCTTGGTCTTTAGCGGTTGCTCGTTTGTCGTGTTGTTGTTTACCTTTAGCCAATGCAATTTCTAATTTTGCTCGACCTTTCTTCCAATACATAGCCACAGGCACTATGGTATAACCTTTGCGATCTACAGCGGCGATGAGTCGATTAAGTTCTGCGCGATTCAACAATAATTTACGACGCCGAATATTTTCGGGATGTATATGTGTTGAGGCCGAGAGCAGTGGCGAAATGTGCGCGCCATGTAACCATGCTTCTCTTTTATCGATCGCGATATAGCTTTCGTTTAGCTGTAGTCGCCCGTCACGCAGACTTTTGACTTCCCATCCTTCTAGGACGATACCCGCTTCGAATTTATCTTCGAGAAAGTAGTCATGTCGCGCGCGTCGATTTTGGGCAATATTGCTCGTGCCTTTAGGATTTTTTGTATTTTTTTTCGTTGCCATCTGACTATTATATAATGCTATTCTAAATATAGGTTCAAGCATTTTGATAAATGCTCAATAAAACCACCTTAATTTTACTAAATCGGGAACATTTATGAGCAGACCAACTGAATCTATTCATGGCCAATGGTCTTCACGCTGGACATTTATCTTGGCTGCGACGGGCTCTGCTGTGGGTTTGGGTAATATTTGGAAGTTTCCATATATTGCTGGCGAAAATGGCGGCGGTGCTTTTGTTTTAGTTTATTTATTATGCATTGCTTGCATTGGTATTCCCCTAATGATGGCAGAAATCATGATCGGGCGCCGTGGGCGGCAAAATCCTGTCAATACACTACGTTCGTTAGCTAAAGAAGAAAACAAAAGTACCTCATGGGCATTGACAGGTTGGATAGGCATTATCGCAGGATTTATTATCCTATCTTATTACAGTGTTATTGCAGGTCAAGCAATTGCGTATGTATTTCGCTCATTTGCGGGGGTTTTTGAAGGTGTTACTCCTGATGGTGCTCACCATATATATTTATCACTAACTTACGATCCAGAGCGGTTATTAGCATGGCATACCGTGTTTATGGTGTTGACAATGGTTGTCGTTGCCCGAGGCGTTAAAAGCGGCATAGAAAGATTTGTTAGATATGTCATGCCCGCCCTGTTTGCCATTTTATTAATGTTAGTCGGCTACGCAGCAAATACTGGCGATTATTTCACGCAAGGACTTCATTTTTTATTCTCACCTGATTTTTCAAAGTTAACCGCTGATGGCGTGTTGTCGGCGATGGGTCATGCTTTCTTTACGCTTAGTTTGGGCATGGGGGCCATTATGGTCTATGGCTCATATCTTTCTAAAACGACCTCCATCGTAAAGGTATCCATCTGGATAGCCATTACAGACACCGTGGTTGCCTTGCTCGCTGGAATGGCAATTTTCCCTCTAGCCTTTGCTAATGATTTAACACCTGGCGCAGGACCTGGCCTTATTTTTGAAACATTACCTCTTGCTTTCGGTCATATGGCAGGCGGCGCATTATTTGGCGGTCTGTTTTTCTTACTACTCGTGTTTGCAGCTTGGAGTTCCGCTATATCAATAGTCGAGCCAGTTATTGCTTGGCTTGTTGAGAACAAAAAAATTAGCCGCCGTAGAGCAAGTGTTACGACTGGATTTGCGATCTGGCTATTAGGTTTGTTAACTGTTTTTTCATTTAATATCGGTGAGAATTGGCTTTTATTTGGTAAAACGATGTTTGAGTTGTTGGATTATGTAACAGCAAATATTTTGCTACCACTCGGCGGCTTATTAACCGCTATTTTCGCAGGTTGGGTTATATCGAAAAAGAATGCTCAAGACGAACTAGCAATTCAAGCGCCATTTTTCAGCTATTTATGGCGAGTTCTTATTCGCTACATTACACCCTTAGGCATTATTATTGTATTCTTGAACGTTATTGGTCTTTTAGGGTAAATTATTTCACTTATGACAACAATTACACGTAGCTCACTCGTTGTATTCACTCCAGACCAAATGTTCGACTTAGTTAATGATGTAGAAGCCTATCCTTCTTTTTTACCCTGGTGTCGGAACAGTAAAGTTATTACTAAAACCGATACTGTAATTACTGCTTCCTTAGACTTGGCTAAAGGGGGCATTCATCATGTGTTTTCAACCAAAAATACATTAGTGCAAGGTGAGTCTATTGAAATCGCCTTAATAGATGGCCCCTTTCAACATCTGGAAGGTCACTGGCAATTTGGCATGATTGGCGATAATCAAGGTTGTCGTATTCAATTAGATATGGATTTTGAATTCTCAAACCGTATTATCAGTATGGCATTGGGACCTATTTTCACTCAAATTTCAGGCTCTTTAGTTGATGCCTTTTGTAAACGCGCTCAGGATATCTATGGCAGTTAGTACTCAAACAAGCGAAGAAGCCATTAAGATGATTACTGTTGAGGTATCGTATGCCTTACCTGAAGAACAAGTCATTTTATCATTAGAAATCGCGAGTGATTGTACTGTTGAAGAAGCTGTCAAACGCTCAGGAATTTTAGAGACATACCCTCAAATTGATCTCAGTAGTGATAAAGTCGGTATTTTCGGTAAGATGTGTAAACTCAATGCAGCGCTTCGAAATAAAGATCGGGTTGAAATCTACCGAAAATTAATCGCAGATCCTAAAGAATCACGCCGTCAACAAGCTGAAATGCAAAAAATTAAAGCCTTGGAAGAAGCGCAGTAACTTCCCTAATTTGATATTAATTTATTACTATCGCCCTGCTTTTGAAAAATAGTTCAAATATCAAAATAAATCATCAGAGTCACAGCGTTTTCAGTATCTTGATGATGCCTTGAAACTACAATATCGTTTACGACGACTATTTAAGCTCTAATAGAGCCATTTCAGCATCGGTAAAGCCCGCTAGTTTTCGTGCTTCAGTATTAAACGGACCTCGCAGTTCACCAGCAAAATAGTTATCTAATAAATCTTTAAATGTCGCTAATGAATCGACATTACGTTGTTCGCAGAGATAGTTAAACCAGTGGGTTCCTATTTTCACGTGGCCAATTTCTTCACGCAAAATAATCTCTAAAATTTCAACGGCGCGATGGTCACCGCCACCTCTGAGTTTGTTCATCATTTTAGGCGTAACATCCAAGCCTCTGGCTTCAAGCACTCGCGGTACTAGAGCCATTCTTATCAACACGTCATGATGCGTTTTTTGCGCCATTTCCCACATACCACCATGTGCCGGAAAATGACCGTAATCATAGCCCAGTGTTATTAAGTGGTTACGTAATAAGGTGAAATGTTGGGATTCTTCAAAGGCTACTTGTAACCAATCTGCGTAGTATTGTCTGGGCAAATTAGCAAATCGCGCCACCGCATCTAACGCTAAATTAATCGCATTAAATTCAATATGGGTAACGGCATGGATAAGGGTCGCAACACCCGTACCTGCACTATTACGCCGACGTGGCAAATCTCGTGGTGCGACTAATTCAGGTTTATCAGGATGCCCCGCTACATCGGGCACGGTGATGTCATCATCTGTCAGTATTAAGTCATCAGCAAGCCATTGATGATAGAGCTTTTGTGTTTGTTCAACTTTACGTAATGGATCGGTGATGCCATGACACGCTAAAGCGCCTAGGCGTAAATCAGTGTAGTTATCCATCTAGACGTACTCGCGGGTCAACAAGGGTATAAGACAAGTCGGTGAGTACTAAACCGACGATATAGAGTACAGAACCAAGAAAGACCATGGCACGCACGATAGCAAAGTCCTGGGCATTAATAGCATCAATCGTGTAACTCCCTAAGCCGGGAATACCAAAAAAAGATTCGAGAATTAAACTGCCCATAAACAAGGTGGGAATAACCACTACCGCTCCGGTCAAAATAGGAATCATGGCGTTTTTAAGCACATGTTTAAACAACACTCTAACTTCCGATAAGCCTTTTGCACGTGCGGTACGTACATAATCTTTTGATACTTCTTCTAAAAATAAGGTGCGATACCAACGAGAACCAGCACCGATACCTGACACTATGCCAATTGCTACCGGTAAAATTAGAAACTTTATTGCACTAAATCCCTCTCCATAACCAGAGATAGGCACTAACTGCATCAATTTACCGACAAGGAATTGCCCTCCAATAATATAGAACAGTCCAGAGATGGACATAATGACCACGCAGATAATCACCCCGCCAAGATCGATATACGTTGCCCGAAAAAACACCATCAGTAAGGCAAACGTAATATTGACCATTAGACCAATGACAAATATGGGTATCGCAATCGCTAAACTTGGCCACATTCTGGTTTTGATATCTTGACCAATATCGCGGCCATCATCCGCTTGACCAAACTCAAAGATAAATAACGACAAGGATTTATCAAAAAATATTGTGTCTGTTGCTTTACTTAGCCCGTAACGGTCTGAATTCCACAATAAGGCCTTGTCATAACCTCGTTCTTGTTTCCAAGCCTCTACAGCTTCTTGAGTTACATGTTTAGCACCCAAATTCATCCGCGCCATATCATCAGGTGTATTAACCATAAAAAACAAGGCAAAGGTCAACGCATTAACGCCAATAAGGATAGGGAATGCGTACAAAATTCTTCTAATGACATAAGCGAACATAAACAAGTTTTTCCAAAAGGGCTGTCTTTACATATTAGTAACTGCTAATATTTCATTATCGTCAGCAATCAAATTAATGACTATGATACCTGTGATCGGCGTGGCAATGATCATTGGCATTACAACAGCATGAAATTTTCTAGGTATTATTAATACTAGCAATCATCATCAGTTTGTTTTATTTTCTAAAATTAAGCAGTTTATCAAAATAGGGGATAACCCTTTTTGCAATTATAGTGAATAGGTCTTTGTAGACCGTTAATCCTTTTATTAACCGAGGTTCCAATCATGGCACAATCAGCAATGGATTTAGTTCAAGCAGCAAAAGCTAACATAACTGAAATCACAATCCCGCAAGCAAATACCTTATTCGTAGCCGGCAGTATTCCACTAGATGTTCGCGAGTTACTGGAGTATGAAACAGGCCATATACCTAATGCTCGTCATATTTCACGTGGCATGTTGGAATTTAAAATAGCTACTCACCCAGACTTTCAGGATAAAGCCGCTTCCATTGTTGTCTATTGCAAAAGCGGTGGTCGCTCAGCTTTAGCAACTGAAACCTTACAACAACTTGGTTTTAGCAACGTTCAATCAATGTTGGGGGGATTTGATAGTTGGAGTGAAGGTATGGTCATCCCGCCTGAAACATCGGCCTAATAATTAAAGTTACTTGCCAAATACTCAATATCAACGAGGGATCACCATGAAATTAATAAAATTATTAACCATCACCGCAATAGGCCTCACACTGAGTGCTAATTGTTTTGCCACTGAAACAAGCGTTATGGTTCGAGCTAAAGCTCATGATGCTAAGTATATTGGTACGAGCGTTGGCGGTGTTAAAGTTGTCGTCGAAGATGCTGAAACAGGCGAGATCCTCGACCAAGGCTGGATTAACGGCGATACAGGAAGCACCAAGACCCTTACTAACGACCCTATCGCACGCGGTCAGGTTTTAACGGATAACACTACTGCTGGATTTTTAGCTAAAGTCGATATTACTAGCCCTCGTTTATTACGCTTTAAACTTATTGGACCTTATGCATTTCGTCAATCATTGCAAGAAGCGACCGTCACTAGTTGGGTGATTCCTGGTAAAGATATTTTAGGTGATGGTATTACCCTCAATATGCCAGGGTTTATTGTTGATGCTTGGACAAATGTAATAGAAGGTGGCCATGTAGATATTTTTACTAAGGCATCAATGTTATGTGGTTGCCCTATTTCTCCCGATGGTCCTTGGGACCCAAGTAATTATGAAGTCATGGCAATCTTGATGCAAAATGAAGTGAAAGTCGGTGAAGTTAAATTAGATTTCACTGGGCCCGTAGGTATTTTCTCAGGTAAAACGATCCTCACTAAACCAGGACACTATAAAGCCATCGTTTATTTATTCGATAAAACAACGGGGAATGTAGGCGTTGATCGCACCATGTTTGAAATAAATGCAGAATAACGTTTAGAAGTTAGTTATTTTTCAGGAGGTGGATCTAACTCCCCCACCTCCGAAAAAATAAAATCAGCTAAGCTATTTTTCAAGTCCCGATCCTCTATGCAAGGTACATTGCCAAAAACAGGAGTGAACATGTCTAAAATACAGCTCACGCCATCAATAACAACCTTGTGCCTAAATCCAGCTCTGGATGTGACTTATCATGTCTCCAAACTGATTCCCGAGCAAAAATCTCGTTCTGATGTCGCTCGCCATGATCCTGGTGGCAATGGCATTAACATCGGTCGTGCACTGCAACGCATGCACGTTAATGCACATACTTTTTGTATTGTTGCTGGTGATATTGGATTATTATTACAACAACTATTAAAACAACAGCTTATCGACGTTACTTATGAATATGTTGATGGTCAAACACGCATTAATAGCACCATTATTGAAATTGATACTAAAATGCAATATCAAGTCACTGATGCCGGTACCGATATCCCACAACAGCAATTAACAACCATTATTGAAAACTTTGTCAGTCAAACGGGAAGTGGCTTTGGTATTATCACCGGCTCCTGTCAATCGAACATCCCTAATTCCTTATATGCCAAACTTGTTGAACGTATCAATGCCAATGGTGGTAAACCCGTTGTTGATACTCATGGCGATAGCCTGCGCCATGCTATTGATGCTAAACCCTATCTAATTAAACCTAATCAATACGAACTAGAAGCGATTATTAAACGTAAGTTACCTACTATTCACGATATCGCCAATGAGGCACGTTGTTTGCAACGACAAGGTATCAACTATGTGTGTGTTTCTCTAGGTGATAGAGGTGCGGTATTAGTAGGGCCTGACAATAGTTATTATGCTCAAGCACTTGATGTGTTGGTCAATACTACGGTTGGCGCTGGAGACTCAATGGTGGCAGGTTTGGTCAGCGGGTTAAGCTTAGATGACGATCCTCAACAAGCACTGCGTTTAGGTATTGCTTGTGGCGCGGGTACCGTCATGCATCCAGGTACTGAATTATTTTCAGCTGATGAAGTTGTTGCGTTCAGGCAGGCCGTTAATATTGAAATACTAAATATTTAAACTTTCCGTCTTGTTTCATGATCTTACACAAACATTAAATAAAGCAAAATCAGATTAGTAATGAGGAAGACTCCGGTAAGTGTTTTCCAAAAACCTAAAGGATGTCGTTCTATTAAAGGTAATTGCTGTTCTTTTAAAAACAAGGGATTGGGTTTTCGAAGATCAGTTTCAAGTTCCGACAGTTTTTCATAACGATTAGCAGGATCAATTTGTACGGCTGTTCTTACCGCTTTATCTACCCAATGAGGAATATTACTCACGTAGGTACTGATCGGAATATACTTCAATCGATGTAATGATGCTGAACTAGACGCTCGGGAAAGTTTGTCTCCATAGGGTAACTTGCCCGTAATCATTTCATAAACAATGCAGCCTAAGGAAAATAAATCTGATTGTGTCGTGCCCGGATTTTCAAGCAGATATTCGGGTGCCGTGTAATTTTTTGTGCCTAATAATTCTTTACGTTCAACAGGGGTAGAAATATCGGCAATGCCGGCAATCTTAGTTGAGCCAAAATCAACAATTTTAACCAGCCCTTCCCGAGTAATCATGATATTACCTGGCTTGATATCTTGATGTAACATATCCATGCGATGAAAAGCACGCAGACCAGAAACGGCTTGTGACACAATATTTCTGATAATCGTCAGATCAGGTGCTTTTCCTCCTTGATCTTCAATCCATTGTTCTAAGGTTTTACCTTCAATATATTCCAATACATAATAAAGAAAGCGCCTTGGCCTAAGCTGCTCAACCGTTCTAATAACGTGGGGACTATCAATGCGTCGTCCCGCCCACTCTTCAAGTTGAAAGCGTTCTAAGTAAGCCGGATCATCTTCAAAGTTAACAGAAGGTGTTTTAATCACTACTTTTTCATTGGTATCGGTATCAATTGCCATATAAAGTTGACTGGTAGAGCTAGCATGTAATTCTCGCGTGATCCGATAACCATCTAAAATAACACCTTCATAAAGTTCAGGCGGAAATGGCAGCTCAGTTAATTTGGCAAACACTTCATCAGCATCTTGTGACGGCAGCTCATCAACACGCAGTAACATACAACTAACGTTATCGTTACTGCCCATTTCCAATGACTGAGCCACAATCTGTTCACAAAGTCGTTTTAGGTCTTTGTCGTCATCACTGGTCAGTATTTTTTGAAGTATTTTGTCTGATAAAAAGTCATGCACACCATCCGTTGATATGAAAAATAGATCACCCGATTCTACGGGCACCGTTTTGTAATCAATATCTAAACGATAATCGACGCCCATCGCACGCCCTAAATACTCTTTTTGTCCTGGCATGTGTATACGATGATCGGTGGTGAGTTGTTCGAGATTATTATCTCGCAGCAAATAAATACGTGAATCACCGACATGGAAAAGATGTGCGGTGGTTGATTTAATCACTAATCCACAAAATGTACTGGCAAGACCTCGGGATGCATCTTGAAACTGATTACTTTGGCCATAAAGCCAAGTATTAATAGAGGTAAGTACTTTGCCACCCGATTTTTTAACTGACCATGAATCCGGTGTACTGTAATAATCCTCTAAAAAACCTGTTACGCAGGCCTGACTGGCTTGTTTAGCTTCAGCGCTACTACTTACCCCATCAGCAAGTGTAAAAGCGGCTCCTTTAGCTGATAACAAATTTATGTTTTCGGGAATAAAATGACCTAAAGAATCTTGGTTTTCTTCTTTCAGTCCTTTGACTGAATATGAACCCACCCCCACTCTTAGTTTTGCTGACATTTTTTATCCCTTTCAAATACAAGAACAGCCCACCCCCTATAATTGAGAGTGAGCTGTTCTAGTCTAACTTAAAAACGCTGTTTTAATTAATGAACATCAATCATTTGAACCGTACCATCAGGAAGGATTTCAGCCATCTGTCCTTTAGGTTCATCCATAAACTGCACCGCGATCAATGTGACAACGGCAGTTGCGGCAATGACGAGGAAGAACGTTTGTGCAGAAACAAGTGACAATACCGTTAAGAAAGCCACCGCTCCGACATTACCATAAGCACCAGCCATACCTGCAACTTGTCCAGTTAGACGACGTTGAACAAGTGGAACAACGGCAAATACAGCACCCTCACCTGCTTGAACAAAGAAAGAGCAGGCCATAGTCGCTAAAACGGCAAAAACGATAGCCCATTCAGGCGTGATTAAACTCATCACAAAATAACCGATAGCCAAACCAGTGATACACACGGTCAGCGTACGTTTCCGACCCCAACGATCACTAAATAAGCCACCAATGGGACGTGATACTAAGTTCATAAATGCAAAACCAGAGGCTAATAACCCTGCCTGAACAGCAGTAATATCAAAAGTATCATGAAAAAATAAAGGTAACATTGAAACCACCGCTAATTCAGAGCCGAAGGTCGCAAGATAAGCTAAATCTAATACCGCAACTTGCTTGAATTTATAACGATGAATTTCAGGAACATGCGTTGTGAAAACACTCTTGTTTACTTGATAAATATGATAAGTCTGATAAAAATACAAAAGCCCTAAACCAACATAGATAGCTTGTGCAGCGCCAGCAGATAATAAACTCACACCACTTGGCGATAATTTCCATGCTAATAACGCTAAGGCTGCGTACAAAGGGATATTCATCACAAGATATAGAAAGAAATCACCAACACTCGTTACTTCCATTCCTCCTGATTTTTTAGGTTTAAAGTAAGTAGAGCCCTTAGGTGTATCTGATACGCTATTGTAATAAATGAAGGCATAAACCAACGCGATAGCACCCGTTAATGCAACCGCATAACGCCAGCCGTCTTCGCCACCAAACATTAAGGCAACAGTCGGTAACGTCATCGCAGCAAAAGCCGAACCAAAGTTACCCCATCCCCCATAAATACCTTCAGCAAACCCTACTTGTTTCGCAGGGTACCATTCAGAAATCATCCGAATACCGATAACAAATCCAGCCCCCACAAAACCCAGCATAAAACGGGCAGCAGCTAACTGTTCAAACGTATCAGCCAGAGCAAAAAAGAAACAGATAAAACTAGATATTCCAAGTAGCAAGGAATACATGATTTTGGGGCCATATTTATCCACTAACATTCCCACTATAATACGAGCAGGAATCGTTAACGCGACATTAAGGATCAATATCGTTTTTATTTGTTGATTGGTAAGGCCGAGTGATTCCTGAATTGAAATAAGTAATGGGGCATGGTTAAACCAAACTACAAAACTAATAAAAAAAGCCATCCAACTAAGATGGAGGATCCGAGCATTACCACTAAAGGATAATAACTTTAGTTTTTGTGTTGACATGAAAGTTCTCTATTACGCAGACCAATATTGGTAGCTTGTAATTAGCAGGAATCACGCCAATATAAAATATCGTTATTTAATAAATACCTATCATAGAGATTCTAAATAAGAGGCATGAAAATGCACTAACACTGACTGCTTCCGCTCCATATTGGTGCAATATTTATTGTAGACATCAAAACCTCTCTCACGCTTTGTTTTCTAGCTTTATATATTATGGTGTTGTATGTCCCTGCTGTAATAATGAAGAAATATTTTCAATCCCAATTGGCCTACTAAAATAGTAACCCTGATAAACATCACAATCATATTGTTTAAGAAAGCTTAATTGTTCATAGGTTTCTACACCTTCGGCAACAATTTTTAGACCTAAACTTTTAGCTAATGTAATGATAGCGATGCAAATTGCAGCGTCTTCTTTATTCGAATCACACTCAACAACAAAGGCACGATCAATTTTAAGAATATCGATTGGAAATTTTTTCAAGTAGCTAAGTGATGAATAACCTGTACCGAAATCATCAATAGCTAACTTTATCTTAGTACCTTTCAAAGCCCATAACGCAGCAATACTTTGTTCTGTATTACCCGTTAGACAGCTTTCAGTAATTTCAACCTCAATCATGTCGGGATTAATGTCATATTCATCAAGCAGTCTTAGTACACTAGGGACGAGCGAATCATCATGTAAATGATGACCCGAAATATTGACGGCGATAGGTAACAAGTCTAGTCCTTCTCGTCGCCATGAGGCTAATTGCCGCATAACTTCTGTCATGACCCATTCACCGACATCAATAATCAACTTAGTTCCTTCGATCATAGGGATAAAATCAGCGGGAGAAATCAATCCGTGTTCGGGATGCTGCCAGCGTAACAAGGCTTCAAACCCAACAACCTCATTGGTAGCACAGGCAACTTTAGGTTGGTATTCAATAAAGAACTGGTTAAGGCTAATAGCATCTGGTATCGATGTTTCAATTTGAAACTGCTGTTGTGCTTGCTGAGCCATGTCATCGTTAAACAATTGATAGCGGTTTCGCCCTTTTTGTTTAGCCTGATACATTGCAAGATCTGCATGTTGAAGTAGCTTATCGGCATTAATATCACCATTCACAGAAATCGCAATGCCAATACTAAACAAGCCGGCTAACTTTTGTTCATTGATATAAATGGGTTCTCGCATGATTTCAAGAATTCTATGCGCTGCTTGAATGACATAATCTTCTGTTAAGTCACCAGACATCACGATGACAAACTCATCCCCACCCCATCGCCCCACGATATCTAATTCTCGTGTAATCGAAGAGAGTCTTTTCGCTACTTCACAAAGCAGATCATCGCCCGCTTTATGGCCCAAAGTATCGTTAATTTTCTTAAACTTATCCAAATCAAGAAACATTAATGCAACAAAGCCCGGAACATTTAAATGATAGGCTATTCGCTGTTCCATATTCTTCATAAAATAAGTACGGTTGTATAAACCTGTCAAGGGATCATTATAAGCAAGTAATTTCAGTCGGTTTTGCATCTTAACGTGTTTGGTTATATCACGAATATGTAAAGTGAATTCTTTATGTACATCTAGCGGATCCGTTGTTTTAGTTACAATAATTTCTGCTGAAAAAATGTCTTTATCATAACGTCTCAACTCTACAATATTCTGCCTTTTTAATACCAATCCATCACCGACAGTAAACCCTTGAGATAGACTTTGCATCGCAAGTTTTTTCATATCTTCAGACATAAAAAAACGAAAGAAATTTTTCCCTTTAACAAGCGCTAGTCCAACACCAAAACAGTGTTCAGCTGCAGGATTAAAAGACAAAATCTCACCACGGCAATTAATCGTGATAATACAATCCATTGCAGCATCAAGAATGGCACCTTTGCGGTATTCGCTTTTCTTAAAGGCTGAAAATGCCTGATCACGCTGTTCAATTTCTTGATGAACTTTATCAATTACACGATTATATTCTTCGGCAATTTGTCCGACTTCAGTAAAAGGTTCTACTGGTACACGAACGGTATAATCCGATTCTTCATGTTGGTGATTCATTGCTGATAACAAATCAAATACTTCAGTACTGACACGATGTTCAGAAACATTTAACCCCATCAATTCAGATTTTTGACTAACGCGCAGTGGATAATAATGGTTTATCAGGCGGAGTATGCTGTAAGCGACGCCAAAACTGTATAAACCAATAGAAAAAATTCCGATAGACTGTACTTTGAACTGCTCAAAACTTGATAAGTTCGTACCTAAATCAATCGGGTTAGCAAAAATTGCAACCGCTAGCGTCCCCCAAATACCGGCAAAAAGATGGACGGGAATTACCCCTACGGCATCATCGATTTTGTAATGATCGAGTAATCGTTCGCCACTCACAACAATCACGCCAGCGACAAGGCCAATCAATGCTGAGTCGGTCACTGTAACAACATTGCAATTTGCTGTGATGGCAACTAACCCGCCCAATACACCATTAATAATTTGCATGACATCAATATAGCCATCGACCGTATATTTTAGAGCTGTTGCCATAATAGCCCCGCAAAATGCAGCGATACACGTATTTAATAGAATAGTGGGAATGCTATCGGACCAACCTAACGTGCTTCCGCCATTAAATCCGAACCAACCAAACCAGATTAGCATTGTGCCCAAGACAGCCATTGGCACATTACTACCAGGAATACGTCGACCACCAAGATCATAACGACCGAACCGTGGTCCAATAACAAGAATAGCGGCTAATGCAACCCAGCCACCAACAGAATGTACAACGGTTGAACCGGCAAAATCTACAAACCCAATTTGCTCCAACCACCCTGTCGCAGTACCCGTAATAATACCTGCCCAAGCCCAGTGACCTACGATAGGATAAATCAATAATGTAATGGTGATGGTCACAATTACATAACCAAAATAACTCATACGTTCAGCAATAGCGCCTGATACAAGCGTTGCAGCAGTTCCACAAAACATCATTTGAAAAAGAAACGTTGTAATAAGTAGTGGACTAGCCTGATCACCAAAGAAAAAATAACTCGTTCCAATGATGCCAGAAGCACTCTCGCCAAACATCATCGCAAAACCAACGGCCCAGAAAATCATGCTAGATATTGCAAAATCTGTCAGGTTTTTTGCAGCAACATTGATACTATTTTTGCTACGTACTAAGCCACTTTCTAAACATAAAAAGCCCGCTTGCATTACAAACACGAGCATGGCTGCAAATAACATCCATAAAATATCCAAGATTTATAACCTTACAACTAAATAGAAAGATAAACCTTAACAAGCGTAAATCATGCCAACAAAATCATTAGACGACTAGACTCTTGTTAAATATGACTTTTATAAATAACTGGCTCTTCATCTGATTTATGTACAAGCGAAGTCGCATCAAAATAGTGCAAGCTTAATCTAATCGACTGGCCATTGTAGTGCAGTTATTCGGCTATAAAATACTTGAGAGACAAACTTTTAAACAGTGCCAACCATGCCTTAATTCAAGTTACACCGTTGTCAAAGGCGCGATTTATCTTAATAAGATCAGTGGTGATTTTTCAAGTAACTGAGTGAGGAATAACTTAATCGTTACTATCGATTACTTTTCAAATGGCTAGCGCCTTAATCGTAACTCCGTTTTATTATTGTCGGGGTGATTATTGCTTCTTACGCATCTTTCAGTGTAATTTAAATATATCTAGCCTTACTTAAAGTGCCTTTATTGATTAAATAAAACCGCGGCTTCGACAATTGTTTTTGATAAGGCTGCCAACCTCATATTTTGGTTCATCGCTGATGTTCGCAATAATTTATAAGCGTCATCTTCCGAACATTGTCTTTGCTGCATAACTAAACCTTTAGCACGATCGATAATTTTTCGATCAGCTAGACTGGTTTTTAGCTCATCAAGCTGCTTCAGTAATTTTTGCTGGTGAGTAAATCGAACATAAGCCGTTTTTAAGATTGGGATAATACGATTTTCATGTAACCCATCAACAATATAACTACTAATACCTGCTTCAATAGCTTGAGCGATAGCATCGTCAATATCAACCTTCGTAAATACAACGATCGGCAATGGGTATTGCACATTGATTGTTTTTAATTGTGGCAACATCGAAGCATCTAAATTTCTACTGACTACAATCAACAAATCAGGCTCAATCATCCATGTCCCTGACAATTGCTTATCTAGGGTAGTGCTTTCAAAAATCACTTTATACTCTGTTGACTCGAATACTCGCTTTAATAGTTGCGTTGACTTAGCTTCGTCGCTAATTATTACAGTATTAATTGCTTTTTTTGACATTAGAATCTATTTAATTAAGCGTTACGTGATGCATAAGCAACAAGGTTTTGGTAGAAAGAGATTAAGCCGATAATCCGTTGAGTTAGTATCTTTAAAAAATCAGCAACAGCAATATCTATTAAGCCACTAATCGGTGCCTTCGCTAAATTCACACACGTATCCCTAAACTCAAAATGCCTTATTCCCAACTAAATAAATAAGCTGCAACCAAGCCTAATGGTGAAACTAATACCATAAAAGTTAGTTTGAGTAACTCACGAACTAAATACATAGAATCAATTAAATAACCCATTGCATATTCCTTATGAATTAATTTAAAAAAGGGATAAGCCATATTACAAAGGCTTATCCCAAGCTCAGCATGATTGAGCAGAGAGAAACCAATAAATCTAAAGCTGAAAACTAAATATTGATTGGCAACACTTATAATGCATAATCAATGCCATAATAATAACCTTTAATATCAGCTTGTTACATAATTTTTGTTTTAAATAAATGCACAATAAATGTGCATTTTAAAATATCCGCACCAAATGATAGCCATCATGATCGATGTCATTATTTAAGTTATCCGCGAATTAACTCACTAAGAACAAATAGAAGTAAAATTAATCAATGACACCGTCATTGTCATAAAAAAACCAAACAATACCAATAATGCTTAGCTAGGATGATTTAAGTTATTTAAAACTTAACTTGGCCATA
>TARA_R110001606_G_scaffold64467_1_pt1 | contig 29240 bp, 27 predicted proteins | sample TARA_R110001606 | Tara Oceans TARA_R110001606 (sample SAMEA4398315) | marine metagenome | biome: Polar Biome; feature: [SRF] surface water layer (ENVO:00010504); material: water (ENVO:00002006), including particulate matter (ENVO:01000060) such as... | depth 5 m
ACTAGATAGTTTTTTAATGCACAACGAATGTGAATTCGTTTTTTTGGGGGGTTTATTATGAGTAGTCTTAGTAATTTAGAGGTTATAGTCCCAACGTACAAGTCTAGGGACCTAACAAGAGCATTTGTCAAGAGTTTCGAACATTTCAGTCCAGACGACATGGAGATAACGTTTCACTTGGTAGAGAACTCTTCTGACACATCGTACAAAGAAGAATCATCTACTTGGGCCCAGAACGTTATTTGGCACAGTAATCCAGACGCAGACACCAAAGAGGATGCCACAAGTAACAAGGGTTCGTGGGCAAACTGTTCTGCTATTGATTTCGTAAAACACGACATCAGCACTGAGTTCGTATTTATGTGCCACAATGATTGTGTTGTTACCAGTGCTTTGTTTTTTGAAGAGTTAAAGAAAAAAGTAGAGGAAGGGTTTCAATTGGTAGGAACCTTAAGATCTCCAGCAAGAAATAACTATCTGCACAGTTCTGGACTACTAGTAAAGACAGATTTGTTTCAGGAGGTTGGAGTAACGCCAGAGTTTCATAGAGACATTGATGTGTGTGAGGTTTTGACGGATTACTGCGCTGATAATGATATTCCATATTTTGCTTTCGAAAGTACGTTCTCTGACAAGTCTTTATATGAGCATTGTAACGAACCATGGAAATCTTTGGGTGCTAACTGTGGAGTAGATAGAACTCTTGACACACAAAACAGAGAAGTTATATATGCTCACCTCGGCAGAGGGTCAGAAAAGAATTTTGGCAAATATGGCAAACCTGGAAAGGTAATGTATAGTGATTGGAGTTCTTTATGTGACAGTCTTTTAGAAGGCGAAAAGAATGATGACTAGTGACAGGATATCTGTCTATGGAGGATCTGGATTCATTGGCAGCAACTTCTGCAAAATGTATGAATCTGATGTGGTTAAGATCCCAAGAAACCACAGAACCCCAGAGACGAATCAGGTATTGTACTTCATAAGCACTATCCACAATTACAATGTGTTTGATAAACCTTTTTTGGACGTGGATACGAACTTGAGGGTTCTTATCGAGACACTAGAAGAATGCAAAAACAAGGACATAGTTTTTAATTTTGTAAGTTCTTGGTTTGTGTATGGACAGACAGAAAATCTCCCAGTTGCAGAGGATGCTCCGTGCAACCCAAAAGGATTTTATTCCATTACAAAAAGAGCAGCAGAACAAATGTTAATATCTTACTGCGAAACGTTTGATATCAAATATCGTATTTTTAGACTGTGTAACGTTTATGGCGTAAATGCAACCAAGGTTTCAATCAAACGAAATGCGTTACAATACCTTGCAAACGAGGTTGTGCACAACAGGGATATAAACTTGTATAACGGCGGCAATGATATTAGAGATTTTATGCACGTCGAGGATGTGTGCCGAGCGATGAAGGTGTGTATGTTGGATGCAAGTCATAACGATATAATTAATATTGGATCCGGCACGCCAACAAAATTTGGACAGGTAATGGAATACGTAAAAGACAAAACATCCTCAACAAGCAAATTCAAATCTGTCGAACCACCAAAATTTCACAAAGTCGTACAGGTTAAAGATATGTATATGGATGTCACAAAGTTGAAGTCTCTAGGATTCAAACCAGAGAAGGATTTTTGGGATCAGATTGATAGTATTATAAATTTGTCATTGGAGTCAGAATAATGAAAAAAATATTAGTTGCAGGCGGCGCTGGATATATAGGAACGCTTCTTAGTTCAGAGTTAGTAGAAAGAGGATATCAGGTAACCGTTGTCGACCAACTGTGGTTTGGCAATCATTTTAAAACTCACGTCAACGTAGACCAGAGGGACATTATGAACTTATCGACTTCGGACCTAGAGGGGTTTGATTGTGTTGTCTTTTTAGGGGGATTATCCAATGATCCTATGGCAAAATATAATCCGTCTATGAATTTTGTAGAAAACTCTGCTGTCCCATCTTATCTTGCGTTTGCTGCTAAAGAAGCAGGAGTGCAAAGGTTTGTTTATGCAAGTACATGTAGTGTCTATGGATATACAGCAAATCAACTACTAGATGAATCGAGTGACTCTATATCCCCTCAGTATCCTTATGGTATATCGAAGTTGGCAGCAGAGCGTGCAATAATGAATCTACAAGATGAATCTTTCAGACCGATAGCACTCAGGAAAGGTACGGTTGGAGGTTGGTCTCCAAGAATGAGGTTTGATCTTGTAGTCAATGCAATGACTAAGACCGCCATAACTCAAGGTAAGGTAATCGTAAATAATCCCTCTATCTGGAGACCTCTAGTAGATATTAGAGATGTAGTAGCAGCATATGTAAGGTCTGTGGAATCGAACTTGGATGTTTCAGGAGTTTATAATATTTCGGAAGACAATTATACGATAGGGCGCTTGGCAGATCTCGTCAAAGATACACTAACCAATGCAGGACACAAGGTGTCAATTGAAACAAGGAATGTGCAAGACTTTAGAAACTACAAAGTACTGAACACCAAGGCACAAGCGGAGTTGGATTTCAAACCAAGGTTTACGCCACAAGACTCTGTTGAATCAATATTGAAAAATATTGAAAATGGGGTTGACTTTACGGATGAAAAATACTATAATATCCAAGTATTTAAGGGTAAGTTCTAGTGAAGTTTGAAGAATATTATCAACACTACTTGACGCTTCACCAAAATAGGTGGTGCCGAAGACTGCATGTGGTTGGACAACTTGCAACCATAATCACTGTGTATTACATTATTGTTTCATCGATGTGGATACTGGTACCGTTGGTACCATTTGTAGTTTACCCTTTCGCGTGGTCAGGTCACTTCTTTTTTGAAAAGAACAAACCCGCTGCTTTTTCTAAACCGCTTTGGGCAAAAGCGTGTGATTGGTTGATGTTGAGAGATATCTTGTTAAGGAGAATAAAATGGTAGAATCGGAAAACAGTAAAGAATTATTTATCTTAAAGATGGTGGAAGAGTACATCAATGAGAAAGAAAAGAACAAAACATGGACAGCGGGGCAAGACTGGGTCAGATATGCTGGTCCTTTTTTCGATAGTGATGAATACGTAAGATCTGTCAAATCATTGTTGAGTGGATGGTTGGTCCTTGGACAAGACGCGATTAAGTTTGAAAGAAAGTTTCCAAAGTATTTTGGCAAGAAGTTTGGTATATTGACGAATAGTGGTTCAAGCGCTAACTTGCTGATGATGGCAGCAATGAGGTCTAAGCGATTGTATAACTTTCCGAAAGGTACAAAGGTTATAACCCCAGTTGCTGGATTTCCAACAACGATTAATCCTATATATCAGGTCGGATTCGAACCTGTATTTGTGGATATTGAACTTGAAAGTTTGAATCTGGATCTAGATCAACTAGAAGAAGCAGCAAAGAGCGGCGCAAAGATCTTAACATTTGCTCACGTTTTAGGTAACCCACCGAATATGGACAGGGTAATGGAGATCGTCAAGAGATACGATCTAGTTTTACTTGAGGACACTTGCGATGCACTCGGCGGCACTTATAAAGGCGAACTTCTTGGTGCTCACGGTGAAATGGCATCGTGTTCTTTTTATCCTGCACACCACATTACGATGGGCGAAGGCGGATTTGTTTCCACCAAGACTTGCGAACAAGAAAGAGTGGTAAGAAGTTTCAGAGAATGGGGCAGGGGTTGTTATTGTGTTGGCAAGGCAGCAAACTTGCTGAAGAATGGAACTTGTAAAAATAGATTTGATAACTGGATTCCAACATTACCTAACGAGATCTTCGATCACAAGTTTGTTTACGAGGAAATTGGATACAATCTTAAACCAATCGAACTTCAAGCATCTATGGGACTGGCACAAATCGAGAAGATTGACACGATAATCGAAAGAAGAAAGTCAAACTACAGTAAACTTTTTGATATTTTTGAAAAGTATGAAGATCACCTTCACTTACCTAGAGCTACGGAGCACTCTGATCCTAGTTGGTTTGCATTCCCAATGACAGTGAGAGACGGCGCACCATTCAAGAGGTCCGATATCACTACATATCTGGAAGACCATAAGATTCAGACACGTAACTATTTTGCGGGAAACATCATGCTTCAACCTGCATACGATCATTTAGCGGATACTGATGAGATAATCAAAAAGTTTCCTGTCTCTAGAAAGGTAACAACTGATACATTTTTTCTTGGCACCAGTCCTGTCATAACCTCAGAACAGATTGAGTATGTTGGATCTATTGTTGACAAGTTCATGAAGGAAGAAATCTAATATGGGAATGACAGACTCCTTTCTGATACCCAGGATACCTCAATACGTTGCAAAGTCGATCAACAAAATGAAAACCGGAGATCGAATTGCGTGGATTGGTCAACGACACCCCGCCATGAACGACACGAATCAAATGTACAAGGGTATTGCGGAGCAGATCACAGTAGAGGGTTTGGAGTTCGACTTTTATGATCTGAACAATGATGAGAGTATTGCTGATAACTCATATGTATGGGATGTAAACTCGGAGTGGGATTTTGAAGAGTATGATCTTGTTGTAGCAGTAAGAATATTTTATGCTTGTGAGTCAGCAATACAATTAATCAGGAACATAAAAAAGATAACATCAAATGGAAAGAAGATTGTTGGCGACTTGATGTCCGGTAATACGGCGAGATTTGACGATAGTGATCTCAACCCCGGTGAGTTTCGTAGGTACCATTCTAAAATGCATGGTAAATATGAGTTGTTTTCGAAACCACCGACCTCCAAGGCAATATTGCCAATGTTTTCTAACATGTGGATTAGTAGTGGGGTTACAGACCCTCTTGGTGAGTACAACTTTGCCGTCCAACCAAACCATGACGATCAGGTACTAACAGAGGAAATGTTTGAGTCTGAAGGTGTTAAGGTAACTCCAATAGAAGTGTTCCGAGAACCAACGAAGTACAGAATATATTCAATATGTGAGTTCAGTAATGACGCTTAACTTTTTATTAAGAGAAATGACTCACTTAAGATATTATATTCCCATCATTCAAGAGGGGAACAGGAGAGGGGTTAAATCTAAAATCTGTTTGATGTCTTCTGGAAAGTACAATTGCCCGACAAAACACACAGGTGTCTGTGAAAAGGTGATGAAAGAGTACGATATAGATCAACACACAGGAGATCTTACGGGTCTATCTGGAGTATTTTTTGCTAATGAGACTTCTGGACTTGATGTAACAAAGAGAATTGCAGACATAGGAAACAACAAAGTTGTAATCACGACTTATCAGACTGACTTTATCGAATGTTATCCCAAGTACAAGGACATCGCGGACTATATAATGATGCCTAGTAAGAATATAGCAAAGTATTATGGATATGAGGATGACAAGAACCTGTACGTTGGCATACCAAAATATGATATCGAACTAGACAAGGAAGCGATAAACGAAAAGTACAACTTAGATCCAAACAAAAAGAAAGTCTTGATGATGTGGCCGAAGTCCAGAGACTTGAGCAAGTTCCCAATAGACATTGTAAAAAACTTCACAGATCTTGGTTGGCAAGTTTTGGTCAAGTCAAGAGCAAAAGATCCGATATCGGATAAGACAAAGAAGTTTCTTTTAGAGAATGGTCACCAGTATTTTTATGATGGTTGGTATCCGCATACATCACAAGAACTTCTAGAAGTCAGCGACCTAGTTGTCAATTGCGGATCGACAACAGTAGAAGAGTGTGTAATGCACGAAGTACCCTTGATTAACTTTGATATAAAACCCCAAGTTAGGCATGGCATGAAGCAAAAATATAGGGTAACTCATGAATATCTATATAACTACGGGTTTTGTATAAACCTTCCAGGACTGGACAGGAACTTCAACACGGCATCCTTGAATGTAATGATACAACATCTTTTTCAGAAAGACTTGAAATCGGAGTTCAAGAGATGCAAGCAAGATTGGTTGTATGACCATAAAAATACTTGCAAAAATCTTTTAGATGTGCTAATATCCTAAGTATGAAAATAGTAGCGATTATACCTGCACGTGGCGGATCAAAACGTCTTCATAGAAAGAATATCTATCCTATTTGGGGAAATCCCATGTTGTCTTGGTCGATTAAGGCAGCGCAAGAAAGCAAACATATTGATGAAGTCTGGGTGACAACCGAAGATGAAGAGATACAACAGGTTGCTTTGAAATATGGAGCAAAGGTTCACGATAGGGATCCCGTATTGTCTGGTGACAAGGTTTATAAAATGGAGGCGATTAGGAGTTGCTTTGCTGATGTTGATAACGGCGACGATATTGTCGTGTCTTTGCAGGCAAACTCACCAGAGATAACTCCAGAGATCTTAGATGATGCCATCGAAACATTTATCCGAGAAGACCGGAACGAACTCCTGAGTGTATCTAATAATCTAATGCAAAACGCAGCGTTTAGGATAATGAAGTCGTGGTATGTGTTTCAAAAAGATTTAAGCACCAAGTGCGGGGTCTATGTTTGTGATATCCACGACGTACACACAATCGAAGATGTACAGTTGATAGAGGGTAGAACCAAAAAGTGAATATGCGAGGTAAGAATGTTTTAGTTTTCGTCGCACACCAGGACGATGAAACTATCGGTTGTGGCGGATCGATCGCTAAGTGGTCCAGTGAGGGTGCTAAGGTTCACATCTGTTTCATGACTGACGGGGCGACTGGGTACGAGCAGAGATCTGGACTTCAGACAGAGATCGCAAGTATAAGAATGAAAGAAGCGTCACACGCCTGTAGACTGCTTGGCGCAAAGGGAGTACACACGCTTGGTTTTCCTTGTCAAGCAATAAAGAATAATAAAAAGACTTTCCACAGCGTGATACAAAAGATCAGACAGGTAAAACCTGAGATCGTTATAACGCACTCTAAAGTGTGTAAACACCGTGATCACAAGATGACATCTCAGATTGTAGAGGAATCTTGCTGGAAAAGTGAAGAAAACATCTTAGAGAACTTAGGTACCCCTCATCGAGTTGGATTAGTACTACAGTGTGAGATCTTGGACGCTTTTGAGAACCCCGACTTTGTTGTTGACATAACAGACCACTACATTACTAAGTGCGAGGCAATGGCAGTTTACACATCTCAAAGAGGTATTATTCCAGGCATTGAACAATATTTGAATGGTATATCGCTTGTCAGAGGATATAGTTGTGGACCAAACAGAAGAGCGGAAGCGTTCAAAAGACTAGGAAATTCCCCGTATAAGTTATGAATTGTTTCGCAATCACATCTGACCATCCAAGACATGTTAAGTTTCTGGAGACATTGTGTGAGAAAGTCGACATAGATCTGGTCGTGATCATATCAAAACAGGGCAACAACGCCTTGGAACAAGAATATTTTAATTCCGACATGTCGATTCTGAAGAGAAAGAACGTCTTGATGTGTACGAAGGAACAACTAAATTCTAGATTTGTGCTTCAAACACTTTCTAGGGTTAAAGCAGACGTTGGATTTGTTTTCGGTGCACCCCTCTTGAAAGAAGAGGTTTTTTCTATTCCAAAGTATGGGTGTGTTAACATCCACACAGGACTAGTTACGCACTACCGAGGCGTAGATAGCGCTCTCTGGGCAATGTATGATGGTAGACCTGATCTGATAGGAGCAACACTGCACTATATTGACAAATCTATCGATACTGGAAGTGTAATAGGTATGAGAGCAGTTGACATATCAGGTGATGATACTTTAGATACTTTGTTTTATAAGTCCTGTCAGGTTGGATTTGACTTGCTATTCCAGAACTTTGATGATATCATGCAGAATAAGGTAAAAAAGAGTATTACAGGTAGCAGGGGCAAACTCTATCAGAATAAAGATAGGACAGAGAATGTCGTACGGCACGCCGAAAAGAATCTTAGGAGGTATAAGAATGAAAATTATTTTAGATCTATGTAATCAACATCACGGGTCATTAGATGAACTCAAGAGAATGTCACTTAGTGCGTTTCAGGGCGGTGCCGACGCTATTAAGATTCAACTGATGGATTCTGAAAAACTTCTAGGGGTTACTGACAAGAAGTATAGAGATATTAGTTTCCAGGATGCCTATACCTTGGCAAAGTATTGCAACAATGTTGGCATCGAGTTCATGGCGTCTGTGTTTGATGAAGAGAGGTTCGAATGGTTAGATGACCTCGGAGTCAAGACTCACAAGATAGCAAGCAGGACATCTAAGCAGGATCGCGCCTTATGTGAGACTATACTGTCCGACGGCAAACCAACAATCATTTCAACTGGCATGCATGACTTTGCTGAATTTCCTTTTGGGGAGTCTGAACAAGTAGAATATTTGTTTTGTGTATCAAAGTATCCCACATATTTGGATGATGAAAAACTAGCAAAGATGCCCTTTTTTAAGCGTCCTGGGTACTCTGGGTATAGCGATCATACGATTGGCATCGGCGCGGCGTTACGCGCCCATTCTCGCGGCGCTACGATACTTGAGAAACACTATTCTAATAATATTTTCTCTCAAATCAAGTTAGAGGGAGGGCACCTGGGATCCTTCGATCAAGAGTCTTTGAGAAACTTTGTGAATATCGCTAAACAGTTTGAAATTATGGAGAAGAATAGTGAAATGTAATCCTGACGTCTCTGTCATTATAACGAATTATAATTATGAAAAATATATTGCTCGTGCTGTAAGGAGTTGCTTGAATCAATCTCATGTTAGTCATGAGGTTATTGTTGTCGACGATATTAGCACCGATGATTCGATCAAGGTCTTAAAACCTTTTGAAGAACAGATTAAGGTTGTAAGTACTGACACCAACAGTGGTGTCGCTGTCGCCGCAAATGTCGGAGTGAAGCATAGTAGAGGTCAGTTTTTTATTAGGGTTGACGCAGATGATTATGTAAATAAGGATATGTGCTACATGATGAAAACATATCTCGAAGCAAATCATGATGCTTTTTGCGTGTCTTGTGATTATCTCATGGTCGATAACTTTGAAAACACTTTAGAGCGGAAATACGCAGAACAAGACAACATTTCTTGTGGTATAATGTACCGTAGAGATCCTTTTGTGCAAGCAGGAGGTTATAATGGTAAGATGCGCCACCGAGAAGAAGAAGAACTTAGAAAAAGGTTGGGGCAAGAGTATAAAATTCATCATTTGAGAATTCCATTCTATAGATATAGGATGCATAATACTAACAAAACAAAAGAACCAGAGTATAAAACGTGGGAGATATAGTGAGTAAGAAGATTTTTATAACAGGATGTGCTAAATCAGGGACAACTTTACTGTTGCGAATGTGTTACGCGTTCAAAGATACAGAAGTCGTTTACAAAGAGGGGTTTGATGGGCATGAGATGGACTTTGATAAGTTTGTTAAACACGAGAGTGACAAACAATTCACCATTGGAAAGAGACACCCACCAGCATTGCTGAGTAATGTGCTGATTCCAGACTTTCAATACCAGGCAGCAGACATTCTTAAAAACGATATTAGAGTCATCAATGTCATTCGGGACGGCCGCGACGTGGTTCTGTCTGATGGTAACTATGTTAAACCACAGCGCTGGATCGAATCGATCGATCAAAGAAATAAAATTTTGTTTGGGAATCTTGTTGACCTTGAGATAAAGTACGAGGATCTGGTAAGAGACCCTGAAAAGATTCAGAGGCAGATGGAAGAGAAGTTCGGACTAGTATCAGAGCACAGTTTCAGAGACTATCCAGATTACGTTGAAGACTGGGTCTTTGATTGGAACGTCTCAGTCCTCGCTCGTGCAGGGCACGGTAATGAAAAAGGATACGGCAAAAGAAAAGTAGATGACAGAGGGATTGGCAAAGATCCAGAGGCATACAAGGATTTGTGTTCGGATTTAGAGTTGCCGAAGTTTGAAAGGCATCTTAAGGAGTTGGGATACAAATGAGAGCATTAGTTACTGGACACCTTGGATACATCGGTGGCAACTTTGTGAAGAAATGGGAAGAGAGGGGGCATACGTGGACTGGTTATGATTGTAAAGATAATCACGAGTTTGACCTTGTACGCGGCATAAAGGGACTACATGTCAATCACCAAGTCGACCCTATAGACGTTGTTGTACACTTTGCAGCAATTCCGAGAGTTGCTTTTAGTGTTGAGTTTCCAAGGGTGGTCATGAATAACAACATCAATTCAACTACGACTGTTTTAGACTGGGCAAAAAAGAATAACATTCCTGTGGTTTACAGTAGTTCCTCTTCGGTCGTCGGAAATGGTGACGGACCTGCTAGTCCTTACGCTCTTTCAAAATATGTTGGAGAGATGGAGACACTATTATACAATAGGTTGTATGGACTGAAGACAGTGGCATTGAGGTATTTCAATGTTTATTCATACGATCAGGAGGCAAATAGTGAGTATGCTACAGTAGTTTGTAACTGGAAGAAGTTTATCACAGAAGGAAAGATCCCATACATCACTGGCGACGGAGAGCAGCGTAGAGATATGACTCATGTAGATGACATTGTATCTGCTAACATATTTTGTGCTGAAAACATAGGTAAGGATGACCTTTGGGGGCACTGGTACGATATTGGATCTGGGCAAAATATTTCTTTAAACGAAATGAAAGAAATTGTGTTACAATACTTCCCAGAGCAAAGGTTCGATTACGTAGAACCTAGACCGGGCGATGTGATGTTTACAGAAGCAGACCTATCCAAGTTCAAAGCACATGGATGGGAGAGTAAGGTTTCCCTTAAAGAGGGATTAAATTCTGTATACAGAACATTAAAAGAGGAGTTGGGTAGATGAAGTTAGGAGTTATAGGTAATGGGTTTGTTGGAAACGCAATCGCGCATGCGTTCATTCCTTGTATGGACGTCAAAATATTTGATAAAGACCCAAATAAGTCTTTTAATACGTTAGACCAAGTGGTCAATGACTCAGATGTTGTGTTCATCTCTGTCCCCACTCCGATGCGAACAGACGGTACTATTGATCTTTCGATTGTCGAGAGTGTGTTCGCTGACATTGACGGTACAAAGTCTCCAGAGAGTAAGGCGGTGTTTGTATTGAAGTCAACAGTTGTACCTGGAACCACCAGGAGACTGAAGGCAAAACATTCCACTCTACAAATCGTCTTCAATCCAGAGTTCTTAACTGAGCGCCATGCTAGGTTCGATTTTTTAAACCAGTCCAGAATCGTTTTAGGTTTTGAAACTGACTTGGAAGAAGGGCAGAAAAACCTAGCGGTCAATAAGGTTAAAGATCTTTACAACCACAGATTCTCTGGAAACAATTTCATAACCACAAATTACGAAACAGCAGAGATGATAAAGTACTTTAATAACTTATTTTTTGCGGTGAAAGTTTCCTTCATGAACGAGATGAAACTGGTAGCAGAGAAGACTGGCACGATCAACTGGGAGAAAGCGGTTCGTGGTCTTGTATCTGATGGTCGAGTGGGAGATTCGCACTTGCAAGTACCTGGACCTGACGGCAAAAAGGGATTTGGAGGTTCTTGTTTTCCCAAAGACATTAATGCCTTTATTACCTTCACTAACTCAATAGGGTTGGACCTCAAGGTCTTAAAGGGCGCCTGGGAAACAAATCTAAACATAAGACCAGAGAAAGACTGGGAGAAACTAAAAGGAAGAGCAATATCAGATGATTAAGAGAGCAATGTTTATTGGTAGGTGGCAACCATTCCATAACGGACACAAGTGGTTGATTAACGAGAAGTTGTCTCAAGACAAACCGATTCTAATTGCGGTGAGAGATATCCCGCCAGACGAAAAAAACCCCTTTACAACGGAGCAGACAGTGAAGATGATTGAGGAGGTCTATAAGGACAATGATGTTAAGGTTGTTACGATTCCGGACGTAGAAAGCGTAAACTATGGTCGCGGTGTGGGTTATGAGATTAATGAACATGTCCCGCCGCAGAACATCGGATTTATTTCCGCTACTAATATTCGAGAGGGAGTTAGGGTTGGTAACAATTCCTGGAAAGAAAATGTAGACTCGTCGATTCACGAGTTAGTTGTTAAATATTTAGGAGAAGAGTAATGAGTGGTATTTTTGTACAAATGACAGGTATGTCTGGTGCAGGCAAGTCAACGATGACTTTCAAAGCGGCCTCGGTCCTTAGAGAGATGGGACACAACGTAGAGGTCATTGATGGTGACGAGTATAGAATGGGACTTTGCAGTGATCTTGGGTTCTCTAAGCAAGATAGGAACACAAACATCCGTAGACTTTCTTTTGTTGGAAAGGTTTTGTCGAGGAATGACGTGATTTGCATCATGTCTGCGATCAACCCTTACGATGATGTTAGGAAAGAAGTAAAAGAGAATAACACATTGGCAAAAACAGTGTTTGTTAAGTGTGATTTAAACACTCTTATTGAAAGAGATCCCAAGGGACTGTATAGGAGGGCACTACTGCCAGAGTCAGACCCTGAGCACATTCCAAACTTTACAGGAGTCTCGGATCCCTTTGAAGACCCAGACGACGCAGATTTAACGATCGAAACAGGACTAGAGAGTATCGACACATCAGTCAATACGCTAGTTAATTTTATTTTAGAAAACACAGGAGAAGATAAATGAAACTATCAGATCAAGCACTCGCTGCAATTATGATGGCGCTCCAAAATGCTTTGATGAATCAGACGGACATCGTCCCAGTACTGAAGGGGTTCGATCTAATGATGGACGATAAGGAAGAAGTGATTATTTTGAATCCTCCGACTATCGATACGTCAGATATGCTGAACGAAAACAATAATACAGTCGGAAGCGATTAATGCCAATATACGAATACTACTGTAAGGACTGTGAGAATACGTTCACCGCGTTTCACTCAATGAGTAGTGATTGGGAAGGTGGATGTGGAATTTGTGAATCTAAAAACATAACAAGAGTCATTCCAGAACTCGCACATAGTATTAAGAAAGACAAGTTTAAAAAGAAAGCAGGTGATGTTGTGAAATCACACATTGAAGAAGCGAAAAGAGACCTAAAACAAGAAAAGAGAAAAGTGAAAGAAGGGATGTTAAAATGATGTTGGAGATGTTATTGGTTTTGTCAGTAGTATTGAATGGTTTTTTGATCTTCTATTCAGTTAGACTCGCTAGGAGGATATACGTAGTGGGGACAAACCTCGAAGCGTTTTACACCCTAGTATACGCATTCAGAGCACACGTTGAACAGGTACATGAGGCAGAGATGTTTTACGGCGATGCGACACTCAAAGCACTTTTAGACCACTCAAAAGAGATGTTAGAAGAAATGGACAATTATGAGGACTTGATGCAGATCGTCGGTCCCGAAGAAGAGGAAGGGAATGCCACGGAAGAAGAATAAAAACTATTATTTCACTAGTGTACACGAAGAAGCAATCATAGAATATTGCGTAACCGAATCCAGAGATAAAAGAGAAAAACTCTACATACAATACATACAACCTGCCTTTAGTGAGATGGTAGATAAAATTATCTACACCTACAAGTTCACTAACATACCAAATATTGACGTACTCAAAGACGACTGTAAAGTTTGGTTGACAACGATCCTTAGCAAATACGATTCAACACGAGGATCTAAAGCATTCTCGTACTTCTCCGTGATTACTAAGCACTGGTTCATACACCAGTTGAAAAAGAACTCCACAAAGATGAAGAGAGAAGTGGCATACGAATCGATTGTAAAAGAAAATCAGCATGAAAAACTGGTATACAACGATGACACCTACCTCAGAGAGAGGGAAAAATCTGAATTTTGGCATCATCTAAAGGGAGAAGTTGACCGCTGGACTGATTCCAACCTGTTTGTAAAAGATAACGAAAAAAGGGTAATAAAGGCAGTAAAGATACTTCTTGAAAATGTCCAAGACATAGAAATATTGAATAAAAAAGCAGTCTACCTATATCTCAGGGAAATGACTGGACTGAAAACCAAGCAGATTGTCAACACGCTCAACAAGATGAGAACAAGATATAGGTATTTTATTCTCAAATATGACCGTGGCGATAAATTGTAGGGAGTGATATTTAGTTTATGAAGAAAGATCTAGATAAGTTCCTTGAAGACGCAACAAGAAACGTTAACGAAGACCGCGCCGCAACGAAAGTTTTGCTTACCAACCTAATGAAATACATGCAGTCAACTGATGACAGGCATAGAGAGGTGGGTCTCATCGCCGCGAAGTATCTAGAGACGCTACAGAGATCAAATGAGCAACTTGTGAAGATTGCAGGATTAGTCCAAAGAGCGACTAAGTCTCATCTTGATACATCTATTTCCGATGATGAGCGCGACGAGTTATTTGATTTGATCAACTCGGAGGAAGAGTAGGATGGTCGATTTTACAGACAAAGCAACTAGATATACTACAGACCGCTCGACCAATTCTACTCTTAAAGATGATGTTATCGTCAACAACGAGTTTCAGGATGGAACCATCTCTGGTATTGCAAATCAAAATAAGTCTTTATCAAATCCAAATAAGAAGGATGATGGGATCACTGGAGAGAGGTTTGCGATCATATATAAATCTGTTAAACTCGATGGTCTGCACCAGGTGCAAGATCCTGGCATTGTGGATGTTGTGTCATCGCAGCAGGGTCAAGATACTGACATATATGTACACTACGGTTTTGCCGCAGGTACGACGGGACATGTCTCTAGAGATAGTTTGACTGATATTACTAAGATGGGTAGGTTTTATGAGTTGTTAGACATGGGTGATTCCCCCCACAGTAAACGAGATGGTCAAGACGCCCTAGTGGAAATGAAGGGCACCAATCATGGAAAGATAATAAGATTCATGGAGCAGGGCACAAGCATAATTGTTCCCAATACACCACCAGGAGAACCACCCGTACCCGCACCAGTAAAAAACTCCTCCCCACCACCGGAAGAAAACCTCATCCCAGAGATACCTGTCGAAAATAAGACTCTGGATGATTACCTTCAACTTAAAAGCGGACTACTAGGCGGACTAGAGCACGAGGACTACGCACTAGTCCAGACCGGACGAAAAGCAGATGTCGGCAAACAAAATCTTTGGAAAATCCAACTCGATGGCGTTGATCTGCTTGAAAACAGGTGGCAGGGCGACAGTCTCGTTATGACTAATACAAAGCAAGCATGGGAAGCACTTATCCTAATGGAAAAATATTGGGACAGATTGAGAGTAATTTATAGGTTTAATAAAGGAGACATGGCAAACACAGATTGGATACCGTTGATAGATTACGTTAGCAACTCCTACAGGAGCACTAAGGTAAACGCTGATAGAGAGGGCACAGAAGCATCTCAACACAGAAATGGAGTTGCATTTGATATCGCCAGACCAAGTAGCAGAGTAGATAATAAGATGTGGGCAAGACTTTTTGTATATGCTGGAGAAAGTGCTGGATTTAAAGGTTTCGGTATTGGAAACGGTTTTTGCCATGCAGATACTAGAAAACAGTGGGGATCCTGGGACTATGGGAACAATGTTTCTAGTTACGCTCCTGAAGAGTTTTTGATAAAAGGACCACCCACGCGAGTGTATGGCGAACTGCCCACCAAAGTCGACAACGCCGCCCTCACCATCGCTTGGGGCAACGAAAACTGGCGGAAGGCATTTACGGTACAACCATCATGATAGCATACGTACACATAGTTCCGAATGGTTCATACAACATAACCCTTACAGACCCAGAGACCAACGAGATCCTGGATGAAATAATACTATCAGGACAAGAGGAATATGATGCGTGGAAACAAGGCGCCATAAACTCAGGGACAGAAATAGAAGAACTAACCAGTACGGGATTGATGTCAGAACCAGATCAAGCAAGTTCTTCTCCTTCGTCTGAATCTCCAACATCTGTGCCGGATCTGCCAACTACCGAGGAAGAGACCGAGACCTTTAAGGCGACGATGGAGTCTCAAAACCTTTTTTATGGAGCGGGAGATGCGGATCTTCCAACAGAGATTTCAATCTCTTCGATTCCTAAAGATACAGAAACCATAGAAGAAGAAGATCAATCTGCACCACCACAAAGAAAGCGAGATCAAAAAACTAAGGATAATAAGAAATCATTTTTAGACAAAGGTGACTTCGACGAAGATCAGAAGAAAGCATCAGAACAAGGAAACAACTCAGGACTTGCGAACAGTGCCCTATATGAACCAGTACCGGAGTTTAAAGAGTGCCAAGGCGATGTTATACTTAACGGAAGAAACAATCAATGGTTGGTTTTTGGAAGAGACAGACCAGGAGGATACAAATCTGGTTATGGACCAGGTCGAGGCGCTACGCAAGCAGGTGCAATCGATCTTGTTGTAGGGCGAATGTCTCCGCATGTTAGTAGTAGACATCGAGATGGATCAAAGATTAGAATAGGTCCTATATTTAACTATGACATGTACCAAGGTAAGCAGGTCTGTGATGCCTCGCGAATCTACATTTCTCAAAAGACGGACATGGATGACAATTTTCATTTAGTACCCGGTAGAGTCGGCCGCCCAATATCCCGCGCAGGAATCATTCTGAAGTCCGATGGTATACGCATAATCGCCAGAGATTCCGGTATAAAACTCGTGACACACTCAAGGCAGTTGATGAATTCTCAAGGCGGCACAAGTGCAAAAGCACCATCTGGTATAGATATCATAGCAGGAAACGATGATGCGAACTTGCAACCAATGGTGCTAGGAGACAATCTTGTCTTGATGCTTAAGGAATACGGAGAAACACTGAGTCAAGTTGTTGGTACTGTGACGTCACTGATAGAAAACGTTGCCAAACTTGACGTAGCATTAGCAACGCACTTTCACCCACAAGCATTCCCTGCAGGTGTTCCCAATTTACCATCGCCAAGTCTTGCCCCAGTATGTGTTGAGTCTCTGGTGAGATTGGTTTCTCTGGATACTTTTTCGGTATTTGCGGAGAAGTTCAAGATAGAAAAGATAAACAAACTATACTTATCTTCAGGTGGTACACAATCCATCACAAGTAAGTTCAATAATGTGAATTAAAATTATGGCAAAATATTCATTCAAATTTAAGTTAAGAAACGGTGACGATGAGATGTATATGTTCAATGTCCCACAGAACCCAGGCGACTCTGGACCAGAAGTTGAAGTCTTAAAACTTTATCTTGGAATAGATTCAGTTCCTGGTGAAACTCACGGTACATTTGATACGGAACTTCAGGCTAAACTTCGTGCATGGCAGTCAGAATACTTTGATGATATCATGGCAGAAATGCCTGATGAGGAGATCCCAGAAGGCGAAGCAAGGTTTATCGTAAACCAGTTTACGGAACAGGGATCTCTCGGAGATCTTACCTTTAAGGCAATGATGCGTAAGGGGTTTGCTGTTGCTGCAAAACAGTATTTCGGGTCTGAACATTACTTGTTGGTAAGGGAAGACGATATAGATGAGTTGTTCGGCGATTACGAGTTCCCAACAGGGAACGACGAGACTCAGAAACCGCCGACCATAAATGGCGACTACATCGAATATAAATACGTTACGAAATACACAAAACAGGACTTCGAGCAAAGTTCAATGGTTTTGGAAAATAAAGAAGTTGTCAGGTCAATGTTTAGAAAAGCAGTGCTTGAGGTATTTGATTTCTACAACAAACCAAAGACTTGGAATGTTAACGGCGCTCCGATACCAGACTTGCCAGAATCCTTAAGCGGGTTGTATAAAGACCCTGAGCACTTGAGGGTCGAATATGAAAAACATCTAAAATTAGTAAAAAGAATTGATAAGGATGACACTTTCAATAAAAATCAGACATTTACATTCACTGTTAACGAACAAACGTTGCAAGAACAACTTGATCAATCGACTGTTGAGACAGATATTTTATTTGGGCAGTCGATGAATGTTGGCGCCCCTACAAACTTTGCTTCAATAAAAGAGATATCGCCCCCTAGTTTAAGACCTTCTTCTACTTACAATCTTGTTATAAAAGTCAGGCGAGACCTATTTGAAGCAATCGAAGGTGGAAATATAGATTTAATGGGACGCACAGGCGGCACCTTCGATGTCACAAACCCTGATAACTACCGCAAGGCAGCAAAGTCTTACAGAGATACGAAGGAGAAAGCACAAAAACTGTGGAATAAGGCAGGAAAAGCAGGATCGATATTAAACAATCCATCTAAACTTACTCCCCAAGTTGATAAACTTGTAAAAGGACAAGCGAGAAAGGCGGCAAAGGCACTGAAAGGAGCGGCAAGTAACCTCTGGGATCAATCAAAAGATGGAAGTTTCGGTATCTCAGATGCAATTGCCGAAGACAGAATCGCAGAAAATCAGGCCAGCCGAGCAAACCCTGGATTTAAAAACGCAGGATTCTTAGATGTTAAGATAAATGAGTTTCGAGAGATGATCGAAGAAGTCTCCAAAAAAATAGAAGAATACCACCCTGACATCGAAAAGTTCAAGGAAGAGAATAGAAAACCAAGAAACAACTCAAGTCGGTTCGAAAAGACCTACAATCCGATAATGCCAGATATCAATCCTCGCGAAGAAGCAAGGAAGTTGAGAGAAGTAATACCGGCGATGGAGGACTTCTTCTCATTAAATGGATACAAGTTAGAGGCAGGACCTAGTGATGATTCAAAAATAAATATATCATTCTCACCAGTGAGACAAGTTGTATATAAAGATCGACAAGATCGATCTCTACAGTTGGATACTGGGGTTGACCTTGAAGGGGTGACTGCCAACCCCACAGAAGAAGGGATGGAAGAGATCGTGGGATATGAGATCAGTTGGGTCGCGGTAACAGGACCCATTGTAGAACCAGCAACTCGCGACCAACTGAATGCTGGCACTAGTCTTTTCACTGCGGAGCGCGGCAAACGACCTTTCATATATCCAACTACGATGGGGTACTTGTCGCAACTTGAGCAAGCGAGAAAGGATATAATAGAAGATCCTTGTGATGACTTGGCCCAAGGAAGACCTGCCCTGGTATTCTTTTCAAAATGGCACTATCCAGAACCATCTTTCAATTTCAATAAGAAGTCGCCAAGTGGGATTAACCTCGATGCGTCTGTTTCGATTCCCACGAGTAACATGAATAACACAGGAGAACCCGGAGTAAGGACAATTACCAGTTTGTCTGGACTTTTTGATTCGTCTATCCTGACAGCAAAAGAAGAGTTCCAAGAGGCGCAGACGATATTAAGTAGTAATTTTGCAGCGCTTCAGGAGTCGACGATCTCTTTTCAGAAAGGGAGGTTGATAGAGACTGGCGACATATATCCAGACTTTGGCAAGATACCGTGCGACATAGAAAAGATGTGGACAGAATTCTTAAATCAGTGGGACATGAGATTAGTTATGTGCGACTTGTCCAAGTGCATTCCAGGATTTTCTTTTTCATGGAATTGGAACTGGAATTTTAATTTCAGTATACCGTGGTTCTCGTTTAACATTCCCTCGTTCGACCCGATGCACTTTATTTTGCCTCAACTAAGAATATCAATAAATGATATTATTTTGTCTTTTATCTGTAAATTCATACAGAGCATACTTGACACGATAAGAAGACCAGATTGTACCGACTTGATAAGATTCGGATTAGCGGCATTCTCTGAGTTGCAAAATATGTCAAAAGATGATCCATTTGCGAACGCTCAAGAGAAAGCAAGTACTTTTGAGAAAGCAGTCGATACGATCGCAACAATGGGTGTTTCCGGCCCCGCACTCGGTAAAGATTCGGAAGACGTTCTCGAAGCAGTGAGTTTGGCGCTGACCCCAACAGAGTTGTGTGACCTGTTGACGGGTAAGGCGACCGACGATGTCTTGGGTATCGTCTTGAGGGTTATACAGTCCCTGACTTCTAACTTAAAGGAGCACCTCAACACGATCGATAAGGTAGAGAAGTTTTTCACAACACTCGGAACAGTAGTTGATCCTTTTATTTGCGACAGGATCAGAGAACTCAACGATATTATCATCTCGCAGGAATTATGCAGAGACGACCAGGACCTAAGAAAACTGTTACAAGATGCTGGCGCAAGCGATGAGCAAATCAAAAGCGAACTAGGAGCCCTAGAACAGAAAAGAAAAATACTAAATGATCTGTCTAAGAAGGGAGACTTTTCTGGGTTGTTACCAGGAATGTCACCGCAAGAGTTGGCAGACGCAGGTATCCCAGGACCTTACGGTAACCCATTTCAAGATAAGATGGTTAAGTTGGCAGTTAGTTCTGTATTAACAAATGTCAAATCTTACTTTGATTTGGAGATCGGAGCATACCCCAATAAGATCGTAAAAGAGATGCAAATAATTGTGCAACCTGGAGATGAGGGGTTCAATCAGTTGGATCACGCCAGATTTATTCACTACAAATATATGCTAGAGAAGTTGGCAGAAACCAACCCCGACGGCAGTCCGACCGGGTTTGAACCAAGAGAAATAACAGATATCAAATCAAAACTCCTTCCTATACCCGCCACCTACGCCGCTTATGGTAACACAGGGACACCTACTCAGATTTTGGAACTTTTGGGAGTTTCAGAAGAGCACATTCCATTTGTCAGACTGTTTCCTGTCGATAGTGGTTCTGGGGTACTTTCGATGGAGAAGTTTTCAGAAAATGTAGAGAAATATGTTGTTGGGTACGTAGAAAAATACGGAAGAGTAGAATATAGAGTATCTCAAAAACTAAAAGATATATTAGAGACAGACCACAGTACAATCGCAAGAAAAAGACAAGGCAGGGGCACAGCAGAACCATACAGAGAGTTTCATGTAAGACTTTCCACTGAGGCGGTGAACCAGTTTCCTGTGGACTTGATGGGAACAAACCTACAAACAGCAGCAACGTCTGTCGGTATTGCAGACTTACCATTTTCAGATCGAAACATAAAAGATTGTTACAGGTTTTCATATTACGTTCCTGGAACGAACGATCTTGTAACTAAGATATACTCTGAAGACGTTCCACAACCATACATCGATATGAGGGCAGACGATTTGGACGTCGTATCCGAAACACACCGGGACAAGTTGTTGAGACCCGGCGGTTTCGCATCTTACATGACAGAGAAATATAGGCAGTTAGCAAACGGCGAACCTCGTAGCAATTCTTTTGACTCCTACAGTGATTCTAGTATAGTCGCAAAACTTCAAGGGTATGTCGTACCGCCAAATGAAGGTATCGGAAGAGATGCCTTCGATGCTGTGCTAGATGAGGGTGATGACACCCCCGGTCTCGGTGATCTCCTCGCCGCCGCAATCGTGGGCGCAATTGCTGAAGGCGGCACCCAAGCGAGCGAGACAGGGACTTCTTTGTATGAGTCCTTAGTAGATTCAATAAACTTTCAAATGTCTGAGGTGACAACTAAGTCAAAATACTTTGAACTCGAAGAAATTTTTGATATGGAAGAATCGATGACCTCTGAATATCGCGTAGAGGGACAGGGATCCAATGCGTGTTATGTGAAGAACAAGAAAATCTTTGACTTTGAACAGTTGATTGATGGTTTTGTCAAGAAGTTTAGAGAGATAGCAAACAAACCAAGGCATGACCCGTCCAAGAGAGACTTCAACAAGAAGGGTCCTCTCGAAGAGTCTATGGTCGAGGCACTATTTAAGTTGTATGTCGACTTTTCTTGTCTGGAGATGATGTTGAAGGGTATTTTTATGCTTTCACAAACAGGTTCAAAGAGTGTTTTTGACTCTAAAATGATGATAGATTATGTAACAGATTCTGTAGTTACAGAACTAGAAGGTGGGTTGTTGGGTGTCGATACATCTAGAGAGTTCGGAAAGATAGTCAGGTCAATAACAAAAGAGGACACCACGAGAGAGAGTATTAGGTTTTTGGTGGCTAAAAACATGGATTTAAAAGAGATGTGCGAATATATGGAAAGTGTATATGAGTCGCCAAACTCATCTTTTAAGGAAAAGTTTTATAACGATCTGATTGAAAACATCAAAAACGTTCCAAGCAACTCTGACTATCCTACGATAACTGTATATTCTGGAGAAACAGTAGATGATCAAAGGATCGGAGAGCAGTTTGGGGGATACAGAGACGTACTCGTCGCACCTAAGTTTCCAAACTTGTATGACAGGTTTGTGTTCACCGGAGATTCGGAAAAAACGATTCAGAAAAAGATGAATTCTGGACACTTTTGGGTCGAGAGGTTCTATAGGATAAAGGATTACAACACCTTTAGAGATCTCTATAACGAGTTGCGGTTGTTAACAAACCAAGGGTCCGACTTTACACGAATGCTTCAATTGAATAATGACTATGCAGAGTACATATCAGGCGAAGACCTGGGTAGTATTTTGTTTGGATACCAAGCAACAGAAGATAAAGACAAGTATGAAGAGTCGCTAGAGAAAAACCTAGAAAGAATCGGAGAGTATGACGAACTATTACAGGAACGAGCAGAACTCACTAGTGAGCGGGCACTGGACAATCTTAACGATCGTTTGTTTCCACAAGTAAAAAAAGACAGGATAGTAGAAATTAATCAATTAGTGAACGACTTTGCTGAAAACGCATCAAGCAGATCAGGCATTTTGTCAGAGACATCCTTCAGAGAAACAAGACTTGGAGCGTTTACTGTATCAGACTCCGCCAGAAGTCGTAGCCGCAGAATAAGTGAAAAGCAGATTGAAATATATGATCACTTAAAAAACAACCTCCAGGTCGGAATGAGACTAATGTACGGACACAAGGTCGTGAGATTCGAGATAGCACCTGCTGGACTGTCTGCAAATATAATAGAACCAAACGAGATTTACAGAGACTTGAGGTACGACTCTGACGGAAATGTTGGTCTCCAAGATGGAGACTACGCAGTCTTTACGAAAAAAAGGGCATTCCTTGGTCACGTTGATAATGAACCAATAACAACCACTGCTGCACTGACGGATAGTATTTCAGTAAATGATAAATCTATCTTTCAAAACTACGCAAAACATCTTGTAGCTCGACAGAGTGCAGAATTGAGTGGTGAGACTTGGGCGTATGAGACGCCGACAAGAGTACCAGAGTCGGTTAGAAATAGTATGGTATATTCGATTCCGATGGACGAGGTCGTTAGAGATGTGGATTGTTTTGACGAGTTGTTTTCTGACTTTGAAGAAAGAACCCAAGCGGCGCTCAGTCCACACCTTCAACACAAGGAAGATAGACTCGTCCTTTTGCAAAATAAAGATATTGAACCGACACTCACAGAGGATGAGCGAGAACAGATCGAAAGTCAGCAGGTAATTGTAGACCGAATAAGATCATTGCAAGGATCAACCTACAGAACGTACGTCAATTCAAATTTAGGATGGGTTACCAGAAGGCATCCTAACAATTACCGCCAAACCGATGAAAACAACGCCTTGTTTCAGATTACGGCAACCCGCGAAGTCGCTTACAACAGGGAAATAGAAGAACTTACAAGGCAAATAGAAATCATTAAGACAGAGATCAGACTGGAAGGTTTCCTCCCCGCTGTGGATAGGAGATTAAATCTTGCACCAATAACTCAAATAAGAAGAGATTTTCTAAACCGAGAGTTATTCTTCAAGTACGAATCTCCCTTGTCTTTTGATCTTCTTTCTATTGAAGAGGTAGAACCGAACAAGAAAGTGGTCATACCATCTTCAGACGATGGTGATTATATGAAGGCACACAGGGTCTTATTCGATTTCTTGTTGCCTGTGGATAGATACTCTTCCATTCATTTGATTCAGAACTTAAAGGTGTTCGATGAGGTGAACGAGGTATCCAGCATTTTGACCGCAACTAAATTGTTCATTGTTCAAAACATGTTAGCATTTGAAGGAGTCGGCGACACGAAAGTTGATGGACCATTAAAACCAGGAACTATAGATAATACAAAAAATGTCTTAAGTTCCGGTGTAGGGTCTATGCTGCCAAGTGTCAGTGACATAATGAAAATGATAGCGGAAGCAATTGTTGCGGCCGCCGTCGCTGCAGTCTCTGCTGCTGTTAGAGACATAGCAAACCAAGCAGATCCAGGGTACAAGGACATGAGAAAGGGATATAAAAAGGACCCTTGTGGTATGAAGAGTGGACTTCGAAATGATCTACTCAGTAAATCTGCACTCAGTTCTTTTGATGGTGACCTGACGAATGGATTTGGTATAAAGGGCGGATGCAAGCAGTTTGTACCGATAAACCAATTTCCTGCAGACATAGTAGAGGCGCAACTCCGTGTAAATCCATTAGACGCCGCAGTCGATATGTTCAAGGCAACACAACATTTTGCCGGGGCACTGCAGAATAAACCCAAGAGATACGGATACCCGCTCACGCCATTCGGTAACTTGGCGTTGACAGTGCAGGAAAACAAGGGCGAGCGCCACAGCAAGTTGAAGAAAGATAATTCCTGTGAGAATACTTGTGATGCAGATGAAATCGAGACAAAGGAACTAGTTAAACCAACAGGACTTTGCGAGGACGAATAAAAAATGTATGGAATAGCACCAAAATTACCGATAAAGTTTACTAAAGAATCAACACCGATGAATACTCAGACAATCGTTGAGAATACAAAACAGAACCTAAAAAATCTTTTGTTAACGTCACCCGGCGAGAGGATTATGGACGTTAACTTCGGAGTGGGTCTACGAAGATTCTTGTTCGAAAACAACATCCCAACTGTTAGGACTAGATTAGAGTCTAGAATATATGAGCAAGTAGATAGGTATATGTCTTTCGTTAGGATAACAGAGTTAGAGATAGTTCATTCCGGCGACAATCCAAATTTGATTGACATAAAAATGAGATACGATATTAAGAACATTGCCTCAGATGAAATATTGTCCTTATCATTGGACCCAAAAATAACTTCTTAACTATTTAATATTGAGGATTTCGACACATGGCAAAAAAGAAAATACCGATTTCATATACTAACCGAGACTTTAACTCTATAAAAGCAGCGTTAACAGAACATGCTAGAAGGTACTATCCAGATACATACAAGGACTTTAACGAAGCATCGTTTGGGTCTTTGATGTTGGATACCGTCTCATACGTCGGAGATATGCTATCTTTCTATCTCGACTATCAGGCAAACGAGAGTTTTTTAGAAACTGCTATAGAGAAAGAAAATATTATAAACCTATCCAGGAATATGGGATATCGATACAGCGACGCGATCTCCGCATATGGAGAGTGTGATTTTTTTGTAACTATCCCAGCATCATCCGCCGCCCCTGACTTGAAATATGCCCCAGTTTTAAAAGCAGGCGCAGAAGTATCAAGCGTTGCAGGTGGCATATACACCTTGATAGAGGATGTTGACTTCACAGACCCTAACAATCTTATTGTTGTGTCCACTGTTGATGACGCCACGGGGGCCCCTACCAACTTTGCAGTAAAAGCAACTGGACAGATAAGATCAGGATTTGTGGAAGAAAGGTTTATTGAGATTGGAGATTTTAGTAGATTTCAGAAAGTCACAGTAGACGCTGAAAACATTTCAGAAGTTGTTAGCGTAGAAGATTCCGAGGGTCATCGATACTATGAAGTAGAACATCTGTCACAAGACGTCATATATGTCAATGTCTCGAATAGAAATGCAGATAAGCACAAAGTAAAGAACATTTTAAAACCTTTATCGGTACCAAGAAGATTTAGAACTAATTTTCTACCTGGATCAGTGGAACTTCAGTTCGGACAGGGTAGTGATCTAGAGATACTTTCAGGATCTTATGTTGACCCATCGAGTGTTGTCATGAGGCAATTCGGAAAAGAACATGTGTCTGACACATACCTCGATCCAACAAACTTTACCAGAACAGAGAAGATGGGAATATCCCCTGCCAACACTACGTTGTCAATAAGATTGAGGAGAGACGAGATAGAAAACGTCAACGCCGCCAGCAATTCGATATTGACAGTGTTGTCTTCTGAGTTACAATTTGATGATGAGAACTCACTTGTTTCTTCAAAAGTTCAATCTGTCCGACGGTCTGTCGAGTGCGCCAATGAGAATCCCATCGTCGGCGACTTGAGTCTTCCAGACGAAGAAGAGATAAAAGTAAGAGCGAGAAACTCATACTCAGCGCAAAACCGAGCAGTAACAATGCAAGATTATGTCACTATGACGTACGCTATGCCTGCCCGCTTTGGGGCGCTTAAAAGAGTGAGGGTTGAAGTGGACAAGGATTCCTTCAAGAGAAATATTAATATGTACACTACAGCAGAAGACGAAAATGGCAAACTCATCGCCCCGTCTATTACATTGAAAAATAACCTTAGAACTTGGATAACGAATTACAAGATGATGGGAGACACGTTTGATATCATAGATGCTAGGGTAGTGAATCTTGGAATAGACTACTCGTTAGTCATTTCGGAGAATGTGTCAAAAGCAGAGACGCTTGCACAATGTAACAGAGAGTTGGAAGAACTGTTCAAGACGCACCCAGAGATTGGTGAGGCGTTAATGATCAACGATATATACAAAGCACTTAATGACCTAGATTCTGTTGTTGACGTTACTGATGTCGCTGTAAGGTCGATTAGCGGAGGAAACTACTCATCATTAAGTTATTCAATACAAGAGAATTTGAGTCTAGATGGTAGAACATTGGTCATACCTTCGGATTATATATATGAAATAAAGTTTCCAAGTTCAGACATTAGAGGTACCGCCTTATGAGCATAAAAAGATTTTTTGCCAACGCCGATAACACTATTACGAATGCTTTTGCTTCGAACCTCACAACAAGAGGTACGGGGTCAAACATGGGATCTTCAGATATCTTAGAGGTTTTTTCGATTTATGGACAGGGATCAACTACGTCTGTTGAAAAAGCAAGAGCAATGGTGCAGTTTGACGTTTCTAAGATAAAAGCAGCACGAGATGCGGGAACGATCGCTCAATCTGGAAGTGTTAGTTTTATGTTAAGACTTTTCAATGCGGAGCATGGACAGACACTGCCAAAGAATTGCACACTTGCAGTTTTACCTATATCTCAATCATGGAGCGAAGGCAGCGGTCTGGACATGGAAGAATACGCGGACCTAGATGTATCTAACTGGATTTTTGCAAGTGATACTAAAGTTGCAGATATCACTGATGTAAAGTTCGTTTCCACTACTCCTGCCAATTATGATGGCAAGTATTTTATCTTGCAGGTTGTTGATGATAACAAGACTGCAGCAAGATACAATTTCTGGTTTGATGATGATGGAGCAGGCACAGCGCCAAGTCAAGACGGAACGGAAGTTGAAGTACAGATAAACCAAGCAAACGCAAACACCGTAAAAAGGTTTGCGAGAGAAGTTAAGGTTGCAGTAGATGCACTAGTGAGTACAAATCTTTCAGCATCGATATCAGAGGAAGACACTGGCGACTCAACAGGCGCTACCGTAAGATTGACAAACACCGCAGTTGGAGGGACATCAGGATCATTTACACCAACAGTACATGATGATTCAAACGTCTTTACTCTAACCAGAGTTCAAAGAGGTGGAAAGGTAAGGTGGACATCACAGGGCGGAGATTTTCACGAAGTTGGGTACACTGCAGGCAAGAATCTGCCTCATTACAAGTTTGATCTCGTTGACGGTACCGAAGACGTGCTGGTGAATGTAACTGCTCTAGTAGAGGAGTGGATCGCTGCAGAGTCTACAGTTGATCCAGATCGTGAAAACTACGGCGTAATGGTCAAACTGTCAGGTTCTTTCGAAGATGGCACTAGACAGAGATCTTATTATACAAAGAAGTTTTTCGCAAGAGGTACTGAGTTTTTCTTTAAGAGGCCCTGCATCGAAGCGAGGTTTGACGATCATATCGGAGATGATAGAGAAAACTTTTACAAGAGTTCCTCTTTAGCAACAGGTCCAGAAAACTTGAATCAGTTGTACATGTATAATTACACAAGAAGAGGGTTGACAAACATGCCAGTCCTCAAGACAGACCCGAATGGCGCAGACCAATCGACCGGTGAAGCGCTCCTTAAGGTCAGATTATATCCAGAACTGAAGAGTACAGCAAGACCGATAACCCTACCACTTGGCGGAGGCGTTGGACAAAACAATAGAGAGTGGGCAAATGGATATCTCTCCGAGACGGGCATATACAGTGCTTCAATTGCATACACTGGATCGGCAACCAAGATTTACGATGTTTGGTCAGATCAGAGCGACAACGAACTCTTTACAGGTTCTGCAATATACATCAAAGAGCATAAACCCTTACCGTTTAATAATGCAGACGAGGAGTACGTGGTTTCTCTGTCAAACTTGAAACCGTATTACAGAACAAAAGATAAACCAAGTTTGCGACTTAATATAAGAAAAAAAGATTATCAACCGAATATTTATACAGTAGCAAGTAACAAAATACAATCAGAAGTGTTGTATAATGTTTACTACAGAGCATATAGAGTAATCGACGAACAAGAGGTAATATCATACGGATCAGGAAGCATACCACATACAAAGATGTCTTATGACTCTAGTGGAAGTTATTTTAAGGTAGATATGTCACTCTTTGAACCTGGTTATATGTACGCTATTGAAATATCAACTGACTCTTATGGACAGAACATAGTCAATAAGAGTGAGTTCAAGTTTAGAGTTGAGTAAATATGAGTCTTAAAAATTTATTTGGTAAAGATAAAAAAACAAAAAACATAAGTTCTTTGGTTAGTTTTCAAAAGAATCTCGATGACGTAGAGTCAGTAGGATACATTGATCAATTCCTAAAGGACAGAAAGAGATTCAAGACACATACGAACTTCTTTACGGCGTCTAATTTTGCTGCTTACGGATCTTTGGAAGAATACTACAAGTCTGGCATTGATAGGATCTCTAACACTTATCCCTACGATGGATCTCTCAAGGAAAGATTGAATTGGTTTAATGACTCTAGTGGTTTCGATCTTCATCTTTTTGAGAATGAGTATCCAAGAACTAACGGATATGTGAAAATATCAGATAACAGGCCGAGCGGCAATGGATGGGGTGCAGTTACATCAACTTCAGGCGCTTACGGTAATCCTACAACAAAAGAATACATCTACATCAAGGGTGGACCAAACGTAGGAAACGTTTATGCTACCGCGTCGAGTCAGACTTCAAACCTCGAAATCAATGGACGCACCGGTAATACCATAGAATTCTGGTTAAAGAAAACAGAGTATGTCGATTCAAAGACGGAAAGAGAGGTAATATTAGACATCACCACAACTGGATCTGTAGAAGGTGATCACAAGTATGGACGCTTAACAGTAGAGTTAGACAGTTC
>TARA_R110001606_G_scaffold395190_1_pt1 | contig 29220 bp, 24 predicted proteins | sample TARA_R110001606 | Tara Oceans TARA_R110001606 (sample SAMEA4398315) | marine metagenome | biome: Polar Biome; feature: [SRF] surface water layer (ENVO:00010504); material: water (ENVO:00002006), including particulate matter (ENVO:01000060) such as... | depth 5 m
GATAGGGTTGGCAAATGCTTTTAATCGTCAAATTATTGCGGAAGGTGTTGAAACTTCCGATCACGGTTTGATGCTGCTCAAGATGGGCTGTGAACTGGCACAGGGTTATGGTATTTCACGGCCTATGCCTGCGGAAGACCTGCCCGCTTGGCTAAAAAACTATCGAGCTAATGATGAATGGATAACTCTTGGTAATGAATTACTCGTGCTAAAAGAAAGTAACTTAAAGTTACTACAATAAAACTTGACCTCTATATACCGACTATAAAAATGACCAAAAATAATATGATAGTTAGCTATCCTAAATCATCAACTAACTTTTTGATAAAGTCTCTACCCACTTGATGCACAAATAATCCGAAATTATGGATCATTGAATAATTGTTAAAGCTATTCCCAACTTGTTGGGGATTTACAGTGACATCTAAAGCTTATCTTTTCATACTTAGAAACGGCTTACAACTCAACATACATGACTGATGAATATGAGCGAGATCATTGTCACTAAGTCTTTCGTTTTTAGCAAATTTTAAGCCAGTACACTTATTCAGAGTAGTTACCACTGTTCAGTTTCTAAGCTCATAAACTGTTTTATGACTTGCTAAATCCATAGAGAATATACGTTAAGCTGTTAATTTAATTATAGTTTTAGATGTTCTTTTATTTTCAGATAATTAATAGCTCAATCCATACTCATTTAATATTTCTTCATATTTGTTATACAAAGCATAATTATGTTTGACTGTTGAATTTAAATCTTTTTGAATAGCTGCTGTGCGTAATTGTTCTTTTATCCACTGATGCTCAGCCCAGTTACCGCCACTTGTTTTCACTACTTCCATTTCTGCGTTAGCGGTGCTCATCACCGAATTCATCCCAGAGGTTAGTTTGCCAAAATCTGAGAAGCTAAAATCCTTCTTGTCTTTCATTTCCATTTCTAATCGTTCCAGTTTTTCCTCTTGGCGCAATCTGTAAGCAGACACTTTTTTGAGATTATCAATCAATACTTCCATTTGTTTGTCGGTCACAAGACCATTTTTAGGTCGTTCATAACGATCATTTTCTGCTTGATTCATCAATTTTGCCTGATGTTCAACCTCACCAAAAACACCTGAATTAACACGTTCATCTTGTTGATAGTCGGTGTCGTAATTCCCCATTGAATAAGTGCCAATACCTAAAACCATATTAACGATAAAAACGAGCACAGCACTTGCAAATAGTGAAGCAATATAGTGCAAAACACGCTTATCATCTGGTACTTCTAAATATGTTGGAATGATCTGGTAAAGAAATACCAAGCTAATAATACTGAGCACAAGCCCAATTCCCCCCCCGAGAAGTGGCAGTGTACTCAGAATACTCCCAAAATAGGCTGGAATGACAGCTAATGACAACGCAGCAAAGCCCTTATCGAAGTTATGTTTACCATTAAATACACCAGCAAGATAGCTAAACACAAAGGAAACAATAAAAATACTTATTACTGCAGCAATAAGACCCAATAGAGTCGCAACAAACCCAGTCTGCCGAGCAAATAGATAGTGACTACTAAAGACCCAGCCAAGGATCGCTGACAGTATCACTGACACAAAAATCAGTGGGCCCGTCAAATTTATCGCCGTATCCTTAAAAGAATGATTCTCATCTAAATAAGAGGCCCACGTCTTTTTTGGTGACAACAAACCATTTTTAACAAGATTGAACGTTTTTAGGTAGTCAATCATTATGATTCCTTACTTTGCAGTGAAAATTATTTAAAAAAATAGATTTATAACATGTATGTGTTGATTAAATTTTTTCTTAAAAATCTAACTATAAACCCTTAATATGCTGTCTATTTCTATGGTCCATTCTTAGTTTTATCAGACTAATTATCAGCTGAGAACTTCACTTTGCCATCTTGGTGATGGAATCTAAAAAAGCTTTAAAATCATCAATGCTACTTATATCATCGTCATTTTGATTTGTTTGTTGAGTCGTGCTTTCTTTTTTTAATTTAGGCTTGTTTAGAGGCATTTGAGTCGTTTTTTTCTTTTGCTCAGTATGATCGTTTTGCACAATGCACAAACCATCAGAGGTAAGAAATTCTGTTCTGCAATCTATATTCAAAGCCGTCAATATTTGCCCGTCTGCTTTATAGACTAATTTATAAGACTCTGAGTATTTTCGACACCTATACCCACGGGGTTCCCTGCTCTTGTATATTGGGCTGATCCCTCATTTCCAGCAGCATCCATCAAAACTATTTGATCCCGTTCATTATTTGGCCCATGCCACTGCACTTCGATAACGCTGTGAGGCCTCACATCGTTCAAGATCGTCAATGTTGCCGATTCACTCTTCACTACTGTTGAGAATGCTAATATGGACATCCCTAATAAATATGATCTTACTGCATATTTTTTCATATACTTATACCCAATTTCCGTTGATTTGGTATCAGAAGCGTCTTTGTCATAAATAAATATAGAAATCAGTAGATTACTATAGAGTTCATAGTCAAAAACAGACCATCATTGGCAAATTACCTCATACGAAATAGGCAGTTTTTTATTATCCATTTCGTCGCCTACATACATCTCATCGCTACCAGTGATGCCATTGGCCGTTACAGTCCAGTTTTTATTAGTTCCTAATATAGCGGTTGCACCTATGTTGTTCTCATAAATGACACCGTTATCCGTAATGACAATACTGATGCCATCCATTGCTATCGGACTTTTGTCTTTACCTATTTTTATTCTATTGCCGTGTAGCAGAATGCCATCGCCATCAGAATCTATATTTCCTGACTTATCGACATCAGAATAAAACGAAATCATAGTGTCGTTATTGCTACTATCAAAATCACGACAGCCTATAGCCAGCTCATAATGTTTATCGCCAACCGTTGCTTTAAATGTACCATTTTGTACACCGCTTTTCGGTTGACCACTATCACTATCGAAACAAGCTGTTAATGGCAAAATGGCTAATAATAAGATTAATTTTTTCACATTATTTTCTCCTGATTATAATTCAATAGTTCGACTTAATATTCGAGCATTAAAGATTTTTCACCCATAATTTCAACTTTTTCAAAACTCTTTGATGATGCACCTGTAACCTTGACAGTATAGAAACCAGCATTGAGTTCCATTGGATCGCCACCCACTAAACCTTCTGCCACCAGTTCTCCTGACGGGTTATAAACAAGGTAGGGAATTTGCAAAGCATTTGTCACGGATATCTTTAAAGAGTCTTCATCAGTGGCATCAAAATACTTGCCGCCACCTTGTTCAGCCCAGCCTTCAAACTGACTCTTTAACTCAGCGTCATCAATAGCAAAACCGATGATATTAAGACGAATATCTATGCCTTTAGCAGCCAATGTTTTAAGCACCTCAGAAGGATCGCCGCCACAGGTTTCCTCGCCATCGGTAACCAGAATGACGATTTTTTCGCCTTTGGCTTTGCCTAGGTCAGATTCTAGTTTAGCTAAGGAGTCTGCAATTGGCGTTTTAGCAAGGTTTTTTGCTGTAATTTCATTGATGGTTTTCGCAGCAACAAGTGGAACAAGTGGTTTGAGCGCGATTTCTAGATCTGTCTGACATGCATTGGGTGTTTTATGACCAAACACTCGCAGTGCAACAGGCGTTCCAGCAGGTATTATTTCCATCACTGCTTTGGAAAGTACCTCTTTAGCAATAACAATACGGCGCTTCCCATTTAATTTTTTTAACATACTACCGGAAGCATCAAGGATTAGCTCAACAGCACCCATATCATTATTTTTGGCCGTCATCTCCAAAAATCCAGGACCTGGTTCTTCCTTGTATAAAGTACTAATAGTTAAACCATAATATGCAGGTCTCTCTAACAATGCATTTGCACGACTAAAGACACGATCCATCTCAGCAACAGAATTAACATTGGAAAAATAACCGCTATTAACACTAGACCATGTTTGCATCAGATCCTGTTGCAAGCTTGGCGTGCCACCGAAAGCATTACTAATAAGGCCGACGGTGAAAATGCTTGGTTTCACCTCAGAAAATTGTTTCCATAAGCCATGATCACGGCCTGTAATCGCGTCGGTAATCACCATGATTATTTTTGTGCCGTCACGTTTAACGAGTGCTTCGCTTGCTGTCTTCAGTGCTGTTTCTGCTGCACTTGAGTTATTATCACGTGAATAATCGTTCAGTATAGTGCGTAGAATATAAGGTTCGGCTTGCCAATTTTTCATTAACAAACCACCGCCAAACGGTAGAAAATTAACATCATTGACACCGGGTACGACCTTGTCGATATAAGCACTTAACGCATTGTAAATAATATTACTGTACGGGCCAACGCTACCGCTGGTATCCCAGGTAAATATTACGGAACGAGGTGGTTCTTCAATCTTTATAAAATAAGTTTGTTGAGAAACCACTGCGGATTCCAACAATCGTTTATTGGGCTCATCCGTTACGACATGAAAGTTTACCGCTTCACCCTGTTCATCTTGCAAGTTTATAATGGTACGTATCGATGGATCACCCTCTAAAGCTATCCGTAGGATATTATGCCCTTCTGGTATTGACACTGAATACCAGTCTACTTCTTGACCCAATTTCACTTCGCCGTTAACGGCGTCATCAATTGTTAATGGAGATGCTGTGGCTTTTGAATTATTGTCGGAGAATGTAAAATCAGCCCTAGTCGATGGTGGCACCTGTAAATATTCATAAATAGCAATGCGACTATCATCGCCCCACTCCCCGGTAATTGAACGATATGTTGCGTCGCTGGTCTGCTCAATGATGCGCAATGTCTCTGGGTATAATTTATATTCTCCCTGATCTACCACATCACTAACAAAGCGCAGATAGCGCGCCCAAAGTGGCTTTTCAAGACTGAATGAATTATTTAAAAGATCATTTATATCCCAATCGCCAATAAACACCCATGGGCCAACGGGGCTGTCTATCGAGCTAAACACCTTCACTTTATTGATTAAATAGTCAGGCTTGGCATCCGTTGCATTATCCCATTCAAGTCGTGTAATTTTTGCTGTGCGTTCATGGTGAAAACCAACCACCCATTCTGGTCGTTTATTCACACCGAAACGTACTGGTTTTATATCCTTTTCCTCACTCAATATTTCCCTATCCCAACTACCGCCTGAGGTTGGCTGGACGGCCCAAACAACATGTCCACCTAATTCAGGGTCCGCAATATTGATCCCTTTACCCTGCGTTATGTCAGTCCCAGGTTGAGCAATAACTTTCCATTCTCCAAGGCTGCTGATAGTAGTTTTTGGATTTTGCGATGATAATAAAATTAATCGGGCAAAACGCGCAGGCGTCGGCTTATCTAAAACAAAGTATTGATCAACGGCAAGAGGCTTTAATTGACTCGAATAGACCTTAGTAAATGTTTCTCCATTAGTCGACAGGTGTAATTCAAAGGCGGCCAATGTTTCAGCTAAAGGCCGAGTAGCGAGCGGATTTAACACTATACCAACCACATTAACAGTATCGTTACCCGCTAATTCAACAGTAACAGGAACTCTTTCTGGCTTATGACCGCCTATCAATTCAAGCCCTTCTCCTGCTACAGACTGATTATCAAATAACTTATGGAAAGAACGGCCCAACTCATTGACCTGCCCTTCTTTGACTTCATTATCGAAGGGTATTCGACGTCCACCCAAAGATTGCCAAGCGACATTAAAGCCACCCAACATTTCATTCGGTACTGACCAATGCCAGGTAGAGCCGACTATGGGGCTTGTTGCATCAGATGTAATTTCAGTATAGGTTTCGACCTGGGTGCCTATTTCATCAAAAGCACGTATGCTCAATCGTACAGGCCAGTCTGACCAAGCATCTTGAGGAATATGTAAAGTTAATGGTAGTGAAAGCGACGTCCCAGCAGTAACTTCAACCTCTCGCGGTTCAATATCAACCAACCAACGATAATCACTAGTGACCGCTTCAATATTAAGTTTGATATTTTCATTCCCCAAATTGACGATGACAAGGGAACCCTTTAGCGTCTGGCCAACGTTACGATAGACGGCGACATTTTTCGTTTTTGTCTCTATTGTAAGCGTGACAGGAAGCGATATTGAAGCAGTATCAGTAGCATCAACATCATTTACGGGATTTATACTAGATGCCTTTTCAGCATTTGCATCACCATTGAGCGGTTCGCATCCCACATTGCAGGAAAAACGAGGAAGCCTTTCAAGCTTTATCTTATATTCGGCATCACTTGGCGTCTTCGCATATAAATCAAGGCTATAATCCCCAGGTTTAAATAAATCTTCAATAATGATAGCTTTACCCAAATCAGATGAGCCGACCCGTTCCGATCCTGTTATATCTGATGAAATCTGTAAACCGACTGCTCCATCGGCGGGTGGCTCAATGGTCAAGCGGATATGATCATCATTACTTAATTGAAAACGGTAGAAATCTCGATCACCCTCATCTTCCAGTAAACCGATGCGAGTCTGTCCAAAATTAAGACTCATCGCCCGACTTTTATCATTATTCGGTTCAAATTCTAGATCTTTATTGGGAGGACCTATGGGTAATACACGAAGCAAATAGTCTCCATCCGTTCCCGTGATACGTATAAAATGCGTTCCCGGCAATAAAAATAAATTAGACAAGCGTGTACGTCGTGAGCCCTCCGATCTAGCCTCTTGTAAACTTGTACCAGCAGAATCTAAAATGTTAAGTCGTGAAACACCATCCCCTACTACTTGAATACGCCATAATTGAGGAGCACCAGCCACGGTAAATCGATAGTGATCAGTATCGGTTCCTGAAAAACTACCTTTAACAATTCTTTTAGCATTCATTGTTGAAGCAAACTCAAAGTAATCGTTAGGCTCAGTTTCTTTATTGGTTTTTTGATCCACTATTTGCGTCATGCTTAACGTATATTCCGCGCCTTCTGTTGCTCTAGAAATTAAAAATCCATAATCACCCGCTGCTAACGAAAGATCTGTTAACGTAACGGCATTTTTTGCCGAACGACATTGCAATTGTTTATATGCATCATTAAACAGACAAAATTCATATTGCATGCCCTCTTGACCGGCCAAGCTAATAGACTGACCCATACTAGCGATGTCATCTGAGATCGTAAATTTATAGTAGTCGTAATCATTCTTTTTACCTATACGACCATGAACCGGTTTAGATAGATCGATTTTGTTTGCTATTTGCCATTGATCATTTGGTTCAGCCTCATCTCCTGCCACTCTTAATCCTGTTGATGCGATATTTATCCTATAAATAACATCCGCATCCTCCCCTTTTAATTCTAAAAGATACTTGCCTTTTTTTAGCCCAAGATCATTCAGAACAAATTTGCCCAAATCATCTGAAGTGACCTGAATTAGGTTATTACCTTCTGAATCAGTAAGCACAACCGTCGCTTCACGGCCAATGGTTGTGCGACCTGTTATATCCCAACGTTGCTGGCTATCTTCATCAGAAAACTCAAACTCCGTTCGCGTTATGGCTTGCTCAGCATAGATGCTGACATCCTGATTAAGTCGAACTGAATAGGGTTTGTCTTTGCTATCTTGTTTGATAGATTCAGGATAAAACTGCTTAGCTTTAGTAATCGTGAAGCGATATTGGATTTGTGATGGAATAGCGGCTTCATCAATGCCTGATTCCACAGCAGCATCTGTTGAAATTTCCGTTAGGGAAACGATATTGCTGTCAGATAAATTCAATAAGCCCGTTGGTTTTTTCGTAGCGACGCTCTCGCCACCGATACTGGCAAGTCCGATAAGGTAATCGCCCGGTTCAAAAATCAGATCATTCTGTAGAATAGGTTGCGAACCGTCACGCGAACCGAACTTAAATAAGGTTTCTTTTTTATCGACATCCTTGCCATTGTCAGCAAAGGTAATTCGAAATAACTCAAAAACAGTGACAGCACCCGGAATGCCGTTTAATTCAAAACTCCAAGGGAATTGAGCATCTACATCTGACACCGACCACATAAACGCATCTTGATCGCCATTTTGCATGCTGCCCATAATGACTCCTTCACCTGAAAAAGGATTAGCTTCCGCAGGTATATCATTGGGTTCCGTTTCATACAGACTTTGGGCAGAAAAACTTAATACTGGAAAAAATGAAACTAGAAATAAAAATAAAAATAAAAAATTGCTAAATTTTAGATTCAAAATATCCACCAATACATAAGAGATTAAGAATTTCAGTTTATTCGAAAGCATTTTTAAAAAATGATCTCCAAATAAAAATGGGCATTTCTGATAAGTTCGTAGCATTTGCTATGTTATAACAGCCATACAGACCATTCTTGCCATCTCAGGAGTAAGGTTTTCTGTAGCTGCGGTAGCAAGTGCAACGCCTACTGCAATCGTGCAAAGTGCTGTTTGTTCTTGAGTAATCATTAAAGAACACAAGTCGTGCCCGCTAAAACTTAATCCTTCATCAATTGTACCTAAAATCCCTATGGCCGTACTTGCTTGCGCAATTAACCCTAGTTCATTACAAAAAGCAGTTCCAGCAGACCTTTTGGCATTTTTATATGCTGTGCTTAGCATCTTAGCGTATTCTGCAACCCCCCCCCATCCATTGTCTAATATACCCAGTGCCTCACCCGAATTTGGATCTATACGCCACCATGAATCACAGGCTTTGGCTTCACCCGCTAAAAGCACCATCTGCTTATTATTAAGATCTTGTTGGATTAATTCGCGACTGATAACTGGAATTTCCTCAATATCTGAATTATTTTTATCGCTGATCATGGTTAAAGATTTATTAAGTGCCATACGCTCATTTAATAGGCCGAATGCAGATCTTGTCTGCCATGGTTTTTCTGCAAATAGCATATGCTCTAACCACGTGTCTGTAATCCCACTTTTTAAGGTACTGCTTTTCAGATTTTGTCCATTATTATGTGAAGCCGAAAAACGAGGGGCAGACACGATGTCAAATCCTTCACGTTGAGAATCTGTTCTTCCAAAAGGAAAATATCTGGCAACAATGGCTGGTTCAGCTCGATACTTAATGGCCTTTTCATCTTGCCCGGCAGCTATATCTGATAGAAATAGAAACAGTTCAGCATCCAGCGAAAATCGTGATTGTCGTTCACTAAATCCCTTAACCGGTTCAGTGGCAAGTAATATTTCAGCCATATTTTTTATCGAAGTTAAATACTTTTCTAGAAATAGAGCAGGAGAAACCTGCCCTGTTTCTACTCTAAAATAAGCGATTCTTGCCAAAGAACGCTTAAATTCATCACTATCGCCCTGCCATTTAGCAATATTCCTATAAATAATTTTAGGCTCACGATTTGGTTGAGTAATAATAATTTTGAGCCAATGACGAGTTATAAACTGTAATGGGTCGGCTGTTTTATTGGTTTCTGTAGCCTCAGAGTCAATTAATGCACTGGTCGTTAATCCAAAACGATTAGCAACCGTTTTAACAATAGCAGCATATTCTGACGAAGCATCTTCAAGAGAGAGCACATTACCTAAGGTATCAAACGATAATCCTGCCTTGGGTGTACCAAAATCAAACATAGAGTAAAAGGAGTCTGCAGAGATCACTAAATTATCAATTTCTTCGCTAGTGGCACCACTAATGGCTAGATCCACATTAGGAATGACCGAATAACTAAATGTTACGCCCGATAAATTCGATGCTGGATACTCATAAGGTTCGGTTACTGCAAGCGTTTCTAACTTACCATTCCATGATCGCTCAATAAAACCTTGGACACTGATTCTTTGTTGGAAGGCCTCATCTATTTTTTTAGCAAAATATTTTAATGGTTTAATATCCGCAGTATTAATATCCGTATTAGCAAATATGGGATGAACGGCCTCCCATGAGGAGGATGGTGAATCTCGATATTCAACCCAAAAATAAGGTACATCACTTTGTGCTTCAATCTCTGAGTCAGCCTCCAAAGTTACCCCATTTGAACGCATGGTACTTAATATCATCTCAGTCGTATTCAAGACCTCCTGTGGTACCTTAATGATAGGGTTTTTGCTAGTATCTACACGTGTATTTGTAGTCGAATCAACCTTAGTAGATTGTTTAAGAGGCTCATCATCTATGAATATTTTGGGTGCGGGAGATCTTGGATTCAACAGCAATTTTGTAAGCCGTGTTTTTGGTATTAAACCTTCTACTATTCGTGCTTCTAGCCCAGCATCATTCAACATTTTAGCTAATAAGAGTGATTGATCTATGCTATTACCCGCTCGACTTTTAAGTGTACCTTCAGCACCACGAAGCACGCCGGTGTAGTCCTCAAAGTTAATATTATCCAAGACAAATTGAATGATTTCTTTGTCATCATAAGAAAGCTTTTCAAGTAACACGTCAATGTCAAATTGACTCCGGTCAATTTTATTCAGCTGTTCATCCACATACACTAACAATTCACCTAGTTTATCGCGAGATATTTTCGGTAAAACAGGCAGATTATCTATCGTTTTAACTTCTGCTGAGACTGGCACATCACTCGCTGAGTTAGCTACATTGACTAATGCGCTTAAACTTAAAATAGCGATGATGATAATGATATTTTTCCCCATGATTATGACCACCCTATTTAATTAAATTTTAGACTCAATTTAGTTACCAAAAAGGCCATCCATCAATCCACCTATAGCCTTGTCAATCGCGTTATCCGTAGCACGATCTACTTTTTGTTCAGCAGTGCTTGTTTGTCTATCAACTTGACGTTCTGTTTTTTTACCTAAGATTGAGCTCCAGACATTGGTTGATTCTTGCTCTCCCTCAGCTGTTTGTCCTTGCTCAGTGTTATTTGAAGATTTGTCTGTTGCTGATTTTGGTATTGAAAAACTACCAAAGTTGGGCATAGTCATTGGCTTGGCTGGCAATACGAATCTATTGTCACTAATATCTTGTGACTTAATAGAGACCACTCGAAATTTAGAGCCCATCCGTAATATGCCGCTATCTTCTTTTTCAATAAACTGTTGAATGCTATTACCTGCTTTCTGTTTGTTATTCATAGCATTAGCCATCACTTCGACCATGCCCATCCATGCTTTGGAATATTCACGCACATCCTTATGATTGCTTAAGACCACTTCATCGGTGTGTGTCCCTTTACTATCCCGCCAAGTTATTGAATAAACATTCCCTTTATAACCCGCAACAGTTTCACTTCGGCCCGTTTTTTTGTAGCTCAGCAACTCTTCACTAAAGGCATCGCCAGCGGTGCCTGCTCCGAGGTTTGCAGCCATGCTACCTAACTGAGCCATATCCATAACCATAATTTGACCAGATGACATCGTTGAAACCATATAAGCCTTATCATTGCTAATCAGCATGTAGGCGTTTTGCTTGTCTTCCGTAGGTAAGTTCATTCGCACCGAGTTAGGGTTTAGATACTCTAGCTGAATAGTGGATTTAGCATCTTCCCCTTGAAATACTGCAATACCGCCTGCAAACACACTGTGAAACGGCATTATTAATGCTGATATAGCGATGTTGATTAAATATATGCTTCTGATTTTCATGGTTTATTTATCCTTCACTGATTACAACTATATTCTGTAATATTTGACTATACCCTAAGTATATAATCACCTATAGCTGCCACAACTTAAACCCCTCTTTGGAGGGCGTTACAAATAAGGTCGATATCATTAAACTTAAATAGATAGATTTTTTCCGCGAACATTTTATCCACTGGCTATAAGTCTTATGAAAATCATAGAAAATTCACATGACCACTTTATATTGATTAGTGATATTTGGTGGCCACCTATTGTGGGCATTCTGGTTGCTGGATTCTGTTTCTGGAGTGCGGCTAGCCGAATGGAAGGATATTCATTTATCCATCGGTTTGGGGTAGTGATGGCTGGACTGGTTTTTCTAGGTATAACTACATTAGCTATTCGCAAAATAAAGATTAATTTTGATCGCATATCAGGAACAATTACTCGAACGACATCACCACTACTGCCTATTGGCCATATCCACCTATTTCTACCACGCAGTGAATCTTGGCCTATTGATATCTTTCGATTCGCTTTTCTTGAAAGACAACTCAGTCACAGCGGCATATCACCGATGACTTTCTGTCTTGCCTTGGCAACGGGAGAAATACCTGAGGACTGGCTCATAGGGGAACTTGGTTTTATGAATAGCCCCGATAGAGACAAAATTCGTTGGTTGGTTGGAGATAAGGTGCAAATGAAGCAAGCCAACGCTATCAAGATAGTTCATGCCATTAACCAATGGCTAGGTACGACAGCACCGTCGGAGATAGACTTCCGTCGCTTTTGATAATACTAGAATAAAATTAGCATAATAAATTGTTATACGAATCTTAAACAAGGAAAGGTCATGAACTCATTTAAACAAACATCACTTGCTATAGCTGCATTGATATGCGGTATATTTGTTTCAAATCTCGTTTTTGCAGCCAATAAAACGGTTACAAATGACTGCATTCCAGAAGCAAGTATAGAATCACCTGTAGGTATATCTATGCCAGTGTTTGTAACTAAAGAGATGCCTTTACCAACCACTTTGGCCTTGCTGACTGTCACATCAACCATGCCAGATGAATATGATCCTTATAAATCAATTATGGTGGAGTTCGTCACTGAAGGTAACCGCGAATCAGTGTTTTCGTTTTATGAAAAATCATTAGCTGCTGCTGGTTATCGTATAGTCCAGTGGGAAAAAGACATCAATATGGGCTTACGCTTTAAAGGTGATGGCTTTGAGGAAGGCTCGCTTAGCATTTCTGACTATGATTGCAGGCCTTTAGTTAATATTAATCTCATTTTTCTTCCTGATCTATAATAATATTAGAGGTATCAATAATGAACTGTAATTCGTTCAACATGCCATCTTTTGCTCTTTCTATGATGAGCATTTTATTTTCTATACTTGCTTTTTCGGGCCTGTCTTTCGCTGAAGATAGCCCAAAAATAAAGCCTGGGTTATGGAAAACGACTCTTTTTTTGCATGATAATATGGTCGAGATAGTAACGGCTCAAGTATCATCCATTGCTGAGGAATGTCAGCAAGCAGGACAATCGCTCGCCACTTCAGCTGAAGAGTGTATGTCGCTCGAAGAAGCGCTGAAAATGAAGGACAATATTTTAAGAGGAAAAGTTGGCTACATTGATAAAGAATGCATAACGTCAGAGCAAGCAAACAATTACTTTACAGATATATTGGACGACGAGGAGTGCAATAACACACTTCAGTGGCTTGGTAATGGCCAGGGTATTCTTGACAGTACCTGTACTTCCGGTACCGTTGAACACAGCGACATTGATGTCAAAGATCAAAAAGAAATAGTGGTCGTCACCACCTCTACTGATAAAGATCACATTTCCGTTACCAGCACATGGCAAGGAAAATGGTTAGCTGATGATTGTGGTTCAGTTGAACCTGAAGATTAACACTTCTTCTCAGCAATTGAATTTCTGTGGAACAGAAAAAAGCTGGGCTTGTTACTATCATCAAATCACTGGATAGGTGATATACCATGCATAGGTTGAATCCAGCGATTTTACTAAACTAAATCTCATCCTCTAACCGATGAAAAATAGATAAAGAGCTACTATGGAGACTATTAAACCTACAATCATGATTGTTGAGGATTCCGATGCGACAAGAAAACGGTTAGATAACGCTATTCTTGAAGGCGGAAATTTTCAGCTTATCGCTTCTGTTGGAGATTTTCACTCGGCTTCAGAGATCATCAAAAACACGCCTCCAGACATACTATTAACTGATATTGACTTACCTGATGGCAATGGTATCGATCTCATAAAAATGCTTCATTTATATGAAGTTAAAAACAGACTCGCCATAGTTATTTCCATTTTTGGTGACGGTGAACATGTGATCGACGCCCTTAAAGCAGGTGCTTCAGGCTATTTATTAAAAGACGATAATTTCATAGAGATCAACAATGCCATCACACAAATGGTTAATGGCGGTTCGCCTATCAGCCCAAGTATCGCCAGACATCTTCTACACGAACTAACGCTTGCCCCTTCTTATCCAGTCGACGATAAGATTGATGACCATTTACTAACGCAACGAGAACTAGATGTGCTGATCTTAGTTAGTAAGGGGTATCGAGATAAAGAAATTGGCGAGGTATTAGATTTGTCATTTCATACCATCAAAGGCTATGTAAAAAATATCTATAGAAAACTTTCCGTCAGAAATAGAATGCAGGCCGTGCATGAGGCAACAATACAGGGAATTCTATAGCTTAAACCTGGTGAGATTAACTATGAAAAAAAGCGTCCTATTTTTGTATTACTTTCTGGCTATAGCCTCGGCTCAGGCAACTGAATTTAATGATAACTTTCCTGACTTGCCCATTATTACCAGTGCAAGTCGTTTAACTGAATCCGTATTGACCAGCCCCTCTGCAGTGACAGTTATTGATAAAGCAATGATCGAGGCAACAGGTTTTATTGAAATTGCAGATATTCTCAGACTCGTGCCTGGGTTTTATGTAGTGCATGCTGATGGACAAACACTTTCTGCCGTTTCCCATGGCGCTGGATGGGAATATTCCAACAGAATGCAGTTATTAATTGATGGCCGTTCAACCTATCTCTCTGCTCTATCGGCAATCGATTGGAAAACGTTGGGGATACATATAGAGGATATTGAAAGAATAGAGGTTGTTCGCGGTCCATCAGCTTCAGCATATGGTTCAAATTCATTTGCTGGTGCGATTAACATCATTACACGTGAAATCGAGCTGGATGATACGTTTTATGCTCATACTCGAGTAGGTAACAATGGTGATAAAGAGTTACTTCTAAGGCATAGTGCTAGTTATGATAATTCACACTACCGTGTTACGGCTTCAAGACGAGAAAATGATGGCTTTGATGACTTTCAGGATCAAGCTAGCTTAAATAGTTTTTCGTTTTTCGGCTTAGTTGATTATGCGACACATGATTCTTTGAATGCTAATTTCACATTCACGAATGGAATTTCCGGTTCCGAACCGATTGATGATATTTTTTATGATCGTGATCGCAAGACAAAAACATGGTCTTCTCATCTAAAATGGAGTCATTCACTGTCAGAAAAAGAAGAACTAAAAGTCAATTTCTATCATAACTATAGTGATGAAAATGATATGACAGAATCACATTTGTTATCTGAAATACTTGAAGTTGACCCAGCTATAATTACGGCGCTGACAGGGGGACCCGATCAACGTGTTAGTGCTGGTGAAAGAACCCTGCATTCTCATAGAACCGATATAGAGTTCCAATACAGCAAGCTGAACGACAATGGAATGCAGTATGTTATTGGTGCCGGTGGACGATATGATAGCTTAGCAAGTGATAGTTTTTTTCCACAACTAGGCACGGCATCAGATAAAAGTTTTCGACTGTTTGGTAATTTACAATTACCATTACAGGCAAATCTGACTACCAATTTCGGTGGTTTATATGAGGTGAATAGCATTGATGAAGCTCACTTTTCGCCGCGCATCAGTCTAAACTGGCGTTTTTCAGAACAACAATCAATAAGGTCGACCATTTCACGTGCCTATCGTATTCCATCTCTGTTAGAGAAGAATATCGATACCAATCTCACTTTATCTAATGGGCTAGTATTAGATCGTCTTTTAATCACTGATGATAGTGTCGGAGCTGAAAAAATTACCAGTTATGAGCTTGGTTATGTTGGTCAAGCATCTATGGTGCCCATTAGCTGGGAGTTTAAAGCATTCAAAGAACAATATGATGATATGTTGGTCTTTGTCGAAGATTATGCAACAGCTGACTTGATCAATGGTTACGTTAGAAGATTGTTAAATGATGGTGCTATGAAGGTATATGGCTTTGAAGGTGAAGTCACTTATCGACCAGAGCAAAATAGCTTTGTGAGATTTCACTTTAATTTACAGCATGGTTCTGCTGGCCAAACTGACCAAATACATCTGTCACCTGATGATGCAAAAACATATGAGTCGTATAACGATGTCATACCCAATAATAGTTATGGCTTTTTGGCTACAAAAGAGTTCGGTAATTGGCAGTTTAACGTTGGTGTGTACCATGTTGCAGCAATGAAGTGGATTGGTCGTGGCGATGACGTAGATTCATACACTCGGGTCGATGCATCACTTATTAAACACATACCATTATCAGGAAACAAAGCGTTAACAATTAAAGTCGGTGCACAAAATATAGGTAATAGTGACTATACAGAATTTAGAGATGATCTGGCGTTTGAACCACGCTATTACCTAAGTCTTTCTTTTACTGAATTTTAAATGAAATATTGGTTATTATTTTTCTTATTAGCTTCTCCATTTTCTTATGGCCAATCTGAAAATTCATCTCTTACCATCCATATTATTCTATCTAATAGTAACACTATCTTTCAGCAAGCTGCCGCATCCATTCAAAAAGAGCTTATTTTATTAGGTGATCATTCCGAGCAGAATATTGTAGTAGTCGATAAGATAGCTAATATGTCGATTAAACCTAATGATTTAATTATTACCGTGGGCAATGAAGCTGCTGAAAAATTCAATGCACTTGGCTTACAGAATCCCATTATTTATGCATTTATAGAAAAAAGTCTGGCTCTAAATTTAAATCGCTCTCGCCCTGCAGAGCATCAATGGGTTGCAACGGTGACCAATCAACCTATACAACGGATGATTTCTATCTCCGAGCAATTAATTAATAACAATTATAAAAATAAAATTGTTATTGTTCTTTCAGAGAAGAATAGATCGACTCTGAAAGAGATCCAATCTCTGCGACCTTTGAATAAAGGCGTACTAGATATTATTAAGGTACCTCAAGACAAATTAGCCGCAAAAATAATAGCTGACAATTTATTCAATGCCGCCGCATTAGTCGCTGTGCATGATGATGATATCTGGTCTAGCAAAAGTGCAACATTGTTACTCCACCAAGCTTTTAATTATAAAGTCCCCGTGGTTGGCTATTCTAAAAAATTTTTAACTGCTGGGGCACTTATCTCGGTCTCTTCAGCTACTGAAGCTATTGCCAATGAGACGGCAAAGCTGATACACCATTGGCTTACTGATGGAGCATTCGATGAAACAGGGATTGTCTATTCCGATGCAACACTTAATATTAATAAAAATATTGCTCGTGCATTACAGCTACCGATTTCAAGACTTAATTCGTTGAGAATTGAAGAATGATATTTACCAAAACAATAAAAACACAATTAGTTTTTATTGCCTTGACACCGCTACTGTTAGTGATTGCCTTGGTATCTTCTTATGTTTTGTTTGAGTCAATCGTGGATATAGAAGACGAACTTAATAAGAAAGCTAAAAATATTACTTCTCAGGCAATGTTAATGGCTGATTTTTATTTTTATACCGGTGATACTAAGAAACTGGGAGAGGTAGCTGACCTATTAAAACATAGTGATGAGATAGTTTTTATTCGATTTCTTGATAGCTTGGGCCAACTTCTCGTAGAGCGTAAAAAGCCACATGGCTCAGTGCAAATAAAAACCTACTTTACTCCTGTCTTCAGTAAAAGCCCGCGGCTTGATGATTTTAATGTGGCTAGTCCTAATAACGAAACTTTAGGCTATATAGAGATTGGCTTGTCACGAGCAATAGTAACGGCAAAACAAAATAACGCATACTATAAAGGACTTATTATCTCCCTACTTTCTCTGATCGTAGGGGTAATACTTATCTATTTATTTAGCCGAAGGTTTAGCTTGGCAATGACATCCTTAATAAATACCGCTACAGAAATAGAACAGGGAAATTTTGACCAACGATGCTTAGAAAATGGTAGTGGCGAATTATTTAGTTTTCAGCAAAATTTTAACTATATGATCCAATCACTACAGATTAATGAACAGGAGTTACAAGCAAAAATTATTAGTGCAACAAAAGCACTAAATGAGTCGTTAGATGAGTTATCAATAAAAAATGCAGAGTTGGATAAAACGCGACATGAAGCCATCACACTTGAACGGTCCAAAGCGATTGCTGATGAACGTACACGAATTATGAAAGACATGCATGATGGTATCGGCGGACAATTAGTCGCTTCACTCGCATTACTTGAGCTCGAGCAGGATTCGACGATTAGAAATAAAATATCTACTATATTGTTCGAGTGCCTTGATGATTTCAGGCTGATTATTAACTCACTGAACGTCTATTCTAATACCCTTAGCGCCTTACTGGCAGATTTTAAATATCGAATGAATCCGAAGCTTGATAATATGAGTATTACATTGAATTGGAAGGTAATGGATTTACCCGATGATATAATCCTTCAACCGCAACAGGGTTTACATCTTTTACGCGTTCTTCAAGAATCATTTACTAATATTCTTAAACATGCCAATGCTACTCACATTATCTTTCAAGCAACCATTAAGGATAATGTTATTTTACTTATGATTGAAGATAATGGTCATTGCGGGTCATCGAAAGATGTCGTCTATGGCAACGGTATAAACAATATGAAATGGCGGGTAAATGAACTGCAAGGTAATTTCAGTATCCATCACGAGTCAGGTGGCTGCCGAATCACTATGTCTATCCCACTGCCAGAGTAACTCTTCACTACTGCCAGGCCTCTATTCCTAAATCTAGCGTCTTTCAATAAAGCTAATAATCATTCAATTTAAAACTCAGCTATCGCTCATAAAAAATCCGTAGTGATATAAACAGTGGCTGTGGTGAAATTAGCGGTTCATTTACCGTTGCTGCGTTATTGTCAGTAGTTTTAGAGGCTCTAATTACAGTAAGTAATGGGAGGTAAACGGAATAGCTGATGTATTGTTGGAGATTTTACACATCCAAGGGGGTAAATTTACCTCAAAATATGGTTATTTTATCTGCCATCTTTTACTATTGATTACATATCTTCTAGACGGTTGGCACTTTGTGACATTCGCATCGCTTCATGCTCTTCTAATGAAAGCAACTCTTCTAATAGCTCACGTGCTGAGTTAACGGCAGTTTGAGCCGCCAAGTCACGATAAAGAGTTATGACTTGTTGATGCATATGCATTACTATTTCGGTAATTTTCAATGTATTGAGATAGGCAAAAGGAACGTCGCTGTGTTTATGTTTCATAATTGGATGTTTATCCAAGTATTCATAACACCACGTGTTTAAAGCATTCTTACTTGCAGTTCTCTCAAATTCTATAAGGAAATAATATGTCAAATCCAATAAGCATTTTTACAAACCACATGTATAGCGATTGGCTACCAGAATTTTGCAACGCACCCCACCGTAATTATTCAATAGATGGCTTTAAAGCTGATTCAATTGCAAAGTTAAGTGAATTTGATGCCACTTGGTTTTTAAAGGCTATAAAAATAGGCTTAGTAGCAGAATTAAATGGTTGCTTTACTGCCCCACAAAGCAAAGCAAAAGAACAAATATTTTGGGAAGGTAGAAAAGTAATAAAGCCGCGACCAATTACACTTTGGATTGAACCAATAATTACCATAGGTGCACTTGCTAGACTATACGAGGAATTCGAATGGCCTGTTGATAATCTTGGAGCACAGTCTAAAACATGGGCTTTTGACTTAGTTTGTTATGACAACACAATCAGCAATGAATATATTGTATGTGAGGTGAAGAAGCATCCTAAAGAAATTATGGATTTACTAAAATTCATGAACATATATTGCTCTAAAGACCCTGAAATTCAAGAACCGACCAACAGCAAAGAGCGTAATGCATATCGTAAAGTGCAAGGGATAAGGAGAACATGGCCAAGCATATTTTGGGCTTTAGGTCCAAAAAATGAAAGTCATGTTTTTCATATTCGACGTGATGGTAAAACTCAGCGCTTTTATCTAGATATTGCTGATGAAAGTGCATTAATTTATGAAAATGAGTGAATAACCGTGTGCTATTTACCAATGAAGCATTGGCTAAGGCTAATGGGTATAGAAAAGCTGGGAACTGTCCCTGATTACTCAATATCATTGGATGGTAAAATAAAGTTACCCTTTATTTAAAAGTGCCTATAGTAGTTTTGCCCACCTTTTAGATTTTTACCTTAATCTAGACCTCTAAAAACTTCTTTCCATTCTCGCTTTTTCTTTTCAATCGTCGTTCCTTGTCGAGGAGAAGGCGATTTTAATTTACCCCATTTAACTTTCCTCCCGTTGGATAGTATAAATGCGGCAAAATCTCCTGAACCTTTCTTCGTCACACGAACTGTTTTCTGTTCCTTTAGCAGTCTTTTAGCTAGCGTTTCTACATAACCGGAGGTAAATAATACGCACTCTATCTTATTATTTCGCTCAATGTATTCGAAAATATTCTTGAATGATATTGGAATAATGTCCGAATCGGAAGCAGATTCTCTATACCGGTAAACTTCATGAAAAAGGTCTATAAAACCGATATGGCTATCTTGGGCAAACTGTTTTCTGGAGGAAATATTTTGAAATTCATCTACTTGCTTGTCAAACACTGATAATATAATTTCCCAAAACTTGTTCTGTTGGCTCCCATAAAACCAGTCTACATCGTTACTACCTAGAGCTTTGTTAGATTGGCAAAATCTATGGGGAGGTATAGTTCCTACAATTAAAATTCTCGTTTCTGAGTTGATAAAGGATTCATATGGGTGCTCATCCTTATTCAAAGTATTTTTAATAACATCGCACATAAAGTGAACCTTCCTTAGCTTGAACTACTGGATAATAAAAAATATGAATGTATCACCGTCATAGTTGATTGGTTTGAATGCTTTTACAGACCATTATTTCGATAAATAGTAATAGTGTTCATATAAATTATTTAGTTTGGAGCAGTGGTCGTTCCACATTCACCTTTTGTCGCTAGATTAAGTTTTGATACTTCTTTCATACCTTCTTCTCTATCTTTTTGTTCCAGTCCTGCACCACCGACAAAAGCCCCGAATTTAATAAACTGTCGTATAAAGTAGAGCTTTCCACTTTCTAGATACAAAACAAGATCATTTGGCGAGAATTCAGATTCTGTACTTAACGTATGCTCCTTATTACCTTCGACTTCCTGATAAAAGAAAACTCCTTTTGCTGTTTCTCCTACACACTCACCATCAATCCACACACTTTTCTTAAGTGCAGCACCAAAGTGTGAATTATCACGATAGACATAAACTCCAGCTGTTTCCAAGAACCCTACTCGCAATCTAACACTTTGATTGTAAGCAATAATACTGTAACGCCCGTTACGCTATTTTTCACGACAATGCATGATGATGCACAACTGATCCACGCAATATACCCGCAGTAGTTATTTGGATTTTTGAGTTTTCGTATAAATCATAAGGGATAAATTGTATATCCGTCATATATTTCCTTATATATGAAGACAAACATAATTTGAGCAAAGGTAAAATCCTCGCGTCATAAATCACATTTTAAACCTAAAGCGATTCTTTTGGTAGAACTGGCGGAGGAAACACTTTGCTATCTGAGATGTTGAGTCAACAAATTCCATTCTGAATACTTACTCGGGCTTAACAATGTTGTTAGTAATATCAGAGCTAGTATGTTTTATCAGTACTGATTCAAGCCCAAAATCATATTTAATAACAAGATTATTCTTCTTTTGAAGTTACTTGTTTTTATAATCTCTCTTTGGACTTCCCCTCCTCTTTTCCACCATCATGCAATCGGCGAGGACTGGCAAATATCGATTAAAGATGTAAGTTTTCTTCTAGATCAACATCTTTGTACCGTTCGTATTGAGATCAATCGTATTGCTCTTGCAGATCTTGGATTTTCGCCAAGCGTTGTCGATAAAGGCCATATCCAAAAATTAAATCTACTACAATTGGCCAAGGCTAGTCCAGAAGTTAAATTAGGTGGGAAACCGGACTCAATGATGGACAATCACGGCAAAAATGTCAGACTTTAAGCGGTTAATCGCAGCTAAATTCTCAGCCTTTAACTGGCTAATAGCTACTAGATTTTCAGTCTTTAACTGCTCAATCTCTAATGATTTTTTAGCTAGAGACCGTCTAAGACTAACTTAACAAATCATTAAAGTCGTCAACCTGTGAGTTATACTGCTTCTCAATATTTAGTAACCTCTGCTTTTCAGCTAACTCCATACACTCAATTATCTTCATTTCAAGATTGTAGTCATATTGCCGCTTTTCCATGTCCTCCAACTCTTCAGGCTCAAAATAAAACGTTTCCTCAACACTGGTATCAAGATCGGAGTTGTACTTAATATACTCTTTGTCCATTGCCAGCTTTAGGCTATTGCGAGGATGGCCTAGGTGAGTGGCTATACGTTGTAAATCACCATGCAGTTTTATAAACTTTATAACCTCCTTTTCTAAATTATATGTCCTATGCCCGTTCTTATTGGACTCGTCATAATAAATACTTAAAACTTCAGCATATCGTTCAGCAATTTTTGCATCTTCTTCATTTTTAATTAACTCAGGACTTAGGTCATCAGCTATTTTAGGAATGGCAGTTAAATCGCGTGTCATGATTAATCTCCTTTTAAATTGTTGACAAGTTTAGTCGATTTTATTTTAGATGAGGCAATAATCTTGAGGTAGTTAGAGTAGTTTTATGTCAATGCGGCTATACATACTAGCTAGTCACCGTACTCGTGAAAGAATTAATCCATCCATGGCTTAATTCCACTCCATTTGCCAACGACCATTAGCCCAGACGTCCTCTTCACCTTGCTATCGCATCGTTCCATGTCATACGACGATTGCGCTATTGTTTTTATGTGCTGCACAATGAGCAAGACATGCGTAAATCATCACTTATTATTCTATCGTCGTTAAGCGTGAAATAGCGAATAAAAAAGAGTCCTACTCCATCAAGATATCTTATTAATCAAGGTATCAATACGATGATAAAAGTGGACTTATATTAAGATGACTTTTGGGACTCACAGCATACTTCGCTACGGTGCTGTGCCGATAAATCGAACGCCCTCATATACTTCCCCACATAAGGGGCGCCCAGCGAAGCGGAGCGTCCCAGCCCGAAGAGCGACTTGATGTGATTGTTATACCTTTTCATGACTAAGTTTAGGTTTGAGATATTTTTCAATTTCCTCAATTGCCGAAATTAGGTCTTTTTTGAATTCGTCTAGCTCTTCGCTCAAATAGTCATACATAATATCTCATGCTTTATTATCTATTTTCGTTATGGCCTCTTTTGAGGCTTGAGAGGTATCTGGATTTATGAGCTCAATATAGTGGCGAATTCGAGTGAACAGCTCATCACCCCAAATTGCCTCCGCTTCGAGCAAATCGGCATACAGCGATGTTCTTTCAGCTTAAGAATAAAAGGGTAGCGACCCCTTATTCGGATTATTCTATACTAAACATTTCAACACGGTTTATGCCCTTACTCTTGGCTTTATAAAGGGCATCATCGGCCTGTGCGATTAAGTCATCATCGCTTGCACCTATCGTAGAGGCACATAGCATTGTTACAATACTGGAATGAAGTGTAATGCTCTTAAAGAAGATGGATTTTAATTACTCTATGTTCTAAATTATTAAAAATACAAAACGATCGCTACCAAGTAATAAACCTAGTCTAAAACACGATGTTCACCGCTTTAATTTCTAGCATGTAGATACTGAAGAACTTACGATTACCCAAGGCCTGCCGTTATAAGGAATCCCTCCATACTGCTCTCGAAGTGAGCTGAGAGTCATGCTTCTAGTTCAATATGAAAGTGCTTATAAACCGTGCAATTTAATGCAGCGTGATACGGTATTAATAACTATAAAAAAATAAATTGAGAAATAAAAAAGTGCTATCCAAAATAAAAAAATCACAAGCCCTAAGAACCCAATTAAAACCGCTAACAACGGCAATTTTATCCCTAATAGGCGTTGTTAGCCCGGCTTATTCTGCGGTGATTAACTACAGCGACGCTGCAGTTAACGCTAACGGCATTACATTGACTGATGACTTACTGCAGCTTCAGGTCACGACAGGAACCGCAGTACAGACGGGTGTTATCAAAGGTGATTTCAGCTTCGAAAAAATCGGTTCGGGCATCTTGGTTTTATCTGCGACTAATACCTACCAGGGTGATACTAATATTTCAGCTGGAACATTACGCTTATCCAATGGGACGGCCATCAGTGACACTGGCGGAACAGTTAACGTTTCATCTGGAGCAACACTTGATATCGCCTCATATGAAACCATCGGTTCCATTTCCGGTGCTGGCAATATCAATCTCAATAACTATGCACTGACAACTGGCGGTAATAACACATCAACCACCTATTCAGGTGTATTATCAGGTACAGGTTCGTTAACTATAGTAGGTACAGGCAAAACAACGCTATCCGGCACCAATACTTACAGTGGCAACACCATCAATTCAGGCACTATCAGCGTCAGTGAAGATAACAATCTAGGTTCAGGTGGCGCACTCTTATTTAATGGTGGCACCATGCTAACCACCGCAACGTTTTCTAGCAGTCGAGCCACAACACTCTACGCAAGCGGCGGCACATTTAATACCGATGAAAACACTATTTTCACTCAAAACGGTACGATTAATGGCAGCGGAACGCTGACTAAAACCGGTAAAGGGACACTTGTAATTAGTGAAGCGAATTACGGCTACACTGGCGACACTGTCGTTTCAGAAGGAACCTTGCGATTTATGAATGTCGCTATAAATAATGCGGGGAATATTTTGAATAACGCCACGGTAGAAAGCAACCATGTCGATGCTTCAGTCAGCGACTACTACAATGACGTTATCAGTGGCACAGGAAGCTTAATCAAGACCGGAGCTGGCAGACTTATACTAACTAACGGCAACACATACACTGGAGGTACGACCATATCCGAAGGTTCCTTAGCTGTGTTTACAGGTGGATCGATTGCAGGAAATGTAGTTAACAATGCATCACTAGAATTTAGACGTGGCGGAAATTATCTCTTTGGAGGTGATATTAGTGGCACTGGTAGCGTTATCACTGCCGCCAGCACCGGCACCACCACCTTCACTGGCAATAATACTTATTCCGGCACGACCACAATTAACAACGGCACATTACAAATCGGCAATAGCGGCACGAGTGGTACCTTAGGTACCGGCAATGTTTCCAATAGCAGCGCGCTGATCTTTAACCGTTCAGATGCTTCAAGCTATGCAGGTGCTATCAGCGGAACAGGTTCAGTCAGTCAAAACGGAGCCGGCAATTTCAATCTCACCGGCACCAATACCTATAGCGGCATAACTACGGTCAATGCCGGCACATTGTCTATCAACGGTTCAATCTTAAATTCAGCAACAACGGTCAATTCAGGCGGAACATTAGGTGGCAGCGGGAGCATCGGCGATGTCACCATTAATAGTGGCGGTAGCTTTGCACCCGGTAATTCTATTGGCACTATTAACGTGGCAGGCAATGTTATCTTTAACCCAGGCAGTAACTATAATGTGGAAGTCGATGCGGCAGGCAATACTGATAAGATTATTTCCACCGGTACCGCAACCTTAACGGGTTCTACCGTCAATGTTCAACCCATAGCAGGCAGCTATAGCTCTTCGACCGATTACACTATTTTGACGGCTACTGGTGGTTTTGGTGGCACAGCGTTTTCAAGTGTGAATTCCAACCTAGCGTTCTTAACACCCACTTTAAGTTATGATGCTACCAATGTATTTTTAAATTTAACACGTAACGATGCTAGCTTTAGTAGTGTGGCAAGTACGCCAAATCAAATGGCCGTATCTACGGTAATTGGAAACAACACGACCGCTTTACAGTCCATTGTTAACAATATCACAGCATTAAGTGATGCGGCCGCACAGCAAGCATATGATAGTTTAAGCGGCGTTCAACATACGCAAAATCAAGTCGTTATAAATAAACTCGATCAACAATTTCAACGTCTGTTATTTAATCATAGTAGTCAGGGTGCTTCCGAGTTCACTACTCGGAAAATGAGCTCAATGAAAAGCGTTCAAGTCGCTGACAACAGTGACAGTTGGCAACATTATTTAACCGAGTCACTATCAACAAACCAACCTCATTGGTGGATGCAAGGACTTGGTGGTTTTGGCTCAATAGATAGTAGCGCTAATGCTAGTGGTGCGGATTACCAGAGTGGTGGTTTTGCAGTTGGTATGGATACGACTTGGCATGACTATCTCGTGGGCTTTGCTGGCAGTTATGTTCATACTAATGTCGATTCATTTGCCGGCGATAGCGATGTCGATTCGTTTCAGACGGGTGCTTTTGCTCGCTGGGAAGAAAATAACATCTATATCAATACGTCTCTTGGCTTAGGTATTCATAATGTTGATGCTACACGAACTGTCACGGTGGGTACATCTGTTAATACTGCCACCTCAGATTATGACAGTGTGAACCTAAGTGCCGCGCTTGAATCGGGTAAATATATCAAACTCGATGAAACGACGACCTTCACTCCTTATGCTGGCATAAATTACAGCCACAGTACGCGAGATGATTTTAGTGAACGTGGTGCAGATATTGCCAATTTGAACGTAAACAAACAAGACGAAGACAGTTTACGTTCAGCGCTAGGCTTTCGTTTAAGCCGTGATTTACAAACCAGTAACCATACGATGATTACTCCTGCGCTTAACCTTGCTTATGTTCGTGAGTTTTTAGATGACACGGCTGAGTTAGAAGCTAATTTTGCAGGTGCTCCAACAGCTAACTTTAAAGTCGATGGAAGTGAGCTTGATCGTAACCGACTTGTTATGGGGGTAAGTCTAACCGGCCAACTAAATGAACACACGACTTTAAATATTGGTTATAACGGCGAAATAGCGGGATCTGATGATCATCATAGTGTTGCGGCTACAATAAAATTTGTAATGTAATCAGCAAAACTTGCTCAATCATAATGTTATAGCCTGGCAGAAGTTGCGGTGGCAAGCTGGCACGTTCAGCATGGGTCGCAGATTGCAGTGCTTATGGAATTAGACGGCTGTCTGATATTGCGATGGCCCAAAAGTACCACCATCTAGGGATTTCACTCATTGCAGAGTATGCAAATAACATATCAACGTTTAAGGCTTCTGCTGAAAATAGCGTGCAAAGCCAAAAGCAGAGAAACGATGTAGGTCATTGATTTTATTTGTCGGAACAGCAGGATTTGAACCTGCGACCCCTTGTCCCCCAGAACCCTACTCGCAATCTAACACATTGATTTTAATCAATAATACTGTAACGCCCGTTACGCTATTTTTCACGACAATACATGACAATGCACAACTGATCCACGCAAAATACACGCAGTAGTTATTTGGATTTTTGAGTTTTCGTATAATGGTAAGGCCTGAGTTGTTGCGACAATCCATTAAACTAAAATGTGACCGAGTTAATCGGTCACACTTTTTTATTGGGTGAAATCATCTCGGGCTTAACCCCCTACCCATAATCAACCAACTGTTCTTCGGCCTCATCCTGAGTCATAAATGCCCGTTGCATGAGTTTAATTTCATGACCCTTTATGCCAGATTTTGTGGCGAACTCTTCAAATCTTACCACTACTGACATCACATCGTTGATGACTTTCAGTGCGTCATCATCAGATAGTCTGAAGAATTTGGCTTGCTGGAGAGCGAGCCCCAGATCCAATGCGTTACTCGTCTCACTGATGTTAAGGCTCAAACCCGTTCCTTCTGGGTTAGGGTTAACATCAAATGCTGGAGACAATTGCCAGCCATCTCCATAAAAAAGGAAACCATGATTTCTTAGGTGATCGTCCGTGTTCTTAACCGCCACATTAAACACGATGCGTCGAAAGAGCTCGGTCAGATCAGACTTAATATTTGCCCCAGCGCTACTAATGAAGGCGGCCAGCTCAAGATAGCTTGCAGGATGGTGTTCCCCTATAGCTGCTGATTGATAATAACCGCCACCCATGTCAGCCTTGCCGTCGTAATAACCAAGCTGGGTCATTGCTGAACTAAAGTGAATACGGCTCACCACATCACCCGTTAAGAGCCGGTCAAACCGCCTTGAGAGATAGGTTGAATACTCGCTGTTAAACTTAGCGATATGACCTTCACTCATATTGATGCCAGCATCAGAAGCCATCAGACCAGTAACGTGCTCCCATGCGCCAACATCATATTCATCAAGCTTGCTTGGAAACTTGGCAATCCAAAAACCTTCATCATCCTGAACGCAGGCTTTAGGTCTTGCACCACCCAAAGAAGAGCCTGGTGCAATCAGCATATTTAGCCACTTCCTGTATTCTGCAAGATATTCATCAGAGGGAATGGGTTTGTTATCTTCAACTACTCTTGCTGCATGCTCTAACTCTCTTAAGCTTGTAACGTGAGGAGCTGAAAGTTCATCGCTGTCACTTAAAAACGGGCCGTCAATATCTAACTTATAACGAAGGCCTCCCATCCTGTAGCTATCATGTACACCAAGCAAATAGTCGGACTCAAGCAGTGTGCGCTCTTTTCTTCCCTCAAGCTTTGCGTCAATTGCTTCTCGTCGCTTCATGAGTAGCTTTCCCCACCGGTCCGGTGCGGAATCAAGGAAGGCGCGGAAGTTGTCATTGCCAGATCTGGGAAAGAGATCACCCTTGTAGAGCGATAACTCTGGGTCTATTTCTAAGCAATAGGGAGATTGAAGCCAGTCATTTTCATAACTGAATCTGTAGACCTCTTTGCCACGAACAGCGTCAACAGTAAGTTCTCCCACTAAAATCGTATCGGGCAGACCCAGCCAGTCAGCATATACCTTTATCATTTTCATTTAGTGGAGACCTTTTTGTTTTTTAGCTCAAGATCAACAAGCTTCCTTCCAAGCTCATCATCAGCGGCAATCTTGAGAAAGTCTGCCTCCTGATGAAGTACGGTCAGAACATTAAGGTAATGACCAATTGCCACAGAAGGGCTACCCTTCTCGATATTGGACACGGTAAGGCGTGTTGTATCGGCTCGCTCAGCCACCATCTCCATAGTGAGATTGCGTCGCTTACGTGCAAGCATAATATTTTCGCCCATCTGCTTTAGAATGCGCGCCCTTACTGGAAAGAGAACGGGAGACTTTCCGCGTTCATTTTTACTACTCATGATTGATATACCATACGCAAACTAATATTTGAGTAAATTATATCAAACATTATTTAACTTTAACACTTCTAATCAACTACATGAGTAGACACCATTTCACCGTCAAATAACTCGCCCGTGGTATC
>TARA_R110001606_G_scaffold397272_1_pt1 | contig 29166 bp, 25 predicted proteins | sample TARA_R110001606 | Tara Oceans TARA_R110001606 (sample SAMEA4398315) | marine metagenome | biome: Polar Biome; feature: [SRF] surface water layer (ENVO:00010504); material: water (ENVO:00002006), including particulate matter (ENVO:01000060) such as... | depth 5 m
GAGGACCAGCCTGGCAGAACCCTTTCACGGTCGAGGACCGCTCCCACCTCAGCGCCGCGCCAAGCGCGCGCCCCCCGTTTCATGCTAGCCTCAAACGCCGAGCGCGCAATCGGACACGACGCCATGCAAACCATCGCCTTTTACAACCTGAAAGGAGGGGTGGGCAAAACCGCCACGGCCGTCAATATGGCCTGGCACGCGGCCCGCTGGAAATATCGCACCCTGCTGTGGGATCTGGACCCACAGGGCGCGGCAAGCTTTTACCTGGGCGCCGACGACAGCCCCGGCTACAAAGCCGGCAGTCTGCTCAAGGGGCGCCAAACCCTGGCCAGCCTCAAGCAACAGACGCGCTGGCCCAACCTGGAAGTGATCCCCGCCGATCTGAGCATGCGCAATGCGGACATCAAACTGGCCGAGGACGGCGGCGGCAAAGCGCGGCTTAAGGAGCTGGTGGCGCCGTTCGGCGAGAGCTACCCGCTGGTGATGCTGGATTGCCCGCCCACGCTCAGCCCGGTGGCGGAAAGCATTTTCGCCGCCGCCGACTGGCTGATCGTGCCGGTGATCCCCACCCACCTTTCCCTGCGCGCCTTCGAGCAAGTGCTGGAATGGCTCGACGGCAAGAAATTCAAGCACCTCAAGGTGGTGCCCTTCTTCAACATGGTGGACCGCCGCCGGGACCTGCACGTGGAAATGCTGGTCAAGCGCCCGGCGGCCATGAAAAACGGCCTGAAAACCTGGATTCCCTACTCCACCCACGTCGAACAAATGGGCGACCACCGCGCCCCGGTCGGCGAGTTCGCCCCCTACACCCCCGCCGCCCAGGCCTACCGGGCGATGTGGTTTGAGTTGGCGGAGCGGTTGAAGCTTTGATAGAACAAAAGGCGAGTTGAAAGTTAAAGGTTAAAAGTTAAAACGCGGGTGGGGCCAAGCGAGCCGGCCAGGCCGTGCCCGCGTTCTATGGGCTACAAGCTGCAAGCCTTAAACCAGGCCGGCCGCAGGCCGCGGCAGGGTCTCTCCGCCACGGCCTTTCAACTTTTCACTTTTAACTTTGAACTGACCCTTTCCTGGCTTATAGCTTGCAGCTTGCAGCTTGCCGCCCTCAGACCTCCAGCGGATTCGCCCGCCGCACCAACCCATCCACATCCACGCCGCGTGGCAGGCTGCCGTAGTTGCGGGCGTGGCCGCTGTCCAGGCGGGCGGTGATGAAGGCGTCGCTGACGGCGCTGTTGCCGGCTTTCACCAGTTGCGCGGCCTGCATGGTGAGCGCCATGCGATCCACCAGATCGCGGGCCCGGTAGGGCATGGCGTCGGAGTCCGCCAGTTCTTTCTTGAGATCATTGATGGCTTTGTCGAGCACCGCGTTGCCGCCCTGGGCGCCGGCCAGCTCGGCGAACCAGGCGTCCAGCACTTTCGGGCTCTTGCCCATGGCGCGCAGCAGATCCAGCGCCTGGACATTGCCGGAGCCTTCCCAGATGGCGTTGATCGGCGCATCCCGGTACAGCCGCGCGAGGATAAAGTTTTCGGTGACGCCGTTGCCGCCCAGGCACTCCATGCTTTCGTAGGCGTGGTGCGGGGTGCGTTTGCAGATCCAGTATTTGCCGACGGCGGCGCCCAGGCGCGCGAACAGTTTTTCGTGTTCGTCGTCCTGATGGTCCAGGGCGCGGGCCATGCGCCAGGTCATCGCCACCGAGCCTTCCACTTCCAGTTGCAGGTCGGCGATCACGTTGCGCATCAGCGGCTGGTCCAGCAGGGTTTCGCCGAAGGCGGCGCGGTGCGCCACGTGGTGCACCGCCTGGGCCATCACCTGGCGCTGCCCGGACGACGAGCCGATCATGCAATCAAAGCGGGTCATCGCCACCATCTCGATGATCGCCGGCACGCCACGGCCCTCCTCGCCCACCATCCAGCCATGGGCGCCGCGCAGCTCCACCTCGGAAGAGGCGTTGGAGACATTGCCCACCTTGTTCTTCAGGCGTTGCACCTGCAGCGGGTTCTTGCTGCCGTCCTCGCGCCAGCGCGGCACCAGGAAGCAGCTCAGGCCGCCGGGAGTCTGCGCCAGCATCAGAAAGGCATCGCACATGGGCGCCGACATGAACCACTTGTGACCGACCAGCTCATAGAGCTCACCGGGGCCCTCGGCGCCCACCGGGTAGGCGCGCGTGGTGTTGGCGCGCACATCCGAGCCGCCCTGCTTTTCGGTCATGCCCATGCCGATGGTCAGAGCCGGCTTGTCGTTATGGCTGACGTTGCGCGAATCGTAATCGCGGGCGGTGACCTTGGGCAGCCAGCGCTCGGCGATGGCCGGGGTCAGTTTGAGGCTGGGCACGGCGGCGAAGGTCATGGTGATCGGGCAGCAGTGGCCGCCCTCCACCTGGGAGTGCAAATAGTACTTGGCGGCCCGCGCCACCTGAGCGCCCGGGCCCGGGTCGGTCCAGGGCGAGGAGTGCAGCCCCTCGCGCAGGGCCATGTCCATCAGGTGGTGGTAGGCCGGGTGGTAGTTGACCCGATCCACACGGTGCCCATAGCGGTCGTGGGATTCGAACTCGGGCTTATTGGCGTTGGCTTGGAAGCCCCACTCGATCACCTCCGGGCGGGTGGTTTCACGGCCATAACGGCTCAGCTCGTCGAGCGCCCAATCACCGCCTTCGCGGACCACCGCTTCCTTGAGCGCGGTGTCGCCAGTGAAGGCGTCGTAATTTTCCAGCGGCGTGGCCTGGTTGAACACCTCATGGGTGCTGGCCAGGGGCTCCAGATTCAGGTCGTCGTGCTTGGCGTTCATGGTGCGCTCCTCCCCGAAGCGGGTGTGTGGTGGTCGCGTTTCTTACGGACGTACAGGGTTTTGCTCACCTCGGCCACGGTGTTACCGGCGCCATCACGCACCGTCACCGGCCAGGTGGGCAGGTACTTGTCGCCGCCAGCGGTGGCGGCTCTCACCTCGTTGAGCATCGCGTCGGTGAGTTCGAATTCGGCGAACACCCGGCCCTTGCCGGGGCTCACGAAATCAATGCGGGCGCTCTTGTCCCAGACGATGTAATCGCCGCCCAGGTTGTTGATCAGCATCAGCATATAAAAGGGGTCGGTCATGCTGTACAGGCTGCCGCCGAAGTGGGTGCCCACATAGTTGCGGTTGTACCAGTGCATGCCCATGGAGACCCGCACGTAGCGGAAATCCTTGCTGAGCGTGTCGACGCGCACGCCGGCGCCCAGAAAAGGGCCGTACAACAGCAGGCCACGGCGCAGCCCGGCGGCGCCGGAAAACAGTTTCCTCAGTGGATTGCCCATCACAACGTCTCCTTGGCCGCCGCCGGCGCGCCCACCGCGCGCAGGCCGAAGGCCACCAGATGATCGGCCAGCCGGGCATCCGCCAGCGGCGCCGCCAGTGGACCCACCAGCGCCTCGGCCACCGCGCCCACCAGGGCGGCGGCGCCCAGAGCGGTGGACTGGGGCGGCAGCTCGCCCGCCGCCACGCCCTGTTCCAGCACCCGCTTATACAGATCCCCGTAAGCGGCGCGATAACGCAGCCGCTCGGCGTCCACTTCCGGCTCCACCGGCTCGGCGATCAGCGCCCAGGCCAGACGTGGCGCCGCCAGCGCGCGCCGGGCGAACAGCCGCAGCGCCGCTTCCAATCGCGCGGCGCTGCCACCGGGGCCGTTCAGGGCATCGGCCACCGCCGCCACCTCGCGCTCGGTGGCCCGTTGAAACACCGCCGCCGCCAGCGTCGCCTTGTTGTCGAAGTACCGGTACAGCGTGCCCACGCCCACTCCAGCGCGCGCCGCCACCGCCTGCATGGTCATGGCGGCGAAGCCACCTTCACGCACCAGGATTTCGGCGGTGGCCAGCAGGCTTTCACGCTGGGCGGCCTTGCGGGCTTTGATCTGCGCGGTTTCCCGGTATGCCATGGTATGAACTCTGGTTCCATTCTTTAAAGAATTGAACCATGGTTCCGATCTTCAGGCAACCGCCGCCGCGCCCGTCCGGCGTCGGGAGCGGACGAGCCGGCGTAACCGGCAACCGGCGTTCAGCCAGGCAGGGAGGTCGGCGATCCGGGTGGGTTGTCGGCGGCCAGCACCAGCGCGGCCATCGCCTCGCCGCCGGCATTAATGTGCGCGCGCATGGCGTCACCGGCGGCGGCCCCGTCGCCATCACAAATCGCACGCACGATCGCCGCGTGTTCAGCGGCGGACACCGCCAGCCGGCCCGGTCGGTCAAAGCCTCGCGCGCGATAGGCCGCCAGTTTGCGCCGTATGCGCCGCACCTGTTCCACCAGCACCGGATTGCCGCTGGCGTCGTAGATCAGTTCGTGCAGTTCCGCATTGGCGGTTTGATAGCCCTTAGGGTCGTTGGCCGCCGCCAGCCGGTGGGTCTTGCGCTGCGCTTTTTTCATCGCTTCGCACTGCTCGACACTGGCACGCTGAGCGGCCAACCGGGCCAGCGCCGCCTCCAGTTCGCAGAGCGCCTCCAGGGTGGACACCAGCTCGGCGGCGCCGGCTTTATGAACGAAAATTCCGGCGCGCGGCACAATCCTCACCAGCCCCTGCCCGGCCAGCAGCAACAAGGCTTCGCGCACCGGCGTGCGCGACGCGTCGAAGGCCTGGGCCAGGGCCTTTTCATCGATGGCGCTGCCCGGCGGCCGGGCACCGGAAACAATTTCCCCTTCCACGGCGCGGCGGATGCGCTCTTGCAGGCTGGCGGCGCCCGGGGCGGGCTGGCGTGACAGAATCGAATCCATAATTTAGTATATTAAGTCGCTTTTCTGATATATCAATTGTCGGGATCGTTCCTGAAAGCTTCTCCGTGCCACCCTGGAAAAGCAATCAAAAAACAACCATGCCGCCGGCTTAACGCCGCCTTCAAGAGGTGACCCCGCGTGTCCACCCTGCACCGTACCCTGATTCGTTTCGACCAGCATGGCGATCCTTCCGTGCTGAACCTTCACCACGATGAGCTGGCCGCCCCCGGCGCCGGCGAGCTGCGCATCGTGCAGCACGCCATCGGCCTGAATTACGCCGACGTCTATCAGCGCCAGGGCGCCGCCGGGCCTCATCAGGACACCGCGTTTCCGGTGATTCCCGGCTCCCAGGGGGCTGGCCTGGTGGAAGCGGTGGGCGCCGGCGTGACCGACTTTAAAGTCGGCCAGGCGGTCACCTATTTGTATCCCGGCGCCTACGCCAGCGCCCGTCTGGTGCCGGCGCAGCGGGCCTTGCCGATTCCCGAAGGGCTGACCATGGAAACCGCCGCCGCTCTGTTGCTGCGCGGCATGACCGCGGAATACCTGCTGCATCGTTTGTACCCGGTACAGCCCGGTGATCGGCTGCTGGTGCACGCCGCCGCCGGCGGCATGGGCCAGTTACTGTCGGCCTGGGGGCGGGCGCTGGGTGCCGAGGTGATCGGCACCGTCGGTTCGCCGGAGAAAGCGGAGATCGCCCGCCAGTGCGGCTGCCACCATGTGATCGACTACCGCCGCGAGGATTTCGTCGCCCGGGTCCAGCACATCACCGCCGGCGAAGGAGTGCACGTGGTCTACGACGCGGTCGGCAAGGACGTTTTCGTGCCCTCGCTGGATTGCCTGCGCCCGCGCGGCATGGCGATCAATTACGGCACCGCCTCCGGCGACGTCCAGGGCTTTGATCTGCAACGCCTGCACGCGCGCTCGTTGACCGTGTGCCGACCGACGCTGCGCACCTTTGTCGATACGCCGGAGGCACTGCGGCGCTCGGCGGAAATGTTCGCCGCCGCGGTGCGACGCGGCGATGTGCCGGCGCGCATCGCCCGGCGTTATCCGCTGGCCCAGGCACGCCAGGCCCACGAAGATCTGGAAAGCCGCCGCACCACCGGCGCCGCGGTGCTGCTGCCCTGAGCGCGGACACCGCTGGGGGCGATCTGAAAATTTAACGCCCGCTAAAGCGCGGGGGGCGTTTTTCCAACCACGCCGCCTGCCCCTCGCGCAGATCCTCGGACTGAAACGCGCGTTGCACATCCTGTTGCAGCGCCTGTGCATCCAGCGTGCCCCGGGCGATGTGGTTGAGGTGATTTTTCATTCCCAACAACGCCATCGGCGCCTGCCCGGCCAGGGTATCGCACAGTTGATCCGCGCGGCTTTCCAGGGCGTCACCGGCACACAGCTCGGTCAAAAAACCGATGCGAAGCAGCTCCTCCGCGCCCAGCCGGTCGGCGGTCAGGAACAGGCGCTTGGCGTTATCCAGACCCAGCCGGGTCACGTAGCGCTCCAGGCCGCCGCGATAAAAGTGCAGACCCAATCGCACCGCCGGCATGAACATATCGGTGGCCTGCCCTCCCAACCGGAAATCACAGGCCAAGGCCAGGTCAGTGGCACCGCCGTAAACGCCACCCTGCAACACCGCCACGGTCACCGGCCGCGCCTGCTCCAGGGCATTGGCGACCTGCTCGAAATCGACCCGGCGCGCGCCACCGATGGCGCCAATGTTGTAGCCGCTGCAAAAGTACTTGCCGGTCGCCCGCAAGCACAGCACCAGTATGGTCGGATCAGCGTTGACGGTATCCAGATGCGCCAGCAGGGTTTCCAGATCCTCGGGTTCCAGCCGGTTGGCCTGCTCCGGGCGGCGCAGGGTGATCGTCGCGACCGCGCTCTCCACACTCAACTCCGGTGTGCTCATCTCATTCCCCTTTGAATCGCGGCGTGCGTTTTTCCATAAAGGCGCGCCGGCCTTCGCGATAGTCGTTGCTGTCAAAACAGCGGTCCACCAGCGTGGCGATATCGGCGGCGCCGGCCTGGTCGGTGTAACGTTCAAACATTTTCAACGCGGCCTTGGCGGTGGCCACCGTCAGCGGCGCATTCTCGGCAACGCTTTCCACATACTCACGGGTGGTGGCCTCGATCGCGGTGGGCTCAACGATGCGATTGATCAAACCGATGCGCAGCGCCTCTTCGGCGTCCAACTGACGGGCGCTGAACAGCATGTCCTTGGCGCAGGACGGGCCGACCAGGCGCGCCAACGCGGCCACGCCCGGATAATCATAGCCCAGCCCGAGGCGGGCGGCGGGAATGCCGAAGCGGGCGTCCGGGGTGGCGAAACGCAGATCCGCGGTGAGCGCGATGGCCAGCCCGCCGCCGATACAATAACCACGAATCATCGCCACCAGTGGCTTGTCCAGCGCCGCCAGCGCTTTGTGGCCCCGAGCAGCGATCTCGCCATAGCGTCTTTTCTGGTCGGCGTTGGCGCGCTGCTGTTCGAACTCGGAAATATCCGCGCCGGCCGCGAACGATTGCTCGCCGGCCCCCTGGATCACCACCGCGCGTACCGTCGAGTCGTTCTGAAACACGGCGCAGGCGTCCGCCAGCCCCTGCCACATTTCCAGCGATACGGCGTTGCGCCTGGCCGGCTGATTGATGGTCAGCCAGCCGACACCCCGGTCGATGCCGGCGATCATTTTTTCCGTGCCCAGCGGCACCATGGCCATCGTCATACCACCACCTCCTGATTGATCAGTTCCCGCACCGTGGCGTCGTCGTAACCCAGCTCACGCAGCAAATCGGCGCTGTGCTCACCGGGATCAGGGCCGGCATGATGAAACCGCTCCGGGTGAGGAAAGGCGGACAGATTAATCGGCGAGCGCAACAGATCCAGCTCGCCGAGCACCGGATGGTGCGCCGGCCGGGTCATGCGCAGGTGCCGGGTTTGTACATCCTCGAAGGCTTCACCGATATTGTAGATCGGCCCACAGGGCACGCCGACCTTGTTCAATCGCGCCACCAACTCGTCGCAGGTAAACCTGGCCGTGAACGCATTGACCTGCGCATCAAGTTGATAGCGGTGGCTGATCCGCGAACCGACACTGGCGTAATCCGGGTTGGCAAGCAGCGCCTCGGCACCGAGCACCGCGCACAGGTTTTGCCACATGCGCTCGGTGCTGGCGGCCAGGTTCACCTGGCCGTCGCGGGCCTGAAAGGTGCCCATCGGCACCAGGGTCGGGTGGCTGTTGCCCTGGGCGCTGGCCACTTCGTTATCAACGGTGTAGCGGGCGGCCTGGAAATCCAGCTTGGCGAGCATCCCCTCCAGCAATGAGGTGTGTACCCATTGGCCCTCGCCGGTACGCTCCCGGTGCAGCAGCGCCAGCAGGATACCCTGGCCGAGGAACATGCCCGCCGTGGTGTCTGAAATGGCGATGCCGGCCCGCGTCGGGCCACCGCCGCGTTCGCCGGTCACCGACATCAGGCCGCTCATGCCCTGCATGATCTGATCCACCCCGGGGCGGTCGCTGTAAGGGCCGTCCTGCCCGAAGCCGGAAATACTGGCGAGAATAATGCCCGGGTGAAGTGCCTTGAGCTGGCCGTAATCGAGACCCAGCCGCTGCTTCACATCGGCGCGAAAATTCTCCACCACCACATCGCAGCGCGTCACCAGACGCGCCAGCAGTTCGCGGCCACGTTCCGATTTCAGATCCACACACAAGCTGCGCTTATTGCGATGCATATTCTGTTCATCCGAGCCGCGCCGGCGGCCGGTCACCGACCCCCGATCACGCGGCGGCGGCGGCTCGATACGAATCACGTTGGCGCCCCAATCCGCCAGCAACCGCACCGCCGTTGGGCCGGCCCGCGCAATAGTGAAATCCAGCACGGTGCAATGGGAAAGAGGCAGGGAGGATGACGGTTCGGACATGGTGGCACTCTCAACTCTCGGATCAGACATGAAGGGATCAGTCGCTGCGGTACGTAACACTGGAACCGGGCACGAAACGCCGGTACCCGGCCATCAGGGCCAGGGTTGCCCCGGCCGGGTCGTTTTCCATCCGCGACCCGCCGCCGTCCGGGGCATCCAACACCATGGTTTGCCGCTCTCCGGCACTGAACGGCGTCCAGGCGGGTAACCCCGGGCCGTTGGGATCACCGCCGCGGGCAAAGCGCACCCAGGCGTCCATGATGCCAACACTGAATGCCCGCGCCTGCGGATCGCCGCCAGTGAAATCACCGGCCAGTTCGGTGTGGCCAAACACAAAGGGAATCTCGGCGGTGTGCGGGGCGCGCAGAAAACCGTTCATGGCCTGGCTGTGCCAGGCAAACCGGTACATATACACCGGCGCACCTTGGCTGGCAGCCCGTTCGGCCCCTTCCACGGCGGTCAGGCGATACATGTGATCGGTGGCGATGTGCACCATCAAATCGGCGGGCGCGGCACCGGGATGATGATGCGCGTACCCGCGCAGCAGTGTTTGCGCATCGGTCTCATCGATTTTCATGAAGCGCGCGACCCGGCGCAGAACCTGGGCCGGGGACAACCGTTCCCGTTGCGGGTCCAGGGCAAGAAAGAAACTGGCTTCGGTGGCGGTATAGCCCACCATCATCGGAATCCCGGCGGCGCTGTCCGGCGCTTGCGGATGAAACGGGTGAGCCCGCAGCGAGCGGCCATCGATCACCGGCCGGAACGCGTCGTCACCGCCATGCGCGTCGTTCACCGCGCGCATGCCGTCAAGCAGGGCCGGCGCCGGTACTCGCTGCAACGCCGCCCGCTCCGTTTCCCGGAGATCGAAATGGCTCAGCAACTCACGGGTATACGCCGCGCCGCTGCCCCGCTCCTGCACCCGGAACCCGGACGAAGGGCTCTGCACGATGGCCCGGTGCACTAACCCTCGTGCCGCCTCCATCGCCAGCAGAATGGCCACCTTGGCGCCGCCGCCGGATTGGCCAAACAGGGTCACGCAATCCGGATCGCCGCCGAACGCGGCAATGTTATCGCGCACCCAACGCAGCGCGGCGACCAGATCCAGCATGCCGGCGTTGCCGCTGTCGGCGAACTCGCCGTCGTCGTTATCCAGGGGCGGCAGATAACCAAACACATTGAGACGATGATTTACCGTCACCACCACCACATCGCCGTGGGCGGAAAGCGGGCCGCCGTCCAACACCGGCACGTCGGCGGAGCCAAACGCGAAAGCGCCACCGTGCAACCACACCATCACCGGCCGCCGCCCTTCCAGGGAAGGGGTATAGACATTCAGAACCAGACAGTTCTCGGCGCTATCCTGACGCGAAAACAGCCAGTCAAACACCGGTGGGCGGGCCACATCGAATTGTGGCGCGCGCGGCCCGAACGCCCTCGCCTCACGCACGCCAGACCAGGGCACCACCGGTGCCGGCGGCAGGAAGCGACCAGCCCCACCGGTATCCGCCCCGTAGGGTAGCCCCCGGAACGCCAGACCAGAGGCTCCGCGCTCGCCACGCACACGACCGTCACGGATTGTAGCGATCACACTCCCCTCCATCGCGATATGCTCCCATGGCCACCAAATCAGATATATCAATTAATATAATTAATATTTAATGCAGGTACAACTGACCCATCCGAAAGCGGTTAACGGCGACTCGCGGATGCCAGAGAGGGGGGTTTGTGGTGCTGTTAGAAGGGGCTCTGGCATCCTGCCGGGAGCTTCGCCCCCTTTCGCGGGCGGGGCCCGCCCGCACAAACCCGCTTCGTAGCGCCGCTCCGCGGCGGGCTCCCAAGGGAGGTCGGGCTACCGACCCACAGCGATCGCTAGTACAACACCAGGCCAAGAATGGCCATCGCCATCACCAGGGCAAGCAGCGGCACCCGCCCCGACCGCAACGCCGCGAACCCCAGCACCACCAGGGCCAGATCCCGGGGCCCAGCCACCGCCGACAGGAACACTGGCTGATACAGCGCCGCCAGCAGCAACCCCACCACTGCCGCGTTGATGCCGGCCACCGCCCCGGCCATGGCGGGCCGCGTCGCCAGGGTGCGCCAAGCGTCGCTGAAGGCCAGCACCAGCAGAAAGCCGGGCGAGAAGATCGCCAAAATAGCCACGCCAGCGCCCAGCCAAGGCGTGGCCGGAGCCAGCTGCGCGCCCAAATAGGCGGCCAGGGAGAACATCGGCCCGGGCACCGCCTGGGCGGTGGCGTAACCGGTCAGGAACGGGTCCTGCCCGATGGCACCACCGACAAAACCTTCCAGCAACGGCAGCACCACATGGCCACCGCCGAACACCAGCGCCCCGGCGCTGTAAAAGTCCCGGGCCAGCCCGCCCATCACGCCGCCGTCGACCAGCCACAACAGAATCCAGGTGGCGGCGAACAGGCCGACCGGCAGCCAGCCGACCCGGCCGCCGCCGGCGTCCGCCTCGGTCGGCGGCGCCGACGGTTTCAGCCAGCGCCGGCCGATCAGTGCCGCCACCACCATCGCCAGCAGTTGCACGCCGATGCCGGGGAACAGCCACAGAGCCAGTGCCGTCGCCAGGGCCAGCCCGCGGGTGAAGCGGCCACGGCAGAACTTGCCGCCCAGGGTGCACACCGCATCGGCCACCACCACCACCGCTAGCCATTTCAGCCCGGTGACCAGGCCGTTCAGCCAGGTGTCCGGCAGCCGGGTGGCGTACAGGGCCACCATCACCATGATCAGGAAGGACGGAAGAGTGAATCCCAGGAAGGCCGCCACGCCCCCGGCCAGCCCGCTCCGGTGCCGGCCGATGGCGAATCCGAGCTGGCTGGAGGCCGGCCCGGGCAGGAATTGGGTGAGCGCCAGCAGTCGGGCAAAAGCGGCCTCATCCAACCAGCCCATCCGCACCACGAAGCGTCGATGAAAATAGCCCACATGGGCGGCGGGGCCGCCGAAGCTGACGCAGCCCAGCCACAGGAATTCCCAGAACACCTTCCAAAATCCCATCGCGGTACTCTTAAACGCACGTGAGCCGGGTCTTAAAAACGGCGACAATGACGGAAAACGGTGTCAGCCGGATGTCAGTGTCGGCGGTGGGCGGGTATACTCGCCGCCATGCAACGCGACGCCCTTTCTGTTTTACAGCACGTCTTCGGTTATCACGACTTTCGTGGCGAGCAACGCGCCATTATCGACCGCCTGATCGACGGCGACGACGCCCTGGTGCTGATGCCCACCGGCGGCGGCAAATCCCTGTGCTATCAGATCCCATCGCTGGTACGCGAAGGCGTGGGCGTGGTGGTCAGCCCGTTGATCGCCCTGATGCAGGATCAGGTCAGCGCACTCAATGCGTTGGGGGTGCGTGCCGCCTTTCTCAATTCCACGCTCAGCGCCGAACAAAGCCTGGCGCTGCAGCAGCAGGTGCGCAGCGGCGAGCTGGATCTGCTCTATGTGGCGCCAGAGCGGCTGATTCAGCCGCGCACCCTGGAGCTGTTGCATCAGTCGCCGCTGGCGCTGTTCGCCATTGATGAGGCCCACTGCGTATCGCAATGGGGGCACGATTTCCGCAGTGATTATCTGCAGCTCTCGCTGCTGCACCGCGAATTCCCCGAGGTGCCGCGCATCGCGCTGACCGCCACCGCGGACCCGCGCACCCGCACGGAAATCGCCGAACGCCTGGACCTCACCGGCGCGCGCCACTATGTGTCCAGCTTCGATCGCCCCAACATCCAATACCGCATCGAACGCAAGGACGGCGCCCGCAAGCAACTGCTGCGGCTGTTGCGCACCGAACACCAGGGCGAGGCCGGCATCGTCTATTGTTTGTCACGCAACAAGGTGGAACAGACCGCCGAATGGCTGACCCGCGAGGGCATTCCCGCCCTGCCCTACCACGCCGGCCTACCCGCCGGGACCCGGCTTAAGCACCAACAACGCTTCCTGCGCGAAGACGGCCTCACCATTGTCGCCACGGTGGCGTTTGGCATGGGCATCGACAAGCCGGATGTGCGCTTTGTCGCGCACCTGGATCTGCCCAAGAGCATCGAGGCCTATTACCAGGAAACCGGCCGTGCCGGCCGCGACGGCGAGCCCGCCACCGCGTGGATGGCCTATGGCCTGGAAGACGCCATCCGCCATAAACAGATGCTTGCGCAATCGGAAGGCAACGAGCAATTCAAGCGCCATGAACAGCAGCGCCTGGAAGCCATGCTCGGCCTGTGCGAGGTCACCCACTGCCGCCGCCAGGCGTTGCTGCACTATTTTGGCGAAACCCTGGAACAGCCCTGCGGCAACTGCGACACCTGCCTCAACCCGCCGCAGACCTTCGACGCCACCCAGGCGGCGCAAAAGGCCCTGAGTTGTGTGTTCCGCACCGGCCAGCGCTATGGGGTCAGTCATCTGGTGGACGTGATCACCGGCAACCGCAGCGACAAAGTCGCCTCCGCCGGCCACGACCACGTGTCCACCTGGAACATCGGCGGCGAGTTTTCCGCCACCCAGTGGCGCGCCATCTACCGGCAACTGGTGGCGCGCGGCCTGCTCGCCGTGGACGCCGACGGCTACGGCGCCCTGAAACTCACCGAAACCTGCCGCCCCTACCTGCGCGGCGAAATCCCCCTGCATCTGCGCAAGGACGCCGCCAGCGCCACCGACCGCTCACGCCGCCGTGGCAGTGCCGCCGCCGGCAAAGCGGCGGAACTGGCCCAGGGCGACCGGGCCCTGTGGGAAGCGCTGCGCGCCTGCCGCAAACGGCTGGCCGAGGAAGAAGGCGTGCCGCCCTACGTGATCTTCCACGACGCCACCCTGATGGACATGATCAGCCTGCACCCGCGCAACCATCGCGAAATGGCCGCCGTCAGCGGCGTCGGCGACCGCAAACTGGCCGCCTACGGCGACGCTTTCCTGGCGGTGTTCGCCGAACACGGCGGCGAACAGACCGCCGAGCCCACCACCACCGACTCGGGCGAGCGCAACGAACTGATCGCCCTGGCCCGCGCCGGCATGGCCCCGGACGCCATCGCCCGCCAGCGCGGCATCGGCGAACCGGAGATCTACCGGGGGCTGGCGGAACTGGTGGTGGAACGGGAACTGACCCTGGAACAGGCTCTGGCCTTGCCGGAAGCGGAGCTGGCGATCATCCAGGATGCGCTGCTCTCGCAACCCAATCTCGCCGAAGACACCTTCAGCTACCGCCAGGTGCGCGAGTTTCTCAGCGACGATTATCCCACCGGCGTATTGCACTGCGTGCGCCAGGCGATTCTGGCCAGCGTGTCCTGATCGGCTCCCCCGCCAAGCGCGATGAAGCGAACATTTTTCAGAGGCTCCCTAGCCGGCCTCGCCACGAAACCGCAAAGCCAGACCTTTTAGAAACTGGCGCAGCAGCTGATCACCACAGGCACGGTAATTGCTGCTGCTTTCTTTTCTGAATAGCGCGCTGAGCTCCGGCCTGGCCACCCTGGATTCCACCGATGCGAAAATGTCGATCAGATCGGCCTCATGCAGGTTAAAGGCCACCCGCAGTTTCTTTAACACGGTGTTGTTGGTCAGCGGCAAGGCGGTGGCGGGCGCGGGCCCCGGGGGCGGCCCTCGGCGGAGAACGATCAGATTATCCAGGAAGCCGGCCAACAGCTCATCGTTCATGGGCACGAAGAACGCATCGTCTTCGCCGGCCAGATAACCGCGCAAGGTCGCCAGATCCAGTTCCGGCGCCACGTCGCGCAGCAGCGCCAGCAGAGCGTTGTCACTCATATTCAGTGTATAGCGAACACTGCGCAGTACGTCGTTATTAAGCATGCATTTTTTCCGGTTAACGGCCTGGTGTGAAAAGACGATCAGAATTTCTGCGTGGCGGCGAGATAACGCCATTGACCCGGGGGCAATTTACCCATGGACACCGCACCGATACGCAGGCGTTTCATGGACAATACTTCAAGGTCAATGCTCGCGCATAAACGCTCGACAACACCCGGCGGCGGCCCTTTCAGTACCATGCGAAGATGCCGCTCGCTTTGCAGGCTGGCTTTGCAGCCGGGTAAGGCCAGGCCATCGAGCGTCTGCGCGTGCTCAAGGGACTTCAGTTTGTGGGCGTTGATTGCGCCAGCGACTTGCACCACATACTCCTGCTCCAGGCGCGCCCGGGCATCGGTCAGCTTACGCAGAATGCGCCAGTCCTGTGTAAACACCTGCAACCCCGTGGCCTTGTCCTGCAAGGGCAGCTCACTGCTCAAGCGGGCAAAGTGGCCTTTAAGATGCACCAGAGGGCTCGGGTCTTCCGGCCAACGGGTCTCCGCGCGCAGTAGTGCCCGTTGTGGCTCGAGCGTGACATTGTCCATCAGCGGCTGGTTGAGCAACAGCGTGACCGGCGGCAAGGGTTGCGCAACGGCATTGGCGCGCAACTCAACCCGCTGGCCGGTGATCGGGAACTGTGGCGCATCGACGATGGCGCCATCCACCAGCACCCAGCCGCCTTCAATATAGAGCTGTGCTTCACGGCGCGAACAGCCGGTAAGGTCGATGACGCGTTTGGAAAGCCGAACGGAATCGGTCATGGAAAAAGGCCAGCAGAGAAGAGCGCAGTATACCGCACTCGTGATCATTAAAGGATCGGACCGGCGGCTTTGAGAGAAACCGACCATACAGTAAACTGCCGGGTCGTTATGAATCGATATAGGCATTGGCCGTGAATGAGATGATCGAGGTTGCCCGAAACAGTGTCCAGACCTGGGAAATCGACCAGATGGGGCATATGAATGTTCAGTTCTATCTGGACCGGGCCATGGATGGGCTGGCCGCCCTGGGAATACACCTCGGCATCGGCCGTGAGTACGTGCACCGCCACGGCCAGTATCTGGCCGCGCTTGAATCGCACATCCGCTTTCTGCGTGAGCGGCGCAGCGGATCGCCATTTTTTCTGCGCGCCGGCGTTCTCGATGTCGGCGAGACAACACTGAAGGTCTACCAGGAAATGGTGGAGACCACCTCCGGCGACGTGGCGGCCACCTTCACGGTGGATCTGGCGCTGCGCGAGACGGCGACACACACCACCGCCGTGTTGCCACCGGCGGTACGGGAGAAGGCACTGGCGCGGGTTATCGAGCAGCCCGAGCATGGGCGGCCAAGAGGGCTTGATATGGCGCCGCCGCGCCCGGCCTTGACGCTTGCCGAAGCCGAATCAATGGGCTTGATGCCGACCTTTCAGGGGCTGATTCGCCTGGATCAGTGCGACCGCGCCGGCCGGTTGAACCTGCGTCATTTCATGGGACTGGTTTCCAACGCGGTGCCCAACCTGCTGGTGCAGGCCGGAGCCGAAGATCGCGGCCGCACACCCAATATCGGTGGCGCCGCCCTGGAGTACCGGTTCGTCTATCGGCGTTATCCCCAGGTCGACGATGTCGTGGCGTTACGCAGTGGGCTCCGGCAGGTCGGTGACAAAACCTTTGTGTGGAGCCACTGGTTGTTTGATCTGGAAACCGGCGAAGCGTTGGCAAGCGCGGAAACCGTGGCGATCTCCCTGGATCTGGAAACCCGCAAAGTGATCTCGATTCCCCCCGCCCGACGCGCGCACCTGGAATCAATGGTCATAGAAGGGTTGATGGCGTAACCCGCCACGCGGCCGGCCTCTAACGCCCTGCCCGCGCGCCCGCCAGCTTAATAATGTTATTGGGAAACTCACGGGTCTCCACTTCACGGCTGAACGCCTTGGCCACATCCGCAATCGAATCACTGACCCGGGCATACTGCTTCGAGAACGGTGGCCAGTAATCGCCCAGCCCGAGCGCGTCGTTGATCACCAGCACCTGGCCATCGCAGTCCGGGCCGGCACCAATGCCGATGGTGGGGATGCGCAGCGCGGCGGTGATCTCGCCAGCCAGGTCGTAGGGCATGTGTTCCATTACCAGCATAAAGGCACCGGCGTCCTGAATGCCTTGCGCTTCCTCGCGAATGCGTTGCGCGTCCTCCGCGCTGCGGCCCACCTTGGCGAAACCCTTGGCGGTTTGCGGAAGCAAGCCGGTGTGTCCGACCACGTCGATGCCGTTGGCCACCAGGTGGGCGATCACCGCGTATTTGTCACCTTCCAGTTTGACGCTGTCGGCGCCCGCCGCCAGCAGCCGCCGGGCGCTGGCCAGGGCGGTGTCCGGGTCGCGGTCGGTGCGGTACGGCAGATCGCCAATAATATGCGTGTCCGGCGCGCCCCGGCGTACCGCGCCGATGTGATACTCCATGTGCTCCAGGGTCACCTGGCGGGTGCTGTCGAAGCCCATCTCGACCATGCCCACGGTGTCGCCCACCAGCAGCACCGGCACGCCGGCCTGTTGCAGGCCGCGCGCCACCGGGCAGGTGTAGGCGGTCAGCATGGTGATCGGTTGCGAGCCTTTCATCATGGTGAAATCGGAAACCTGTTTTTTCGTCATCGCCTCACTCTCCGAAATGAATCGCCGCCACGGATAACACGTTTATCGCGATCAGGGAATTGACTCTTGCGCCAGGAGATTTCATTAAACCGTCGCCGAACCATCATCTTCGCCGTTCATCATCCCAGCGCTTTTCTACTTTATTAGGGGATGACAATGAAACAATCCACACTCTGGGCCGTGGCGCTGGCCACTGCCCTGCTCTCCGGCTGTGGCGGCGATTCGTCCAGCGATCACGACAACGATAATGGCGGCGGCGGCGAACCGCCGGCCAGCGCCTCCCGAGTCAGCATCGGCCTGCTGCCCGACACCCAGGGCGGCGGCAACAACGTCGCCATGCACCCGATGAAAGCGGTGCTCGACAAAGAAAAGGAACTGGGCGTCAACATCGTGATCCCGGTCGGCGATCTCACTGATCACGGCACCACCGGCGAATTCCAGCAATGGACCTCGGTGGCACAAAGCTACCGCGACGCCGGCATTGAATTTTTGCCGCTGATGGGCAACCACGAAGACAGCTACGCCTATTCGGTGGAATGGATCGAGAACATGAAGCACTACATCCCCAAGGATGCGGTGCACATGAGCGGCGCGCAGTATCTGAACTATTACGTGATTCGCGACAACGTGATGATCTTCCTGCTCAAGTACTACAACCTGCCGGTGGCGTTCGACTGGATCAAACAGGAGGTGGCCGCCCACGAAGGCGAGTTCGATCACCTGGTGATCGCCAGCCACGACGGCCTGATCGGCGCCAAGTACGGCGAAACCCGCGAGATGATCGTGGAAGGCGTGGCCGGCGACAACCATCTGATGAACCAGTGGGACGACATCCGCGCGTTCTTCGCCAAATACGATGTGATCTGGGTGCAGGGCCATGAGCACATGTATCAGCGCTCGGTGATCCAGGCGCCGATCTGGGTGGACCCGACCTCCTGGACCGAAGAGGACGGCAACTACCGCCTGCCGCAGTACACCCAGATCATGTCCGGCAACGCCTCCTATAAAGGCTACGAGTTCCGCTATGGCGAGCGCGAACTGGTGCAGCGCATCGTGGCGCAGAAGATGAACACCCTGGACAACGGCTCCACCGGCTACGATGTCAACGCTTCGGTACTCAGCTTCGACGGCGACCGGGTGGACTATCAGTCCTGGTACACCGAGCACACCATCGGCGCCAACGAGGAGGGCGAAAAGGAACTGGCCGAGCCGCAATGGAAACTGCTGGACCGCTTTTCGCGCACCAAAAACCGCTGCGAACGGATCGTCTATCCGAACTCCATTCCGGAAGACACCCGCCCGGTGATGTACCTGGACAGCCAGTACATCAGCAACGATTGCCGCGCCCATGACGGCAGCGTGGCGCGCATGGTGGCGGGCACCAACGACACCTTCAACCGTGTCGAAAGCCGCACCCGTGACATGGAAGTCACGCCTGGCTTCAGCCGCGCCAGCACCGTCACCGAACTGGCGCGCCTGGCCTACCAGTTCCTGTTCCAGTACAACGAAGACTGGACACCGAACCTGAACGGCGAAAACCGCGTGGTGCCCAACGCCGACGACCAGAACGTGCTCGACATTCCGGAGACCACCATTGATCTGAAAGAAGACGTGGCGATGAGCTGGCAGGCCGCCGGCGGCGACACCGCCTCGGACATCCTGATCGTTAGCGGCACTCAGAATCAGACCGGCACCTACTCCAGCGCCTATGGCGCCACCAAGGACCTGGAAGCGGACACCGGCCTGCCCGGCAGCCAACCCGATGGCACCGCCAAACAGGCGCACCCGCTGCCGGCCAGCGCCAGCAAGAACTGGGATCTGGCCAGCGCCGTCTCCGACGCCTACGCGGTCACCTTCGACGCCCCACAAAGCCTGGACCCGGCCAGCGTGACCCTGGGCTGGCGCATTGATGACGGTTGGCAAGCACTGGCCAACGGCGACTGCGTGGTGGCCGGGCCCTTTGACAACGCCTTCCTGACCAGCGCCCCGACCCGCCCGGCGGCCTGCGCCGACCAGCCGCTGGTGGGCTTCGACGCCGACCATGGCCGCCGCTGGTGGGCGGTGCTGCACCAGGACGCCGAATTGGCGCTACTGAACCGCTAGAACGAGCCCCGCGACCGGCCGGCGAACCCCGAAAACGCCGGCCGGAGCGGCGGCTGACTGGCACCTCCGCCCCCACCAGCCCTGTCGTGCGCCGCTGAAAAGACTCGAACTCCTGGCGCCAATCCGTTAGGCTGCACCGCCTCTGCTCCCCCTCGAGTTTTCGGAACCCCCCTCCCTTATGGATTTTGCTTCCCTCGGATTGATCGATCCCCTGTTGCGTGCCGTGGCTGAAAAAGGCTACAGCTCACCCTCGCCCATTCAGGCCAAGGCGATTGCGCCAGTGCTGGAAGGTCGCGATGTGATGGCCGCCGCCCAAACCGGCACCGGCAAGACCGCCGGCTTTACCCTGCCGCTGCTGCAGCGGCTCAACGGCGGCCAGCGCCGGCCCAAGCAGGTGCGCGCGCTGGTGCTCACCCCGACCCGCGAACTGGCCGCCCAGGTGGCGGAAAGCGTGGTCACCTACGGCCGCCATCTGGATCTGCGCTCAGCGGTGGTGTTCGGCGGCGTCGGCATCAACCCGCAAATCCAGGCCCTGCGTGGCGGCCTCGACGTACTGGTGGCCACCCCGGGGCGTCTGCTCGATCTGTTCGGCCAGCAGGCGGTGCGTTTCGACGATCTGGAAGTGCTGGTGCTGGATGAAGCCGATCGCATGCTCGACATGGGCTTTATTCACGACATCCGCCGCATTCTCAAAGTGCTGCCGGCGAAGCGGCAAACGCTGATGTTCTCCGCCACCTTCTCGGACGAGATTCGCGGGCTTGCCAAAGGGCTGGTCAACGACCCGGTGGAAGTGGACGTGAGCCCGCGCAACAGCACCGCCGAGCGCGTCACCCAGTGGGTCGTGCCGGTGGACAAAACCCGCAAGCCGGCCGTGCTGACCAAGCTCATCGAAGACGAGCAGTGGTACCAGGTGCTGGTGTTCAGCCGCACCAAACACGGCGCCAACCGGCTCGCCAAGCAATTGCAAAGCGCCGGCATCGAATCCGCCGCGATCCACGGCAACAAAAGCCAGGGCGCGCGCACCCGGGCGCTGTCGGACTTCAAAAGCGGCTCGGTGCGCGTGCTGGTCGCCACCGACATCGCCGCCCGTGGGCTGGACATCGACCAGTTGCCCCAGGTGGTCAACTTCGACCTGCCCAACGTGGCCGAGGACTACGTGCACCGCATCGGCCGCACCGGCCGCGCCGGCGCCTCCGGCCAGGCGGTATCACTGGTCAGCGCCGACGAGAGCAAACAACTGGCCGACATCGAACGGCTGATTCGCAAGCCCCTTGAGCGGCGCGTTCTGGCCGGCTTCGAACCCAGCGAAAAAGTGCCCGAGGGCCGCCCCTCCAGCGCCGGCCCGCGCCGCGGCGGCGCGGGCCGCAGTGGCGGTGGCAGTGGCGGCGGTGGCGGTGGCGGCGGTGGTGGCGGTGGCAACCGTGGCAACGGCGGCGGTCGTGGCAATGGTGGCCGCCCTGGCGGCAACCGCGCAGGCGGCGGCAGCCAGGGCGACAACAACCGCCCCGCCGGCAACCGCCGTTCACGCCCACGCCGCACCAGCGGGAACAGCTGAGGGGGCGCTTTCACGCAGCACGCTTGCACGCTGAAACCCTCAGGTGCGGGGCAGAAGCGCCTTGCCATTCGGCCAAAAGACGTCGCTGGCACGGCGGAACGCCGCCCGGCCTCTCCTACGCGGCCCTGTAGGAGGGGTTGGGTTTCTGTAGGAAAGGCTGGGCGGCACCCCGCCCAGCCAGCGACGGGTTTGATTTTGATTTTTGCGTCTGGCGTCTGGCGTCTGGCGTCTGGCGTCTGGCGCCCAGCCCTGAAACCCTCAGGTGCGGGGCAAAGACACCGTGCCATTCGACCAAAACATTTCGCGATCAAGGATCGCTCCCACGCGGCAAACCCGGGTTTTGACTTTAGCGTGTTGCGTGCTGCGTGCTGCGTGCAAGCACGCCCCTACTCCCCGTAATCCCGATCCTTCGTTTCGCGGCTCAGCAACAGCGCGCCCAGCGTCAGCAAGGCGGCGGCGCTGAGGTAGTAGCCCACCGCTTGCAGGCCGTAGCGGGTGGCCAGCCAGGTGGCGATGTAGGGCGCCAGAGAGGCGCCGAAAATGCCGGCCAGATTGAAGGTCAGCGAGGCGCCGGTGTAGCGCACCGTGGTGGGAAAGTGCTCCGAAAGCACCGTACCCAGCGGCCCGTAGGTCATGCCCATCAGACCCAGCCCAAGCGCCAGAAACACCATTACCCCCAACAACGAACCGCCGCCGAACAAGGGCTGGAACAATAACCCGAACACGGCGATGGCGGCGCTCACCCAGATCAGCGTGCGGCGGCGCCCATGGCGGTCGGCGAACACCGCCGAGAACGGAATGGTGGCGGCGAAAAACAGCACCGCCACCAGTTGGATCACCAAAAACGTCTCGCGGGAGTAACCCAGCGCGGTGGTGCCCCAGGTGAGCGCGAACACCGTGGTCAGGTAAAACAGCACGAAGGTGGCGATGGCGATGACGGTGCCCAGCACCAGAGCCCGGGTGTGGTGGGTGAACACCCGCGCCATCGGCACCTTGACGCGCTCCTGGCTGTCCAGCGCGTGCTTGAACACCGGCGTCTCCTCGATTTTCAGCCGCACATAGAGCCCCATCAACACCAGCACCGCGCTGATCAGAAAGGGAATGCGCCAGCCCCAGGCGAAGAACTGCTCGTCGGTGACCAGCTCGGTGAGCACCAGAAACGAGGTGCCCGAGAGCAGAAAACCCAGCGGCGCGCCCAGTTGCGGAAACATGCCGTACCAGGCGCGCTTGCCCGGCGGCGCGTTCTCGGTGGCGAGCAGCACCGCCCCGCCCCATTCACCGCCCAGCCCCAGGCCCTGGCCGAAACGGCACAGCGCCAGCAACAGCGGCGCCGCCACGCCGATCTGCGCGTAGGTGGGCAACAGGCCGATTGCCACCGTGGACAGCCCCATGGTCAGCAGCGCCGCCACCAGCGTCACCTTGCGGCCGACCCGGTCACCGAAATGGCCGAACAAGGCCGAGCCGAACGGCCGCGCGAAGAAGGCAATGGCGAACGTGGCCAGCGATTGCAGCACCGCGGTGGCGTCATCGCCGCCCGGGAAGAACAGCACCGGAAACACCAGCACCGCGGCGGTGGCATAAATATAAAAATCGAAGAACTCAATCGTCGTGCCGACCAGGCTGGCGAACAGAACGCGGGCGGGGGAATTGCCCGAGGCAGGGGCAGAGGCATTCGCGGACATCGTGGCTCCTATGGCGAGGGGCTTGCGGTCACTTGCAAGAAGTCGTCAGGCGGGCAAGAGTACTCCTACCGGCCCTGGCCGACCATGGTCTAGTGGCACTCCGGCGCCGGCAATGATTGGATAGAGAATGGGATAATCAGTGAAATAAAGCGTCACGCCCCCGACGGCGGACACAACAACAAAGGAGCGGGCAATGAATTACCGGACCGCCTTTCAACAGGCTCTGGACACCCCCGAAACCTTCTGGGCGGAGCAAGCCCGGGACCTGGCCTGGTTCCAACCGCCTTCGCGCATCCTCGACCACCTGGACGATGGCACCCACCGCTGGTTCGCCGACGGCACGCTCAACACCTGCTATCTGGCCCTGGATCATCAAATCGAACAGGGGCGCGGCGATCAGCCGGCGCTGATCTACGATTCCCCGGTCACCGACACCCGCGCCGTTTTCACCTTCCACGAGTTGCTGGCCCGGGTCGAGGAACTGGCCGGCGCCTTGAGCCGCCTGGGCGTGGCCAAAGGCGACGGCGTGGTGATTTACCTGCCCATGGTGCCCGAAGCGGCCATCGCCATGCTTGCCTGCGCGCGGCTGGGCGCGGTGCATTCGGTGGTGTTCGGCGGCTTCGCCGCCCATGAACTGGCGATCCGCGTGGACGACGCCAAGCCCAAGGTGGTGCTCACCGCCTCCTGTGGCATCGAAGTGGACCGGGTGATCGACTACACACCGTTAGTGGACGGTGCGCTGAAGCGAGCCAACCACAAAGTCGATCACGTTCTGCTGCTGCAGCGTGAGCAAAAGCCGGCGGACCTGGACACGCTGGGTTTTCTCGACTGGCAAAGCACCGTAGCCGGCAGCGAACCGGCGCCGCCGGTGGCGGTGGCCGCCACCGACCCGCTGTACATCATGTACACCTCCGGCACCACCGGCAAACCCAAGGGCATTGTGCGCGACAACGGCGGCCACGCGGTGGCGATGCGCTACGTGTGCCGCGAAGCGCTCGGGCTGAAAGCCGGCGATGTCTGGTGGGCGAGCTCCGACGTCGGCTGGGTGGTGGGCCACTCCCTGATCGTTTACGGGCCGCTGCTGAGTGGCTGCACCACCGTGCTGTACGAAGGCAAACCGGTGAAAACCCCGGACGCCGGCGCCTTCTGGCGGGTGGTCGAGGATTACGGCGTCAACGCATTGTTCGCCGCGCCCACCGCGTTCCGCGCGATTCGCAAGGAAGACCCGGACGGTAAGCTGTTCGCCCGCTATGACACCGCCAGCCTGAAGTGCATTTTCGTGGCCGGTGAAAAACTGGATACCCCCACCTACACCTGGCTCAATCAGCTCACCGGGCGGCCGGTGTTCGACAACTGGTGGCAAACCGAAACCGGCTGGCCGGTGACCGCGCCCTGCACCGGCATGGGCGAGACCGAGGTGCGCATGGGCTCCACCAACCGCGCCGTGCCCGGCTATCAGGTGGTGGTGCTCAGCCCCGAAGGCGAGCCTCTGCCCGCCAACACCGAAGGCGACATCGCCCTGCGCCTGCCGCTGCCGCCGGGCTGCGCGCAAACCCTGTGGAACGACCATGAGCGTTATCTGAGCGCCTATCTGCAAACCCACCCGGGCTACTACCACAGTGGCGACGGTGGTTATCTGGATGAAGACGGCTTTGTCTACATCATGGGCCGCACCGACGACGTCATTAATGTCTCCGGCCATCGCCTCTCCACCGGCATCATGGAGGAACACATCGCCACCCACCCGGCGGTGGCGGAATCCGCCGTGGTCGGCATGCACGACGAGGTCTGCGGCGAGGTACCGGTGGGTCTGTTCGTGATCAAGGACGGCGCCTTCGACGACACCGACGACCCGGCGCCGGCCCTGGAAAAAGAGCTGGTGGCGTTGATCCGCGAGCAGGTCGGCGCGGTGGCGCGTTTCCGGCGGGCGCTGCTGGTCAAGCGGCTGCCCAAAACCCGCTCGGGCAAAACCCTGCGCGCCGCCCTGCGCAAAATGGTCAACGGCCAGGATTTCCCTCTGCCATCGACTATCGATGACCCCGCCATTCTCGACGAGATCGCCACCACTTTGGTGGCGGAAAACCTGATCACCCGCCCCGGGAGGCCCCAATGAGCCTGACTTTGAGCGTCGCCGAACTGGTCAACCGCGCCCAAGCGAAAATTGAATCGATCAGCGCCGACGAGGCGCGTGCTCTGATCGACGACGACAACGTTCGCTTCGTTGACCTGCGCGACGTGCGCGAACTGAAACGTGAAGGCACCATCCCCGGCGCGCTGCACGCGCCCCGCGGCATGCTCGAATTCTGGGTCGACCCCGACTCCCCCTACCACAAACCCGACTTCGCCAGCGGCCAGCGCTTCATCCTGTTCTGCGCCCTCGGCCACCGCTCCGCCCTCGCCACCGCGCAACTCCAGGACATGGGCTTCGGCCCGGTGTGCGACATCGACGGCGGTTTCAAAGCCTGGCGGGAAGCGGGGGGTGAAACGCAAGAAAAGAGCGGTTGAGGATGATCGCTGGGGATTATAGTTGAAAGTTAAAAGTTAAAAGTTGAACGCGACAAAGGCTACCGATGATTCACCGCCCTGACCCGCGATCAAGACGCCGCGAACGCGGCGATAACCTCTCGGCAGGCACAACCTGGTCCGCGTTTTAACTTTTAACCTTTAACTTTCAACCTTCTAAGTCACCGTCCGCCGGCTTTCCTCGCGCACTTCGCCCAGCGCCTGCTCGCTGATAAAGCCCCGCTGGAAAGCGTGTTCGGCCATCGCCAGGCTGTCTTCGGCGAGCACCATTTCGCAATCGCTGGCGGCGACCTGTTCGGCCAGGGTTTGGATGTCGGTATCGCGGTCCGGTCGGCTGTGCACGTGACGAATGTAGATGGCGCGAATGCGTCCCGGGTGTTCGGCGACGATCCGCGCGTACACTTCCGGGTCCTGTTGGCCGGAATCGCCGATCAGAATAAACGGCAACTGATCGTAGAGCGCCAGCATGCGCCGGATCAGCATCGCCTTGTGATCCTTGGCGCGGCGCGGCAGCGGCCGTTGCAGGGTGGCCCCCCATTCGCGCAGGAACAGGATCGGGCCATAGGGGATGCGTTGCAGATGGAAAAACTCCCCGAGCATTTCGTAAATGCTCCAGGGGCCCCGGGAGACGTAAAGAAGCGGCCGCCGGGCCTGGCCATCACCGCCATGAAACAGCCCTCGATAGAGCGCGGACACGCCGGGAAAGGCGGTGCGATGGCGGGCCTTTTGCACGAACAGGCGATACATCATTTTCAGTTTACTGGCCACGCCGGTGTAAATGACGGTGTCGTCGATGTCACTGATGACGCCCAGGTCCACCTCTTCAGCGGGAATAAAGATCTGCGCCGACGCCCACGGCAACGAGTGTGACGCCGGCGGCGGCTGGCCCCGAGGGTGCCCGGCGGGCAGCAGGGTCAGCTCGGCGCGCTGCCAGAACGCGCCCGCCGGCAGCTGGCTTTCGATGTCCAGGTGCACGCTGAAATAGCCATCCGAATCGGTGACCACTTCGGTTTCGACCCGCCCTACCCGCACCCACACGCGCTGGTCCCGCACGCCCCAGCGCACCGTGCGGCGCACGATATTGACCAGATCGTCCACCGGACCGGGCAGCTTCAGCCCGAGGCCCGGCTGCAGAAACACCCGACCCATCAAAAAGCATTCCGAGCGTGAGCCGTAACCCCGATAGGTATGAATAACCCGGCCGCCACCCCGGCCACCGCGCCGCGCCGGCGCGGCCAGAAAACGAAGCAACTTCCGCAAACCGCGATACAAGGCTCGCGGGGTTGGCAGCATCATCGGGACTCCATAAGCCAAGTTGAAAGTTACAGGTTAAAAGTTAAAACGCGGTTCGAGTCAGTGCCTGCTAATGGGCCTTCAGCCGCGCCGCCACCGAAGCGTAATGACCGCGGGCACGGCGATCAATTCAGCCCCACCTATGCCTCGTTCAACTTTTAACTTTTAACTTTTTTCTTCTAACCTTTAACTTTTCCGCCCGCGAGCTGCTAAACAATCGGTGGCTCGCCGGCGGTGCTGGGGCCGCGTTCAATGTCGGAAGTAAACACTTCCAGATTTTGCTCCACCTCACCCACTTCTTCGAAACGGGCGATGTGATACAGCGCTTCCCCTTCGTTGACCAACGGCAGGTTGTTGCGGCCCACCAGGATGCCGGCGCAGGGAGACTCGATGGCCACGTCCTCGCCGCCGAACGGGCTGGAGATGCGGCCGATCAACTGGCCCCTGCGCACCCGGGCGCCCAGCGCCACGGTGGGCAGGAACACGCCGTCGCGTTCGGCGCGCACCCAGCTTGAGGAACGCGCGATGTGCGGCTCCAGGGGGCTGCGGGTCTTGCGCGGCCCGGTCATGTTCAGGTGGTGCATGATGTTCAGCACCCCCTTCACACCGGCGCGAATGCACGCCTCCTCGAAACGCAACGCCTCACCCGCCTCATAGGTAATCACCGGAATGCCCTGGGCCTCGGCCACCTCGCGCAGGGTGCCCTCGCCCAGCACCGAGTTAATCACCACCGGCACGCCAAAGGCGTTGGCCATCTCGGCGGTGGCCGGGTTGGAAAGATCAGCACGGATCTGCGGCAAATTAGCGCGGTGAATGGCGCCGGTGTGCAGATCCACCGCGTGGGTGGCGCGATCCAGCACCTGGGTCTTGAACTGCCAGGCCATGCGCGCGCCCAGGCTGCCGGTCTCGGAACCGGGGAAGCAGCGATTGAGATCACGTCGGTCGGGCAAATAACGGGTCTTATGAATAAAGCCGAACACGTTCACCACCGGCACCGCCAGCAAGGTGCCATTGAGACGCTTCAGTGACGAGTGACGCAGCAGCCGGCGAATGATTTCCACGCCATTGAGTTCGTCGCCGTGAATGGCGGCACTGACCATCAGCACTGGCCCAGGATGGCGGCCGTGGATCACATGAATCGGCACGTTCAATGGCGTCTGGGTATAGAGCTGCGCCAACGGCAACTCCACCTTGACCCGGGTGCCCGGCTGCACGACGGTACCGTTAATCCGAAAAGGCGCCGCTTTTTCGTTGTGTCCGCTGTTTCGCTTACTGTTCGCCATCGACTGCCCACGACTCGTGTTTTCGCTGTTTTTCGTTTTTCGCTATCAACTATCAACTGTCAACTGCTAACCGCCTACCCCTTGGCCCCTTTGGTCTGGGTGCGGTGCGGCCGGGCGTGTGTCTCGATGAATTTCACCACCATGCCGGCCACGTCCTTGCTGGTGGCCTGCTCGATGCCTTCCAGACCCGGCGAGGAATTCACCTCCATCACCAGCGGCCCATGATTGGAGCGCAAAATATCCACACCGGCCACGTTCAAACCCATGATGCGCGCCGCGCGCACCGCCGTGGCCCGTTCTTCGGGGGTAATGCGGATCAGGCTGGCGGTGCCGCCGCGATGCAGGTTGGAGCGGAACTCACCGGGCAAAGCCTGGCGCTTCATGGCGGCGATCACCTTGCCGCCCACCACGAAACAGCGAATGTCCGCGCCGCCGGCTTCCTTGATGTATTCCTGCACCATCACCGAGACGTTCAGGCCCATAAAGGCCTCGATCACCGATTCCGCCGCCTTGCGGGTTTCCGCCAGCACCACGCCAATGCCCTGGGTGCCTTCCAGCATTTTGATCACCAGCGGCGCGCCACGCACCATGTTGATCAGATCAGGGATGTCGTCCGGCGAGTGGGCGAAACCGGTCACCGGCAGGCCGACGCCCTTGCGCGAGAGCAATTGCAGCGAACGCAGCTTGTCCCGCGAGCGCGAAATCGCCACCGATTCATTGACCGGGAACACCCCCATCATCTCGAACTGGCGCAATACCGCGGTGCCGTACTGGGTGATCGAGGCACCGATCCGGGGAATCACCGCGTCGAAGCCTTCCAGCACTTCGCCTTTGAAGTGGATCTCGGGCTTGTGCGACACCATGCTCATGTAACAGCGCAGGGTGTCGATCACATGCATCTCATGGCCAGCGGCCTCGCCGGCCTCCATCAGACGACGGGTGGAGTAGAGGCGCTTATTGCGGGAAAGAATGGCTATTTTCATGGTTGACGCTCATCTCCTCCGAGGAGAAAGGATGCCTTGGGATGCACCACGATACGATCCATGGCGGTTCGCCCCAGCAGCATGCGGAATTTCATCGTGTCACGGTCGGTCAGGGTAATTTCGATCTGCCAGCGGCCCTCGCCCATCACGATCGGCGTCCTGATCACCGGACGCCGCTCCCGGTGGCCGCCGGAATCGGACACCACCCGGTACTCCAGCACCGGCGCCTCGCATTCACGGATTTCGTCGCTGTCCTGGTAAGGATGAATCTGGAAGCGCACCCAATCGCGGCCGTCCCGCTCGAACGGCTCAACACGGAAAGCGTGCAACGCCGAGGTTCGCGCGCCGGTATCCACCTTGACCTTGATGGCCCTGATCTCAAGCTCCGGCAGGCAAGCCCACTCCCGCCAGCCGACGGTCATTGTCTTCATCGAGGATTCCTGTCTCGCCTTAGGTCAGCGAAAAAGCACTTTCAAGCAGACTACACAGCCCCAGTGACAGGAACCAGACGCTTCAACGGGATTTTATAAAGGGGAACGCTGGACGCTGGACGCTAGACGCCGGACGCTGAAAAAAACGCGAACATCGAGCGTTGCGGCTCCGCAAGTGCGTTTTGCGCAGCCGCAAGGCCAGCAGGCCCGGGTTTTGATCTTAGCGTCCGGCGTCCGGCGTCCGGCGTCCG